>Ga0099792_10000852_pt1 | contig 11195 bp, 14 predicted proteins | sample Rivendell_Oct201_8_FD_83780 | JGI IMG/M metagenome (GOLD analysis project Ga0099792, IMG submission 83780) | Vadose zone soil microbial communities from the Eel River Critical Zone Observatory, Northern California, USA -... | ecosystem: Environmental > Terrestrial > Soil > Vadose zone >...
CAAATCGTCTCCGCGTTCGCGAATGTATTGTTTATGCTCAACCAGTTTGTTGCGCAGCAACTGCTTGAAGTGGCCTCCGACGCTCTGCAGTCTGGGAACACGGTCCACCACATCCCCAGCCAAGTGAAAGCGATCAAGATCGTTCAGGACCGTCATATCGAACGGAGTCGTGGTCGTGCCCTCTTCTTTGTAGCCCCGCACATGGAGATTGTCATGGTTGTGCCGGCGATAAGTGAAGCGGTGAATCAACCAGGGATAGCCGTGATAGGCGAAGATGATCGGCTTATCAGTCGTGAACAGGGAGTCGAAATCTAGATCAGAAAGACCATGCGGATGCTCGGTCGATGGCTGAATGGTCATCAGATCGACCACATTCACGACGCGAATTTTGATGTCAGGGAAGTGTTGTCGCAAGAGATCGACTGCCGCCAGTGTTTCGAGCGTGGGAATGTCGCCCGCACAGGCCATCACCACATCGGGTTCGGCCCCGTTGTCTGTACTTGCCCACGCCCAAATGCCGATACCAGTTGTGCAGTGTTCGATGGCCGATTCCATGTCGAGCAACTGCAACGCGGGCTGCTTGCCAGCGACGATCACGTTGACATAATGGCGGCTCCGCAAACAATGATCGGCGACTGAAAGCAGGCAGTTAGCGTCGGGCGGGAGGTAAACGCGGACGATGTCGGCTTTCTTATTGACGACATGATCGATGAAGCCGGGATCTTGATGAGTGAACCCATTGTGATCCTGACGCCATACGTGAGAAGTCAACAAGTAGTTGAGTGACGCGATCGGCTGCCGCCACTCGATCTTCCGGGTGACCTTCAGCCACTTTGCGTGCTGGTTAAACATGGAATCAATAATGTGGATGAAGGCTTCGTAGCAGGAGAAGAAGCCATGACGGCCGGTGAGCAGATAACCCTCCAGCCAGCCTTGACACATATGCTCACTGAGCATCTCCAATACACGGCCTTGTTGCGAGAGATGTTCGTCAACTGGAAGCGTCGGTTCCATCCATTGCTTGTTGGTAACCTCATAGAGAGCCTCCAAGCGGTTCGAGGCCGTTTCATCCGGTCCGAAGACGCGGAAGTTCTTTGAGTCTGCGTTCAGCTTCATCACGTCGCGCAACAATCCGCCGAGCACGCGGGTGGCTTCCGCATTTTGCGTGCCGGGCGTAGAAACGCTGACAGCATAGTTGCGAAAGTCAGGCATTACCAAATCGCGCAGCAACAAGCCGCCGTTTGCGTGCGGATTCGCTCCCATCCTGCGATCGCCCTTGGGAGCCAATTCCGCAAGTTCGGGAATCAACTTGCCCCTCTCGTCAAACAATTCCTCGGGCCGATAACTTTTCATCCAGTCTTCGAGGATCTTCACGTGTTCCGGTTTTAACTGGAGATCAGCCACCGGCACTTGATGTGCGCGCCATGTGTTTTCCACCGGCTTTCCATCGACAATTTTGGGTCCGGTCCAACCCTTCGGACTGCGCAAGATCAACATCGGCCGTGCGGGCAGGATCGAGTCTCCATGACGTCTAGCCTTGTTTTGAATGGACTGAACTTCATTCACTATTGCATCCAAAGTTCCAGCCATGAGTTGATGCATCGTCTCTGGTTCGTGCCCCTCGACAAAATACGGCTTCCAGCCGTAGCCCGTGAAGAGTTGGGTGAGTTCCTCGTCATTCATCCGGCCAAGCAGGGTAGGATTTGCGATCTTGTAACCATTGAGATGGAGAATGGGCAACACGGTACCGTCACGTGCCGGATTCAAAAATTTATTGCAATGCCAGCTCGTGGCCAGTGGTCCCGTTTCCGCTTCGCCGTCTCCCACCACGCAGCATGCAAGCAGGTCTGGGTTATCGAACACCGCGCCGCAAGCGTGCATGATCGAATAACCCAGTTCTCCACCTTGGTGGATGGACCCCGGAGATTCGGGTGCTGCATGGCTCGGAATTCCTCCGGGAAAGGAAAACTGCTTGAACAGCCTCTCTATGCCCTCTTCATTTTGAGGGATGTTGGGATAAAACTCGCTATAGGTGCCTTCCAAGTATGTATTCGCGACCATTCCGGGTCCGCCGTGGCCGGGACCAGCAATATAGATGACATTCAGGTCGTATTTCTTAATCAGGCGATTGAAATGGACGTAGATGAAGTTCAGACCTGGCGTGGTTCCCCAGTGTCCTAGTAGCCGTGGCTTGATGTGCTCAATTCCCAGTGGTCTGCGGAGAAGCGGATTCGCGTACAGATAAATCTGGCCGATGGAAAGATAATTGGCCGCGCGCCAGTAGGCATCGATCTTGCGCAGCTCTTCAGGGGGCAGGGTCTGGGAGGGAATGCCATGCTGCGCGGAGCCTACCGTGGCTAAAGGAGTCATCGAATCTGGCCTTCCTATTTCATGTTGTTTCATATCTTAAATTTCTTGAGGTTGTATGTGCCAGAGGCGCGTCGATAATCGCGAGCATACGCCGGGACGCCGCCTGCCGTCCTCGTCATTTTTCGGCGGGCGGAGCAGGAAACGCAGCAGCACCTCGGGCGATCGAGGGGCGAGCCGTCGTTCAAATCATCCCGACAGTCCTGGACCGCCCACGAGGCCGGTTATTCCTTTGGGCTCCGCTGCCACATAGGCAGGCTTGAGTTCCATTTGTGGATTTCCTTCTGGAAATCTCGTACTTAAGGCTTTCCGACGCCCGCGCCGACCAGATCTTCGGAGGAACCCTGTAGGAGATCGGTTACATATCTCTCTATTTTCTCGCGGACGCTTGCCTTATTCAGCACCGCCACTAATTTAGCTTGCTCGATATGTGTAAATCCACACAACGGACACTTCACCAAATCATCGTTTATCATGGCTGCCTCCAAGGAGGTTTTATTGCACTGTACCAGCCAATTAAATGACGAACCCGCATCAGAAGCAATGACCGCAGTCTCTTGCGCAAGTGACGGGAATCACATGAGTGCACGATTACAGAAGCTGGTCTGGGACCGCAAGACGGAAATGCCGCTGGGCAATCAGGCGCCTTCGCCGGCCGGCTCTTTTGAAAGATTCAAAGCCGAGCAATAGTGTGTTTGGAATCACGACGTGGTGTACGTCGAGTCACTGACTTCTGATTTCTTATGAGGTATTTTGACATCGTTTAATGATGTTGACTCGTGAACAATCCGCTCGCACAGCGGTTCAGCTTGCGGGTCGCACCAATCCTCAAAAGGGAAAGGAGAATCTATTATGTTTGCCCGCATCGTTGAATTCATTCCGAAGCAAGAGAAGAAAGAAGAGGTTGTGAACCTTGTACGCAACGAGGTACTGCCGATCCTCAAGAAGCAACCGGGATTTCTGGAAATCCTGCCCTTCGTGCCAGAGATCAAGACAGAAAAGATGATCACCGTCACTCTCTGGGCCGAGAAGCGGGATGCCGAGCGCTATGAGCGCGAGGTGTATCCCAAGGTGGAAGGAATTCTCAAGCCCTATCTGACCACCCCGGTCACCTTCAAACACTACAACGTGGAGACCTCGGTTTGCCAGCACTTCGTGGAGGCCCTGACGGCCTGAAGCATAAGCCAGAAGGACCCGGCCGGAGCGGCGCGGCTGCTCCGGCTTCTATTTTTTGGCCGGTGTTGTGGGCTTGGTGTCATCGCCGATGCCCACACCATCGCTGCCAAGAAGCAGGCCAGGGCGGGCACACGAACATTGTGTGCCTTGAATTTCCGCATTCGTTTGCCTTACGTAGTTAGTTGATTTGCCGGGGGTTGGAGTGATCCTAGTCACGAACAACCGTGACAGAGGAGTGCAGCCCCAATCCGAACCAAGTGTGAGTTTGGGAGCGGACGAGGAGGTGCCCTATGAAGTTACAGGAAGAGAAGATCAATACCGCAGTTTCGCTAAGGAACATTCTTGTTGCCACTGATTTTTCGGCAGTCTCGGAAGCAGCCTTGCCTTACGCGACGGCCATCAGCCGCCGTTACGGCAGCATGGTCCATCTAGCTCATGTGGTTCCGATAAGCAAGTTCCCGGTGCGGCCGGGAGCCGTGGACCCTACCACCATTGGATCGATATACGAGGAGACGCACACTGAAGCCCAAGAGATGATGCAGCGCCTGGCTGGTCGTCTCCGAGGCTTTCCACACCAGACGTACGTTCGGCACGGAAAAATGTGTGATGTGCTCTCGGAAATTATCCGTGAGCAGGAAGTTGATCTGCTTGTTGTCGGCACCCACGGCCGCACCGGGGTGGGCAAGCTCGTAATGGGCTCGGTTGCCGAAGAGATTCTTCGTCAGGTTTCATGCCCAGTTCTCACCGTTGGTCCGAAAGTTCACAAATCGCCCCAACTGTGCGGGTTCGAAGGTGACCGTGAGGTTCTACAAAGTGAGATCGAGTTCCGGCGGATTCTATACGCGACCGATTTCGCGCCGCATTCTCTTGCCGCCGCGTCCTACGCGTTCTCATTGGCGCGGGAATTCCGGGCTCGCCTGACGCTGCTTCACGTCATAGAGGAATATGGGGAACATCTGCACGTCCGGCCAGGACCGATAGAGGCGCCCTTGCGCAAGCTGGAAGAGTTGACCTCAGAAGAAGGTGCCTTACGCTACTCGCCCGAACGGGTAGTTGAATTCGGCTCACCCGCCGATTCCATTTTGCAGACGGCCTCTGAGCGCGAGGCGGATCTGATCGTGCTTGGGGTGCGAGCCGCGGACGGCCAATTGGGTGCTGCCACGCACCTTCCGTTGGCGACCGGGCACAGGGTCATTACGAGAGCGAATTGCCCGGTGCTCACGATTCGGGGTTGAGATTCGGATCGGTCTCAAGCTCGTGGCTCAGAAGGCTTTATCCAGGTCTGGGCCATGGCACTAGTAAGTTTTCGGAGCACAGATAGGTCCTCGGCAAGCAAAGGAGGAGACTTACGTGCATTTCCCTAGCTCGATCCTGTGACGGAAATCACCGTTAACCGTGCTCCGGATCACTTCATCTTCCAGGATCGAATAGTAAGGTCGTTACCACGCACGTGGGCCAATTGCATCGTCCAAGGCGATTACTCCTGACATGCAATATTGGAGGCGACTATGGTGTCGAAGTGTGCGAATCCCGCTTGCTCGGCCACATTCCGGTATTTGCATGAAGGAATGGTTTTCCATGTGGCAATCGGATCGGCCACGCAAGAAAAGACAACCATCCACGGGATACCACCACTCGAACGCTTTTGGCTTTGTGAGGCATGCTCGAGAAAGATGACCCTCGTTTCTCGCCCAGCCGGAGTCTTGGTTGTCCCCCTGCGAGACCTATCGGAACAGCAAAGGCAATCGCGGAATCGGAGTGATCCGCTGGGACTGAGGAATGAGTTGTTCATAGCTACGCATACTTATTGAGCACGAAGGAGGCACATATGTCGGCAGTTGCACAGTTACGCGATGAGGAGCAGAGTGTTGGATTTAAGCAGGTTTTGATTGCCACAGACTTCTCGCCTGCTTCAGAGCGAGCGCTCGCCTATGGCCTTGCTATCGCACGCCGGTGTGGCTCGACGCTTTCTGTGGTACACGCAATTCCGACGGAGTCGCGTGAGCCAATCCCGCTGGACCCGCTCCCCCGAGAACTGGACCGGCGCCAGCTTGACGCAGAAGAACAGATGAAGCACCTTGGCCAGAAAGCACAGATTAACGATATCGAGTATCACTTGCTGCTAGATCAAGGTCCAGTTTGGGATGTGCTTTCTTCGGTGATTGAACATCAGCACACTGACCTTCTGGTTGTGGGTACCCGTGGACGATGTGGACTAACGAAACTGGCACTTGGGTCGGTTGCGGAAGAGGTCTTGCGCTTGGCCACGTGCCCAGTTCTTACAGTTGGTCCGAATGCCTTCCCCGCAGAGTCGGGGCGGGCCGAGTTCAGGCAGATCCTTTTCGCAACCGATTTCGGACCCGCTTCCGCCAAAGCCTTCCCGTATGCCCTGTCCCTGGCAGAAGTCTATCGGGCGAAGCTTGTACTCCTGCACATGGTGCCTCCGATGCCGAGTCCTGATCTTGGCCCGGCAGCTTACGGCCCGGCGGTTTACGGTGCTGAGGTACTAACAAAGTGGCAGGGTACAACGCGAGACGAGAGCGCGAGAAAGTTGAGGAAGTTGATTCCACCCAACACGAAGCTGGCGGCGGATCCAGAATATGTAGTCGGGATGGATTTTCTGCAGAGGGGATCCTGGACACGGCGGCGGCACACAGAATTGAATTGATCGTCATGGGTGCGCACCGACTGCCTTCCCCACGGGTGGCCGCGCATATACCCTGGGCTCTCACCCATGAAGTTATATGCCATGCCGAATGTCCGGTTTTGACGGTCAGTAGCTGAGGAATGGAAAACGGAGTGATGGGGAAACCTATGTGCATACGTAGGCAACTCTTGAGAGGCCACGAGGTGCAATATGAGACCAAGCGTATTCTTTTCTGCCCTTGAGCTTCTACGTGACTAACCAGAGATGTGCGATGTCTGCAGTTCGAAACCGCCGGTCTTCAACTATGAACTCGAAACATGCGGAGAAAACGGCGAGCCGGAAGAGCAGAAAAGCTTTTGCTGTTCGCGTTGTGCCGTGGAACTTTTGCAGGAGCTGAGGCGCGCCGAATCTCAGAAGTGGGCTGAGGAGGAGGCTGCCCTGGAAGATGACGACGTCGATGTCACGGATTTCCGAGAGCGCCGCCTCGCTGCTTTTCCGATCAGAGAGCGGCAGTGATGCCAATTGACAGGATGACCGCAATCACACGACTCGGTGACATGGGTCACCGCAAAGCACTTCTGACGGAGCAGAGTGTACTTAGGGAGCCGGAGGCGTGGGGCGCGCCTCCGGCATAGAAGATCGATCCTTGGGAGGTTTCCGGAGGTGATCTATGACGGCGATTAACCTTCTTGGTATTGCCATAGCGGTTGTGCTGGCCGGACTCGTTCTTCTCCGCATCATTCCGGCAGCGCAAACTTACTTCCTGTATCGCGGCAAGTGGCTCGTAAACTGTCCGGAGACGCTGAACGCAAGCGGTGGATGTTGCGGCGAGAAGGGCGGCTGCGAGTGCGTTCCTTGGCGGGCATACTCTTCGTCTGGAGCGATGCTCGCGCTGGCCCGAGCGCCAGGATTGTGGTCAGGCGTGCCTCAAGCAGATGGCAGCTGATCAGGGAAACTGCCTCCTGTGGAATATCGTGTCGAACTGGTATTTAGGGCGGAGCTGTGTCTGTTGTCATAAGCGTTTTGGCGCGCTGCATCGTCTCGATCATGCGCCTGCCCTCATGCGGGAAGATCATACAACGATTGAGTGGGACCAGATCCGTCCCGAGCAAATCCCCGAAATATTCTCCACTTCAAAGCCCGTATGCTGGAACTGCCACATAGCGGAAACGTTCCGGCATGTGCATCCTGAGTTGATTGTTGACCGGAAGAGGAAACCTGCTGCATGATGTGGCGCGATTCGCACATTAGCAATGGCGCCTTTTCCGAGCTGTGGAGCCGGGAGATTCACTCGAGTTGTCCCGTTGGAGCCGCCTTCCAATTCGTTACCCAGCCTAGGAGCAAAATTTCCTAAGAGGGGGAGCCAGTTCCCCCTCGCAGCGATGCTTTCGTTCTGGCTTAGCAAATTCCGCTACTGTGCCGGCTCGCACGTTCCGCCGTGGAAAATTGTGGCCATCGGACTTGTGATTACCATCACGAAAAACAGTGACCCCACGCACCGCGCATATCGCGCCTGGGCGGAGAATCTGGATGAAAGTAAGGTGTCCATCTGGAGGGCATCATGTCGACAGCAACGGAAGTCCGAGAGCCCCAAGTTGAAGAGCGGGTTAGAGTCCGGAAAGCTGCGCTAGCCCCTCGAAGACAGGAGGTGCTGCAGACCTCTCAGTTACCACAGCAACGGCCGCTGTTTGCCGAAAGCCTGTTGGATTCTGGCAAAAAGGAAAGAACTCGTCGCAGGTACGCGGCGGTGCTCTCGTTCACGATTCAGTGCTTGCTCATCGGCGCCCTACTGGTCGTGCCACTGATGTTCACCGAGTCCCCAGGCAGCAGTTGCTGACGTTCCTGGTGGCACCCCACCGCCTCCCGACAGGAGACCCCCTATGCCGAGAACAGTGAATACATCTTCGCTAGCCCGAAAATGAAGGGCAAACAACCGTACTGGATGAGTCGCATCATGCAGCACCACATCAAACCTGCGGCCAGCGAGGCAGGAATCGAAATCAAAAGATGGCACACGCTACGCCATTCCTATACCACACTGCTGCGGCAGAATAACGGCGATCCGAAGGTCGTCCAAGGGCTGCTGCGCCACAACTCCATCAAAATGAGGATGGACATCTACGATGAAGCGATGTCGGACGAGAAGCAGATGGCGCACAGAAAGGTGCTTCGCTTGGTCACACGCAAACAAGACCGTACCGTAATGCGCACCGCGTCGGGAACTGGGGTTCCTGCAAGTACTTGATTTTGTTGGCGTCCCCGACGGGATTTGAACCCGTGTTACCGCCGTGAAAGGGCGATGTCCTAGGCCAAGCTAGACGACGGGGACGGTTTAGGGAGGGGTATTGACGCGACGTATGATGGTAACAAGCGCTTCTTGCGTCTGTCAAAAACGGCGTGCCTGGAACCCATACCCAGAGTAGTAGAAATTAATCCGGACTTTGCCTCGCTACACAGAAGCAGCTCGCACGCACCAGCCGCAAATCGCAGCCTCAATTCCAGGAAGCAACCGGGTTCACCTTACAACTTTTGTGCGTAGAGGGCATTCCAAGACAGAAAACAATTTAGTATTGAGCAGTACCGTTTTCCATAGCGACTGTGCCGGATCCACTCTACCTGAGCCTGTGGTTTCCCAGCTTCTCTGGCCCTGAGATGCTGCCACACATTCTCGCGGTCATCAAGCAGTTTCCTTTTTCCCCGCAGCGGCCTGGGATTACCTATCTCGCGTTACATCCAGTTTCATGGAACGAAGCTACGCTGCTGGAGCAGCCCTTCACCCCCGGCATCAGCCCGGAAGAAGCGCTCGTAATCGCAGCCGATCACATTCATGATGACTTTGCCTACGTTTTTGAAGCTTACTGGGACCTCTGGACGCCGGATGATACTGGCCATAAGTGGACTCTGGCGCCTACATTGGTGAAGTTCATCGTGCAGGGCGAAGAATTTGACGATCAAGCCAGCCAGCAAAGCGGCCACATCGAGATAGACTTCGGGTTGGACGCTCCCTTCCTCCACGAAGAGTTGGCGCTTACGGAGGAAAATGAGGACAAGGTTCGCGCCAACGTGCAGAAGTTGGTCGAGTTTACCACTCACGCGGAGAAAAACACGCGAACCAGCGGCCGCGTACTGTGGTCTGAATCGGAAAATAATCTGGCACAGAAGTTGATTGCCCGCCTCCAGAGAGTTCAGTGAATTAGCCTGAAGTGTTGCAGGCCGAACTTGCGCGCATCCTGACGCGCATATTAAGTCAAAATAGACTAGCTATGATTGCTTCGGTCACACGTCTCCGCGTTCGATTTCTAAGATATCTTCCGCCGTTATACGCCATCATTTCTAGCGCCGACGATGACCGACGAAACATGTTCACTGCGGCAGGCAGATCTATTTCGTTCTGCCCCCCTCGACCTTGAGCGTATCTGTAGCCGCCGCCTGCGCCGCAGCCAGCCGCGCGGTGAGCACCCGGAAGGGCGAGCATGAAACGTAGTTCAGCCCAACCTGATGACAGAACTCCACTGACGACGGCTCTCCGCCGTGCTCGCCGCAGATTCCCACTTTCAAGTTAGAGCGCGTCTTTCGTCCACGCTCGGTCGCCATCTTCACCAGTTGACCCACACCTTCGCGATCCAGTGCCGCAAATGGATCCTGCTTCAAAATACCTTCCGCAAGATATGTTGGCAACACCTTGTTCACATCGTCGCGCGAGAATCCGAAGGTTGTCTGAGTCAGATCGTTGGTGCCAAAGGAAAAGAATTCCGCTTCTTTGGCAATCTCGTCCGCAACCAGCGCTGCACGCGGCAATTCGATCATCGTGCCCACCAGGTAATCTACTTTCATCCCCTTCTCTTTGAAAACTTCCTCGGCCATGCGCCGCACGATCGCCGCCTGGTTCGCCATTTCTTTGACAGTAGCCACCAGCGGAATCATCACCTCGGGATACACCTTCACTCCCTGTTTCGCCACGGCGACAGCCGCTTCGAAAATCGCACGCGCCTGCATCTCCGTAATCTCTGGATACGTGATGCCCAACCGGCAACCGCGATGTCCAAGCATCGGATTGAACTCATGCAGTTCTTCCACGCGCGCCAGAACTTTGCGCAGTCCCGCCAGCTTGGGTGACTTGGGCTTGGTGGCTTCGAGGACGGCAATCTCAACCATCAGGTCTTCGCGTCGCGGCAGGAACTCATGCAACGGAGGATCGAGCGTGCGAATCGTAACCGCAAATCCATCCATCGCCTTGAAGACACCAATGAAATCGGCCCGTTGCATGGGCAGCAGCTTCTTCAGCGCGGCGCGCCGATCTTTCTCGTTCGTCGCGAGAATCATTGCCCGCATGTGCTGAATGCGGTCTTCGGCGAAGAACATGTGCTCGGTCCGGCACAGGCCGATGCCCTCGGCCCCGAAGGCACGGGCTTGAATCGCATCCCGTGGAATGTCAGCATTGGCGCGCACTCTCAGCTTGCGGAATGGTTCCGCCCAGCCCAACAGTTTCATCAGCTCGGGATCGTCCGCCTTCGGAGGAATGGTGTTCAGCTTGCCCTTGATCACGCGCCCGGTTGTGCCATCGAGCGAAATCCAGTCTCCTTCTTTAAATGTCTGCCCTTTCACCCGCATCTCGCGCTTCTTCTCGTCTACCGTTATATCGCCCGCGCCAGCCACGCAGCACTTGCCCATGCCGCGTGTGACTACGGCAGCGTGACTGGTCATACCGCCGCGCGAAGTTAAAATGCCAGCCGCAACTTCCATGCCTTGGATATCTTCCGGAGTGGTTTCCGCCCGCACGAGGATGACGGGATTTTTGCGGTCATGCCCCGCCTTCTTCACAGCCTCTTCAGCAGTGAATACGATCTGACCGACAGCCGCACCCGGCGATGCCGGCAGGCCAGTAGCCAGCACTTCGATTTTTGTACTCTTCTCATCCAGTCGCGGCACCAGAAAGTCATAAAGCTGGTTTGGCTCGACACGGAAGATCGCCTCTTCCTTCGTGATCAATCCTTCTTCCACCATC
>Ga0099792_10000853_pt1 | contig 11173 bp, 8 predicted proteins | sample Rivendell_Oct201_8_FD_83780 | JGI IMG/M metagenome (GOLD analysis project Ga0099792, IMG submission 83780) | Vadose zone soil microbial communities from the Eel River Critical Zone Observatory, Northern California, USA -... | ecosystem: Environmental > Terrestrial > Soil > Vadose zone >...
CATGGAGAACGTCGGACAGCTGCGCCAGAGCGCCCCGCCGGAGGCGGGCAAGTCCTACTGGATGGTCTTCTCCAACAAGGGCCGGCTGGTGAAGCGGGGCGACCACGTGAGCGTCGTGATCGGGGCCTTTCATGCGGACGGGCTGGTCGTCGACTAGGGCCCGCAGCGCATCGATCGCACCCCGGGACGGGCGCACAGCATCACAGCGAAATCAGTAAATCCTGTCAGAATGCTACAGTTTCAATATGGACAATAAAGTGGATGTACCTATGCGAAGCCATGCGCCCGTGTTGATGAGTCTGCTGTTGAGCCTGTGTGCGGCTCACCCGCTCGCGGCGGCTGAGAGTAAACCGGCCCTGGCCGGGCTGAGCGTCACCCAGATCGTGGACAAGCACGTGGCGGCGCGCGGCGGACTGCAGGCCTGGCACGCGGTGCAGACGCTATCGGTGTCCGGCAAGCTCGATGCCGGCACGGGCGACTCGGCGGCGCGCAGCGCAAAACTGGCTCTGCAAGGGGTGGGTGCGAGCGTGAAGCGCGCGGAGAGGGCAGCCGCAGCGGACTCGGTCAAGGAGGCCGCGGCGCAGCAGGTGCAACTGCCGTTCAGGCTCGAGATGAAGAAGCCGCGCAAGTCGCGCCTCGAGATCGATTTCGCCGGCAAGACCGCCGTGCAGGTGTACGACGGCCAGCATGGCTGGAAACTGCGGCCCTTCCTCAACCGTGACGACGTCGAGCCGTTCACTGCGGACGAAGCGAAAGCCGAGGCGTCCAAGTCCGATCTCGAGCCGCCGCTGGTGGACTACGCCGCCAAGGGAACCCAGGTTGCGCTCGACGGCGTGGAAAAAATTGACGGCCGCGACGCCTACAAGCTCAAACTGACGCTCAAGAACGGCGACGTGCAGCACCTCTGGATCGACGCGCAGAGTTTTCTCGATGTGAAGGTCGAGGGCGTCCCGCGCCGCCTGGACGGCAAGATGCGCGCCGTATGGATCTACCAGCGCGACTTCCGCTCCGTGAAGGGCTTGATGGTTCCGTATCTGTATGAAACGGCGAACGAAGGCAGCCCGCAGACCCACCGCATGGTGATCGAGTCGGCCGCCGTGAACAACCCACTGGAGGATGCCCGCTTTGCGAAGCCGCAGGTGGTGGTCCCGGCCACGCCACCGGCCGCCAAGCCGGCCCCGACTCCCGCCAAGAAGCAGTAAGCATGAAAGCGCGCACTCAAGGCAGGCTTCTCAGCGCGCTGCTTTGCGCGGGTGCTCTCGTGGTGGCCGTGGCAACGGCGGCCACCGTCTCGCGCTCGAGCGTCAGCTACGAGCCTCCGGCGGTCACCCTGGTGCGCGCAGACGGCAAAACCGTCTCACTCCCGCGCGAACTGGACGACGGCCGGCCGGTGCTGCTGAATTTCATTTTCACGACCTGCTCATCGATCTGCCCGCTCACGAGCCGCACGCTGGAGGAGTTCCAGCACAAGCTCGGTCGGGAGGCGGCCCGGGTTCACCTGATGTCGATCTCGATCGACCCCGAGCAGGACACTCCGGGGCGCCTGAGCGCGTATGCGCGCAAGTTCCACGCCGGCCCCGAGTGGCAGTATTACACTGGCACGGTCGCCGCCAGCCTCGCGGCGCAGCGAGCCTTCGACGTCTATCGGGGCGAGAAGATGAGCCATACGCCGGTGACTTTGATGCGTGCCGCCCCGGGGAAACCCTGGCTACGGATCGAAGGCTTCGTCACACCCGATGAGCTGGTGGACGATTACCGTCACCTGCTCACCGCTCCTTAGGAGCCCCCGCCAGGGCCGGCTCTGATGCCAAACGAGCCTCGTGGCGCAGCACTTGCGGCGGCGCTCGCGCTGTCACTGCTGCTGTGGGCGTGCGCGCTGAGTGCGGCGCCCCCAGGTCCTTCGGCGGGAGAAAACCTGTATCGGCGTGGGCAGCTGCCCTCGGGCGAGCCGGTGCAAGCCCTGCGCGAGGGCGGCGCCACCGTCCGGGGGGCCGATGCGGCCTGCGTCAACTGTCACCGACGCAGCGGCCTGGGCTCCAGCGAGGGTCGGATCACCATCCCGCCGATTGCGGGGCCGTACCTGTTTGCTCCGCGCGGCAAGAGTCTGGAACAGCTGCGCATTCCGTTTGTGGACACCGCGCGCCTCAATCACGATCCCTACACTGACGAGAGCCTCGCGCGTGCGATTCGCGAGGGCGTCGGTGCGAACGAGCGGCCGTTCAACTACCTGATGCCGCGCTACCAGATCGATGATGCGACCATGGCAGAGCTCATCGCCTATCTCAAGGAAATAAAGGTCGCACCGAGCCCGGGCGCAGGCACTTCGGTGCTGCATTTCGCCACCATCATCACGCCGGATGCCGACCCCGTGAAGCGCCGCGGCATGCTCGACGTGATGAATCAGTATTTCGTGGACAAGAACAACGCTGCGGCGCGTACCAAGGCGCCGACCCTGTATTCCTCCCACACGACAATGTTTCGCGTCGAGCGGCGCTGGCAGCTGCATGTGTGGGAGCTGAGCGGTGCGCCTGCGACCTGGGAGGCACAGCTGCGCAAGCATCTGGCCGCGGAGCCGGTGTTCGCGGTGATCTCGGGCCTCGGCGGCAGCAACTGGGGACCGGTGCACCGATTCTGCGAGGCGCAGTCACTGCCGTGCCTGTTTCCCAATGTCGAGGCACCCGTGGGGCACGATAGTGACTTCTACTCGGTGTATTTCTCGCGCGGTGTGCTCCTGGAAGCGCAACTGATCGCACGCGAGCTGGCGGAGGCTCGCGAGCCGATCCGCCGGGTGGTGCAGGTTTTCAGGGCGGGAGATGTGGGCGAGCAGGCGGCCCGCACGCTGCAGGCGGCGCGCACGGGTTCCGCGCAGCAGATCGTAAGTCGCGTGTTGAAGGCGCACGGCGCCTCAAAGGATCTCGACGCGGCGCTGCGCGAGGTCGGGCCGACCGATGCGCTGGTGCTGTGGTTGCGCGCGCAGGACCTGAAGGCCCTGGGAGCGGTTCCCGTAACGACATCGCGGGTGTGGATTTCCGGGGAAATGGGCGGGCTCGAGCAGGCGCCGCTCCCCGCCAGCTGGCGCGCGGCAGCGCGCATGGCCTACCCGGTGGACCTGCCCGGGCGGCGGGTGGTGCGTGTCGATTACGCGCTCAGTTGGTTCCGGATACGCAAGATCCCCGTTATCGCCCAGCAGGTGCAGGCGGACACATATCTCGCCTGCGGGCTGGTATCGGAGACGCTGAATCACATGGTGGATGCGTTCGTGCGCGAGTACCTGGTCGAGCGGTTGGAGATGGCGCTCGATCACCGCGCGCTCACCGGCTACTACCCGCGCCTGACACTGGCCCCCGGACAGCGCTTTGCCTCCAAGGGCGGCTACATCGTGCGCTTTACCGAGCCGCAGGGACCGCGGGTTGCCGCGCTCGGCGACTGGATTACGCCCTAACTCAGACAAGCGGGCCGTCACGGCCGCCGTCGTTCTTGTGTGGGCAGAAAGTAAGGGCGTACCCTGATGGGGAGGCAATGCGCGGGCCAGCCCCTAGTGTCAATAAATACAGGCAGTTGTAGATGCACGCGGTCCCTGGCGTAAAGAGCACCGACGACGCAATGACAGTCCGGGGAGCCGCGGGGCGCGGGCAGGGTGGTAGATGCGATGCGGCCGGGGATTCCGCAGCGCCGCGTCTCGCGCCCCCGGGCGGGTGCGTCTCGCTGCACTGTGAATGACTCTTCGACAACCGAGATCCGCCGTCAGGGACTGAGGCCCCCGCCGAAGTCCTGGCTCCTGGGCGCGGGCTACCTCGCGCTCTATCTGCTGCTCGATTGGGCGAGCTACGTCCAGCCGCTGCGCCACACCAGTATCACTCCCTGGAATCCGAACACCGGGGTGGTCATGGCGCTGCTGCTCACACGCGGCTGGCGCTGGGCGCCGCTGGTAACCCTCGGGATTTTTGTCGGTGAACTTCTGACGGACGACGCTCCGGCTCCGTGGCCGGTGCGGGCGCTGGCATCGGTGTACCTCGCGGTCGTATATACCTCGGCAGCGTGGGGCTTGCGTCGACGCGGCATTGATCGACCCATCGGCACGCCGAAGGGTGCCGCGTGGTTCGCCGGCGTCTCGGCCGTCGCAAGCGGCTTTGCTGCCGCAGGCTATGTTGCCATCCTGGTCAGCGGCGGGGTGCTGAACAGCGGCGAAACCTGGACCAGCGTCGGGCGTTACTGGATCGGCGACTTCAACGGCATCATCGCGCTCACTCCGGTGCTGCTGCTCGGAGTCGGCCGCGCCGCGCGCTGGGACGACATGCTGCGCAACCGGCGCGAACTCTTGCTGCAGGCTCTGGGAGCTGTGTTCGGAGTCGCACTCGCCTTCGCGCTCGCCGCCGCGCGCGATGTCCGACTGTTCTATCCGCTGTTCGCCCCGGTGACCTGGGTCGCGCTGCGCCACGGCGTGCCGGGCGCCATGATCAGCGTCTCACTCGTACAGGCCGCCCTGGTCGCGGCGCTGGAGCTCACTCCGGGGTCGATCCCGCTGTTCGACGTGCAGTTTCCGCTGCTGTCCCTCGGCGTCACGGCTCTCTTCCTCGGTGCGCTGGCGACCCAACGCGACACGACTTTGCGCCAGATGCGCCAGCAGGATGCCGCTCTGCAGCGCTCGATGCGCTTCGCAGTCGCTGGCCAACTGGCCTCGGCGCTCACGCACGAGCTCAACCAGCCGATGACGGCGCTGCTGTCCTACGTGCGCGCAGCGGAGCTCATGACCGAACCGCTGGCGCGCGCAGACGAGCGACTCGCCGGTACCCTGCGCAAGGCCGGCGAGGAAGCCGCTCGAGCGGCCGCCGTGCTGCGGCGACTGCGGGAGTTCTATCGCGGTGAGGGTGCACGACTCGAGCCGACAGACGCGGTGGCGGTGTGCGTGCGGATGGCGGAGGCGTTGCAGGACCGCTTACGTCGCAGCGAGGTGGAGTTCGAGCTTCGCAAGCGCGAGGACGTGCCGACTGTAATGGTCGATCGCACACAGCTCGAGATCGTCATGCACAATCTGCTTACGAATTCCCTTGACGCGTTCGACGCCCTGCCAGCGAAGGGATCTCGCGGCCGGCGCATCGAGGTTACGACGGAGGTGCGAGGTGCGGATGTGCTGATTGGTATCGATGATTCGGGACCCGGGATTGCGGCGAATCTCACCGAACGCTTGTTCGAGCCCTTCGTCACCAGCAAAATCAGCGGCATGGGACTAGGCCTTTCCTTAAGTCGCAGTTTCCTGCGCTATCAGGGGGGCGACCTGTGGAGCGAGCCCAGCCGCCTTGGCGGCGCGCGTTTCGTTATCCGACTTGCAACCCGGGTAACCCCGCAGACGACCATATAATGCGTGCGACGAACCCATGACGAATGAGGACGGCACTGTCTTTCTGATCGACGATGATCCGGGGGTACGCGACTCGCTCACGCTGCTGCTGTCGCTTAAGGGCGTGCGCACGCAGCCATTCGCCAACGCCGAATCGTTCATCGAGACCTACCGGCCCGACTGGTCCGGCTGCGTGCTGACGGATCTGCGAATGCCCGGTATGACGGGGCTCGAGTTACAGGCCGTGCTGCGTGAGCGCCAGGTCGACGTGCCGGTCGTGGTGCTCACCGCACACGGCGATGTCGCCACAGCGCGCGCCGCCCTCAAGAATGGTGCGTTCGACTTCCTCGAGAAGCCGATCGACGACGCCATGCTGGTCGACGTATTGCGCAACGCACTGCGTGCCGACCGCGAGCGGCGCGCTGCGTTGACGGCGCGTTCCTCCGCCGACGCACGTATCGAGCGCCTGACAGAACGCGAGCGTGAAATACTCACGCTGATCGCCGCCGGCCATCAGAATCGCGACATCGCCACGCAGCTCGGCATCAGCCCGCGGACCGTCGAGGTCCACAAGGCGCGCATCATGGAAAAGCTCGAGTGCGACTCGCTCGCGGAGCTGATTCGCGTGAATCTCGGGGCCGGCTAAACCGCGAGCCCGTTTACACTTTTCATACCTCGCGCCAGCGGCCGATGCAGCCCGGCGCGCAGGCTGCCGGGCGCAGCCTCGGGGCGGACACGTACGGGCCCACCCTGATTTAGCGTCAGAGTCACGCACCTAAGCTGTGTTGCAGAACAACACAGCGCACAGCGCCGTGGTGGCTTCATGACTCTCACCGCTTCGCTCAGCACTGGCACGCCCGCTGCGGAGGAGCACCGAGCGTTCCGCGTAGTCCTCGTTGACGGACACTGTATCTTCCGGCAGGCGCTGCGAATCCTCCTGGGGGCCGAGAAGGATTTCGCGGTCGTCGGCGAAGCTGGGCGGGCAGGGGAGGCGCTGGAGCTGATCGGCTCGCTGCAAGCGGATTTGGTGTTGACCGATCTGCACCTGCCGGACGGCAGCGGCCTGCAGTTCATCGAGCAGTTGCGCGCGCGTTTTCCCACTGTTGTGATTCTTGTGCTCACGGCACAGCGGGCGCGCGGTGCGGCGGCGACGGCCAGGAGGGCCGGTGCCCTGGGCTATGTCCTCAAGGACCAGGGTCGCGCCGAGCTGTCGAGCGCGCTCCGCGAGGTTGCCGCGGGGCGCTGGTATTGCTGCGATGTCCCTGCGGCCCGCGCGGGCGCGCGGGTCGGTGAGGGCAGCTCGAGCACCCAGGCCACGTATCTCACCGAACGCCAGCGCCAGGTGCTGCGCTGGGTGGCGCTCGGGTACAGCACGCGCGAGATCGCCGAGATGCTGGGGGTGAGCATGAAGGCGGTCCACAAGCAGCGCGAGCGGCTGCGCATTGCTCTGCAACTCAGCAGCACCGCTGCGCTGACGCGCTTCGCCGTGCGCGAGGGTCTTGTCCAGGAAAGCGCGGCGAGCGGCTAAGCCGTCGCCTGCAACCCGCGCTCACCTTCCGCGGCACCGCTTACTCGGCGGGGGAAAGGTGGTCCCCGCGAGCGCGCCGTTTCGCCTTTGAAGCGCGGCGACCCTAACACGCTCCTTGCGGAGCCGGCCAGGCGTTTTCTCCTGCCTGAGTCAAGTCCGCGGCGCCCCGCGGCGCCTACCCACTAACCCCACTGGCCGCTACTGAATTGACCCGTGTGGTGCTTCGGCGTCGTGCCATCGCCGCCAACCGGCATGTTAAGTACAACTACCACGCGCTACAGGTCTAGCGCAGCGGCGCCGAGGGGCGCCGGCAGTTGGGAGCCGTCCGAAGCAACGCGCTGACGACAGCGCTGGCACGAGTCGAAACTTGTACAACCAGCACATCGAACTCAAAGCGGGCGGCATACGCCCCTTACAGTCACTCATGGGTGTTCACCGCGCTCCGCCTGCTGGCGGATTTGGTTGGAGGCGTTATGTTTAATACACGCGGTTGGATTGCATTGGGCTTGCTGAGCGCGTTCGCACTGCCGGCGATGGCTCAGTCGTTTCGCGTCCAATGCCCGACCAGCACCATCACTCACCCCGGCGCCAATAACAATTCGGAGCCCGCGTACATCGGACCCACTTACACCGCACCCAGTACGGGCTACACGGTCGGCAAGAACGGGCCCGTGAACGGCGCCATCAAGTGCCAGCAGATCTCCGGCGGCGACGGCTACGCGACCATGGGCGATGGCACGCAGACCTACCTGTTCTCGTTCGGTCCGCTGTCGGGGCTGGCGAACATTGCGAGCGGTCAGCCCGGCTCGCTTCCTCCCAGCGCCTTCAATACCCGGAACGACCCGACGGCGAATCTGCTGCAGCCCGGGGACCCGGCGACCACCGTGGCGCCCGTGACGGGTCAGTTCATACCGCCGCTGACGGGCGCTCAGATGAGTCAGCTCGCCGGCTTCTACAACGGCGCGGTGGGTCTGGATTACGACGTCGCCAACACGGTCAACATTTTCGACATCAGCGAGACCGGAAACACAGTAACAGCCGTTGCCAACTCGCCGTTGGACCTTAATCTGCAGCCGGGCGCCACAGTCGTGATCTCCGGGGGGGCCGACCTGCCCGCCGGCTACAAGGGCAACGTGACGGTGACAGCCGCCAACGTCCCCAACGCCTTCTTCCCGCCCAGCTTCGCTTTCCAGTACACCGTCGGGACCACCGGGCTGGCCGCGGTGCAAGCATCGCCGACCGCGACCGCATCGATCCCCAAGGCGATCGACGGTCACGTCGATGCGCGCCAGATCATGGATGTGGGGGTGATGAACGGCAACCTCCCGGCGCCCTTGATGGCGATTGATGAGGATGACGAGTTCTTCCTCACCCTCACCAACGTCGGGATGATCATGCGGCCGGACCTGTTCGAGCAGCATACGGTGCACTTCCACGGCTACCCGAACGCGTCCGCGTTCTACGACGGCGTGCCGGACGCGTCCGTCGCGATCAATATCGCCGCGAGCTTTACCTACTACTACCTGGCGCCCGATGCGGGCACCTACTTCTGGCACTGCCACATCACTCCTCCCGAGCACCTGCAGATGGGCATGGTGGGCCAGCTGTACGTGCGGCCGCGGCAGAACCGGGTTCCAGTCGGCACCAGCCTGTATACGGCGCGCACGGCGCAGAACGGCGATCTGCGCACCGCCTGCGTGTCGGCCACCGACATCCTGTGCAGCCATCCGCTGCCGGTGGTGAACACCGGCGCTGCCCGGGCGGCCACCGGTAACTACGCCTACAACGACGGCGACGGCTCGACCTACTACGACGTCGAATACCCGATCCAGATGCACGGCTTCGATCCGAACTTCCACTTCGTCGGCATGACCTTCAACCCCGAAGGCTTTGCCGACATGAAGGACAAGTACTTCCTGCTGAACGGCCGCAGCTACCCCGACACGGTGACGCCCGGCCCGCTGCAAACCCAGTCGGCCGACGGCGTCTACCACTTCGCGCAGCCCCTGCCGACCATCATCGACATTCCCGTCGGCAAGCGCGCGCTGCTGCGGATCTCGGACCTCAATACGTCGGAGTACCACACGCTCGCTTCTCTCGGCGTGCCGATGCAGGTGATCGGCTACAACGCGAAGCTGCTGCGCGACCAGGCCGGCAACAACCTGTACTACGCGACCAACTCGATCACCCTCGGCGGCGGGGAATCGCTGGACGTCATCCTGGATACCTGCGTGACTCGCGCCACGCCCGCGGACCCGGCTTCCTCGTGCACGACCGCGATTCCGGCCGGCACCTACTATCTCTACACGCCCAATCTCGACCATCTATCGAACGACGCGGAGAACTTCGGAGGCCAGCTGACCGAAGTCCGGGTCCACTAGGGGAGCGGCCATGAGCGCACTGACCACAAGAAAGGCGACGATGATGAATCGCATGCTTCCCCTCCTGGCCGCGGCGGCGGGCTCACTGCTCGCGGCGGCGGCGCAGGCCGCGGCCCCCGGCATCACCGGCACGGGAACGGCCGGCACGTTCAACCTGACCGCGCAGCCGGCCTACATCAGCCAGCCCGACGGGGCGGCGATCTACTCCTGGGGCTATGGGTGCCGCACGGCTCCTTCGACCTCGAACTTCGTTCCGGCCTCCCTGTCGGCCACGGTCGCGGGGAACCTTCCGGTCACGCCGTTTTGCAGCACCATGCAGGTGCCGGGCCCAACACTCGTGGTCACGGAAGGGCAGACGGTCACGGTGCAGCTGACCAATAACCTGCCCACTTCCGCCGGTAACACCTCGATCCTGTTTCCCGGCTTCACCTTGACGTCGGCCTGCCCGGCGGCCAACCAGGGCCTGCTGACCTGCGAGGCGGCGCCCAGCGGCGGCACGGTCACCTATACCTTCACCGCTTCCTCGCCCGGCACGCGCGCCTATTACAGCGGCACGCAGGGCGACCTGCAGGTCGAGATGGGCCTGTATGGAGCGATCATCGTCCTGCCGAGCGGCGCCGCACCCAGCTGTCCGACGCATAACCTTGCGGCGGGGCTCAACTCCGCAGGCAACGCACTCATGGGAGGGGGCGAGCGCGACTACCGCCTGGCCCCGGCGGCATATCACGTGACGCAGAGCTGCTACGACCGCGAGTACCTGTTCCAGTTCTCGGAGATGGATCCGAACATTCACACCCAGGCGCTGGCGCAGGTCACGGCGAAGGGTGCCTGCACGGCCGGCGCTCCGGGATGCAGCCTGAACGTCCCGACCGAGCCCTACCACCCGGCCTATTTCATGATCAACGGCCGCTCGATGCCGGACGACATGGATACCAACTATGCCGCCCAGTACCCGCACCAGCCCTACAACGGCAATCCGCACATGCATCCGGGCGACCTGACTCTGCTGCGGATCATCGGCCAGGGGCGCTGGCAGCACCCCTTCCACGAGCACGGCAACCACGTGCGGGTCCTGGCGCGCGATGGGAACCTGATCGTCGCCGGCACCACTGGCACCGCAGCGACCCAACTGGCCGGGCCGCTGCTGTTCACCACCACGACCACGCCGGGCCAGGCGATGGACGGGATCTTCTACTGGACCGGCAAGGGCCTGAACTGGGACGCCTACGCCCACCATCCGGGATCCTCCCCGGATCCTCTGGCGCACCTGGGCTGCACCCCCGACACGAACGGCTACAACACCGGAAATGCGACGGCGGTCAACTATTACGAGTGGTGCCAGGACCACAACAAGCCGATGCAGGCGGCTCCGTTCGGCGACGTGGGCGGCGGTGGCCCGGTGACCTTGCCCGATCCGAACCTGTTTGCCAACGGCGCGTGGTACGGCGGCAGCCCCTACCTGGGCCCGGATGCGACGGTGCGCTTCGCGGGTCCGACCGGCACGACGCCGCCCTCGGGCACGATCGCGAACCCCCCGGGATCGGAAGCGGGCTTCGCCTTCATGTGGCACTCGCATAACGAGCGCGAGATCACCACCAACAATATATTCCCCGGCGGCATGCTGATGATGATGCTGGTCGATTCGCGTGAGTTTGTGATCGACGAAGCGAATTAAGCGAGGACAATCTCAATGCGCTCCAACAACTACAAGTCGGTCCTGAAGCACGCGGGACTCGCGGCCTCCGTTCTCCTGCTGGCGAGCGGCGCGGCCTTCGCCCAGCAGGTGGTCAGCCTGACGGCCGGGCCGTCAACGGCAACGATGCCCGACGGCACCGCGGTGCCGATGTGGGGCTACACCTGCGGCACGGCGGTCAGCGGTTCCACCGCGGGCTGCACCGCGCTCAACAAGGCGGTGGCGGCCGCCGC
>Ga0099792_10000857_pt1 | contig 11162 bp, 7 predicted proteins | sample Rivendell_Oct201_8_FD_83780 | JGI IMG/M metagenome (GOLD analysis project Ga0099792, IMG submission 83780) | Vadose zone soil microbial communities from the Eel River Critical Zone Observatory, Northern California, USA -... | ecosystem: Environmental > Terrestrial > Soil > Vadose zone >...
CCGTTCGTCAACCATCGCTTCCTCGCCGACTACTTGCGCCAGCAGGCTGTCGGCCGGTTCGCCGACGCCGAGTTCGCCGCGCGCTGCACAGTGATCGATCCGGCGATCGATCGCACACGGTTCTTCCCCGAACTGGAGCGTGCCTCGGGTCCACGGCGCCTGTTGTTCTATGCCCGCCCGCGCTCCGGCAAGCGCAACCTGTTCGAGCTCGGCGTGGCCGCACTGCAGCGCGCGGCACAGTTCGGCGCGTTCGCGCACGAACCCTGGGAGTTCCTGGCCATCGGCGACAAGATCGAAGCCGTGGCCCTGGGCAACGGCCACACGCTGCGTCCGGCGCCCTGGCTCGAGTTCGACGACTACGCGCGGCAGATGCGCCGGGCGGATCTGTTGCTGTCGCTGATGCTGTCGCCGCACCCGAGCTACCCGCCGCTGGAGATGGCGGCGTGCGGTGGCCTGGTGGTGACCAACGCCTACGGCGGCAAGACGCAGGCGCGCTTCAGCGAGATCTCGCCGAACATCCTCGCGCCGAAGGCGACGATCGAAGGCATCAGCGATGGTCTGCTCGCCGCCGCGGCACGGGTCGGCGACCTCGAGCGCCGTCGCCGCGGCAGCCAACTGCCGGTGCCGGCCAGCTGGGACGAGAGTTTCGTCACCGTGCTGCCGCGGGCGATCGCCGCCTTCACGGAGTGTCGGGGGGTCAGATCGTGAACGGCCAAGGCCCGACCAAAGCACCGCCGCGCCAGCTCGTCGATTGGCAGTTCGACATCCACCAGCGCTACTCGTTCCTGGCCCGCCTGCTGGCCGCGATGTTCACCGAGGCGACCAAGGTGACGGTGCTCGACGTCGGCGCCGGACCGACCGGGCTCGCCGAGGCATTCCTGCCGCCGAGGTTTCACATCACCACCGCCGACGTGCAGGACTTCGGCCGCACCGACATCGTGCGGCTGGTGCCCGGGGCGCCGTTGCCGTTCGCCGACGGCGCCGTTGCCGTGACGATGGCAATGGATGTGCTGGAGCATGTGCCGGCCGAGCAGCGCAGTGGCTTGATCGTCGAGCTGTGTCGCGTGGCCGCGCACACGATCGTGCTCAGCTTCCCCAACGACGACCCGGCGGTGCGGGAGGCCGAGACCGCGCTCGACCGCGTGTTCATCGACACCTTTGGCGACGGCAACGCCTTCCTCGCTGAACACAAGGCGCTCGGTCTGCCGGCGGCGAACGACGTGCTGGCGACGCTCGCCGCAGCCGGCTTCGACGTACTGCAGTGGCCGAATTGCCCGCTGCCCGAATGGCTGCTCTACAGCGCCCTGGATGTCGCCTACTTCAGCCTGCATGGCGACGGCACCGAGAAGGCTGCTTTCAACGCCCGCGTCAACACCGCGACCTCGCAGTGGTGTGATCATGGCGGGCATTACCGGACCTTCGTGCTGGCCAGCCGCGACCGACAGGCGCTGGCGCGTGCTGACGCGGCGGCGCTCGCCTGCAGGAGCCAGAGCAGCACCACCACCACGCGCCTGGCCGCCACCGCGACCGCTGCCCTTGCCGATCTCAGTGCCGGTCAGCGCACCATCGCCGCGGCAGAGGCGGCCAGGATGGCGACGCGGCTCGAACAGCTGCGCGCAGAAACGGCCAACAAGGACGAAGCGCTGCGCCAGAAGGATCTGCACATCCAGAAGCTCGAAACGCTGCTGCAGCAGTCGATCGCGCAAAAAGACACGTACATCAGCAAGCTCAAGCAGCTGTTGCGTCGCGCGCAGTCGGCGGGCTGAACACCTGCCGGTCGCGACCGCAAAGCGCCGCGCCGGTCAGGATCCACATTGCCCCGGCCCAGTGCACGAACAGTCGCGGCAGCCGCGAGCGCAGGTGATGCGCCAGGTCGTCGATCGGTGACAGCAGGAACGGCGCCAACAGCAACGGCGCCGCCAGCAGCACGAACCAGCACAGTCGCGGCGCCGGCAGTGCGCCATCACGCCAGCGCGCCACCAGCAGCGCAACGATCGGCAGCAGGAAGGTGAGGCCGAAGCCGCCGCGCAGCAGTCCGAACTCGGCGGAACCGCCGACCACCGCCGGCAGCCAGGACAGACGCGCGAGCGCGCGCCCGGGAACTTGCAGGAAACTGCCCATCGACGCCGTCGCGTCGCCGAGTTCCAGCATCAGCAGGGGCGGCGCCAGCACGCACAGCGGCGCCACCACCACGGCCGCGATGGCGCGTGTACGCAGCCGCGCGCCGCGACGGTGCAGCAGCGCGTCGCTGCCGAGCAGCAGCAGCGCCAGCGCGAGCACGCCACCTGCCACCGGCCACCACACCGCACTCTGCCCGGCAACGTGCAGGTCGTGCTGCAGCGGCAGCCACAGTATCGCGCCACCGAGCCAACCGGCGGCCGCCGCACGCAGTAATACTGTCTCCCCTCGCAGCCACAGCAGCAGCACCAGCACCCCGCCGTACGGCAGGCCTTCGGGCTTGACCAGCAGCAGCAGGAACGTCCCGAGCAGCAGCAGCGTGCGGTCGGCCAGCAACAGGCCGGCGGCGACCGCAGTCACGCAGCAGCCGAGGAAAGCGTCGGCGTAGCCCGAGTCGAAGCTGCCGGCGTTGGTACCGGTGGTCCACGGCGTCACCGCGCAGGCCACCGCCAGCAGGCAGGCGGTGCGACCGCGGCCGCCAGCGCGCAGCGCCGCCACACCGACCAGACCGGTCTGCAGCAGGAACAGCAACGGGAACAGCACGCGACCGCCGCCGAGCAGTCGTTCGCCGAGCCCGATCAGCAGCGGCTGCAGCAACGGATAGTCGCGGCTGTGGCAATACACCGCGCCATCGCGAAAGAACGGCTGCTGCAGCGACGGTGTCTGTGTGAGCCACCAGGTCTTCACGTCCCAGACGCAGGCGCCGTCCCAGTGTCGCGACGGCGTGGCCAGCGCGCCGTAGCCGATGCTGCTGGCGCAGGCGAGGACGATCGCGAGCGCCAACAGCCACTCGACCGGCCGCCCTGACGACACTGGCGGCCAGGCGATGCACCGGCGCATCGCCACCACCACCGCGATGGCGACTCCGGCCGGCAGCAGCCAGTCGGGCACCGTGCCGTGCGCCGCGAGCACCGCGAGTGCGCTGCCGCCGACCACGGCCAACGCGATCAGCATGGCGACGATCGCCCGATCGAGCAGCGCGCCGGCCGTCACCGCACCTCCAACGTGATCGCATCCCTGCTGCCGACCAGGACCAGCGTGCCGGTGCGACCGCCACGGCTGCCGCGCGCCACCTGCCTGCCGGCGTAGCTGACGCGCTCCGGCGGACAGACCGCGTCGCTGACCAGCAGTCGCGGCAGCAGCAGCGCCGGCACGAACTCGATCGCGCCGGCGTAGTCGCCATGCCACAGCAGGACCGAATCCGGCGGCACGTTCTGCTGCAGCCAGTGCACGACCTCGGCGCCGCGCAGGTGGTCGCCGTCCAGGAAGAACGCCGCCGGATCGCGGCGATAGAGCGCGATCTCCTCGCTGCGACGCTGCGCCACGCGGGTCGGCAGCCGCGCTGCCCCCCAGACGATGTGGACCACCAGCAGCAACCAGACCGTCGCGGTGAGCCAGTCGCGCTTCATCGCAGGCTCCTGTACAGCGCTTCGAGGCGGCCGATCACCGACTCGATGGCGAAGCGCTCGCCGACCATCCGACGAGCGTTCTCGCCGCAGCGGCGACGGCGGTTTGCATCGTCGAGCAGCGACCGTAGTGACCGGGCCAACACGGCAACGTCCGGTGGATCGACGGCGCCGGCGTCGAACTCGACGACTTCAGGCAACGCGGCGCCGGTCGTCAGCCACAGCGGCAGACCCGCAGCGGCGGCTTCGAGTACGGCGTTGGGTTGGCCCTCGCTGCGCGACGTCAGCGCGAACACGTCGGCAGCGGCGAGCGCATCGGCGCGGCGGGCCGGCGGCACCGGTCCCGGCAACAGCACGCGTTCCGCCACCCCGAGCTGCGCCGCCTCGCGCCGCAGCGCTCTGGCGGCGCCATCGTCCGGACCAGCGATCACCAGCCGCAGCTCGATACGCGTGCGCAGCAGTTCGGCAGCGGCCGCGAGCAGCAGATCGAGACCCTTGACCGCGTGCAGTCGGCCGAGGAACAGCACGACGGTCGCGTCGGCGGGCACGCGCCAGGCGGCGCGCATGGCCAGCCGGTCGCCGCCGCGGCAGGCGGCGACGTCGACGCCGTTGGGGATCACGTGGACCTGCGCCGGGTCGGCGCCCTGCTGCTCGAGATCGCCGGCTTCCTTCCGACTCACCGCGTGCAGTGCCGCGGCGCCGCGCAGCACGGCGCGTTCGAACAGCGGCACGAACAACGCCTTGGCCAGGCGACGCAGCCGCAGGCGCACCGGGCACAGCGCACCCTCGGCGTTGTATACGTACGGCACACGGTGGCGGCGCGCCGTTGCCGCCAGGTGGCTGCCGAGCAACGTCAGGCCGACGTTGCTGCAGACGACGTCGGCGGCGGGCACGGCACTGGCAATCGCGCGCCGCAGTCCGCTCGGCGGCAAGTACGGCGCAAGGCGATGCACCGGCCGCGCGGCCGCGCGGAACAGCCGGCAACCCTGCCACTCGCTCCAGCCACCCACGGCGGCTTCGGTCTCACCGAGATCGGTGGTGAGGATCGTCACCTGGTGGCCGCGTCGCGCCAGCTCGCGGCAGACCAACTTCGCCTGTTCGACGCTGCCGCCGTACCGCCAGGCGAAGAACGGCAGCACCTTCAGGATCCGGAGTGGGGTTTGCATGCTGCGCCGCAGGATCTCTCGCCCGGCACCTCGCCCAGCAACCGCCGCACCCAGGCGTCGACATTGCTGACCGGCGACGCGGCGCCAGGTGCGGCCCGGTCATGGCGACACGCGAGCGCCGCGCGGATCGCTGCGCGCAGCGACTGCGGCTCCGGCTGGCACAGATGCAGTGCGGCCAGCGCACGGTACGGTTCGTACGCTGGCGAGTCGGTGGTCACCACCTGCAGACCGCAGGCCAGCGCCTCCTGCACCACGAGCGGAAAGCCTTCGTTGCGCGACGGCAGCGCGAACACGTCGGCGGCGTGGTACAGCGTCGCCACTTCGAGCTGCGGCCGTGGCCCCAGCCACTCGGCACCGGATGCGCGGATGCGTTCCACGACCTGCGCCGGCCCAGGGCCGCAGAACACCAACCGATACCCCGGATCGCCGGAGCCGAGCAGCACGTCGATGCCCTTGTGCGGCAACAGCCGTGACACGCACAGGACGCGCGGCTCGTCGTCCCAGCCGAGGCTGCTCCGGGCCGCGCGCCGCTGCTCAGGCGCCGGCGGATGGAACAACGCATTGGCGACCGGATTGGCCAGGAACTGCACCTTGTCGGCTGGTCCCGCCAACCGGACCAGCAGCCGCTCGATGTCACTGTTCAAGGCAAAGGCCCGGTTGGCGCAGCGGACCGTCAGACGACCGCAGGTCTCGACCAGGAACCGCAGCAGCCAGGTCGCCAGCCGCGAACGATAGCGCAGCAGACCGCCGTGTTCGGTCAGCAGGCAGTGACGTCGTCGCAGCCGCGCATATGCGGCGGCGACGATGCTGCCCGGAAACACCAGCCCGTGCACGTGCACCAGGTCGGCGGCGCGGACTTCGCGCCACAGCAGCGTCAGCAAGCGCGGCGAGAACAACGGGTAGGCGACGCCGAAGCAGCGCTCGAGCCAATGCAGCGCGCCGACCCGGACGATGCGGAGGCCGGGGCGGTCGGTGACCCTGGTGCCCATGCCGGTGGCATTACTGGTGATCCACGTCACCTGGTGCCCGTTTGCCACCAGGGCTTCGGCCTCGGCGAGGACGATCTGCTCCACGCCCCCGATGTGCGGTGGTGCATGGTGAGTGACGAGGAGAACGCGCATCGGGCCTGTAGCGGAGCGATTCTCGGCACCGTGTTGGCCACTGCAAGCAGCGCTGCGGCAATCGGCCCACTCGTTGTTGCAGGCTGCCGTTGCTGTCCGTGCCCGTCGCGCCCGACTACGCGTCTGGTGCGGAGACCCTGTTGCCAGGCTCGACGATGGCGCATGGCAGCGACTGTCGCCACGGGCCGGCGAATGTTGTTGCCCGGCTGAACGCTGTTGCGACCGCCACCGCGGCCCCTAGACTGCGGTCGGAGTTCGGATTCCGGGATTCGCACCCCCGCTCCTCGATGCCCGCCCTGCCACAATCCGGCGAACTGAGACGGCTGCTGAAGGCGCTGCGCATGAGCGTGTCGTCGCGTCAGTACTTCGCCCACTCGGTGAAGCTTCTGGCCGGCTGCGTGACTCGGGCCGGCCGGCAGACCTTCGCGCGCAACCTGCGCAGCCTGAGCCTGCCGCCGATCGGCCGCATCGGCTACCAGCAGTGGATCGCGGACCGCCTACGCCTTCGCGGTCCGCTGTATCCGCTGCGACCGACGCGCGGCACGTTCAGCTTCCTGACCACGGTCTACGACACCAAGGGTCGCTACGTGCTCGAGCTGTTCGAGTCGGTCAAGGCGCAGACCGCCGGCGACTTCGAATGGGTGCTGCTCGACAACGGCTCGACGCGGCCGGACACGCTGGCGGCGATCGCCGAGCTGCGGCGTGACCCGCGCGTCGTCTACGCGCGCGTCGAGCGCAACCTCGGCATCATCGGCGGCATCGCCCACTGCCTTCACCGCGCCACCGGCCGCTACGTCCTGCCGCTCGACTCCGACGACCTGCTCTACCCCGACGCGCTGCAGATCCTGGCGCACGCGATCGCGCAGCACGACGAACCGCCGCTGCTGTTCACCGACGAGGACAAGGTGCGCGAGCAGCCGACGCCGTTCGACGCCTACCACAAGCCCGACTGGGATCCGGTGCTGTTCTGGAACTCGTGCTACATCGCGCATCTGTGCGCGATCCGCCGCGACCTCGCGCTGCAACTCGGCATCTACAGCGACGACGACGCGCGCGGCTGCCACGACTGGGACACGTTCTTCCGCTTCCTGCGCGCCGGCCACACGCCATTGCACGTGCCCGAGGTCGTGTACTCGTGGCGCCTGCACCCGCAGTCGTGCGCCGGCAACATCTTCAGCAAGAGCTACATCCACGAATCGCACCGGCACGTGCTCGGCAGCAACCTCGCGGCCCTGCCGGGGGCGGGCAACTTCGAACTGGTGCAGAGCCCGCTGTTCGTCGATACGCCGGACTGGTGGGTACGCCGCCGGCACCAGCAGCCGCGCCCGCTGACGGCGCTGTGGGTCGGGCCGCGCGGCGACGCGCCGCCCGAATGGCTGCGCACCCACCCGCTGGTGCGCGCCACGGAGGCGGTGCCCCCGGAGAGGCTGTCCGACCTGGTGGCGCCGCTGGCGCGGCTGCGCGCGCATGATCCGCGCGGCGACGGTCTCGTGCTGGTGGTCTACGCCGGCACGCGGCCGATCGGCGAAGAGTGGCCGTGGGAGGCGATGGGACTGTGCGAACGCTTCCCCGACACCGCGGTGGTCGGCGGTCGCCTGCTCGACTCGGCCGGCAAGGTCTGGTCGGCAGGCGAAGTGATCGGTTTCGAGGGACTGCTCGGCGCACCCGACCGCGGTCGCATGGCCGCAGATCCGGGCTACTTCGCCTGGCAGCGGAAGCAGCGTTCGGCCAGTGCCGTGCACGCCGCGTTCTGTCTGGTGCGCAGCGATTTCCTGACCGAGTTCGCCGCGCAGTCTGCTCCGGCCTCGGCCGGTTTCCTCGGTGGCTGGCTCGCGGCTCATGCCGCGGCCCGCGGCAGGCGCGTGGTGTTCTCGCCGCTGGTGCAGGCGATCGTGCCGCCGCACCTGCCGGTCAGCGAGGCCGTCGCTGACGCCGAGGCGCGCGCGTTCGTCGCGCGCCATCCGCGATTCCTCGGCGGCGAACGCTACTACGCGACCCACCTCGGCCTCGACGCTTTCGACGCGCACGCCGCCGTGCCGCCGGCGGAGCGGGAACGGGCCCTGCGTGGCCACCTTCAGCGGCTGGCGATCACGCCGCCACCGCGGCTCACGGACGTCCCGGCAACCGCATCTTGACGCCCTGCGGCGCCAGGCCGCTCGGCGGCTTGCTGGTGATCGACGGGCCGCTGCCGAACCGCGGCGCCGGATTGGCCGGGGTCACCGCCGAGGTCCGCGCTGCCGGGCCGGACTCGCTGATGCGCTTCTTCACGTCCTCGGGCCGGTTGGACTTGGCGATCGCGTCCTCGGAGGTGATCTGACCTTCGTTGTACAGCCGCAGCAGCTCGTCCTCGAGCGTGCTCATGCCGTGCGCGCGTCCGGTCTGCATGATGTTGAGCATCTGCGCACTCTTGGACTCGCGGATCAGCGAGCGCACGGCGTCGGTGGCGACCAGGATCTCGCGCGCGGCGATGCGGCCGCCGCCGATCTTGGGCACCAGCGTCTGCGAGATCACGCCCTGCAGCGTGCCCGACAACTGCACGCGCACCTGCTGCTGGGCGTCGGTCGGGAACACGTCGATGATGCGATCGACGGTCGAGATCGCGCTGGTGGTGTGCAGCGTGCCGAACACCAGATGGCCGGTCTCGGCGGCGGTGATCGCCATCGAGATGGTCTCGAGGTCGCGCATCTCGCCGATCAGGATCACATCGGGATCCTGGCGCAGCGCCCGGCGCAGGCCCTCGCGGAACGAGCTGCAGTCCTGGCCGATCTGCCGCTGCGTGACGAAGCAGCACTTGTCCGGATGCACGAACTCGAGCGGATCCTCCATCGTCAGGATGTGGCCGTGCTCGGTCTCGTTGATCAGGTTGATCATCGCCGCCAGCGTGGTCGACTTGCCGGAGCCGGTGGGTCCGGTGACCAGCACCATGCCGCGCGGCTTGGCGGCGAGATCGAGGCAGATCTGCGGCAGGCCGAGTTTCTTGTGGTCCGGCACGGTGTCCGGGATCTGCCGGATGACCAGGCCACACGAGCCGCGCTGGGTCAGCGCGTTGACGCGGAAGCGCGCCAGGTCCTTGACCGCGTACGAGAAGTCGAGGTCGTGCTCCTTGGCGTACCGCTCCCACTGCTCCGGCGACATGATCTGGCGGCACAGTTCGGCGGTCAGTTCCGGCGGCAGGATGCCGTACTGCTGCTGCACCCGGACCTCGCCGTCGATGCGGTAGCCGGGGGGCGAGCCGGCCTTGATGTGCAGGTCCGAGGCCCCCTGCCCGACCATGTCCTGCAACAGTTGCAGCATCTGCAGCGTCATCGGACTCTCGACCTCGGCTTGGCGACCAGCATCCAACTCGGCTATCGGCACCGCCTTGGAACGGTCTTGACGTCCCGATCCGATTCGGCCGGGTGAAGCGTCGATGAAGAACCTGCCTTGCCTGTCCCGCTCGCCCGGCCATTCGCTTCAATGGTCGGCCCGGAACCCAGGCCGTGAACGAACCCTCCGACTTCCAACTGCGCCGCATGCCTGACGACGCCTTGACCAGGCACCACCGACTGCCCGACGGCACGCCGCCGGCGGCGCCGGCGCAAGGCCAGAACGGCCCGACCGCGGCCCCGCCCGCCGCGGTGCCGGCGGCCAACGGTGCGGCAGCGCCGGCGCCAGTGGCCAGCCAGGCGGGCGTTGCTGCCGCCCCGGCCACAGCTGCCGCCGCGGCGCCGTCCGCGCCGGCGCCGCCAGCGCCGCTCGACCGCCAGGCGCTGTTCATCAACCGCGAGCTGTCGTGGCTGGCGTTCAACCGGCGCGTGCTCGAGGAGGCCAGCGACGAGAGCAACCCGCTGCTCGAACGCGTCAAGTTCCTCGCCATCGCCAGCTCCAACCTCGACGAGTTCGTCGAGATCCGCGTCGCCGGAGTCATGGAACTGGTCGAAGCCAACCTGCCGGGCGAGAACCCGGACGCGATCAAGCCGCAGGAAGAACTCGAACTCGTGCGCGAGGCGGCGCGCGCGTTCAACGCCGAGATGCATCGGGTGTGGAAGGAACTGCTGGTGCCGGGCCTCGCCAAGGTCGGCGTCGAGATCAAGGCGGTGCGCGGGCTGTCGGTGCCGCAGCAGCAGTGGGTCGACACCTACTTCCACAACGAGATCTACCCGATCCTGACGCCGCTGGCGGTCGACCCGGCGCACCCGTTCCCGGTGCTGCTCAACAAGTCGCTCAACCTGGCGGCGCTGTTGCTCGATCCGCGGCAGTCGCGGCGCACGCACCGCATGGCGGTGGTGCAGGTGCCGCGCGTGCTGCCGCGCATCATCCGTCTGCCCGACCAGGACGGCCGGCGCATCTACGTGTTCACCGCCGACATCATCCAGGCGCACCTGCAGGTGCTGTTCCCCGGGCTCGACGTGCTGCACGCCTGCAGCTTCCGCGTCACCCGCGACAGCAACCTCGAAGTCGACGAAGGCCAGGCCACCGACCTGCTGAGCTCGATCGAGAAGGAGCTGATCAAGCGCCGCCGTGGCGAGCCGGTGCGGCTCGAGATCGACGCCGACGCGCACCCGGACGTGATCGAGCGCTTCATCAAGGCGTTCAACCTCGATGCCGACGACGTGTACTTCTGCGACGGGCCGGTCAACCTCGACCGCATGATGGAGCTCTACCAGCTGGTGGAGACGCCGGAACTCAAGGACCCGCCGCTGCTGCCGCGCAAGGTGGTCAGCTGGATCTCGGCCGACGAGATGTTCAGCGACCTGCGCGAAGGCGACATCCTGCTGCACCATCCGTACGAATCGTTCTCGACGGTCGAGGACTTCGTGCGCCTGTCGGCGCGCGATCCGAAGGTGCTGGCGATCAAGCAGACGATCTACCGCGCCGGCAGCAAGAGCCCGATGATGGAGGCGCTGATCGAGGCGGCGCAGCAGCGCAAGCAGGCCACGGTCGTGGTCGAGCTCAAGGCGCGGTTCGAGGAAGAGGCCAACATCCAATGGGCGCGCCGCATGGAGCAGGCCGGCGTGCACGTCGTCTACGGCATCGTCGGTCTGAAGACGCACGCCAAGGTCACGCTCGTGGTCCGCCGCGAGGACGACGGCATCAAGCGCTACTGCCACATCGGCACCGGCAACTACAACCCGACGACCGCGCGCATCTACACCGATCTCGGCCTGCTGACCGCCCGCGCCGACCTCGGCGAAGAGGTCGCCGAGACCTTCAACATGATCACCGGCTACGCGCGTGTGCCGTCGATGGGCCACCTGCTGGTGGCGCCGTTCAACATGCGCGACCGCATCATGCAGCTGATCGCCAAGGAG
>Ga0099792_10000859_pt1 | contig 11158 bp, 8 predicted proteins | sample Rivendell_Oct201_8_FD_83780 | JGI IMG/M metagenome (GOLD analysis project Ga0099792, IMG submission 83780) | Vadose zone soil microbial communities from the Eel River Critical Zone Observatory, Northern California, USA -... | ecosystem: Environmental > Terrestrial > Soil > Vadose zone >...
TATGACCTTTTGCAGGCGCAGATTTCCGGATCACTCAGCCCGAAGGATTTTCTGGAGGAGATCTGGACGCGCGATGTGGTCGATCTGGGAGATCTTTCGCCTGCAGCGGATCACAAGCGACCTTATGCGCGAAGGCGCCTACAAGGGTGTGCTCAAGGTCTGTTGGCGAGACTAGTGCCGCTCAATCGTTATGAGCAGCGCGCATTGGCAATTCGCGATCAAGGAGTTCGATCGCGTCAACCGGAACGAACGTCGGTGGGCTAAGAATAACGTCGTTTTACGGAACGAACCCAATTGGTGAAAACGTAATGATTTCAAAGATAAGCGTCGATGATCTGTTCCTGATCTGAGTCCGGGCGCGCCGCCTGTCGGCTGGCACGTAGTTCTCAAACACTATACGTTGGCCGCACAGGCATCCCACTACTATGGCGCACCAAACGAGCACGCAACACAGGGGGCTCCCATGAACAAATCGGCCACCGTCACGAATGTCTCCAAGCTGGTGTTGGGCATGGCGGGTGCATTGGTTATCGTCAGTGCCCAGGCGCAGACCGAAATGACATGCCCCAGCGGCCTGCCGGCCGGCGTGACCTGCTACAACGGCAAAGATGAAAACGGCGCCTTCTACTTCATCGCCAAACCGGCCAATTGGAACAACATGCTGGTGGTGCACGCGCACGGCGGGCCGAGCGACTTCGGGCCGGAAAAGCTTGATTCCGCCATCCGCCCGGCAGTGAACTTCCAAGTGGTGGTGCGCGAAGGCTATGCCTGGGCGTCCACGAGTTATCGCCGCGGCGGCTACGGCGTGCGCATGGGCGCCGAAGACGTCGACAACGCACGCAAGGTTTTTATCGCGGCATTCGGCAAGCCGCACCGCACCATCGTGCACGGCCAGTCCTACGGCGGCAGCGTCGCGGCTAGGCTCGTGGAAATCCATGGCGCAAACTACGACGGCGCAATGTTCACCAGTGGGGTGGTTTCCGGCGCGACACGCTTCTATTCCACCCGCGCCGACATGCGCGCGGTCTATCAATACTATTGCAACAACCATCCGCGGCCGGAGGAGCCGCAGTATCCGCTATGGTCCGGCCTGCCGCTCGATTCCAAGATGACTGCGAAGGATGTGGAGGAACGTCTCAACGAATGCACCGGCATCAGGCTTGCGGCGGCGCAACGGTCCGATCAGCAGAAGCAGAACCTCGCCAACATCCTCAACGTCACGCGCACGCCCGAGCGCACGTTCATTATCAACATGGACCGTGCAACCTTCCTGTTCCAGGACATGGTGCACCGCCGTCTGGGCGGCCGCAATCCGTTCCCGAACGAGGGTGTGCGGTACACCGGCTCCAATGATGACGCGGGCCTCAATCGTAGCGTCGCGCGCTTCAAGGCTGACCCAAAAGCCGTTGCCGAACTCGCCGACGACGCCGATCCGACCGGCAAGGTTTTGATCCCGACCGTCACCATGCACGCCATCGACGATCCGCTGGTGCCGGTCGAGGTCGACGCCATGTACCGCGAAATCCGCGACCAGGCCGGCAGCGGCGATAAGCTGGTGCAGACTTTCACCGACGAGCACGTGCATCCCAAGCTCAGCACGCCGCAATATGCCGTCCTGCTCGCGGCCCTGCGCGAGTGGATGGACGCGGGTCACAAGCCGACCCCGCAAAGCATCAGCGACAGCTGTGGCAAATTCGCCGATGTCTACAGGGAGCCGTGTCGGTTCCTACCCGAATATCAGCCGAAGTCATTCTGGTCGCGCGCCTACCGGAGAGCACAGTAGGCGATCACCATGACACTATCTCGCCGACAAATTCTGGAACTCGCCGCCGCCACGACTTTACTACCGGCTGGAACATCGCTTGCCCGCGCGCAAACTTTTCCGACACGGCCGATCCGCATCGTGATCGGCTATCCGGCGGGTGGCTCGACAGATCTGCTCGCACGTATCGTCGGACAATATTTGTCGGAACGGCTCGGCCAGACGTTCGTCATCGAGAACAAGCCCGGAGCCGGCACGAATCTCGCGGCGCAGACGGTGGTCGCGGCTCCGCCCGATGGCTATACGCTGCTGTTCGCTGCCTCGACCTATGCCATCAACGCAACGCTCTACGACAGCCTGCCATACAATTTCCTGCGCGATATCGTGCCGATCGCCGGCCTCGCCGAACTGCCGCTGGTGCTGGACGTCAACACCTCGTTGCCGGTCAATACGCTCGCCGAATTCATTTCCTACGCAAAGGCCAATCCAGGCAAGATCAGTTTCGCATCCTTCGGCGCCGGCACCATCGCGCATCTCGCAATCGAATTGTTGAAGCAAACGACAGGCATCGACGTTGTGCACGTGCCCTATCGCGGCGGCGCGCCATTCATCACCGACCTCCTGGCTGGCCGCGTCCAGGCCGGCATCGACGCCCTGCCGAATTCGTTGCCCCATATCAAGAGCGGCACCGTTCGCGCGCTTGCGGTACTGCCGGCCCAACGTGCAACGGCACTGCCCGACGTCCCAACCTTCAGCGAAACACTTCCGGGATTCGCGGTGAGCACTTGGTCGGGGGTCGGCGCGCCGCGCGGCACGCCGCCGGAAATCATCGAGCGACTCAACCGGGAAATCAATGCCGCGCTCATGGACCCCGGCATCAAGGCGCGCATTGCGGAGATCGGCGGCACGCCGCTCGTCTACTCACCCGCCGAATTCGACGCCGTCATTCGTGCCGACACCGAAAAATGGGCGAAGGTGATAAGAACCGCCAACATCAAACCGGAGTGAGGGCGTTGGGACCGAGCATTTGCTACTTTCTTTCGTAGGGGCGGGTCTTGTGCCCGCCCGTCGGCCCGCAGACGCGGTCCAACCGCTGGGCACGAACCCTTCCTCTCCGCGCGCGCGGGACGACCGACGTCCACACCGACGCGGTGACCTACGCAAACTGCACCGACGTCATTTGTGGCCCGCCGGGCGGGCACAAGACCCGCCACTACGAAAGAAAGAAAGAACTCTTTCTTTCAAATCCATCAAATTGATTGAAGCGCCCCGCTAGTTGGCCGCGCTCCACTGCGACGCCATAACCGCAGCATTGTAGACCATATGCACGACAATGGGAGCCGCGAGCATTCTTGTCCGCTCATAGGCAAGCGCAGTGCAAAGACCCAGAACGAAGACGGGGATGACTGACGCAGGTGGATGGACGATCGCAAAAATGGCAGCGCTCGCAATCGCAGCGACGGGCAAGTCGAGCGAACGGCGTAGCCCGCCGAAGATCAGACCGCGAAAGATGAATTCCTCAAAGATGGGCGCTGCCACAATGATCATGGCAGCGACCATCGTCGCAAGGCTTGGCTCGGGCAGATTGATGATCTGCCTGGCTTCAGGAAACAAATCGAGCGAGGTTATAACCTGCAGGTAGACCACGCCCACGAGCGCGGCCAAAGCTCCTGCGACAATGCCCCACAACATTGCCTTGCCTACATCCTTGCCGAACATGCGCGGGACGTCGCTTGCGCCTGAACGCCAATAAACAAGCCGCATGAGCCCATAGGTCACAGCGCCGGCGCCGCAAAATGCAATCCAGATCACGCCCGCCGTTGCAACGAGGGTCCCCTCGATCACCAATTGGAGCGCGACGACCAGCGCCTGCAGGACGAAAAAGATGAGCGCGGCGATGAGACCGTCGGAAACCGATATGCGCGGCGGCGGCGAGGCGGACGGGTCGAGCAGATAGTCGAACCGGTCGCGCGCCTTTTGCCACAACGCCATGGCCACCAATGCGGTCAAAGTGATCGACGCCAGCCGTTGCCAGACCGACGTGGCGTAGATCGCATAGGCATAGAGGGATGCCAGCAGCATATAGATGTAGAAATATGTGACCCGCACGCGTCGCCGAATATCCTGCTCCAGCGGATCGCAGGCGAACACACCCAGCGCGGTCGCAATCGTGGCAAAGATCGGCACGCCGACCAGGACGACGATTGCGAGGCCCAACAACTGAATCGAGGATTGCATCGTGATGTCGCGTGCCATCACGACTGCGCCCGCAAACATGACGACGGGATATATGGCCGCCACGGCCGCCCAGAATTTCGCCTTCTGCCTCAGGACTTGGTCGAGCGAATGTGGCACGCAGTAGAGGATCCACAGCGCTTGTCCTTCGGCATTCAACGTCTGGAGCGCCGAGAAAGCGAGCGTAGTGGCCGCCAGACCGAATGTGATTGCGGCCAAATGTACCGGATTCGAAGCGGCATCGACCACCAGGCCCGTGCTCGAATTCGCGAAAATTTGTGCGCCAACCATCAGCGCAGGAACCAGCAACGTCTGGACCATGAACGTGCGATCACGCGCGAGGAGGACTAACTCGCGTCGTTGCACGGGCGACAACGGGGTCCACATACCGGTCCGACCGGGGCGCAGCGCAGGTCGTTGCTCCAACTGGCGCCGCGGCGAGGGCTTCCGCATGACGGCTTCGCGTGCGCCAGCAGCAACCACGCCGTTGCGCAACTGGCGCGCCAGCGCCATAAGCCCGATCACGACGAAGACCGCGATTTGGGCCGTCATCATCATGAACCAGAACCACCCGTCCGAGGACGCGAGCGATCGTACCGCGAGGCCAGGAGGGAGCCAGGCGACCCAAGCCGGCAATGCTGAAACCCAGCCGAACACAAATGACGAAACGGAGATGGCGGGTGACATGGCGACAAACAATGGCGGCAACGCGATCACCGACATCAAGGCTTGCACATTCCTGAGCCGGGACGGCGATAACGAAAGACGCAATCCCGTATCATATAGCATCTGCACGGTCGCCACCAGGAACAAGAGCGGTACCGTCAGTCCGATGCCGGCCAACGGGGCGCTCCAGCGCAAGCCGCACGTCCAGGCCAGAACCGACAGAAACGGAGCAAGCGCAACGAACCCGGCCGCACCTCCCACCACCCGTTCGATCAATCGGATCACCAACAACGTCGAAAGTGACAGCGGCAGGGTAACGAGCCACTCGAGATCCCACTCAGGCCGCGCGATCTCCCGATTCGCCATTGTTATCAGCAGCGCGACGATCAGCAGCAGCGTCGCGGCGAGCGTGACGCCTTGCTGCACACCGGCGGATAACACACTGCCCGGCGCAGGTGGCACCCATTGCAGATTCGGATGCCCAGGCACGCGCGTCTGCCGCATCGTTTCGCCCCCTCCGGGGTTAGCGGCGTTGACCGGTACTGTCCCAAGCACCAATTCAAAATTGGAAATGCCCTGGCTGGCAAGGTTCGCGAAGCTGCCTACCATGGCAAGACCCACAAATGCCGTGACGAGCCACGTGGTCGGCGAACGGCGGCTCGCAGTCTTCCGGTCTGGCGCCCCCGCGCGAAAGCGATAGATTGCGGCTACCTGGTTCCACTGCCTACGCAGGCGTAATCGAATAAGCAGCCAAGCTGCTCGGGTGGCGCTGATTGGTTTTTCGCTGATCGATTTGGCGCTGATCGAAGTGGTCACTCCCGATCGCTCCCCTGCGGTCGCGTCACCTCCAGGAACACTTCTTCAAGCGATCCGCCCGGAACGACTCTCTCCTCAAGCGCCTGAAGCGGGCCGACAGCGACCAGTTCACCTTTGTGAATAATGGCAACGCGCGAACACAAGCGCTCGGCCATGTCGAGGAGGTGGGTCGACAGGAAAATCGTCTTGCCTTGTCCGGCCGCGACCCGCAAGCGGTCCTGCACTTCGCGCGATGCGCGCGGATCAAGACCGTTGGTGGGCTCGTCCAGGATGAGCACCGATGGATCATGGATGAGTGCACAGGCAAGACCGAGCTTTTTCTTCATGCCGGTCGAATAATTCACCGCGTATTCCTCGGCCGCATCATCAAGCGCAAGGTCGCCAAGAAGCCGCGCGGCGTTTTTTCCAGCATCCTCGCGCGATTGGCCGTGCATTTCCCCGATAAACTCAAGAATCTCCCGGCCGCGCAGATAATCGTAGAAGATCGGATTGTCGGGCAGGTAGCCGACCCGGCGCTTCACCTCGACACGGTCGGCCTGGCAATCGAGTCCGTCGATCCGAACGCTGCCACTTGAAGGCACCAGGATGCCCATCATCATGCGGATGGTCGTGGTCTTGCCGGCGCCATTTGGGCCGAGAAAACCGAACATTTCGCCCTTGTCGATGGCAAGTTCAAGCCCGTTGACCGCGGCGAATTCGCCATAGGCCTTGCGAAGCTGCTGGAACTCGATCATCGCGCATCCATGCCGGCCAGCGAACGCGACGCCGTCGCCAGGCCGTTGGTGCAAGGGCGGTCAACTTGCACGCAATATAGCCGGTAACGAGCGGGTGAATATACCCAGATGCCGGCAGGTGCAGGCCTGTAGCCCGGATGGAGCGCGATCACGCGCGTTTACGCGCGTGATCGAGCGCAATCCGGGAACGGTCTTGGTGCATGGGTGGTCCCCGGATTGCGCCCCATAGGCGCGTAAACGCGCTTATGGTTCTTCATCCGGGCTACGTACTGCGAACTTCACCCCCCTTCACCCCCGGCGCAAAATTGCGCTACGCTGGCGCCATGCAGGATCAAAACCTGATAAGCAACGGAGATTCACCATGCGGTTTCAAGACCTGATTTTCACGGCGGCGCTCGGCACCGCACTTGCAATGTGCGGCGTATCGACAGCCGGCGCCCAGATCGTCGATTTCGGGAAGTACCCCGATTTTTCCGGCCAATGGAAGCGGCCGCCCGGCGCTGGAATTCAATGGGATCAGACCAAACCATTCGGCCGCAGGCAGGAGGCTCCACTCACACCGGAGTATCAGGCTCGCTACGAAGTGAACCTGGCCGACCAGGCCCAGGGCGGACAGGGCGACGACACCACGGGTCAATGCATCCCGCACGGCATGCCGCGGGTGATGACGGTCGTCTATCCGATGGAACTCATCATCATGCCGAAGACCACGTACATTTTGACTGACTATACGATACCGCGGCGTGTCTTCACCGATGGACGCAGTTGGCCCAAGGAGGTGGAGCCTACCTTCAATGGTCTTTCCATCGGGTCCTGGGTCGAACCGGATGCCAACGGACGCTATTCGACCCTCGAAGTCGAGACCCGCGGCTTCAAGAGCCCGCGCACCTTTGAGGCAAGCGGCATCCGCCTGCACGACGACGGCCAGTCCATCATCAAGGAACGCATCCACCTCGACAAGGCCGACAAGGATGTCCTCCTCGACGAGATCACGGTTATCGACAACGCCCTCACCCGCCCCTGGACGATCACCAAAAAATACATCCGCGAAACGAGCCCGAACATCATCTGGCATTTCAATGATTGTGCAGAGAACAATCGGCAGGTGACCATCGCCAGCGAAAACTACATGCTGAGCGCCGACGGCCTCTTGATGCCGGTCAAGAAAAACCAGCGGCCGCCCGATCTGCGCTATTTCGGAGCAGCAACGCGATAACAAATCATCGAGGCAATGGAGGAGACGACATGTTCGCGCGAATGTTTAAGAGCTTCATGCTCAGCGCCGAGGGCGAACTGATGCCGGCCAAGAAGGGGCAGGAACCGCCCACCTTGCGCCATTTCGACGCGTCGAAGAAATGATTGGTGACTCGTAGCCCGCATGGAGCGGACGTGCGTCTCTTGACGCACGGGAGCGTAATGCGGGGAGAGACTTGCGGCGGATACGGTGCCCCGGATGCGCGCCTTGACCGCGCAAGCGCGGTCGCGACGCTCTATCCGGGCTACAATCTGCCAGTTCACAATCCAAGCGCCGCTGTAAGCAACGGCTCCGGCGAAAGGCCCAAGCCCGGGCGTCGCGGGTTGTCATTTGTGCCGACAATTCCATGCCGCCCGATCTTCACCTTTGGTGTTGCGACGTCATAGGCAAGCAACACAGGCCCGTAACCGCCCTCATAGCCCACGAGGTTGGCGCCCGCGCCTGCAACGAGCGCCAGTCCGGCGCGCGCCAGAATGCTCGTTTCGCCTACTTGCGCGCCGACGATGATCTTGCGGCGCTCCGCCAAGGCGCGGCGCAAGAGGTCGGCGGATCGGATGAGCCCTCCGAGTTTGGAAACCCGGAAGTTCGGGATGAAAACTTCGCCCGCCGGGATGGCGCCAAGATCATCGAGCGTTACGAGACTTTCATCCGCAATGATCGCGAGACCCGTGCGCGCGTTGAGGTCACGCAAACCCCGCCAGTCGCGCGCGGCGAGCGGCTCTTCCACCGCCCAGGCATGCGGCGACAATGCCTTGAGGGCGCCGACCGCAATGTCGACGTCCTTCCACAGATTGTTGGCATCAAGACGGACTTTGCCGGCACGAGCCAGGAATGCGGCGCGGCGCAGATCCTTCCTGGCATCCCCACTGACTTTCAGTTTTGAGTCACGCATGCCGTTGAGGCGAAACAAAACGGCTTGGGCGTAGAACTTCCACGCCTTGCCGGTACCGTAGACCGCGCTTGCCGCCGCCTCGCAGGGCGGTGGGAGGCCAAGGAAGGATTCGACAGGTTGCTCCGCCTGGCGTGCGAACAGATCAAGCAGCGCCAGTTCGACGGCGCAGAATGCGCTCGGATTGACGTCGATGTCGCGCACCCGGTCCGCCATCCAATGCTGTAAATCGTCGAGCGAAGTAAGCCCAAGAAAATCGGCGCGGTGTTTTTCGATAAAGCCGGTGGCGCTCGCGAGTGTTTCCCCGGTAACGTAGCTGCGTGGACACCCTTCGCCGAGCCCGACCCGTCCCTGCGCGTCGCGCACCGCAACGATGATATTCTCCGCCTGTTCGCGCACGGCCGATGCGTGTCCGAAGCGCACGCGGAATGGAATGGGCAAACTGACAAACCTGAGTTCAAGCGCGCGCATCGGCGATACAGAACGGTGTCAGATCGAAGTCGAATTCCTCGATCGTTTGCAACGCACGGACCTTCGCTTGCGCTTCGCGCTGCCCTTTGATTTCCACGCAATGACGGTGGTAGGCAAGGCCCGCGCCGGCCTTGAGGATTTTCACCTCCAATACTGCCAGTCGTCCGCTGCCGCGTTTGGCGGCATATTCGATGTTTAATTCGCAAAGTTTGACATCGAGCAATTGCGCCATCACGCCATTGGAAAGGATCGGGTCCTCCTGTTCCAGGTAAAGCCTATAGACGGCACGCGGCGTGTCCGCCAGCGCAATGTAGAAATTTGGCTGTGGGAAAACGTTCCCGACCACGGCACCATGGATCTGATCCTCGGAAATCTTCTCGCCTACGATATTGGTGACGCCGCGGCCCTTTCGGATGAAGCCAAGCGAGGGAGTATTTTCGATGTGTGTCGATGCGCGCATGACATCGTTCATGTGGTAGCGCAACAGGCCCGCGGCCGTCGTAACGATGATGTGGTAGTCCCGGCCTTCATCAAGTTCGTGCACGAGTTTTGTATCGCGGACGCCCGCATCCCATTGTTCGACCGGGACGAACTCGAAGAATACATCGCCGAGCAGCGGCAGAGCGAGATTACGCTCGATATCGACAACGATTGTTCCGCGCAACTCGCTTGAGACATAGCCCCCATCGACCATGCGGGCACTATTTGGCAGTTGTTTGCGAACCGCCTCGGCCGCGATGGCACATCCTCCGCCGAGCCAGGTCACGACGGCGCGAATCTCCGGCCACAACGTCGCGAGCGTCACACCCCCGTTGCGACGGAGCAATCCCAATGCCGCGGCTCGCACTTCGGCATTCCCTTGGCCTCCTCTGGGCTCCGCACGAAGAAGCGGCACGATCTCTCGTGCGACAGCGTCCGGAATATCCCCCATCGCATGAAAGCCACAGCCACGAACATCGGCGACAAGCGCATCCCAATGAGTCTCGATCACATTCATCAGTCGCAAAATCGTTGCCGGATTGGCCGTGGCGATCGTTGAAATGTCGGAAGCTGCGAGCGCAAGACGCGCCATCACCAGGTATTTGAGTTCGTAATCCTCGATGCTGAATACTTCAGGCGGAACGAGGTACTTCGCACGCATAAAGCGCGGCATCGATTGATAGATGAGACCGCTGATCGCACCGGCCGGGACATCACGCGCCAGCGTCTCCTCGGTCGTCGCGCCGCCGAGGCCGAGAACGCGCCCGGCAAAACATCCAAGCGCCGCGTGCGGCACGAACGCCATCGCGTGTTGCGCGCTCTTGGCCTGGCGTAGCGCGGTTGGAGTGACCGGAATGTATTTGGGCTTGCCGGTCGTGCCGCTGGTGCGGGCGTACATGAGAGGGATTTCGGGTGCAATCTCGCGCGTGCCGGTCGCGACCTCTCGTTCAATGGCCGGGCGCATATCCTCATAGGACTGGATCGGCACCGCGTGCCGAAAGTCGTCCACCGTATGGACGCGTTCAAGGCCGAAGCGCCGTCCCTGGGCAGTGTCCTGACACAACCTGACGATCTTGATGAGCGCATCACGCTGCGCATCCTCCGGCGATTGCGCAAGCCGCATGAGACGATTATGCGCGCTTCGCCCGATCGTTTCGAGCGATGCAACCATGGCCCAATGGGCGAAAAATTCGCGCAGGTTCACGGAGTGCCCGATTTCTTCAGGCGAAACGGGGCGGACAATTGTTTCCAAAACCCGACCGGATAGGCCGCGTCCACGAGGCCAAGCCGGCCCACCCTTCGATCGCTGGGCCGAAAATATGTACCAAACACAATATCCCATACGACGAAGCTATGGGCATAGTTGTTGTTGGATTCCTCGATCTTTTGCGAATGGTGCCAGCGGTGCACCTCCGGGCCGCTGAAAATGAAATTGAACCAGCCCAGGCGCAGATCGACGTTGGAGTGCTGGAACAGACCGCTGGTCGCATAGAACACGAAGTAATAGGCCAAGACGTCCGGACCTATGCCGGCGATTACAAACGGCAGCGTATCGCAGAAAAATTGCAACGCTTTCTCCAAAGGGTGAAACCGGAAGACATTGGTCGAGTAGAGTTTGCCTGGATGATGATGCACTTCGTGCAGGCGCCAGAGCGGCGTCCAGGCGTGGGCCATCCGGTGCAGCCAATAGCGCATGAAATCGCCTGCGATGACCTTCAGCGCCAGTTGAGCAGCGATCGGCCAATGAACCGGCCAGATCTGCAAAGACCAACCCGTCGCGCCAACCACGTTGGCGAGCGTAAGCGCCGCGAGCCAGCCGAGCGCGAAAGGGACCACAACCTGGACCGTGA
>Ga0099792_10000861_pt1 | contig 11148 bp, 9 predicted proteins | sample Rivendell_Oct201_8_FD_83780 | JGI IMG/M metagenome (GOLD analysis project Ga0099792, IMG submission 83780) | Vadose zone soil microbial communities from the Eel River Critical Zone Observatory, Northern California, USA -... | ecosystem: Environmental > Terrestrial > Soil > Vadose zone >...
ACCGCTGGGACACCTGGGCGGAGCGCGCGGTGAGCGGCCAATGGGAAGAGACCGGGCGCGAGACGCTCGCGCGCCAGCGCACGGGCCTCAAGCCCGAGACGCCTGCGCGCAGGGTGAAGGAATAGCGCATGTCTCTCGACAATCGCTCCGCTATCGATCCGCTCATCCCCGCGCAAGCGGGGATCCAGGGGCTACTTTCTTCGATATCTCAGTTTGTTGCTCTGGGTCCCCGCTTTCGCGGGGACGAACGGAGAGAGTATTCAGTCCCCTTCAAGAATAAGCAATGAAGCCGCCGCCCTTCGCCTATCATGATCCGACCACGATCGAGGAAGCCGCCGAGCTCATCGGCCGGCTCGACAACGCCATGCCGCTCGCGGGCGGGCAGTCCTTGATGCCGATGCTCAATTTTCGAGTCGTCGCTCCCGATCATCTGATCGATCTCAATCGCGTGGCCGGATTGTCGTACATCGAGATCAAGGACGGCAGCGGTCGTTTCGGTGCCATGACGCGCCAGCGCGACATCGAGTTCTCCAGCGAGGTGGCAAAGACCTTCCCGGTGCTGCACGACGCACTCAAGCATGTCGGCCATCGCCAGACCCGCAACCGCGGCACCATCGGCGGCTCGCTCTGCCACCTCGATCCCTCGGCCGAGCTCGTCAACATGGCGGCGCTGCATGATGGCGTGCTGGAGGCGGCAAGCCGCCGTGGCCGCCGCGAGATCAGGATCGCGGACTGGGTGCGCGGGATCATGACCAACGCGCTCGAGCCGGACGAGCTTCTCACAGGCATTATGCTCAAGGCGTGGCCAGTCGGCCATGGCTATGCGTTCGAGGAGTTCGCGCGCCGGCATGGCGACTTTGCGATCACGGCGGTGAGCTGCCTGCTCACGCTCGAACGTAACGGCACGATCGGTCGCGCGGCGCTGTGCGTGTCGGGGCTTGGCCCCGCGCCGGTGCGGGTCGTGGAGGTCGAGCGCCTGCTGGTTGGTGCGAAGCCCGGACATGAGGCTTTCCGCGCGGCCGCGATCGCGGCGGAGGCGCTCGACGCCATGAGCGACGCCTACGTGACCGCCGCCTATCGCAAGCATCTCGCCCGCGTCTTGACCTATCGGGCTTTGCAACGCGCGGTCGCGCGCGCGGGAGGGCAGGGCTGATGGGCTGGTTCGGCGCGAGCATCAAACGCAAGGAAGACCCGGCGTTTCTCACCGGCCGCGGCCGCTACGTCGACGACATCGCGCTGCCCGGCATGCTGCATGCCGTCGTGCTGCGCAGCCCGCATGGGCACGCCGCGATCCGCGGCATCGACAAGCGCGCCGCGCTCAGCCTTCCGGGCGTGCACGCGGTGTTCATCCACACCGACCTGCCGGAGTCGATGCAGCGTCAGACCGTGCCGCTGCTAGTGCCAAGCCCCACCATCAAGCAGGCGCTGATGCCCTATTGCCTCGCCAAAGATGAAGTCTGCTTCGTCGGCGAGCCGGTCGCGATCGTGGTGGCCGACAGCCGTTATCTCGCCGAGGACGCGGCCGCGCTCGTGGACATCGACTTCGAGCCGCTGCCAGCAGTCTCCGACTGCGCGCAGGGGCTTAAGCCCGGCGCGCCGCTGGCGCATCGTGGCTCGCCGAACAATCTCGGAGCCTTCATTCGGATCAATGTCGGCAATGCGGATGCCGCCTTCGCGCAGGCCGCGCACGTGTTCCGCGAGCGGATCTTTCAGCATCGCGGCGGGCCGTTTTTCATGGAGTGCCGCGGCATGATCGCGGTGCCGGACGTGGCGAGCGACACACTCACGATCTACGTATCCTCGCAGGGGCCGCACCGGCACAAGCGCGTGCTGCTCGACCTGATGGAATGGGCGGATCATCAGCTGCGCATCGTTACGCCCGACGTCGGTGGCGGCTTTGGGCCGAAGGGCAGCTTTTACGCCGAGTATGGCGCGCTCGCCGCCGCGGCGCTCGCCATGCGCTGCCCGATCAAGTGGATCGAGGACCGGCACGAGAATTTTCTCTCCACGCAACAGGAGCGCGATCAGTATTGGGACGTCGAGATCGCGGTCGATGCCGATGCGCGCATCCTGGGCGTGCGCGGCACGCTCACGCACGACGCCGGCGCCTACATGCCGTGGGGCGTGGTGCTGCCTTGGATCGCCGCGACCTCGGTGCCAGGGCCCTATGTGATCCGCAACTTCCATCTCGATGTGTCGGTCGCCTTCACCAACAAAGTGCCGACCTCGCCGGTGCGCGGCGCCGGCCGGCCGGAAGCTGCCGTGGTAATGGAGCGGCTGATGGACCGCGTCGCGCGCGAGCTCCAGCTCGACCGCGCCGAGGTGCGGCGGCGAAACTTCATCACGCCCGAGCAGATGCCCTACAAGGTCGGGATCATCTTCCGCGATGGCCGCCCGGTCACCTACGACAGCGGCGACTACCCGGTCTGCCAGCGCGACGCGCTTGCGGCCGTCGACTACGAGGGCTTTCGCGCCAGGCAGGCCAAGGCGCGTGAGCAGGGGCGCTACATCGGGCTCGGCATCGGCAACGCGGTCGAGGCCACCGGGCTCGGGCCGTATGAGAGCGCGACCGTGCGGGTGTCAACCAGCGGCAAGCTCACGGTCTATACCGGGGCGACGCCGCAGGGCCAGTCGCACAAGACCACGCTGGCGCAGATCGCGGCAGATCACTTCGGTTGCACCCCCGACGACATCACCATCGTGACCGCCGATACGGCAGCGACCGGGCTCGGCATCGGCTCGTTCGCGGCGCGCACCGCGGTCAACGCGGGCTCGTCGGTGCATCTGGCTTCCGCGCAGGTGGCGCAGAAGATCAAGCAGTTCGCCGCCCAGATGATGGAGGTCGCCGAGCAGGACGTGGTGCTCGAAAACGGCTACGCCAAGGTGGCGGGCTCGGACGTCAAGCGCAGCTTCCGCGAGGTTGCGGCGGTCGCGGTCGGCATGCCGGGATTCTCCATGGCGGGCGGGCCCTCGCCCGGGCTCGAGGCGACCAGCCACTTCACGCCCGATCAATCGACCTATTCGAACGGCACCCACATTGCGGAGGTCGAGGTCGATATCGAGACCGGGCAGGTGACGGTGACGCGCTATCTGGTAATGCATGACTGCGGCACCGTCATCAATCCGATGGTGGTCGAGGGCCAGATCGTGGGCGGCGTGATTCATGGCGTCGGCAATGCGTTCTTCGAGCGGCTCGTCTACGACGACCAGGCGCAGCCGGTGTCGACGCATTTCGGCGAGTATCTCCTGCCGCTCGCAACTGACTCTCCGTCCGTCGAGGTGCTGCACATGGAGACGCCGAGCCCGCTCAATCCGCTTGGCCTCAAGGGGGCGGGCGAGGGCGGCACCATTGCGGCGATTGCGGCGCTGCTTTCAGCGGTGGAGAACGCGCTCGAGCCCTTCGGCGTGCACATCGCGGAAGCTCCGATCACGCCGCAGCGGATCGTGGAGCTCCTTGGCGAGCACGCGCTCGGCCGCACGCGCTGATCGTCGTCGATCGATTGCCTATCCGTTCCGCGCCCGGCCGATCTGCCAAGTGAGATTGGCCTTCACAGTGGGCCATTCGCTCGCGATGATGCTGTAGACATAGGTGTCGCGCAGCGTGCCGTTCGAGGCGATCTGATGGCTGCGCAACACGCCGTCTAGCTTTGCGCCAAGGCGTTCGATCGCGCTCCGGCTCTGGTGATTGAAGGCATGGGTCCGGAATTCGACGGCGATGCAGTCGAGCGCCTCGAATGCCTGCGTGAGCAGCATCAGCTTGCACTGGGTATTCAGCGCCGTGCGCTGGACGCTCTTGCGGTACCACGTTGAGCCGATCTCCACGCGGCGGTTGATGACGTCGACGTTCATATAGGCTGTCATGCCGACGGCGCGTGTAGTTGTATTGTCGATCACCGCGAACGGCAGCATCGAGCCCGCCGCCCGCAAGGCCAGCCGTCGTTCGATCTCCGGCTGCATGGTCTCGGGCGACGGGACAGACGTGTACCACAACGTCCACAGGGCGCCGTCTTTGGCTGCTTCGACCAGGTCATCGCAATGGCGCTGGGCCAGCGGTTCAAGATTGACGCGCGGGCTCTGCAGCGTCACAGGCGCAAGCCACGGCATGGTTGTTCTTTCCCGATCCTTGGCCAGCTCTATCCGACAAACGCACCAACGCAGAGCCGCCGGGCGACGCCGCGCCAACCGCGCACACATCGAGTGAGATGTCGATAGCCCAGGCTACGGCTGCGTTTGTCTAGAGCGAGATGAGCTGAGCTTGAATCGCCTCTTAATTTCGTTCGTCCCCGCGGAAGCGGGGACCCAGTTCTTTGGCCGAGTTCTCGGCTCCTGGATCCCCGCTTCCGCGGGGACGAACGGAGATTGGTTCAATGGCGGTGCAAACCTAAATTCATCCCGCTCTACTGCAGCTCGATCGGCTGGTAGCGCCCCTGCGCGTCGAGCTGGGTGCCCCATACCTTGTGAATGCCCTGGTGCTCGGTGCGGCCGAAATTCACCAGAGTGCCAAGCCCGAGATCGAGATCGCGCAAGCTCTCCAGCCCCTCGACCAGGCGCTCGGTGTCGAGCATCGGTCCGGTCCGTTTCAGCCCTTCGATCATGACATTGGCGGTGATGTAACCCTCAAGCGATACATAGTCGGGCGCCTCGCCCGGAAAATAGTTTGAGAGCGCTGTCTTGTATTCGAGCACGACGTTTGAATAGCTGTCGACCGCCGGTACGACCTGGGTCACGATCACGCCATTCGCATATTTGGGACCCAGCAGCATGAGCTCCTCGGCGAGCGCGGTGCTGCCGACGAAGGATACATTGGTGTAGATCAGCGGCGGGTTGATATCGCGCGTCTTCTCGATGAACTTGGCGGCGGCGCGATAGGTGGCCACCATCACCACGGCCCGCGGCGGAGTGCGCAGCTTGCGCAGCTGCGCGACTGCCTCGTCCACGTCGATGGTGTTACGTTTGTAGTTGAGACGCAGCACCTCGCTGTCGCGGCCCGAGCGCAGCGTGCGCACCGCCTTGGCCACGCCATCAAAACCAGCATCGCCGAAGGCGTCCTGCTGGGCAAACACCACGATCTGTTCCGGCCGCAGCCGGCGCACATTGACGAGATAGCGCACGACTGCGTCGGTTTCCTCGGCGTAGCTCGCCCTGAAATTGAACACATAGCGGTCAGGCGGATCGCGCCGCAGCAGGTTCGCGCCGGTGAAGGCTCCGAAGAACATCATGCGCTGCTTGAGGGCGAATGGCAGGGCAACCGTGGCGGTTGGGGTCCCGACATTGCCGATGATGCCGAACACCTGATCCCTTTCGTAAAGCTGCTTCATGGTCTCGGCGGTGCGTGTCGGCTCGTAGCCGTCGTCGACCGCGACCAGCTTGACCTGCCGCCCATGAACGCCGCCGGCGTCGTTGATGACGTTGAACGCGCTCTCAACGCCAAGCTTCATCTGGCGGCCAAGCTCCTTGGCTGACCCCGAAAACGGCGCCGACATGCCGAACCGGATCTCAGTTTCAGTTACGCCCCGGCTCACCGCCGCCAATCTCGACTGCAGCGGACTGGTCGCTGTCAGCGCAGGCGACGTTGCGGTCGCGCTCGGCCGAGCAGGCTGCGGACCCGTGAGCGCTGGCGCGACAACGGTGGGCAGCGAGCGCGCCTGGCCAGGCGGTGTCAGCGCTTGCGATGGCGTCACCGTCTTTTCCAGGTCGGCAAGCGCGCGTTCGGCTGCCACGCAGGTGATGCGCCTGTTGGCGATGGCGCGCTGGCCTTCCGTATTGCTCAGGTTGTAGGCCTGCCATATCGCCGAGGACTCCTCGGTGGTGACCGCAGACACCGTGATCAGATCGGACAGCGTGTCGCTCATCGACTTGACGCGCAGCGGCGAGATCTCGCGGCAGGCCGCCGCGGAGCCAAGCACGCGCCCGACCGCGGCCGCGATCTGGCGCACGGCGTCAACTCTGTCGCTTGCGGGAGCCGAGTATCCCGCAACGGGAGCTACAATTGCGATGGCGCCGAGCAAGAAATAATGAAAACGCATACGCCCTCCAATAGGTCGACGCTCCGTTTTGGAATACCGGAGTTCAGTTTTGATCGCGTCTTAGAATTAAGAGAAAATTATGTCCGTTGCTGCGAATGTGATGACGTCGATTGGTTGATTCAGAGCAAGCTGTCACAGCACGGTTGTTTTGCAGTGCGAATGCGAATCAACAAGATCGTCATCTCATTCCAGTATGCTTCGTGGTCGAAGACTGCGATGGAGTGTTGAGAGAGTCTCGCAGTATAAATTGCAGCGTGAATCGAGCCACACGCTCACGCGATGGGCAACGATGTTTTTCTTCCACTCGACAGCAGGTTGCCGTTGCGTCAGCGATGGTGCGCAGCCGCTGACCCGTCATCCATCGTTTGCCGCAACGAGATGGCGCTGGGCACCAATGTACCACTCGAAGATAAGGGCGCCTGCGAGTGCAATATCTGGCGCTTCGCTCGGTCTGCCTGCGACGTTGTGAGAACGCCTACGGCCAAAGCTCGGCGGCGCGCCTGCGCCACTTTTCGGCTTCGGCCGGGTTTGGCCGCACGCCATGCACGCCATGGCGGGCAAGCACTTTCGCGTCGAATGTATCTGCGAGCTTGATGGCGGCCGGCGCAAAGCCAAGATCGGCCGCACGGGCATAGAACTGCCGCGCGATCGCGATGTTTCCGTCGGCGAATTGACGGTCGCCCTGCCCAACGAGGCGTTCAGCCTGCGCGCGCGCGGCCGGGTCAACAGCCGCCTTGGATGGCACGGAGGGGGCGGGCGAAGGCGATGAGGGAAGCACAGCTTCTCGTGCCGGAGGATTGGTCGCGTTTGTCAGCTCGGCGTGCGCTGCCAGTGGTGCAGGCTCGATGGCAGCAACGACCACGGTGGCCGTCGAAGGCGGCTCGTCGCTGCCAGACGGCGCATGGCTCGCCGTTGTTTGCTCGCTCTGAGTGGAAGGCTCGCGGCTTCCGGCAACAGGTTCACGAGGCACGGAAGGCTCGCGGCTTGCCGCAACTGTCTCGCTCTGAGCCGGGGGTGAGTTGTTCGCGGCGATCGCCTCGCTGCCCGGCGCCGCGACCTCGTTGCCGTACTGGCCTGCCTGGCTGCCGAACAGCGCGTCGGCGAGCTCCGCGCTCGTGATCGTTGCCGGGATATGGGCCCTTGGTGGCTCGGCGCCGGCTTCCATCGTATGGGCGTGCTGCAGTCCGTTCGAGCCCCGCTGCCACACTAATAGGCCCGTTATCAGAACCGCGGTCAGGATGACAGTTGCGGCAGCTGTCTTGAGCACCTCGTGGACGATGAGACGACGGCGGGCCGCGATCCGATGGGCTTCCTGCTCGGCCGCTTGCGCCGCGGCTGCGGCACGAATGAGCGCGAGCTCGCGGTCATAGATCGCGCGCCATTCGGCGTTGGCCAGGATCGAATAGGCTTCGCGGACAGCGGCGAACTGCTGCTCGGCCAGCTTGTCGCCGGCATTGCGATCCGGATGCAGCGCCTTGGCGAGCTGGCGGAATGCCACCTTGATCTCCAGCGGGCTGGCCTGACTGGAAATCCCGAGTGCCTTATAGAGGTCGATGCCATTGGCGGCTTGCAGCGACGCATAGGTGCTCACGATGCCGAGACGTGCGACGGATCCCGTCGAGCCGTCTTCCGACCGAGGCTCACGCTCCCGCAGAGGCGGGAGCGCGTATCGTCCAAGCAAGCGGGCCAAATCACTCGATCCCTGGAGCAATGCTTTGATCAGCCGACCTTGAGATAAGAGTAGCCCTTGGACTGAAGGGCGGATGCGGTTGCGATGCCGGACGGAACCAGCCTGATGTAGCTGTCGGTACGAGCCTTCGCGAGGTCGATCTTGAGGGTCGCAAACGTGACCTTGCGGAGATAGACCTCGAGCCCATGCTGGGTGAGCGACATCGTGCGCGCGAGCAGCTCGGGATCGATCGTTTCCTGCGCCCATGGCGTATCGGCAAGGTCCTTGAGGAAGAACTTGATGCCCGCCGAGTGCGCCACGATGACCAGCTTGAGCGCGCGCTGGTCGTAGTTGTAGGCGGCAAAATGATTGTTGATGTTGCGCAGCTGCTGGGAGAAGCGCGCGTGATCGCCGAAGTCGCAATGGTAGAGGCAGCCGAATTGCGACTTCAGCTGCAGGTCGCGCAGGCGCAGCTCGGGCGGCAACGCGTTGGCCAAGTCGGTCACGCCAACTACGGCTCCGGCTGTGACCAGCGCCCCCACGACACTTCGTCGATCAACTCTTTTCATCACTCGTCCCCTGTTGACGCGGGTGCTCAATAGTGAGCTCCCCAACATGTTGCAACGCAAGCTTAAGCTTTCAGAACCGCTTCTTGTTGGCTGGATGTGCGGAGCAACCGCAAACGCAGCAGGTTCTTCGATGGACGTTATTTCTCTTGAGTTCTCTTGCAGGCGACGCCGCCTGCGAGTCCTACCTGTGGCGCGCGAGCAGATCGCGCAGCAGCTGCTGCTGCGCGGATTTGTCGCCGGGCAGCATGCGCTCGAGCTGCTCGCTCAACTCGGCGGCCTTGTCAGCACCCGGGCGCGGATTGACTAGCTTCGCGAGCTTGTCCTGCATCGGCGCGTAGCGTTTCCAGCCCGGAACGGTGGCAGCCAGGTTCAGGTCTTTCCACTTTGGATGGTAGCCCGGCTCGCTCTGCAACTTGGGAAAGCGCTCGAACAGATAATCAATGAATCGGGCAATGCGCTTGGCGCGATCGTTCTCCCCTGGCCAGTTGAACACCGCGAGGACCGACGGGACCGCAATGGTCTGGATCTTGCCGCCTTCCGGGATGAGCGCAGGATAGTCGGACGTCTCGAGCTGGGCGGGGACGTAATATTCCTCGAGACTTGGCGTGAGGGGCACGGGCAGGAACTTGAATCCCGCCGGCCACTTGGGCTTCACGAAAGCGTCGAGCGGCTTGGAGGAGACAAAGACGACGGCGGCGTATTTGTCGTCCTTGAGCATCTCGGCCAATGCGGCCGGATGCGGCACGAATTGCGCGTCGACCTTGATGCCGAGGCGTTCGAACATGATCGGGCCGGTATAGGCCGCCGCTGTGCCCTTGGTATTGAAGTTGACCCGCTTGCCGGCGAGGTCCTCGAGCTTGTTGATCTCCGGCCGCACGAACACGTGCACCTCGGATGGAAACAGCGGCATGATGTAGTTCACGCGCTGTTCCAGGCTGCCGATCCTGGCGTTGGTGCGGAAATGCTCCAGCACGTCGCCGTAGACGATCGCGGCATCAATGCCGCGCAGATACAAAAGATCGTAGATGTTGTCGAAGATGCCGCGCGTAACTATCGGTAGCACGCGCATGTTGTCGCCGTCGTCGAGAACGCGGGCAAGCTCGGTCGCAAAGCGTATCGGCGCACCCTCCAGCTGACCGGCGGCGAGGCCGAGGGTCCAGGAATTGAGCTTATACTTCAGGGTATCGTCGCGAAGTGGCTGACCTTGCTGATCGCGTCGCGGGATCGAGCTCGTTGCCCCGCGCTTGGCCTGGGCCATTTCCACTACGGGAGTAGTGGAAAGTGTTTTTGGAGGCGCCAGAGGTTCTGCGACGACGCCTGATGGAATAGTTGAAATGAGAAGCAGAATTGAAGCGATAATTATGAGAATACGCACTACACAACTCCCCCAGCGGATACCGCTGCCAGTGCACCATTTCAAAATTCGATGACACCTATTTGTTCGATGATGTTGAAGTGTGGATTTGTTATGGCGAATAAGATGACGATGATCCACAAAGTCGCATCAAAGCAGAAAAAACGATCGGCTATGACCACGTATTTAGAGTTGTTTGGCGAATGATTGCATACAATCAGGCGGATGAACTTGGTCGCAAAGATTTGCAATTTGAGGTGTACTGAACGAGTTGAGCGAAGATCAATTGGCTACTTAACAACGCGTGCGCGGATGACGCAAATGGAGTGTTGTTGACGCGCATGCGACAGAACGATGACAGTAGTTCATCGAACCCTGAACTTGTCTTGGCTTGAACCGAAACCACAGGAGCGTGTTGCGAATATGTGTGTGGCGCGCGACTCTGTGCCGACGTTCAGACGCCTTGCAGATGTCTTGCGTCAATCGACGGTGTGAGGGTGAGAGAGTCTGGAAAGAGTCCAGAGGCCCGCTATCGGACCCGAAGGCCGTGCGAATGTGCAGAAGTGCGCGGCGTTAACGGCACTTTATGCCGGTTTGACTGTACCGGGTGCATTTCGTACCATTCTGTCGATCCCATCAACGCAGCTTCGCGGAGGAAAAATGTCGAAAATCCGTCACCTTGCCATCAAGACAAAGGATCCCGCGCGGCTTGCGAAGTTCTATGAGGAGGTCTTCGGGCTCAAGGTCATTCATACCGAGCGCAGCGGCGCTGTTTATATGAGTGATGGCTATCTGACGCTGGCGCTCCTGCGCAATCGCGGCGAGGCGACCCCGAGCGGCATCAATCATTTCGGCTTCCAGGTCGACAACCTCGGCGAGGTCGAGAAGAAGCTGGCCAAGTGGGATGAGCCGATGGCGGAACGGCCGGCGACCCGCCCGTTCGCGGAGTATCGCGCCATGGACCCCGATGGCAATCTGTTCGACATTTCGGCGCACGGCTACGATCAGATCGAGTTTGCGGCCGACCGCGACGAGAAGAAAAAGGCCACCGAGAAGGCGCCCGCCTGAGGTCCATGCTCTCTCATATCGTGGCGCTGTGCATCGTTGCTTTGTGCTTGGCGCCGCCGCAGGCGGCGCAGGCGGCCGATGATGTCTTCGCGGGTAAGACGATCAATGTCATTGCCGGCTTTCCGCCCGGCGGCGGGGTCGACGGCGAGATGCGGGTGCTTGCGCGCTTCATCGCGAAATATATTCCAGGCCAGCCCGGCATCGTGCCGCGCAACATGCAGGGCGCCGGCGGCATCATCCTTGCCAACCATCTCTACAACATGGCGGCCGCTGATGGCCTTACGCTCGGCATGCCCGGACGCAGCGGCTTCCTGCTCAGCAACGTGGTGCCGCAGAAGGGGATCAACTACGACCTCGCGCGTTTCTCCTATATCGGCGGGGCCGGCAGCGCCGCCAATGCTCTGTGGGTCCACCGGCGCACCGGCATCACCTCGGTGGCCGATCTCAAGCGCGCCCGCACCC
>Ga0099792_10000863_pt1 | contig 11147 bp, 11 predicted proteins | sample Rivendell_Oct201_8_FD_83780 | JGI IMG/M metagenome (GOLD analysis project Ga0099792, IMG submission 83780) | Vadose zone soil microbial communities from the Eel River Critical Zone Observatory, Northern California, USA -... | ecosystem: Environmental > Terrestrial > Soil > Vadose zone >...
CTAGATTCCAAAAAAAAAAAAAACTTGATTCCCAAATTCATTTTCAGGAGGACTGCACAAAAAAACCCTCTTTTTTTTTTTTCGAAAAGTAGAGAAGTAAAATGCTGATGGATATTTTCCTGATGTGTCCTCCTGTACTCACTCGCACGTTCACCTTTGCACTTTCAATTACAGTGGCAGTAAGACCGTTCACCTTACTATCCTGCCCAAATACATGAAGTGCGAGGTTACTGTAAATGAAAACGAACAAGTGAATTACAGGATAAGGATAAGTGCGGCGGTGCAAATTCAAAACCATAACACGCCGACCGGCCTGACCCACATACAAGCTGTCAATGCCAATGTCAATCCCTTCAAGCGGTGACGCGGTGACGAGCGAATAGTCTGGGGGCGGCGAGGAAACAAACTGGCTTCCTGAGAGTTACTTGACGACATGAGGGGGGAGAAAAAGGTGCTTGTGTGCATGCCTAGCGTCCGAGTCTGAGTCACTGGCGGGATGATGTAGTAGGGCTCGAATCGCAGGCTCTTACAGAGTCCACGCCTAAGCCCCACCAAATCGCCACACTGTCGTCTCTGGTCTGACGATTGACACGTACTTTCTTTCTGCCTTTAGGCGGGCCTTCTCGGGTGTGGCTGACTAGACGTGATCACCTACCCTGACAAGTGTGGCTCAACGACCATCGATTCCACTTACAAAAGTGGACCGGGTGCAATAGGCGTGACTTTTTCTTCCTTGCGGTCACGGTGTGTGGACAAAACGTGAAGTTATCGAGGAGGCTGCGGCTATGTGGGGGGAGGGGGGACCGCTACGGGTTGTGCAGGTGTCCACAGGGTATAAGGGACGTCTATTCTCATAGTGTCCGGGTGGCGTTGAAGAGCATTTCGGGGGGGATACAGTATGGGAGCCTCTCTCCGCTGCGTGGGAAACTTCCGAACCTTACTGTTTAGAGCGAGCAACTGATCCGCTGGTGTGATGACGAGAGCCTGAGCCCCAAGAGCGCACACAGACTCACAACCTCGCATTATTCCCAGTCACGACGTAACGGTGCAGGTCGTAATATATGGCTACAACAAACAGATCTAATAATGATGGACAGGGGATGCGTGCTGCATTTGCATCGGCGGTTGCGGGTGGGCGATTTGTAAAATTGGCATCCACCCTCCTGCGGACACTTGCACGGTGCCGACAATGATAACATGGTGGCGAGTGATCCCTCCCTCTCCGATCTTCCAGTTGGGGTCGCGGGTGAAGACTTCCGGCGAGGATGCATGCTACATAAGTAATGCAAATAGGAAGCGTCAGCGCATCGGAGATTATTCCGTTAGGAGAAGACAACAAAAAGCCGCACCGTGAGAAATCTGTCAACGACGCCAGCAACGAGTTTCGCGAACCGTTCCAGCGTGATCTCGTTGCGGTGCCGAGTTTGATACCTGATCTGAATCTGGCGTTCCCACGATTCATAACCAGGCCACTGGAGTGCAACGAGGGAATTCAGTCGGAGGAAGAGCCCGAGTGGGAAAGGGGAGGGGCAAAAAAGAAAGGCAAGTGAAAGAGGTGCCTACCGCAATGCGTATCTGGGTGGAGTGACCACCTCCCAGAGGAGCGGGACTGTCAGCGCAGTGCAGGGTCGCAGTGTCTCCGGCGGTTGCTCGAGTCAATGGCAGACCGATGGCCCCGTTACTCTGCATGAAGAAAACGGGCATGCGCAAGTTTGCCTGCTCGACGTATTGGCGCCAGTCCGACTGGTTTGGTGGCGTCCAGATCGTCTGCGGGACGACGATGGTCGCCGTCGGCGAGGGGACAAAGTCTAAGATCCAGAGTTGACGACTCTGATTGTTGGGAAACGGCATCACCGCCACTGGACGGGCATCCGAGGCGGATGGGTTCTGGACCATCAGAGCACCATTCCACCCGGGCACGTTACTGATGGGGTAGAAGTTCCTCACGTTCGTCTTGAGAAGGGATTCGATGAAAAACGCCGCGTCTCGCTGGCCGAACATCCGCACAAGGAAGCCGTCGCACCGGAAAAAAGGAATAGGTGTGTACGGGGGCATCGGCTGGCTAGTGGGTGGTGGTCCTCGAGAATATGCAGTTGGTTGAATGCCTGCGGGGTAACTCGAGTAAGGAACAGGATTGTAGAGCATCTGGTGGCCAGTGAATGATAGTCCTCGAGAGGACGAAAGGCTCGCAGGGCGACCTGGGTATGACACAGGCTTCTGGTGGCTATTAGACGACACGGACGGGGCACGAAGGCGAGGTCTCTGCTGGTGCTGGACCTCGGCCAGCTCGTGCACGGCATTTGACAGTTCCCCCGTGTTCTGCAGCTCTAAATGGGTGTGCTGGACCTGTGCCGGGAGTGGTGTGTGGTCTATGGTCAATTGGGACATGGTCAGATCGAGGAGCTGGTCATCCTGAGCATGTGGTCCGAACTGGAGGGCTTTGACTGTGGGAATCTGTGCACGAGTGAGTTCTGGAGTAGGGGAAACCAAAGAAGTAAGATGGAGGTCATCACCTGCGAGACGGAGCTCGATTCATTCGTGATCTGTCCATGTCCTTCCCTCTGGCTCGCCTCGATCTCCTTCATGATATAATCCGCCACCTTCCCCCGCATCGGCTTGTCTACGGCTAGCTTATCCAGCGGACCCACACTTGACCCACAATGTGGACAGATGAAGTCGCTCTCAAGGAGGTGCGTCTGAACACAGCCGTCACAATAAGCCGTCTCGCAACAAGGCACTTTGACGGCATCGAGGAAGATGCGATTGTCGATAGGGCACACGATACTTAGGTCTTTTGAGGGACGCTCCCGAACTTCAGCCTCTGAGAGGGCCTTGGACTTAGCGATGTGCTTCATTACTGAAGCTCTGGAGGAACTATGAGTCCGATCGGCAAAGAGATACGAGCAAAGTTATTCACGAGTCCAGTTCGGCAGCTACATGGAGACCTTTTGGGGCGACCATAACACCTTTCCCTATCCGGGAACCACTTGGATCGTCTACAGATTTTACGAGGCCGAAAGAGATTCTCGGGCTCGGAACGCCTGTTGTGTGTTATGCGTGTTCCTTGACGTGGTCAATTGAAGAACGCACCCCATTCTTGGTACTCTTCGGAAAACATAGCCACTGTAGTGGTTTCTGAGCCAGTTTTCGAGCTGAATTCATTCCCACACTGCCAGTCTTTTCGTGTGGGCGCGTGGAAGTGAGAATCACAGAAGTCGCGATGCTGGCAGGTGCCCACCGTATGTCATTTGCTGTATTTTCGGCTGGAACTTGTGGAGAAGATGTATTATTCCATCTGATTGGAGCGACCCCTGTGACCGCGGATAGGAAAGATGCAACGAAGCTGAAAATAAGATGTATATGTATACTCACATGACTATCGAGAACTCCACCAATCCGCGCTAGGTCGTTGTCATGGACGAGGACCATATCACAATCAGGCGACCGCTGTGTCCATATTAGAGGGCGAATAGGGAATCTATAGCCATAATTTGGGCTTCCACTACTCACTTCGGCGATGTGTTCCAACAATATGTGTAGAGGATCTCGGTACTTTGAGAGCTTCGTTGAGGTCTGGGATATGCCAAATAGGGAGCACTTCACCTTAGTAATAGCGGGGAATGATGCGAGTCCTGTGTCTGTCTCATGGCTGTCCTCGCTCGGGTCTGAAGAAGGCCCCGCCGCCGCTATGAGATGCTTTGGAAATATTTTAAGGGTACGAGTGACGCGGAACCCTCGAATAAACACGCATTGATCCTCAGGGAGATCCCAGAGACCCTAGTTAGAACAATATCACGTCAGAGATGGCTTTGCTCTCTTGGCCCTCACAAAGACTGAACAAGGTAGTAACATACCTTCCCCTCAGGGCCCCAATTTAACATTGCCCCTTGGACGCGTTCAGGTGAGAACGGCCATTTGATGCCGATATCAGGACCTTTAACATTAGTCACTTCGACTTCAAATGATACCTGCACATCTTCGTTGCTCTCCAAGAAAACAGCATTAGCCCAAGACCTCGTGCGATGGCACCCGGTGACCAGGATGATATCCTCCATTTTGATACCCAGTTCACGTCCGGGCCGTCGAGTGAAGGCCAAACAGTGATCGATATGCTTGGTCATCCATCGGCCAAATGCCCCTCGCGCTCTAACGTCTTGACGTTGAGCTTGTACTGGAAGGAATAGTGCTGCACCGCATTGACTCCTTCTGCATAGATAAGAGACCTGTGGAAAGTCTCTTGGCCTGTGAGGATGTCAGTACTGTGACATTTAAACCAGCAATCGCAACTACTTCGAGGCGCGGACGTCCGATTCAGTATCTATCACGTTGATTCCGTAAGAATAGTAATGATTGGGCTTGAGGTTGCTATAATCAATATCTTTTGATGGATTCAAGTCGTGGAAAATAGGTTCATAAGACTCTGGTACACCAAAAATTTGAGAGGAATGATCCGCAGATAGCAGAGCATTGAAAAGGCGATTGAATCTGCCATCGCGTACGAAACCGACATCGCCCACTTTCACGGGACTATTTCTTTCCTCTGGGTTTGGTTCCCACAGAGCATGTCCACACGCAGGATACTTCACCGCAAGCTGTTCGCGGAAGATGTCGTAGTGTGCCATGCAGGGGCTGCAGGGATCATGAGGAACCCAAAACCTTATCTTAGAAATGGCATGGCGTACTGTAACAAGAATACAAGGCCACGAATCAAAATACGGATAATTGAGAGTGGGTTGGTTGTTCTGTCGAGAAGTCCTGTCACGGCTGCGTGAGTGCGTAGTATATGTGATTTCCGTGGGCTCGAGTCCGAGGCGCAATCTCTGACATTGGGCGCAATAGCCTGAGATAGAGTTACCGTGAAGAGAAGAGATGGGCGATCCCCGTTCCCACGCCCCCTACAAAACATTTCTGTGGAAGGAAATAGTGTGACATTCCGTATCAGCCGAAACCAAATCTTGCAGAAACATATTTACACGGGAATCGTGAAACCACGCGCCGCGTTAATACACGGTTTGGATTGTGTTTGAATCCGAGCCAGGGGTCTTGAGTAACAGCTCCTGGACAACGTCCCGTACATTCATGGCCTCCAACTGCCAGGGGGTGATGCCGTTGAGGAGATACTCAAGGATCTTTTTCGAATCCTTGGCGCACTCCTATTCAGTGCGCCACTGCGGTCTGGACGCAACGCGTACTTAACTCTCCGCTTCGGCACATCGCTCCGCCCATATCAGCGCAATAAGCTGTAAAACAAACGACTGCGACTAACACAGCGAGGGACTACCGAGACTTATTGTGGTTGCGATCTCGCCTTGTACCTGGTTATGCCCGTGTGCGTATAGACATGACAGAGTTTTTCATCCTCCCACCGTCATACACCGTACACTCGCACATGCGAAACTCAACGCCATACTGTGAGCAGACAAGCCAGCGTCCGCAGCACTTGTATATTGGTTATAGCACTCACCCGAACGAAATTGACGAGGCTAGCACACTCGCTTTCGATGCTCAGTAGGATCGCTTAGTCTGCGCGTGCGCGCGCGAACTTTATCTCATGTTCTTCGCACACGAATTCGGCCATTCGTCGCGTGAATGCCAAGATCCACTGCGGCAACGTCACTAATTGGTTGCACACCGCGCTCGAGAGTTCTATCGTCAGAGCCATTATCTGTCACATAGATGAGGTCAATAAGTTAGAAGACATCCCACAGCGTAGCTCCAGGTCCACGTAATTGGGACTCCAGAATGTCAAAGTGCGCTTTCCATCAGTCAAATCAATGTGAGTAAGACTCGGTGCTAAATGGAAGAGTACCCCACCCATCTCAACGACGCGAGGGCTAGTAATGGAATAAATATGCTCCAGCGGATTCTTTCTCTCGGGTGATGGCACCCCTCTACGAATGGCTGACAAACTCGCGCAGACTCACGCCGTCGATGACATCCAGGCGGTCCTTACGAGAAAGACGTACGCACCAACCTTGTCATATCCCAGGTGATTGTGAACAACATGTCACAACTACCGGCACACATCCAGCTGCAGAACAATGGTGTGCCGCTGGTAGCTGGAGAGGAACAAGAAACATCGAAGTCCTAGGTTCTTCTTGGGTTCAAATGGTGGTCGTGCAAATGCCAGTACCCGAGCCATCATAGACAACCACCTCACATTCGAGAGCAGTGCAGCAACTTGTTACAAGTGCGAGGAGCACAGCAAACTGCTGGAAAGACAGCCACGATGCCGTTACTGTTACCTCTTTCACGCGAGCAGTTTCACCTCGTCGGTATAGATAACTTCCTTCCAGGTTCTTGAGCGGCAGATCATTTCCCACCTCTCTGGAAGGCTTCGTTGTCTAGAATTACCTGCGTGATATGGATGCATCAAGCGTCGACCCAAGGGAAAGACAGAGACAGGGAAGAGAGGTTAAGGTATGGACTTTGCGATACCAAGGGTTGTGACTGACCGTCAGAGGTGTTAAAGATTGCTGATCGATTGAGAGCATGGACGGGTAGGCGGTGGTGAGACAAGAGGGAATTGAGAAGGAATTCCAGAAACGAGGCAATCGTCGGAGCAGAAAGTAAGGAAGCGGGATGGAGACGACGGGACAAGGGGCAAGGGCTGAGGGATGAGGGCGAGGTAAGCGGATGAGACAAGAACCGGATCACGGTGGCGAGGCAGGAGTTAGAGGTGCGATTCATAGATGGACTCGGAGTGACTGAGGCGACGCAATAAGAAGGAGAAGGACAGAGGGCGAATTCGATAGCCGGAGATGACGCGGTCGGTGGCGACAAGACCTAGCGACCGAGACAAGGGGTTGCGAAAACAGAACGAGACATCCAATAAAGACATGTGGTGTAGGCTGTTTTCCCACTGGAAAGCGCAGTTCGTTACCGGCGAACGGAGATGGTGCTGTAGAGAAGACGAAGGAAAATTTTGTCACGCACACGAGGACTTTTCGTCGACTGCGAACGTGAAACTTGATTGATTGTTGATTTTAGTAGGAAAGGTACGTAAATATTTATATGCAAGTACCGCACCCAGGGGTGGTTATGTGGGCTTGACGAATAAAGATGATGTATAGATCCTGGGTAAATGTAAGGTGAGTTGGTACTGGACTACACCAAATATGAATGTATCGCGGTGACGGATGCGGCGAGGTTCGGTTGGAGACTATGAAGGTGATATAAGGCGCTGAAATAGGGAAAGTCGATGGTACTAAGAAAATCAGGTGGTGACTGAGAGGAGTCTAACGTTCGTGACTTGTTGAAGGCGGCGATGACGAGGCGTCAGATAAAACGTGGGACGAGCAGAAAATAAAGAGCTGAAATCAGGGAGAGTCCTGGGCAGATTGAACCGGATCGTTTTTGAGTTGTTTTGGTTGGGGTTGTTCGGAGGACAAAGGTGCCAACGGTTGAGATTTGCGGGGAAGGCCGCGGGTCACTGTAAGGGAGAAGTGATCATCCCAGCGTGCTCGGTTCCACCGTCATTCCGCGTCCAAGCATGGCTCCGAGAGTCTTTGGACTTTCGAAGGCTCACCTCGCAGATATACATAGTACTAGACGTGAACTAGATTTAATAAAAAGTTTCATTTGTTCACAAACAGCCTTGGAAAAGGTGTTCAAACCTTTTCTTTTTTTCTTACCAAACGAATTTATAGACTTGAAGTTATCTTTGACGCGCATCTCATGACTCCGGGATGACCTATTAGGATAATGTTCAAAGGCTTTGCTGATCCGCAAATGCACACTCTAATGCAACAGCAGCAACTCAGGGGCAATTTCCAGTCGACGATCTGGAACATCAGGCACGAGCGCCGGCCCATCAGACCTTCTCAAGCCGAGGTCACAGGCCCAGCAGAAAAGAAAGACAATGATTTCACGCGGTATAGGAATTAAATAAGATGAGCGGCGCTACTTAGTAGGAAACTGTCCGTATGGGCTACTGTAGTCTGCCACTGGGTGGCGCAAAACTCGAACTGTGGATGGGGAGCGCTGATAAGGGTTTAATTACGATTTCTGTGCTGTGCAGGATTCAATGGACATATCATCGAAGATACTGCGTGTGTCGGATCAGGACCAGGACGCTATCTAAAGAAACCATGATTATGACGGCGGCAGGAGTTCGACAGATGTGTTGATTACAAGATGAGTGTGGCAAATTTCTATGCAAGTTGAGGATCATATCACGCAGGGGCCAGACCCACATACAGGTTGTCCTCTAAGCGGTTACGGTCGAGTAGGTCCTAGAGGGGTGAGGTAAACTCCCACGGTGATAGTTTATCGTTATCATTGAAACCTTGATTAGGTTGGGGGTATGAAACATGGCCACGACGAAGCATTCCTATCCACGTTTGGGATGAGAATCGGCAATTTGCATGATGGGCATCCACCCCGCTGCGGAGACTTGCACCGCGCCGACGATAATAACGTCGTTACGAGCGATCCCTTTCTCTCCAACCCTCCAGTTAGAATCATAGGCAGGGGTTTCAGCTGCATGCTACACAGGAGCTCGACAGACGTTCCAAAGAGGCAGAACAAAAGCCGCACCGTGAGAAATCTGTCAACGACGCCTGCAACAAGTCTTGCGAACCGTCTCAACGTGATCTCATTACGAAATCGCGTTAGATCTCTGATATGTATCTGGCGCTCCCACAAATCGTACCCGGGCCACTGGAATTCAACGACTGTTTTAGGCTGGATATTCATACGGAGGAAAGGGGTGAGGAAAGAGGTGAAGGTAAACATACCGCAATTAGTATCTTGGTAAAGTGGCCACCTCCCAAGGGAGCAGTACTATCCGCGTGGCGCAGGGTCGACACCGTGTCTCTCATGGTCGCGCGGGGCAACGGTAAGCCAATGACGCCGTTATTCTGAACGAAGAAAACCGGCATGCACAGATTTGCTTGCTCGACATTCCTCCGCCAATCCGGCTGGTTCGGTGGTGTCCAGATTTTCTGCGGAATGATGTCGCACGTGGGCGAAGGGATAAAGTCCAAAAGCCAGAGGGGGCGATTGTTGGCCATAGTATCGACCCTCGAGTCAGGGCAGGACGGTTTCTGGACCATCAACGCATTCTGCCACCCGGGCACCTTCTCAACGAGACGAACGTCCCTCGCGTTCATCTTAAGGAGGGATTCAATGAGAAATGCCGCATCTCGCTGGCCAAACATCCGCACGAGGAAGCCGTTGCTACGGAGAAAAGGTATGGATGTGTGACCGACGTTCTGACGGCTGTCAGACGATGGTCCCCAGAAAATAGAGCCGTGGTATGCCATGAACAGAGAATATTTTCCGTCGGGCGAACCTCGGTGTCCGTCGGGGAGGGAGAGAGATGTATCTGCGTAGGGTCTCAGCGAGAGGTCGGAATGAGGGGATTCGAGAACTTATACCGTGTCAGTGCAGTGGTGCGTTTTCCATTCGACTAGGGCACCTTCTTCACATTACGTCTTGGGCAAAGCGACTCTTCCGGTTGGCCAATTTCGATCATCGGGCGACATTAGACCCTCGCATCCTATCTGCTCGTAGCACCGCTATTTTTCCACCGACGTCAAGTATGTCCCGGGATGCCGTCCTGTTGGCGAAGCTAACCGTTGGGAACTCGAAGTCACATACGGTCTAGTGGGAAGGGCGTAGCGAGAACAGAAGGTCCGGCTCCACGCCGTTACATCATGTTTTCATGTTCGGTAATATGCGAAGAGCATGACATGCCGTTTTGAATGAGAATGAATGAACGCCCCCCAAAAAGGAAGGGGAGAATGTCAAGCATTTTCACGTTATCCCGTGGTCCAGGGACGTTCTAGCCTTTGCGACGCTTCAGGCGCACAGCCATCTGAAAAAGGGATCCATGATAAATTCTGCAAGCCAACGATATCCCGACCTGGATAAGTGCAGTTGTTGGTTTTGTGTCCCAGTTCGTCCGTGCACCTTTCTGGGCAGCGGCTCAGTGTTCTGCAGCGTGAAAGATGCTGGCTGGACTTGCGGGTGTTGAAGCGTGTCGGCCACGATCATTTGGAACATGACCAGGTCGAATGACACGTTTTCCGGAGTGCATTGGCGGACTGGGCAACTTTAACTGCAGGTCTGCCCTGGGTTCGATGTTCCATCTCCTTCCCTATGCTTCGCTTTGATCTTCTTGGCGTGATAGTACCTAAACCCTAAACACCGCCGCAACGGTCCGTGTAGTCCTCGTGGTACGTCGTCCAGTAATGAGGCGTCGGGTGGGATGCGATTGTCGATAGGGCACACAACGTTTGGGTCCCTTGAAGGGCGTGCGAGAACTTCAGCCTCCAAGAGGGTCTTGGACTTGATTACCTGCTTCTGCAATTATGCCCTGCGAGAATGTTGAGTGGATCGGGAAAAGGGTCGAGCAGACATCCTCACGAGTCCCATTGGTCGGACAACGTGAAGGTGGCATGGAGTGACGAGGGGTTGGCATACGCACCGTTGGGGGGCGCCGCAAGTTGCGGTGCATCTTGCTAACCGCTTCGAGACTTGATGGAGAACTAGGGGTGTGCTCGACGATAGTCGGAGATGAACACTGGCAAGAAGGATCCAATTCCTCTCTTCTTATCTTCGATTACACTGGATAGTGGTCGTGTAGGTGGTGCCAGTGTCAGCAAACACCTCATGTACGGCAGACCGTCAGGAGTGCTGCCGAAACACGTGGCTGTAACTCCTTCCCGCGGGCAGGGCAGTCCTCATGCACAAGTGACACTTGGCGGCTGCGAGAAAACCCAACTTGTGAAACTGATGATTATGAATTAGGTGCAAGGCCGAAGATCGACCTATAGCGCCCCCTCAGAAAGAGGGCTTCTTTTAGGTGGAAAAGCCGTTCTAGATGTCGAGATATTGATGACGTGGGATCATGTTGGTAAATTTGAGCGCGCGGGACGGCGCGGGAGTCTCGCGGGCCAATGAATCCTGCACGTGCCTTTCTTTCAGTACAATGCCCATGTCCCTTGTGCCACAGGATATTAGAACCGCTGAGTGAGGAGATCAAGACAGACAGTAGGAGTCTGGGAACAGAGTCAAACATCATATCATTAGCGGTTCCATTTTCGTGACCAATATCTAGGATGGTGTCACTAGTGTTTTTTCCCTTCAAACAACGGCATGGCATTCTCGCCACCAGGTGTTCTGGCAAAAAACTTTGGTCA
>Ga0099792_10000868_pt1 | contig 11109 bp, 10 predicted proteins | sample Rivendell_Oct201_8_FD_83780 | JGI IMG/M metagenome (GOLD analysis project Ga0099792, IMG submission 83780) | Vadose zone soil microbial communities from the Eel River Critical Zone Observatory, Northern California, USA -... | ecosystem: Environmental > Terrestrial > Soil > Vadose zone >...
CGGAATTCGCGCAGAGGTTCCCACGTGACGCTCTTGCCGTCGAGATCGGTGGCGACGACACTGTAGCCAAGCGAGCCCGTCGGATAGTCCGCGGGGATCATCCAGGCCGCCGTAAAGAAGAAGTCGGTCGGGGTGCGCGGCGGATGGCCACCATAACGAACCGGAAGCTTGCGGCCGTCGGCGAGTTCCACCACGATACCCTTGACGCCTTTGTCGTCGAGTATCTTGCCTTGTGGGTTTCGCACGCGGATGCGGAAGACGACGTTCTCGCCCCGCTTGAACTGGCTGGTCAGCACGCAGATCGGGCCGGTTGCTCCCAACGGCGTATTGCCGCGCACGATGTCGCCTTCGATGAACAGTTTTTGGATGTCCTGCGCCGAACTCGGCGCCTGCGCCGAAGTTGGCGCCTGCGCTTGCGCAGCACTTGCGGCAACAACGCATAAAGCGATGGTTACGCCGGCAATCAATTTGGCAGGCAACATCAACCCCTCCTTCGAAACGGCTATTTGAGGAGCATTATACACGCCAACCCCGCGTGCAACCAGCGCCTTCCACGAAGCTGTGGTCCGTGAAACAACGCCTTGCTCCGGGCGAGAACGCTTCCTAATTGATGCAATGCGGGACAGACCCCTTGAGGTCTGTCCCCAATCCAGGGATCGCCATGGCCCAAGAAGGCGCGACATATGTGGTCTACGACGGAGATTGCCCGTTCTGTTCATCCTATGTGAAACTCCTGCGCCTGCGCGAGGCCGCGGGCCCGATTGTCCTTCTCAACGCCCGCGAGGATCACCCGGTGGTACGCCGGGTCGAACAGCACGGGGTCGTACTCGACCAGGAAATGGCGCTGGTGATGGGGAGCAATATCTATTCCGGTGGCGAATGCATCAATCGGCTGGCGCTTATGAGCACGCAATCGGGCCTCTTCAACCGCCTCAATGCTGCGTTGTTTTCCTCTCCGAAATTCTCGAGGATTGCCTATCCGTTCCTGCGGTGCGGCCGGAACCTCGCCCTCAAAGCGTTGGGGCGAAAACAGATCCGGCCTTGATGTCGGGCGCAACCTCTCTTACAGACACGCGTCGTAGAACGGAGCTTGTCCATCATGAGAATAGCACATCCCCTGAGGATGACCCTGGGCGCCATCGTGCTGGGGTTTACAGTCGTGGGCGTCTGCCCCGCGATCGCGCAAGAAGATGACATATCAAGACTGCCGGAAGGCCTCAACCGCGATCTGGTCGCGCGCAAATGCGGGCCGTGTCACCCTTTGAGCAATTTGACCAGCACGGCCGGGCGCAGCCGGGACCGCTGGAACGAGAAAATCGAAGACATGGTTCTTTTCGGGCTCAAGATCACGCCCGCGGAGCGCGCCCTGGTTCTTGACTATCTGGCGACCTATCTGCCGCCGTGAGGGCGGACTTCGTAGGATGGGTAGAGCGATAACGCGTTCTTCACGCGTTATTGCGAAACCCATCAACTTGCGGCCAGAGAAGATGATGGGTTTCGCCAAAAAAAACGCGTTTAAGACGCGTTTTTTTGGCTCTACCCATCCTACATAATACGACCGTTTACTTCAGCTGATCCGCCACCTTGGCGATACCGGCCTTGCCGCACGCCTCTTCCTGCGGGCCGCCATTCGGCGCGCCGCTCAACCCGACAGCGCCAATCGTTTCGTTGCCGACCTTGATCGGAACGCCGCCTTGGAGCGGAATGACTTCCGACAGCTGCCGTTGGCCCGGAACGTTGGTCTCGGTGCGCTGCATCCATTCGAGGGAGGTACGCCCAAACGTGCCCGCCGTGTAGGCCTTGCGGCGGGCGAGTTCGAGATTGTGCGGGGACGCGCCGTCGCCCTGCAGGAACAGGCGCATGCGCCCGGAGCGATCGACGACAGCAATCGATGTCCGGTTGCCACATTCGGTGAGTGCAGTTTCAGCGATCGTCAGCGCCATCCTGATCGAAATATTCTTCTCCATCAGGACCTGAGCGCCGGCGGCGCCCGGAATGGCAACGAGGGCAGCAGCTGCCGCGACGGCCAAACGAATAGACATAACTTCCTCCCAGTGTTGCAAGCCGGAGAACCCCCGGCTCTGAAATACGCCTTGTAGCGACGCGCTGCGGCCTCAACCGGCACCAGCGGGTGCGGCGACTATGTTACGGGTTTTCGGAGAGTCAATCCTGGCCAAAGCCATCGAGTACGGATTTCTCGAAATCGAGAACCTTTTGCACGCTCCGCCGCGCCTTCATGCGCTCGAAATGCGCCGCGCAGTTTGGAAAACCGCTGTGGCCGGCATCGAGCTGCACGCCGCGGCGCAGGCACCAGAAAAAGTGCGCATCGGCGGCCGTGAAATGGTCGAAAAAGAATTCGCGGCCCGCAAGCATATCGTCGGCAATCCTGTAGGCTTCGAAGAGCATCTCTTTGGCGGACCGGCGCACGCTTTCATCGGCACCCGATATATCGCAAACCCGCTTCGTATTGTTAATCCGGGACAGGAACGGATGGATGCCTGAGGCGCACCAGGCAAGAATCGAGATCGCCTGAAGTTCCTGCCAGGGGTCGCCCGGCAGGAGTCTCGTTTGCGGAAACTGGCGTGCGACCCAGGTCTGGATCGCAACATTTTCGCTCAAGCCACGTCCATCGACGACCAGAAACGGCACTTTGTGCTTGGGGTTGAGCTTCAAATAATCCGCAGACATGTGCTGGTGTTTACGAAAATTGAGGGTGCGAACTTCGAACTTGGCGTCGGCTTCGGTGAGCGTCACGTAAGGAACGAGCGAACAGGCATTCGGGGCGTAATAAAGTATGATTTCCATAGAGGACTCGCGCTAACGGCTCCATCCGGATAGATACCTACTTCTGAGGCGCGCCGCTGGTCACTTTCCAGCGCTGGATGCGCTTGCCTTCGAACACTTCGGAGGTGAACACATTGCCGCGCGAGTCGATCGCGACATTGTGCACGCCGTAGAACTGCCCGGCCATGCGGCCGTAACGGCCATATGTGCCGACCACTTCGCCGTCGGAACGGCGCACCACGCGAAATTCGTTGTTGCCGCCGTCGACATTGATCAAGTAGGTCTGCTCGCGATCGGGCCACAGATACAGATCCCAGACCGACCCGGAACCCAGCGTATCCTTGAGATAGACCCATTCGCGCACGAACGTGCCGTCCTTGCGGAACACCTGGATGCGGTCGTTGACGCGATCGCACACGTAGACGAGCCCGTCCTTGGCGATCTTCACGCAATGCACGGGGTTGCGGAACATGCCGAAGGGCGCCGCCTTCGGGTCATAACCGCTGGCACCGCCCGGATCATGGGAAGCGACTTCCTTCTCGACCTCGGGTGTCTTGCCATAGGCTCCCCAGTGACGCTTGTAAGCACCGGTATCGGCATCGAACACGATGATGCGGTGATTGCCGTAGCCGTCGGCGATATAGGCTTCGTTGGTTTCGGGATCGATCCAGATGTCGGCCGGCTGGCCGAGCTGGGTAATGTCATGATCGCCCTTACGCGGACCGGCCTTGCCGATCTGCTTCACGAACTTGCCGTCGCGGGTGAACTTCAGCATGAAGCCGTCGTCCTTGTGGTTGCCGCCGAACCAGACGAAGCCCTTATGGTCGACGCGAATGCCATGCTCCTGCTTCGGCCAGTCGTAGCCTTGCCCGGGGGCGCCCCAGGCCTGGACCACATTGCCTTCCGGATCGAACTCGATGACGGAGGGAGCCGGCACGCAGCACTTTGCAGTCGGCGGATTGGTCGCCGCCAGCCGTTCCCCGCGCGTAAGGCTGCTCGGACGCTGGATGATCCAGACGTGGTCGCGCTCGTCGACCGCGATGCCGCCCACCTGCCCAAGCGTCCAATTGTTCGGCAACGGTTTCGGCCAGAACGGATCGACTTCGAACTTCGGCACCGGGGCAGGTGCGGCCGGCGCGCCCTGCCCCATGACCGTGGTCGCCCAGGCCAAAAACGTCGCGCCCGCCGCCAGCCCCATCCATGCGGATGTCTTACCCATATGATTTCCTCCAAAAAGGGTTTTTATCGTGTGCGATTGTAGAACGGAGTGTGGGGGCGCGATAGCGGGCGCGTACGATCCCGTTCGAAGTCCCGCCTCCAGGCAGCCTTTCTTAGAATCTCTCGGCTGGAAAGAAAGTCCGCGTAAACGCGGGACTCCAAACCTTCACGTTCTGGCGTCTTCCAGAGCAAACGCCTTTTCCATGTCGCGGCGCACGCGCACAGCCAGCGCTTGGGCATCGCAAGTAACGTCCGACCATTTGACGCATTGGCCTTGTGCGACCGCGTGCCTGAGCGCCACTCCTTGCGCAAGCCCAAGCGGCAGCAGGCCATCGGTGAGCGATCGTGCGGCCGGAATTTGCCGGCCCCAGACGCAATGGCCGCCCTCCCCGTCGAGCACTTCGCCTTGTTTGAGCGCACGCTTAGCGACCGCCACCACGTCGGAGCGAAAACCCGTGGGCGCGCCGGTCGCTTCCTTGCGCAGCGCCACCGAGGCAACCGAGATGCCGAGTTCAAGACCGATCATATGAATCGGGCGGTAGAGCGCGGCATAACGCCCGCTTGTGTCAGGCAGCATGTGATATTCGCGGAAGCAACGCCGCGCGTAGTCGGTTGCGCCTTCCACGACAACAAATGTTCCGAGCGCCAGATTGTGCGGCACGTCACGGCCGTCGCGCGTCACCGACGACACGACCTCGGTCACGCCCGCTTTCGCAAGCGTGCCGCCGGCGGCTCTCGGCTTGCACACATCGGCAAGCTCGAAACGCGAGGCCGGCGGAAAGCCCAAGCCTTCGTCTTGCGGCATCAGGCCCGTGGCATTGCACACCGCTGTCATCTCGATCGCCGACTTCGAGCCGTCGATGAAACTGTTGAACATTTTTGGGTTGATCGACTTTCGATCCTCGATCTGCAGGTATCGATCAAGAATCTCCCAGACGGTCTCGGGTGTCGACGCGTGATAGTGCGGCTCATAGCGGGTGCCCTTGCCGGCCGCCACTACTTCGAAGCCGCAGGTGCGCGCCCAATCCACTTGTTCGCAGATAAGGGCCGGCTGGTCCCCATAGGCGAGACTGTAAACGACACCGGCGCGCCTCGCCTTGTCGGCAAGAAGGGGCCCCGCGAGTGCGTCGGCTTCGACATTGACCATCACGTTATGCTTGCCGTGCTCGATCGCCTTGAGGGCGTGGCGGATGCCGGCCTCAGGGATGCCGGTTGCCTCGATCACCACTTCGATTCCGGGAAACGCGAGCAAGGCGTCGGCATCTTCGGTGAGATGCAATAGGCCCGTGACATCTGCGCTCTCGAGCGAAGGTGCAGAGATCGCCTCCAGGTTCCACCCGGCGCCTTGCAGCTGCTTGCGGGCCCGCGCCACATCGAGATCCGCGACACCCACAAGATGCATGCCATCCGTCAAACGTATCTGTGCGGCGAACATGGTACCGAATTTGCCGGCCCCGATAAGGCCGACGGCGATGGGGCGATAGGCGGCCTGGCGAGCGCGCAACATGGCGTGAAGATTCACGGGAGCGAGGTCCTTGCCGGGGTCAGGAATCAGCGGTCAGGAATCAGGGATCAGGGAATTGAACCACATGATATCGTTGCGGGCACGCCGAAACGCGCGGCGTAGAAACCGATCAATCCACAACCCTATTGGCACACGGCGCGCGACACAAAAGTTTCCATCGTGCATGTGCCGGGCTCCGGCGCGCGGCCAGACCGCCGCACCGAAGCCGGGCATTTTTCCGAGGACCTGATGTCGATGCTGCGGCCGGACGCAAAGCCCTTGTTGCGGCACAGCGCAACGGAGGCGGTCTGGCAATCAGGCGCCCCATTTGGCGCGAGTTCGCAACGCTCGCGTCCGTCGACGATGCGCGCGGCCGGCAACCCGGCCACTGCGTCGGTTGCCTGTTGGGCGACACCAACTGCGTCGCGGGCTGCGTCTGCTGCGTCGCGAACAATTGTCGTCGCCCCTTTGCCGAGCCCCCCGAGCACTTCCTGCGTGCTCTTGAGCTGCTCGTCGACCTTCGCTTTTGAATCCCCGAGCCAACGCCCGAGCGCATCGAGCAAGTTCGGCCGGAAGGCATCCTCAGGCACCACGGGCGGCTCGACAACAGGCGAATCCTTTGGCGCCGGCATCGGCTGTTGCGCATGAGCCGCGACCGCACCGCCGCACGCCACGGCGCACAGGATGGCAAACGCGGATGCACGCAAATAAAGCGGTCCCTTCCGCGGAAGGGTCGCCAATCGGACCTCTATGCGGTTCTTGGTCATATCGGGGCACAATCTATGTTGTCGAGATGGCGAAATTGCGATTGGAACAGATAAGGAGTGTCGCCCCGAGGCAGCCCCAAAAGCGCGCCCTAAAACAACAACACCGCCGCCACGATCCCGGCCACGAACACAATCGCGGCCAGCGTCACCCAGAATTCCAGCCGCTCCTCGAGAATGGCGCGCGCACGCACACCGTAGCGGTGGATCAGGAAGGCAACCAGATAAAACCGCATCCCGCGCGAAATAAACGACAACAGAACGAACGGGATGATCGGATAACTGGCGAGACCCGACGTGATCGTAACGATCTTGTAGGGAATCGGCGTCATCCCCTTGAGCACGATGATCCAGGCGCCCCATTCCCGATAGGCTTCGCGAAATGCCTCCACCTTGGCGCCGTAACCATACAGTGAAACCAGCCACTGCCCGACCGTGTCATAGAGCAGTGCGCCGATCGTCCAACCCAGCACGCCGCCTGCAACCGACGTCAACGTACAGACTGTTGCATAACGCCAGGCCCGATCCGGCCGCGCCAGCGCCATCGGGACCAGCATGGCGTCCGGCGGAACAGGAAAGAACGAGCTTTCCACAAATGATACGAGCCCCAAGAGCCATTCCGCATAGGGCTTGGCAGCTGCCGCAATACACCAATTGTACATCCGTCTGAGCATGGATGGGTTGAATAGAGGTTTTCCTGGAAATGTCGATTCCGGTCCCCGCAGGAGCGGCGAGGCTCACGCAATTCGACCGCAAAAGGCCATAAGGGCAGTTCGAACTCAGCGCCGCTTGCGAACCCGGCGGTGCTCGAGTGCAACGATCTTGCGGTGCGCCGTCATGCCGGGAAGGTCCTTTGGCAGTTTCTCCGCAATCCCGAGCATCCGCTCGCGGCGCTCCATTTCGGCCCAGACGTCCGCAGGATCGACACCTGCCGCCGCCCACAGCACGACCAGATTATAAATGAGATCAGCGCTTTCCCTGATGACTGCGGCTGTATTGCCGTGCGTGGCGTCGATCACAACCTCGATGGCTTCCTCGGCAAGTTTCTTGGCCATCTTGTCGCGGCCGGCGCGCAACAACCGCGCGGTCCGCGACACGGCAGGGTCCGCATCCTTGGCGGAGAGCACCGCACGATAAAGCCTGTCGATCGAATCAGCCATGACATCGATCATACGGCAAGTTGCTCTAACCGATTATTAAAGTTTCGTGACAACGTGGCCTCGTCGGGCTGACGAGGCAACGGATTTTCGGATTCGTCACTCCTCCGCCGTCAACAGGCTCGCGTTGCCGCCGGCGGCCGCCGTATTGATGGTCAACACTTGCTCGGTCGCAAAGCGCCGCAAATAGTTCGGCCCGCCTGCTTTGGGACCGGTGCCGGAGAGACCGCTGCCGCCAAATGGCTGTGTGCCCACGACCGCTCCGATCATGTTGCGGTTGACGTAAACGTTTCCGTGCGCCAACCGCGCCGCGATGTGCTCGATTGTCGCATCGATGCGCGAATGAATGCCCAGCGTCAGGCCATAGCGATTGGCCGCAATGTCATTGATGACCGCATCAAGCCCATCGGACCGCCAGCGCACCACATGCAGGATCGGGCCGAACACTTCTTGGCCGAGGTCGCTTATGCGGTCGAGTTCAACGATTGCAGGCGGCACGTAGGTGCCGTGCTTCGGAAGCGCCCCGTCCTTGTCCCAGCGAAAGCGCACGCGGCTCCTTTTGTCGGCAATCCAACGGTCCAGATTCTCTTTCGCTTCCGCATCGATCACCGGGCCGACATGCGTCGAAACCTCACGCGGATCGCCGATTTTGAGTTCACGTGCCGCACCCGCGATCATCTCGATCATGCGGTCTGCCACATCTTCCTGCACGCACAGAAGGCGCAACGCCGAGCAACGTTGACCGGCGGAACGGAACGCCGACGTGATCACGTCGTCGGTCACCTGTTCGGGCAAGGCGGTCGCATCCACGATCATGGCATTGATACCGCCGGTCTCGGCGATCAAGGGCACAACGGCCGAATCCTTGGCCGCAAGCGCGCGATTGATGAGGCGCGCAACTTCCGTCGACCCCGTAAAGGCAACGCCGGCAACGCGTGCGTCGGCGACCAGCGCTGCACCGATCGTGCCATCGCCGGGGACCAGGTGAAGCGCCGCGGATGGGACGCCGGCCTCGTGCAACAGGCGCACGGCCGCAGCCGCAATGAGCGGCGTCTGCTCGGCGGGCTTGGCCACGACCGTGTTGCCGGCCGCCAGCGCGGCGGCGATCTGCCCGCAAAAGATCGCCAAGGGAAAATTCCATGGGCTGATGCAGACAAAGACGCCACGCCCGCGATAGCGCAGCGTATTGCTTTCGCCGGTCGCGCCCGGGAGTGCCGTGGGGGCAAAAGATTCACGCGCCTGCGCCGCATAATAGCGGCAGAAATCGACGGTCTCGCGCACCTCGGCGAGCGCGTCGTCGAGAGTCTTGCCCCCCTCATGCTGCGTCAGCGCGATGAGCCGCGCGCGCTGCTTCTCGAACAGATCGGCCGCACGCTCAAGGCATCGGGCGCGGGTTGCGACCGGCGTTGTGCTCCAGACGGCAAATCCGGTCTGCGCCGCCGCCATGGCGGCGCTCGCCATGACGGGGTTGGCTTCACGAACCTGGCCGATGATGTTGCCGTCGATCGGGGAACGTAACGGTCGCTCGGTTCCGCTGAGCGCGATGCCGTTGAGAATAGGTGTCGCCAGCGTCGGAACGTCGGCGCCGCGTACATCGTTGACCAGGGCTTCGAGGCTCTTGGCATCGCCGAACTCGACACCGGCAGAATTCCGCCGCCCCGCGCCATAAAGATGATGCGGCAGTGGAATTTTGGGGTGGCGAGCCTGTTTGGCCTCACCAATCCACGCCCGGGGACGCCGCAGGATGGTCGAAATCGGAACCGTGGGATCAGCCGCGACCGCCACAAAGGAGGAATTCGCGCCATTCTCCAACAGCCGGCGCACCAGATAGGCGAGCAGGTCACGGTAGCCGCCGACCGGCGCATAGATCCGGCACGCAGCGTCTGGCAATTCGGCGCTGAGGGTTTCGTAGAGTACCTCGCCCATACCATGCAGGCGCTGGAATTCATAACCCTTAGCCCCATAAGCACCGGCCCCATAAGCACCGGCTCCGCCCGCATCCTCGATCACGCTCGCGACCGTGAGCGCATTATGGGTGGCAAATTGCGGATAGAGCCGTGGCCGGGCGGCCAGCAGTTTGCGCGTGCACTGCAGGTAGTTGAGGTCCGTCATGGGCTTGCGGGTGAAGACCGGATAGTCGCCAAGGCCACGTTCCTGCGCGCGCTTGATTTCGGTGTCCCAATAAGCGCCCTTCACCAGGCGCACCATGAAACGACGCTGGCGTGCCTTGGCGAGTTCGGCGAGCCAGTCGATCACGGCGCCGGCCCGCTTCTGGTAGGCCTGAACCGCAAGCCCGAACCCTTCCCAGCCGCGCAGCGAAGTGTCCGCCACCACCGCCGCTATCACTTCGAGCGACAGTTCGAGCCGATCAGCTTCTTCGGCATCGATCGTGAAGTTGAGGTCGTGGTCGCGCGCCTTCCGGGCGAGCGCGAGCACGCGGGGAACGATTTCTGCGAGCACACGTCCGCGCGAGACTGCCTCATATCGCGGGTGGAGCGCGGAGAGTTTCACCGAAATGCCGGGTCGATTGGGAAGCGCATCGTCACCGGCCGCCTTGCCGATCGCGTCAATCGCCGCCGCATAGGCGGAAAGGTAACGTTCCGCGTCTGCCGCGGTGCGAGCACCCTCGCCCAGCATGTCGAAGGAATAACGTAGGCCGCCATTGCGGTCGGCCCGATCAAGCGCCTCCTCGATGGTCTGCCCGAGCACGAAATGGGATCCGAGGAGCCGCATCGCCTGGCGGGTGGCGCTGCGTACCGCAGGCACGCCCAACCGCTTGGCCAGACTTTCGAGGATTGAATCCGGTGTTTCGCCGGGCTGGATGATGCGGACCGTCATACCGAGCGTCCACGCCGAGGCGGACACCAAGAGCGCGTTCGATTTGAGGTCGGGTGACGTCCAGTCTCCGGCCTTGAGCTTGTCTTCGATCAGGCGGTCGGTCGTGACGGCGTCGGGGACCCGCAACAGCGCCTCCGCCAATACCATGAGGGCGAGCCCCTCCTTAGTGGACAGCGAATAGGCGTGCAAAAAATCTTCCACGCCGCCGAGACCGCCCGCATGGGCTCGAATCCCCTCGATCAGCCTGGTCGCGCGCGCATCGATGCGCTTGTCCGCCGCGTCGGATTGTGCGGAATCAGCGATGAGCTGGGCCGCCAGGCTCTCGTCCGGCGTTGCGTAGGGCGCATCGAATGCACCGCTACCGGCCGATTTACGAGATCGAACATCTGTCGTCATCGAACGCCCCGGCCTTGCTATGTGTTTCTCTGTAGCGATTCTCGGTAGCGGTTCTCTGTAATGGTTCTCTGTAGCGGTTCTTGGGGGCCTTGCGGCCGGATGATCATAAAGCTTTTTTGCAAACCTGCGATGTAAGCATTGCGGTTGCGGTCCGTACGTGATCTTTGCATTATGTTGTTCTTAATCTAAGAGCGTTATCTGGGAACGCATCCGCACTCGATGCGGTTGGTGCCGGATGGGGCCGACGTCAAGGAGACGGTCATGAACCTCCGAGACCCCCGTGTTCGATTCTACGCAATGTTCCCAGCCGCGAAGATTGGGACATGCGCCACGATGTTGCCGTCGGCAAGCGTTGTAGCCAGCGTCGTCGCTTTGGCGGTGGCGCTCATCATGCCGGCGCTCATCGCGCTGGCACCGGGCCATGCTGTGGCCCAATCTTCCGCCCCGA
>Ga0099792_10000869_pt1 | contig 11097 bp, 8 predicted proteins | sample Rivendell_Oct201_8_FD_83780 | JGI IMG/M metagenome (GOLD analysis project Ga0099792, IMG submission 83780) | Vadose zone soil microbial communities from the Eel River Critical Zone Observatory, Northern California, USA -... | ecosystem: Environmental > Terrestrial > Soil > Vadose zone >...
ATCGTCTGTGGCGAGCGCGTGCCTGCCGTGACGGACTGGCCGATCCAAGAGATTGCGCGGACGATCGAACCGAACCAGGTCCAAGAGGCGGCGCTCAATGATCTCAAGGACGGCGCCGCCAAGGCGGTCGCAGCGCTGCAATCCGCCTGTCCGGACGAACTGCCGAGCACCCCGCCGGGGCGATTCGCGGCCATGCGCAAGCGCGTCGAGACCATGCTGGCAGCGCTCGGCATGGTGCAGCAGCCGCTTACGCGATTCTACGATACGCTCAGCGACGAACAGAAGGCGCGCTTCAATGCGGTCACCCCGGAAACCACAGTGGGCCGCGCGACGCGACGCAGCACCCCGGTTCCGAATTTGGCAGATGCCTGCAACGCGAAGGCCGCGAAGCCAACCGACCTTCCGAGCGAGCGCCTGGAGCGGGAACTGCGTCCGACCGACAGCCAGCGGATTGCGCTCAATCGATTGAACGACGCGACCCTGCGGGCTGCCGAAGTTCTCAGCGCCCATTGCCCCACGGAGCAGACGCTCACGCCGACGGGCCGTGTGGCCGCCATGGCGGAGCGCCTCAACGCAACGCTGGAGGCCATCAAGGTCGTGCAGCCGGCACTTGAGGAGTTCTACGGCTCGCTGACCGACGAGCAGAAGGCACGCTTCAACGTGCTCGGCGCGCAGCAGAGCTGAGGGCGGGAACAAGTTGCGGTCGTAGCTGTCGTCGCAGAAGACGCCGTGCGAACGCGGCGAGCCTCCGGTCATGAACGCAAAATCATCACCTTCACGTGCCGGACATTGAACCCGGCTAGTGTTCGCACGTTGCGCGCACATCGATTTCCCTTCGATCTACGCCAAGAACGTCTTGCAAGAAGTCATCGAAGAGGTAAGCAAGCTGCGACGCCTTAAGCTGATTTGATCGGGTTTCCTGTGCGTAAGAAAACTTTTTTCAGCGCGCCAACGACTGCGGCCAGTGCAGGTTTCCATCGCGTCGCGGAAACCTTGATTTGGAACCCCAAATTCAATTGTTGCACTAAAATCAAAACGTTGCCAACGCACTTCAATACCGCAAATTGTATATGACCTGCCGCGAACGCATGCGACTTCTGAAAAACAGCGCCTGCTAAACGGAGCACGTCACATACCGAGATACCGAGTTGCCGACTCACGCCTCAGCCTGTGGCTGGGGCGTTATAAAACCGTAACTCCAACGTCAATCGCAATCGTTAGCTTCCAATCGCCGTTTATCAATGACGGCCAAATGGAGGCTAGTATGTCACAGCGAGTCTTGACGAGATATTCAACACGAAGAAAACGATGGCAAATGAGCACAGCCCTCGGCACGGCATTGATCGCCATCATGGCCGGCGGCGCCGCCGCTGACGACAGTTCGCGACAAACTGTCACACCGATCAAACATCTGATCGTGTTGATTGGTGAAAATAGAACATTTGACAACGTCTACGGTACGTACCTTCCCAGACACGGACAGCAGGTCTGGAATCTCCTGTCGAGAGGCATCGTCAACTTCGACGGGTCCCCGGGACCTCATTGGGATACCGCCCGACAATTTCAGATTGGAATAATCAATCCCGTGTCGTACTTCATGAGCACCAACAAGCTCATCAACCCGAACAAGACGGCCTATACGTTCTTGCCGACACCCGAAGCCGGCGGCGCCCCGCCGCAGACCGAGACGCGGAGCCAATTCCTCAATGATCCGGTTAGTTCGGCAATACCTTTTGACCGGAATACGTTTACGCCCGAGCAGCTTGCCAAATTCACGCCAGCACTTGACGCGGAAGACCTGCTTCTGCTGACGACGGGTGCGACCGGGCTCAAGAACTGCCAGAGCGATCCCACCAAGGCTCCGTTTGCCTGCGCAGAGCCCGACACGCGCGTTCCGAACTACTCAAGCCTGCCGAATACGGTATTCGAATTGAGCGGTCCAAAACTGCCATACGACAGCCACACAGGCGACATGGTCCACCGCTTCTTCCACATGTGGCAGCAGTCGGACTGCGATGCCGCCAACGCCACCAAAACCGATCCAGCCGGTTGCAAGAATGATCTCCTTCCATACGTCGGCATCGCACGTGACGATTCCGGCGGCAATGCGATGGGCTTCTATAACGTCCAGAAGGGCCAGGCCCCCTTGTTCAAGTGGCTCGCCGACAACTACACGATCAGCGATAACTACCACCAGTCCGTGATGGGCGGCACCGGCGTTCAACACACCACACTGGGCACCGCCGACAGCCTTTTCTGGGAGGCATCCGGTTCGCTGCCGGCGCAGCCCCCGAGTGGACAAATCGCCGATCCGACGCCCAAGAGCGCGACCAATGTAGCGTTTGTAGCCGACAGGCGCTGGACGAAGTGCGGTGACCAATCCCAGCCCGGTATCAGGCCGATCATGGATTATCTCAAATCGCTTCCCTGGCGGCCTGACCTCACGCCGTCAAACTGTGAAGCCGGCCGATACTATTCGATCAACAATACACGTCCGGGATTCCTGTCGAATGGCAATGTCGATACGGCTGGAATCGCGGCAGGCACCTCGGCCCCGCCTTCGTCCTTGCGGACCATTGGTGACGCGCTAAACGAGAAAAACATCAGTTGGGCATATTACGGAGGCGGCTACAATGCAGCCGCGCGCTTCGACAGCGGATCGACCGATCCCGTCGACATGATGATTGGAACGGGTGGCGACTGGTATTGCGATATCTGCAATCCATTCCAATATGCGAAATCGATCATGGGCAACCCGGCCCAGCGCAAGGAACATATCAAGGACGTCATCGATTTCTTCAACGAACTCGATCACGGCCGATTGCCGGCTGTCTCATATCTTAAGCCGGACAGTTTCGTGGATGGGCACCCCGGTTATTCAAAGCTCATCAATTTCGAAGGGATGATCGACAAGATTCTTGATCGGCTCCGCGCTCATCCTGACCTCTTCGCTGAGACTGCTCTGCTGATCACGTTCGACGAGGGCGGCGGCTACTGGGATTCGGGATTCTTTCAGCCGCTCGACTTCTTCGGCGACGGCCCCCGTGTTCCAATGATTGCGGTATCGCCCTTCGCACGAGGCGGCCGGGTGGACCACACCTATTATGACCATGCATCCGTGGTGAAGTTCATCGAGCGCAATTGGCGCTTGAGCCCGCTTACGCACCGCAGCCGTGATAACTTGCCAAATCCCAAGATGAACTCGAACAATCCCTATGTGCCGACCAATATGCCGGCCATCGGGGATCTGTTCAAAATGTTTCGCTTTGATAACGTCGGGGACAGCGACGACATGGACTAGGTAGATCGTAATCGAAAAGATTGGGCCCGGCGGAATGAAGCCGGGCCCAATGGATTTGCGGCACATCGATCATAGCATTCTGAGATCAAGCCCGATGTTGGCGGCGGTCCAGATTTTATTCCTTGCCACCATTGGCCAGTTTTTCTACTTAAGCCACGAGCAGATCGGGTATTGAGTTACGCTTACTCTATCAACACGACGTCCCGGCAGGAGTGGCGCAGTAAGGAACGTTGATCCAGCTGAACACATTCCGTGTTCGGGTATCGATCGTCAGCCGGAGCCATTCCGCAGGCGCGTTGATAGAGCCCTGTACGACGATCCGCGTCAGGTTTGGTACCGGCAGCGTACGGTGAATGAGGCCGGTGCTGCTGCTCGGATCCGCCAGCGGTTGATCTGCCTCGAAAAGATGCGTGTCGCCGTTGAGAAGCAGGACTGGATTGCCAAACTGGAGGCTGAGATTGGCAAGCTGCTGAACAAATGGTGTATAGGCGTTGAGACCATCGCCGCCCGGCGCAACCGCTGCCGGATCCCACATGTCGGCCTGCAGCGCGACAACCACCGCCTTGGCCTGTCGCGCCATCGCGCGTTTGAACGCCGAGGTGAGCCAACGGGTATCGGCAGCGGTGCGGTTGGCAACCTCTGCATTATGTGCCGTCGTGTTCTCGAAACCATTTGTCCACGGCAGAGTATCGTTATTCGATCCCGGCATGTTCAAGGTTACGAATATTGTTCTGGCGTCTTCCCACATCACGTTTTCGACGTATTGGGCGTCGGTTGGAAATGCGGGATCGAAATATATGGCTTGGGACATGACGTCTCGGTCATTAAGGCCCAGTGTCTTGCCCGGGCGAGCGAAAAACAGGCTTCGCACCGCGGCGAGTTCCTTGAGCGGGTCACCGCTCTTGAATTCTTTGGTCTTGTGGCAATCGGTCCATTCATTATCGCCGGGCGTATAGACCATCGGGGTCTTGAACTGCTGGAACCAAAAGTAGACCGACTGGTTCCAGCCCGGAACTGCGCCCGGAAGTACGGGGAGAATTCCGGCGCTGGTGCAGGGTTGGCTTCCAGAATGAATATCTCCGACATGCAAAACGAGGGTCACGTCGGGATCCAAATTGACGGAATTTATCAGAAGGTTTGCGTTGTTGAGAAGATTTTGGCTGTAGGGCCAGTCGCCGAATACGGCGATCGTCACCTTGTTGGCGGAGGCATCGTTCTGATTGTCGGCGAACACGGGCTGACCAAACGCAGTCGCGGCGAGGAGCAGAGTTGCAATCGTAAGTTTTTTCATGAAGCGGTTCCTTGCTAAGGCTCACTGATGTTCGATGGATTCTGCTCAACGGAACCCCAAAGTCATGGAGATTCCGCCGAGCGACGAACGACGCCGCAATGCCGAGCATGAGAATAGGCTAGCGCTACCTGGAGCCCACCCCGTCCCGAAACGTCGGCAGCAGCGTTCGAAACGCTAGCGACGTTCTGCGCACAGTTGGCGAAGGATTGATTACAGATTTACGAAAAACGTGGAAAGACTCGCAGCCAGGCAGATGCGAATTAGTGTCACACGGCACGATCCATGCTTGAGCTGCTGACAAGTCGATTGCAGGATAAATAGCCTGCCGGCACTGCCGGCAGGCTTCGAGATTGCTTGCATACCAGCGACGCCATCAGTCGCGATTTGCTAATTTCTCGACCTTGGCAATGACCTCGTCCGCGTGGTTGCCGAGACCGTTGGCGTCACCGTTGCCGACCGGCTGGTTGCCAAAGGCAGCTCCATTGAGCACGGATTTGATCCGGGCGGCCAGCGCATCGCGTTCCGCCGTTATTTCGGACATCCTATTGAGATAGCGTGCATACTGTTTGTCATCGCTTGTAATGGAACGATTGGCATAGACCAAGCTGCTCAGGCCAAGCCGTCCAAGCGGTGCATTCATTTGCTTGTAGGCTTCTGCGAGTTGAATGAAATTGCTGGAGTTCTGACGAATCCCATTCGGCAGTGCATTGGCATCCAGCCACTCGGCCAGGACGCGGCCATCATGAACATAGCTGTCCTTGAGGCCAAGCAACGCGAGCATTGTGGGGCGGACATCGGTGTGGTCCGAAAAGGCATTATCGTTCCGGCCAAGTTGCTTCACTCCCGGCCCGACCATGGCAAACCATGTCCGCGTGATGTCCGTTTGGAAATCACCGTGGTTCCAGGCAAAGTTGGGACCCACGAAGACGCAATCGGACTGCACGGCGCAGCCCGCGACAGCGCCATTCTGGAAGAAATAGTTTTCGTCACCGAACATGGTCAGTGTTGGTGTGCGGGCAGGGCTGGCGGTGACCATGTGAAGAAGCTTCATCGCAGCCTGGTCGGCAAGGAGCTTCGACAGTTTGTCGGTCATACCGGTCATCGGATTGGTTGCGACAAGAGCATCAAGATCGCGCGCGAACGTACGGGTAACCGGGTCCGTGGGTGCGGGGTTGCCGTTCAGATAGATGGTCGGCGCATCGTCGTTGTGCACTGAAAACGGAGTGGTGTTGCCCCGCTGCGTGATCAAGAGCCGGTTGAGGAGCGCATTGATCTCGCCCTTCTGCCCCGCCGCGTAAGTGCATGGGACGTTGACACCATCACAATTGGCCGGGGTTGGCGTGCCGCCGACAAAGTGATCGTTCTCATCGGGTACGACCACGAAGAGCGTATTCTCCTTGGTGATACCGGCGGCCGCGAGGCGCGCGAAGAACTTGCCAAAGGCTGTATCATATTGATGGAGTTGCGCGACATAGCCCGATTCGCCGGGGCCAAAGGTTCCCGGGCCCGAGCGATTGTCGTGCGCGTCGGCGATATAGGCATAGACCACCTGGACGCCCGCTTCGAGCATGGTTGCCGCATAACCAAGCGATTGCGTCGCATTAGGATTGAACAGATTGGGAAATCCCGGATGGCCAAAAGCATCGGCAATGACGGTGCCGTCGAGGTCCTTCACGGGACCGCTCGGTGAAATGACCGGCTGCACGTTCACGTTGCCGAACAGTCCCTTGAATCCCACATATGTGCCCGGCTCATCAGGCAAGAGATCATTCTTGGCGAAACCGTTGTTGCAAAGCGGGCTGCCTTGCGCGCAGTGAATTGCGATGCCGAGATAGTCAGTGTTCGGTTGCTGACGCGTGGCGGCGCTTGAGGAGGCGAGTTGCGCCCGAACCGCGGTGTCGACTGCCGAGCCGGCGCCATAAAATGTGGTAACGTCGTCGGAAGCCGTTCAAATTCGATATTGGCGACGGAGAATCCCCCGACGTCGCAGCCTGCGCGCGTGAACGGCACCCAAGGCGCCGGAGCCGTCTTGCCGAGTTCGTTGATCATTTGCGGCTTGCCGTCGCCGGCGACCGCAGTCCAATACAGGAACGAGCCGGCAAATCCCACAGTTCCATCGGGGCGGAAAAAGCCATAGCTGTTGGAAACCGGCATGCCCATGCGGTCACCGTAAACACCGGTCTGCGCCGTTAGGATATCCGTGGCCGTATGTGAAATCAGTGGCGTGTGATGATTGCCGCTGATGGTCCCATTGTTGAGGATAAAATTCAGCAGATTTGGCATCAGCTCGAGGTCCGATGGTACATTCGGATTGTCGCGACGCAGATGCACATTATCGAATACAATGTGAACCACGCGCTTCACATTCCCGCTCGGGGACTGTAATTGGCATGCCGCACTTGCGACCTCGGATCCGGCAAAAAGCATCGCAGCACCAAATAGCAGGTGCCTCGCGACACCAAGCAGTCGTCGATTCATCGCTCTCTCCTGTTTGATCGTCTTGATAAAATTATTGTCCGCGTTGCGGCTTCAACGATCAACAATAGGCCTCGGAGTTTTGCATCGAGATGACAGCACTGCGAAGAGTATACGAATGTGCGGTTCGCCAATGACCGATCACGCCAGCCGATTGGGACAGATTAGCGTGATTGACGCCGATGCAGTGCCAGTCTGATCACATCATGCAAAAACTTGCGTGCTCAGCGCCTTGCTCGCCTGCTGGCTGGATCGTCGGCTACTCTAGTACCGACAGCACTTGATTTGGTGTCCGGCGATGGCAGCGCAAGCACCGACGTCAGACCGTCCTTTTGAAGTACGACTTCACGCCCGACGACCTGGCGCAGCATCCATCCGCGATGATGATCACCCAACTTCAATCGGACGACCGTATTCGTGGTTTGGTCGAGAAAGATGCCGAAAGCCTCATCATCGCCCGCAATTGTTCCGACCAATGCAAGCTGCGGACGCTCTGGTTCCACCGGTTTGGGCGGAGCAGGCGGCGGAACGTATGGCGCCGCGACGACGGGAGGCGGCGGTGGGCGCCGTGAGGGCGAGAAAATCGGCCGCTCCCGCGTCATCGACAAATCCTTGATCGGAATAGCCCAGAGCGGATTTCCCCTGGTTGCGCGGTCCTCTACACCACGCGCGGCAGACGGGCCGCCACCGCTTCCGGCGTCGACTGATATGGTGTCAACCGGCTCTGCAACGGCCGTCGAACCAATCGCAACGGCTGCAACAATACCGAGCACGATTGATCCAATGGCTGATGCCGGATTGAGCCTGGATACAATCATTTCCCACCTTGCCATTGACCGTAGACTGAAAGCATGATGCGCATGTGACGGTCGCGATCGCCGGATAAAGTGGCCATTTGCACCACAAGCTGGTCCACAAACAGGAACGGCATACCGGCCTCGATATCATAGAGTAGCTGTTGCAGCGCAGACTGATCGAGTTCGCAACTGACGATTACGCCGACAAGACCGGCCTTCGATTTTTCGCCTTGCACGTCGACTTGCGATGACAATACCGTTCCTCCCGTTTTCGTCACCGCAGAAGTGACACGCTCAAATAGGGAAGCACCCGCCACGGTTACCGTTGGTCCCTCCAGGAAAGGAGAACCCGCTGGCCCGGTTTCAACGTCCGAATTATTGGGGATTGCCCGTTTGCGCCCCTGCAATTGTTCAAGCATGTCGTGCGCCGCCGCGACGTCAGAGCGGCGATCCAGGACATCGGCAATGACGCTGCAGATGGTCCATCCAAATCCGACGACAAGCGCTACATAGACAGCCGTCGCGATCAATGGAAATCGCGCGACGCGGTATTCGGTTGATTTACCAATTGTCATGTGCGCTGCGCGAATACGGGGCTGATATGCGCTTCGATGTGGAATCGTTCGCCCGGGTCGTCCGGCATACGCGTTGTCGGGGCAAAGAACGTCGCACGTGTGAAGTGCGGCGATTGTTCGATCAGGCGCACCAGAGACGGAGCATCACGCGTAATCCCGATCAACTGCAGTTTGTCCGCCTCGATGCGCAGCTCAGTCAAATAGGTATGGTCTGGCAACACCTGCGACAGAGCCTCGATGATCAACACACTCATCGGGTTTTCGCGCTTTCGGCGCTCCAGGGCATGCAATTCGGGATTCGATTCGGCTCCGGAACTGCGCAGCAGAGCGCGTTGCCTGGAAATCTGCGAGGACAGATCCTGTCGTTCCACGTCCAGGCTGTCGGTGGCAAACTGACCTAGCGTCACAGCCAGGCCCGCCAAAATCGCCATAACGACGAATACCGCAGCCACGGCATTTCGAACACGCCGGATGTCCGTTTCGAGGCGCGTACCATTTTGCAGAATCTCGACGCCTGGTTCGGTTGGACTTTCACCTTGCGGGATTGTCGAAATCGCGATCGCACCCGCACCAAGGTCAGTCAGCACCCGCAAATAGGGCTCAATCAGGGTCTGCGCGGTGGCAACCACTGTCAAAACAATTCGATCCTTGCCGATGTCGTTCGGCCGGCTCCAACCAAACACCGCCTCGCGCGCGGTCCACGGTGTCAGCCGGTCAATCTGGGCACGCACGATGCCGCCGAGAAATTCGCTCGCCCGCTTCGGCAGTTCGAGCGGCCGGAACAGGAACCGATCAGGCTTCAACACCAACTCGACCTTGCTGCCGCGCAGCGCTGCGAGCAATTTTCCAGGCAGAGCACCATCGAGTTTGCCGTCCACGATACGAACCCGATCGTGGAAAGCATTTGCCACCTTCCCTCCTCGCACCACCTCGACGGTGAAGCAATCATGATCGGCCTCGACCAACCGCACGTTTTGACGCGCCTTGAGACCGCCGAAGGCCGCGAGCAACGCTTTCGCGATCACGCTGCACCAATTCATGAAAGCCTCGGAAATCATCGCAAGATTCATCGGTTTACCCCGGCTGCAAATCGAAAGTCTGCCGGATCCTCGATATCGTCTTGCCACGACAAAACGCGGTAAGGCTCGTCCCCTTCCCCGTTGACCAAGACCACGACCTCGGCTGCCCGGCGCCGGCCGTTGTCGAAATTGACGCGAACCATGACCCTGATGGCCGCTTGTTGCTCGCCCGCCGCAAGAGACCGGGGGGAACCGGCCTGGGTCCCGGAAGTGGTGTCCGTGCGGCGCGTCGACTGCGGTCCATCACTCGGGAGGTCGTTGGGACGGTTTGGCGTCACGACGGTCAGCGCCGCACGAACTTCCGGGGCGGCATCAAGCAGGTTGACCTTTTCCGACGCACTGAAAACAGTCACAAACGGGAGGATCCGTTGGACCAACGTCGGCGGCACGCCCAATAGGAGGCCGAGTTCGCCGACATGCTCGAAGCGAGCGCCGCGCGGCACGTAATTCAGCCCAGCCGACTTGTAGAGCACGGCCTCCGTATCTTGGGTATTGGCGCTGGGCGCCGTGCGCCAGCCAACAACTCTCTCGGCATATTGCGCAGCATCATTGGGAGCCGCGCCCACGACAGCAAAGAGCCCGGCGAGAACCTCCTTCGGCGCATCATTGAGATCAACCCGGGCGGCTTCCGAGCAGAACTCAACCACCGCATTGGCACGTCCCAAACGGAAACTGAACGCGCCACGTGTCGGGCGACTTTCCAACGGCTCCTCGAGCAGGCGATAGGCTGTTAGTTCGACCGCTGCCGAGACCAGGGCTTCTCCCTCGATCGCATCGCCGTTCACCGCAACCGCAGCCGCCGTATTGGCGACATAGGCGGCGTAGATCGACGCCATTGCGGCGAGCGCACTCAGAATCCATAACACGGCTACCAGGATAAACCCCTGCGACGCGTTCTGAGCGCTCCGTAAATCCGACATCTTTACCGACCTCCGCTGGGAACAGTTGTGGGAACGTCGGATTTTTCATCGACCGAATCCTTCGGCGCCGGCCGGCCGCAACGACGATCGCTTTTCGACTTCACACAGACCGCAGGCGCCTGATGATGAATCAAGGTTGAGGTTGAGGTTGAGGTTGAGACGTCGAGCGCACGCTCGGTCTGCGCATTACGAACTGTGAAACGCACCGCCGACGGCAGTTCCCCGGCTTGCGCCCAGATGCTCTTCCAAACGCGATCCGGCCCCGCGTAGGAAAACGTGACCCTATAGGGCACCCGCAAGACCACGACCGGGTCGACGAAAAGTAGCAGCTCGGACGCATCTGCAACGGGGACGAACGGCGTGCGGCTTCGAACCAAAGCTGTACCCAGGCGATCGACCGTTTCGGAAATTCGGACGACCTCAAGACCCGGCGGCGAATTAGGGCCCAGAGCCGTTCGCACGAATATGATGGCAAGCTCCGATCCCTCAAACAGCGGGCGAGGATTGTCGCGGCTCCGTGTCACGAATTCGGCTGCCGCGACATCGCCAACCAGACGATCGAGCGCAAGGTTCAAAAGCTCCGCTCGCTGGACACGGGCAAAGCCGCGGTTCCAGTTCGGCAGCCACTGGGCCGTGACCATGCCCAAGACGGAAAGCAC
>Ga0099792_10000878_pt1 | contig 11043 bp, 19 predicted proteins | sample Rivendell_Oct201_8_FD_83780 | JGI IMG/M metagenome (GOLD analysis project Ga0099792, IMG submission 83780) | Vadose zone soil microbial communities from the Eel River Critical Zone Observatory, Northern California, USA -... | ecosystem: Environmental > Terrestrial > Soil > Vadose zone >...
CCCCGCGCATAGCCGGAACCTTGATGATCACAGCCCAAGGTAAAGCGGCTGCCGGACACCCGGAACTCTAAATGAATACTGTTACAGTTTTCAATCGTTAGTTGATGCAGGGCGGCGTGTGCGCCGCAAACCGTGCAGCCACCATTCCGGCATCACAGGCAACCCATTCGCCTACCGCTGTGCTGCGATCAAACGGTGCAGTCGCAGTTTCACTTTGCTGATGAGCCGCAAGCGCCAGTGTGAGAGCGGCACCTCATTGGCGACATTGCTTTTCGAGCGCTGCCGCGGGATCGTCCATATTCCCTTCTGCAGATCGAGATCGGCGCACCGCACGCTACCGACCGCATCGCGCGCTGCGCCGTGACGAGCCGCAATTTGGAGATCGGGCCGAAAGGATTGGTCCCGCTAGAGACGGCGGGGTTCTCTTTTTTGACACTTGTTCATTCTAGTCCGTCGCTCGTATCAGCCCGATAGCTGAAACAGCCGGGGAAAGTTCTGCGTGATTGAAGTCATCATTGGGACGGTGAGTTGCCTGGCGACCCTAGGGTTTATCGCAGCCATCGTCGCGGACGCGTTTCGCTGAACGCCGGCCGGGCGCACCGGGCGCAAAAGTGGAATCAATCGAATTTTAACGAAAGTTGCCTAAGATCGTCGGCTTCTTTCTTCGTCCCGGCGGTCAGAGGCCCGATGCCATACCCCGAAGGCTTCGACGGTTCGCGCGATGCACGTTGGTATCGCGCCGAGGCCGTGCGCCTTAGAGAATGGGGCAGCCGCATCACCCATGACCCGGAACTCCGCGCCAGCTACTTCAGCCTGGCCCGCGAATACGACGGATTAGCCGACATTCTAGACGGCAAGGATACTCGGAAGCGCCCTTTGTAAGGCGTGCTCATGGCGAGCTAAGTCAGCCGCTCTTTTCGAACGCGCTGTGCGTGACGATGACATCGACGAGATCGGGCGGCACGATCAGATGCAGATCCTTGCTGTCATTGGCCCTCCGGCTCTATTAGCTTTCCGACAAGCTCGCCAGTATCCTGCCGAAGACCGTTGCGGACCGACGCCCGCCCATTCATGGCCGGGATTACATCCTCACCACAATGCCCGCGCGGCAATCCGCCGGGACCGAGAATAGCGCAGGTCTGTTGTCGGATCGCCTGTCAGGCTGATCTCGACGCTTTGCCGTCGCCCATACTCGACAATGCGGCGCGCGCTGCCGACATTGTGCCGTTCCATCTCTTAAACCGTCTCGCCGTCGCTCATCGTTTCAGTCGCCAGCCTCCAATCCAGAACCAACCCGCTATGTAGGCGACTGTAAATGCGGCGAGCGCGATAGGAAGAATGCTTCCATCCATGTGAGCACCATCGTCTATTCGCGGCGCGATGGCCACGCGAGCAAACGCCGCAGTTAATGTGTGTGATGGAACACGTCTGCGACCGGAGAATATCCAGGCCGCTTACGCCGGCTCTGAGGAAAACCGCGAACCTTTATCGTTAACGACCGTTGAACAGGATGCCAGCACGTCTTGGAACCGGCGCGACGGCAAATGTCTTCTAAGTGGTTCACTGCCGGGCGAGCCTAAAGGATATTTCCGCGAGACGCCCGTCCGGCACTCCAGCGCGAACTTGGCCGGCGCGAGCTTTTCCCCTCGGTTCGCTCCGGCCATCTTCGTGCTCGGCGGAAGGCCGAGTTTGGCACTCACCGCTTACCGGCGCGGCTTTCGATTAAGCCTGGTCAGTACAGGCTCAGCGCACCTAGCCGGCACGACCGCTTTACCCCTGTTGAGGACGTATGGCAGCGCGGAGGCTCGTTACCGTACGCTGCTCGCCGGTATCGCCCATACCATGATGGTGGCCGCCAATCCGGGGCTGGTGCTTTCGTCAGTTAAAAGGTGCGGTGAAGGATTGGGCGTAGACCCGAACAAAACATCATGGTGCAGCGTGAGGCTCATGGGATCGCCCGAATTCACCCGCAGAGTGCCCCGCTCATCGAGCCGGACGGAAATCGAAACCGCCTTACCGAAGCCATCTCGGCTGGACCGGGCAAAGCCGTGCCCGACAAGGCTTGTGCCGCCGGTAATCGTGAGGTTTCCCTGTGAATAGATGATTTCCGGCTGCAGCCCGCTGCCGGCGCTGGCCACGACAATGTCCGGCCCGAAATCTATCGGGATATTTTGCGCCATCATGAAGCCGATCGATGCTGGCGCATTTTCTGCTGTTCCCGGCGGGTGCGACTTCAGCCAGTCGACGCATTGCTTGATGAGCTGCGCTGGGGTCTCAACCGGATTACGGACGTCTACACGAGATAAGCTCATTTGCCGTCCCTTCGTTTTTAGCCTGAGTTAACCGTAGCATCTTTCCTGAAGGATACGGCAACCGACTTCGCGGGTTGCGGAGAGTTACGATCACATCCTCGACCACGGTGGGCGCAGGCGGCTTGGATATCTTCTGGCGCGCTGTGGGCAACGAAGATGCTGTCGCCGGTCAGGGTGTTCGAGAGCGCCAAGGCGGCGATGGTGTTTTTGGCTCAGCGGAGAGTGGGATCAACAGTTCAGGGACTTTGTCCGGAAGCTCGACCTGCAAAGAGATCGAAGGCGAGCCATTTCGGCGTTTAGTGTCGGTTTGCACATGCTGAAGGGCTTTTAGAACCGCTTCTGCAAGAGGGCGGTGCTCCTCAACGGTCACATGGGTCTGAACGCAAATCCATGTTGTAGCCTCGTCCGGCTCGGGCGCGTCGCCGACCGTCAACTGAGGCGATCATTTTCAATCGTGATCCGCTGGATACTTGTCGCCATTTTCGAGTCCTGGTCTGAGTGGCATCGGCCAGGATAGCGGGTAAGGCGGGGCGGCTGTAATGGCCGCCTCGTCGCGTTACGAGGCTCGCCGATCCCTCAGAGCTGTTGTGGCGACCCTCTTCGCCGCCACCTGGGCATCCGTACCCGGCTGCACCGCATCGAGCAATCCGTTCGTCAATACAGCCGCAACAACGCTGCGCTCGTACATGTGAATTACCCCGAGCCGGCTCTGCGTGCGTCCCCGCGGGTCCCGCCATTCCGGCTGGGCTAATCTCGCTCAAAATGCGCAAAAATCCGTTAAGCAGGCCCCGAGTGAAGAAAACCCTCGTTCTACATCGCCGCCCGGCTTACCTCAGCTCCCCAATCCGCACTGCCGGTATTGTGGAAGGGCCGCGCCGGCATCTTCCGCCGCGATGTCGGCGATGGCGAGCATGCCGAGGTCGTGATCGAGGGGCGGGTCTATCGAGCATACTGGCGCGCCAGATCGACATCGCTTTCTTATCAGGCGACACCGCGCGCCGAGAGTTGGGTTCGTCGTTGGGCCGCCTTGGAGCGCTTCGGTTTCTGCGCCTTCGCCTCGGTCTCCGCGAGGCCCTCGAAGAAGAACGTGACAGGCACGCCCAGCGCCTTGCTCAACCGATAGAGGCGACCGGCGCTTATACGATTCTTGCCCTTCTCGTATTTGTACAGGTTCTGAAACGTGACCCCCAGTTCTCCCGCAAGTTCTGGCTGGGTTATTCCCAACTCAATGCGCCGCTCTCGCACGCGCATCCCAACGTGAACATCGACCGGGTCAGGCCCTCTCCGCGTCTGACGACGGGCAGCTTTTCTCTGCATTAAGGTGCTCCTTCGACCCTCTTTTCAGTCATCCCGCCTTCGCCGGCCGTCTCGGCTTCTGCGCCTTCAGCCGCGCCTCGGCGGACCTCGTAACCTCAGCAAAGAGCTGGAACGGATCGGCGTCCAAGGCCCGCGAGATCAACACGATCTCGAGCACGTCCACGCGCCGCAGCCCGCGCTCAATCTCTGAAACGAAGGTCTGCTTTCTTCCGAGCCGCTCTGCCGCTTCGGTCTGAGTAAGATTGGCCCGTCGCCGGGCAGCCGCTAAGCACGCGCCGACTGTCCGGTACTGCTCAGGTTCGATCCGCACGGCAGCTCGATCAGGTGGTTGGCTTCGGGGCGCGTCGCCCGTTCTGGTGCGCGCCCGATGAACGGGTTTTGTCGATCAGCGGCTTCGGAGTGAGGTCGGTCAGCATCTCTGAAAAAGCGACGAAGCGACCCAAGCGCCGACGCTCGCGACGAATGCGCCGGGTCGATTGTTGTTGCTGGCTTTTTGATCGCATCAAGATCCCGATCCTAAATCGGCGAGCTCAATTTCCCGGACCACGCGCACGTGACCGTCTATCTCGCTCTTGATCTGGTACTGAAACATGCCGCCGGTCTCGGGCAGTTGGCGCGCCACGATGAAGACCTCGCGGCGGTTGACGAGTTGGCCGTCCTCGGGACGAAACGCGACCTTCTGACCGACCACGAATCTGTGTGCTGGCACGCTCGCTATCTGGCCCGCCCGGCGCTCTTGCCGGTGCTGCGCGGCTTCTTCGCGGCTCCGCGGGTGTTACTGCCCGCCCCCTCCAGCGAATAGCCGTGGTCGCGTAGGTGAGAGAGGAGCAGGGTCTCGAACAGCGATGTAAGAGAGCGATTGTCATCGGCCGCTGCTTTTTCAGCTGCCGCCTTTAACTCAGGCGCGATTCTGAGATTCAGAGTTGCTGTCTTCCGTCCCTGCATTTTGTAACGCAATCTGCTTGACATCGTATGAGAGACGATTGTGCGGTGAGATGCGTTACAACGCAAGCGGCCCGATCAAGTGTTGTGAGCACCGCGACCGGGCCTAACCCAGGGCAGGAGTCGTCATCATGCCCAAGGCTATCCCGATTTATATCGGCTTTTCACAACCTCAGTGCCGGCGATCTCGCCGACGAACACGGCCAGCTCTCGGCTCAAATCGCTGATCTGGAAACCCGCAAACGCGCCATTGCCGGCGAAGTGATCCGGCGCGGCGTCTCCGAAGCCGAGGGCGCCTTGTTCCGCAGCATCGTCATCAGCGAGGCGATGGTCTGCACCCTCGACCGGCCCGGCGTTGAGAGGGAAATGGGCGAGGCGTGGGTTGCCCGTTTCCTGAAATGGTCGAAGCGCTCGGCGCACGTCAAGACGACAGCTAGCACTGGCACCGTCCGGCTGGCAGCGTGAGGGAGGGTGGATCGATGACCGAACGCACAATCGACGCGCACGAACGCTTCGCGGCCGAAGCGCTCCTCCGGGCACTCCATACCTATCAGGAAGCCCGCCAACGGGCGCAGGAGGTCGGCGGCGATCTTTCGATTGCCCCGGAGCTTCCGGTCAGCGGTTTCGAGGAGTCCGCCAGTCGCTATGACGAGCTGCTTTACCATTGGGCCGAGAGCAGCCGAAAACCGCCGCCGCGGTCGAGCCGGTGCTCGATCTAGCGGCCATCATCACCGCTCACGTCGCGCGCTCCCGGTTTGTCGAAGAGTCGCTAATCGTCTCGGAGGAGCGCGATCTTGGCTATATTCTGCAGGTCATCGACGGCGCGCGTAACTGGGCCGTTCACCGCAATGTCGACGAGTATATGTATGAGCATGGGGGAGCTTCGCGAGCGGTGCGAGGCGCTGGCTGCGGAACATGACGCACCGTTGCCGGAAGGCGATGCCGGGCTGGTGGCTGCCATCGCGCGCGTTCACGAATTGGAGGCCCGCGAGAAAGTACTGCACCGCGAGTTCAACATCACAATGGAGGTCGAGAAGGAAGTCTTTAATCCCGTCATCGAGCCGGCGCGCGACCGGCTGATTGACCGCGTTCTCGACACGGCCCCGATTGGTCGGGAGGGAGCGGTTGCCAAGCTCCGGTATATTGCCGGTGCGCGGCGCTGCTACATTAACGAAAAGATGGAAGAACCGCTCGCGCAAGTGTTGTCGGCATTCGAGCGCGAGGCGCGGCGATGAGCGCTGGCATAGTCAAAGGCGCAGATGACACCGCGATCCGGTGGCTGTTTCGGGAACGGATCGCGGAGCACGAGCTGGCCGCGCGGCTCGACGGGACCGAGTTCGAGGCGACGATTGATCGGCTCTCGGCCGTCGAGTGCGACATCACAGACGCCCCGGCAACCCGCGCGATCGGGTTCGCGATCAAGTCCTATTATCAAGTTCCCGGTCGACCGCATTGTCCGCCGTGCTCGCCCGGATGATCCGGGCGACGACACCGCCGCCTAGCCGCTGATCCGGTCAGCCTCAGAGAGCCCCGCTGCCAAGGCGGGGCTTTTCTTGGCGATTTTCACCTTGACTTTGTTAAGTACTAAATCGCCTTTTCTTTGCGCACAAGACGCTGATCGATAGACTACGCGCGTTTCCGGCAGCGTTTCAACCGACCGGAGAAACTTAACACAGATTGGATTGCATGCTGTTTTGGGCGGCATGGAACCGCAACCAGAAAAGTTACGGGAGCAGGCGGAGCGCGCTAAGTGGTGGGCGAGGTCTACGCCCGATCCCATAGATCGCGATCGGCTAGGGATCGTCGCGCGGGATTACGAAAAAATGGCCGAAGCCGCAGAACGCCTGCTACGCACTTGAGTGGAGTGCCATGCAGGGGCGGGCAGGCGCAGCATTACCGGGATCATACTGCTCGCCTGCGCGAGCTAGCCTGCGCCGCGGGGGACGTCGTCGTACGCCGGCGGCTCATCAGCTTAGCAATCCGCTTTGAGGAGTTAGCCGACGAACTGGAACGCCGCGCCGCAGATAGCCCTACTCCGTCAAATGCATAATTCCCGCCTCTGGTGGCACGGAACGCGTTCTCGTTGGCTCAGTTGAATGCTGCGGCGGAAGATGATGCCCCTATCGCTGGGGCGAACTCTCTGCGCGAACTCAGCCGAGCGGCCCCGCTCGGCGCTTTGTTTAGGTGAGCCGCGCAGCACCAAGCCTACCGAACGCGAGCGGCACCGGCCAATTTTTGCCATTTTTAGGTGGGAACGTCGGAACGTGGTTTTGTGGAAGGCCGATGGCCCAGGAACATCGTTCCGGCCAGATTGTGCCGGAATCGGGTGTCTACCGAGTCGCCCACGCTTCGGCGCACACTGGAGTGCTGCTTCAAGTCAGATTGATCAAAGGCCGCCGCTTTCCAATCTGTCCGTACTGCCGGGAAATCAGCTTCGAACTGGCGCATTCGGACCAAGCATTTTGGCGAGGTCGATCAGCGCCTGGGACCCGATATCGCCGGCACCGTCGGTCAGCGCGGAGCCAATCGAGCAACAAAGCGGTAGTCGCTCGATCCCGCGCGATCGACCGCGGCGTCCGATCGGCCCGTCGCTCGGCTATCCTTGCGGCGATCGCGATTGTCGTTCGTGGGCTGCTGGCGTTTCGGGGATGACGCCACGATTTGCTGGGACCATGGCGCCGGGCTGCCGATCGCGGTAAGGTCAGCGCCAGCTAGCTTCGGCTAGCTTTGTGTCCCTTGAGATCACCTGGCCCCCTGGAACGCGGGGCTTTCTCTTCCGTCTATTCGAGCCCTTAAGGGTGCCTTCAGGGCGATTTGTGTCAGCTACCCGAGCTACCCGAGACGCAGTGATCACCGAGAGATGGTTGTATCTGAAGCATGCCGGTTGAGTTTACCGCGGACGAAACTGCGGCGCTGATAGATCCCTGCCTGGGTGGCAAATATCGGGCAAACTGTCGGATTGCCTTACACGATTCGATAGACGCTATGTAGAGGTTTCACCCTAAGTAGTTGTTTTTCCAGCGGCGGCCTTGCTCTTGCATAACTCAGGGTTAATTGGGTCGCCAAACCCATAATTACACGTGTACTGGGAGATGACGGCGCCGATGGTGGCGAGAAAGCGTCGCTTGCACGCGCTTGTCGTCATATTCACCCTGTCCATGCTCTCGTGGTCGGTTTTCCTGGCGATTGCGATGGCGCTCTGGACGATCGTTGCTGGCTAATCGAACAATGACGTTTCGAAAAGGGTCATTTCGCCTCGCAGCACGTTGACGAGCTGCGGGAGAGCATCAATGCGAGTGCTCCGCAGGAAATGACCGAGTTGCGTTGGTTGCCGGATCGAACGGATCTCTCCCGATGTCTGCGCGGTCGTGCGAAAGCTCAACATCTGGAATGGTCGCCCCCGAGCGCCGATCCGCGTGCGGCGCGCCAAAACCGGCCCGGGACTTTCCAATCTGATCGCCACCGCCGTCATTAGGATCAACGGCAGTGTGAGCGCCAGCAGGACGCAGGCAATTAAGAAATCGCCAGAACGTCTCATTTGTCCCGTTAAGCGTTAGCGTAAGAATTGCCGCTCGTTGAGCGCGAGGTGCATTCAGCTTTAGGTAGAAAACTCAAGCTGACGCTTAAAGTCCAATCAATTTGAGGTTAATTTGAAGGGGTGAAGCCTTTGGCCTCTCGCGCGAGGGAATTTCAAGCACCGGTCGGTACAGAACAGGCAAATGCGGCGCTCGCATTTTGGAGAAAGCCGCCCGATCGCCCCCAATAGTTATCCACTGTTCTGTGTGTATCTTGGCTGACTGGCTTAAATAGATTTAATTTCTGAAACATGGATTCAGTGTGGACCGTTGTCCTTTCGCGGAATCGGTCTTGCGGTTTATGCACCTAGGCCCCGGCGCGCTGCGCGATCTACTACCCGCAATTACGAGCGATGTTCCTGCCCAGCAGGGTAACCTAAAGCCCCCGTGGGCGCTGATGTTGCGCTGTACCGAATACGCGGGGAGCGGGATACCAATTTCGCCAGGAGCTGGTTACTGCCTGGGCGCTAGGTCGTCCTCGCTGTGACATTCGTGTGATCCTCGGCCGGGTTGCCTCCGCAATCCACAGCCGGCCTTGCCAGGAACGCCGCGAATTGCCTACACGTTCATGGTTAACAACCGCTGGTTAACCAATGGACGAGGCCGCGTCGGGGCGATCCAGGGCCGAGCACTTCCGAAGTGTTGCTGACCGGCTGCGCGGGATCGCGAACGGGCTTTCCTACGAGTTACGCCGCGCGGATCAGCTTCGCGCACTTGCGGATGGCTTCGAGCGGTTTGCGGTCCGACTTGAACAAGAACAAGAGGCCGATGCCTTATCAGAGCCTTGAGGAAGAAGTCACGATCCTGCGGACCAAGGCAGACAAACTGCGGGCGCTGGCAACCGCTCATACCACTCCCCTCTCGCCGCAACTTCGACCGCGTTCCCGCGAGCATCGACACGCAATGAGACAGGGCCGCTTTGAACCTTTATGGTTAATGACCGTTGGACAGGGTACCAGCGCGTTGTTAGACCAGCGCGACGGCAGATGTCTTCTGAGTGGTTACTGCCGGGCGAGCGTAGAGGATGCCTCCGCGAAATGCTCGCCCGGCACTCCAGCGCGAACTTGGCCGGCGCGAATGTCCTCCATGTTCGCTCCGGCCTCTTTATGCCGACAAGCACTCTCATTCGATGCGTAGCAGCGAACTCTGTTTAGCAGCGATGATTACGGCCACGGCCTGTTTCGCAGCAAAGGCTGGCTTTCGATCGGGGTGCACCCGATCCCACGCTTCAATACCGGCGCGGTAACAAATCAACAATGCGTCGCCAGCGGCCTCATATACGGCCAGCACATCGGACGTCTAGTGTCGGATCACGTTCGCTGCCACGCCACATCATCGCGCATCTCCCCGCCCGCTTTCCCTTCCAGGAAAATCAATGGCGCGCGTAGGCAGAGTTCGCGGCATTTGAATTGCTGGCCGCTAGGATTTGCCCACAGCCAGTTTTTGCGCGGGCCTTTATGGTTAACAGTGTTGCCGATCTGTCTTTAAAGCAGCAATCATGCCCCAACAGCGCAATCCTAATATTCTACGGTTAACCATATCCTCTTATCCTAGCTTAAATTAGATCATCTGCTGATTTTTACAATCTTCACAAGATCGACTATTTACAACACCAGACAAATACGTGATGATTGAAGGATAAGGAGCAGCACGTTGGACCCGAGCTGTCGGAGCAACGACAATGGGCGCCGCGAGATGGAAACTGGGGAGCGTCGGTAGCGCGTTCTTCGTGCTCGCTGCCTTCGCCCAACCTGTGGCCGCCGATCCGATCTACTACCTTGTGCAAGGCGCTCAATACTCTCCCGGCAACGGGATTGGCACTTTCATAATCCCCTCCGTGGCGCAGGGGCTTCTGTTCTACCTCAATGCGGATGACCGGTCGGTCGAGATTACGCTGACGGGCCTGTTTAACGCTTCCGGAGAGAAGGTGCGGTGTATCGCCGTAACGAGGTTCGCGTTTGCTTGTTCGGCGGAAGCGGTACTTGGCGCCTACAACGGCGACAATCCGGACAGTGGCGACCCAAATGGTGATGGTTTGCTAACGCGCATCGTGAATGGTTCGGCCGACGATCCAGCCTCGCTGTTCCAGACCGAGCACGTTGTGAATGGTTCGGCCGACGATCCGGTCTCGCTGTTCCAGACCGCGAGCATTGTAAATGATCCGCCGGCAGGACCGGCGAGCGTTCCAGAGCCCGGCAGTTTGTTCCTCCTAGCCAGCGCACTGATTTCCTTCGGCATCGCCCGGCGACGCAGAATACGGAACAATTAAGCCTCCTGCCACGCTAAGTTGCCAATTCCTCTGGCTCGCGCTTAACCACGAAAACCGGCCGGTTAAACATAAATCCCCCTCAGGTTTTTGGACGGAGCCTCGTTTCTTGCTCATGCGAAAGCAGGGCGAGAGCGAATTACCGCCAACCCGTACGCGGCGATGGACCTTCCGACGCAAGGCTGCGCTGCTTCAGGCGTTACGCAGCGGTATAATCACCTTTGAACAGGCTTGCGACCAGTATGCGTTGTCAATCGAGGAGCTTCGTGCCTGGGAACGCGATTTTGAGCGGCACGGTCTTTATGGCCTAAGGGCCACTCGTGTGCAGCTTTACCGGGATTAAGAAGCCTTGATCTCCGCGACGCCCGCTCGGTGATGGTAAATTCTCCATTCGGAGATGGCCGGCCATAAACGAATGACCGGATCGCCCTCCGCTGCGATGCTGCCAAGGCCTTCAGCGGCGCGAGGCGGTCTGGGCCCACGCCTCGACGGCGCGGCACAGCTCGGGATCGGCCAGGATGAAATCCACTGCCTGGTTCTGCGTGCCGAGGGTCGGCGCACCGTTCTCCTCGGTCAGCTCGTCACAGAGGCGGATGACATAGACCAGCGCCTCTCGCCGCAATTTTGGGTC
>Ga0099792_10000879_pt1 | contig 11037 bp, 10 predicted proteins | sample Rivendell_Oct201_8_FD_83780 | JGI IMG/M metagenome (GOLD analysis project Ga0099792, IMG submission 83780) | Vadose zone soil microbial communities from the Eel River Critical Zone Observatory, Northern California, USA -... | ecosystem: Environmental > Terrestrial > Soil > Vadose zone >...
CGGCAAAGGTGGCGTCGGCAAGACCTCGGTCGCCGCTGCCACGGCGGTCCAATGCGCCAAAGCGGGCTATCGAACCATCGTCATGAGCACTGACCCGGCCCACTCCCTCGGCGACTCGCTCGACATCGAGCTTGGGCCGGACCTGACGCCGATCTCTGGCAATTTGTGGGCGCATGAGGTGTCGTCCTTGCACGAGATGCAGAGGCACTGGGTGAAGCTGCACGAGTATGCCGCCGAGGTGTTCGCCACGCAGGGCCTGGACGAGGTGGTCGCGGAAGAGGTCGCCAACCCGCCGGGCATGGATGAGGTCGCCTCCCTGATGTGGATCAAGCATTACGTTCAACGAGCCGACCACGATGTCCTCATCGTCGACTGCGCGCCGACTGGCGAAACGCTTCAGCTGCTCACCTTCCCGGACGCGGCCAAATGGTGGCTGGACAAGATCTATCCCTGGTCGCGTCGCGCCATGCGTGTGGCGCGGCCGGTGCTGCAGCCGATGATGGGGATCCCGCTGCCGTCAGATGAGATTTACGCGTCGCTGAAGGACTTGCTCCTGGACCTTGGCGGGATGCGCAAGGTGCTCACGGACTCGTCCATGACGACGGTGCGGATCGTCCTCAACCTGGAGAAGATGGTGATCAAAGAGGCCAAGCGTGCCTACACCTATCTCAGCCTTTTCGGCTACTCGACTGACGCTGTGATCGTCAACCGGCTTCTGCCGCCCGAGCTGCATGATGAGCTGTTCCAGAAGTGGCAGCGCATTCAGGAGCGCTATCGAGTCGAGGTCGAGCAATCGTTTACCGGCATCCCAATCTTCAATGTCCCGCTGTTCGATCGCGAGGTGATCGGCGAAAAGATGCTGCTGCGGATGGCACGCGAGACGTACGGCGAAAAGGACCCATCCCAGCATTTCGCGACCTCGAGCCCTCAGCGCATCGAGAAGGATGGCGCCGATTACGTGCTGACACTGAAGGTGCCGTTCGCCGACCGATCAGCTGTTGACCTGAACCGGCACAACGGCGAGCTGTACGTGACCGTCGGCAACTATCGCCGCGAGATCTCTCTTCCTCGGGTGCTGGCGCAGCGCGACACCAGTGGGGCGACCATCCGCGACGGCGAGCTGCGCGTCCGTTTTGCGCGACGCGGAAAAACGGCGGTGGAGGTCAAGAAGACATGAGCCGCGACGGAGAAAAGGTGATCGAGCTCGTCAACGAGCTTGCGTCGAGGGTTGGCCATCTAATGTCAGACATGGTTCCGCCGCGGGCCCAAGTTCACCTGCTGAACGCCCAACGCGAGCTGATCACCGCCCTCATGCTCATCTACGAGCACAGGGTGACGACCCCTTCTGGGGTGCGTGCGAGCCGCACGCCGGCTGGAGGGCGGCCCTCGCGAGCGGCGACGACGCGCCGGCGGGCCACCAAGCGCGCCGGCAAAATCCCCATCGAGTGAGCAACTTCGTAGGGTTTCTCCTGGCGGCGCTTCTCCTGGTGCCTGCACTGTTGGTCGCCATTCCAGTGCACGAGATCGGTCACGCCTTGGCGGCTTACATCCTGGGCGACCGTTCGGTGCGCTACTTCGGCTACCTCACCCCGAATCCGAGACGCTTTCTCGACCCCCTCGGCGTGATCGCGGTCTTCGTCGCCCTGGTGGGTTGGGGCAGGCGCGTCCCGGTTCAGCCGAACCGCATCAGCACGACCGGCCAGCGCATCATCCACGAGCTGGGTGGACCGGCCGCAAACCTGGTGGTCGCCGTGGTTCTTGGCTTCGCCTGGCGGTTGCTTTCAAGCTTGGGCTTGCATTCGGCGTTCGAGCTGTCCCCCAGCCTCCTCGGCGCCGCCCTTTACGCGATCGTCTTCTTGAACCTTTCGATCTTCGCTTTCCAGCTGCTGCCGATTCCGGGGCTGGACGGCTGGGCCGTGATCGAGGCGATCTTTCGCAACCGGAACGCTCGGTTTTTCTACCAGGTCAACTCACGCCGGCAGCAGATCTGGGTGGGCTGCATCGTGGTGGTCTTCCTGTTCCAGATCTTCCAGGGCGCGAGCCTGCTGAACGTCGTCATGACCCCGTTCTATCTGCCGGCGAGCCTAATCTCATTAGGCGGATGCAGCGGATACGCGATTCCCGGGTTCATCGGACTTCGCCCCTGCCCCCTATAGGCGGGCTGGTGAACGAGCCCGCCTATGCGGTGCTCGTCAAGGAGTTCGGGCACGCGCTGGTGGTGGAAGCGCTGCGGGAGCAGCTCACCGCGGAACGTCAGGGTGGAGCAGTCGACGACGCCGAGCGGGTGGAGCGCGTGGGCGCCAGCGTTCGCGCCGCCGTAGCGCCGCGGCTGCGCCGAGTCATCAACGCCGGCGGAGTGATGCTCCACACAAACCTCGGCCGCGCTCCCCTGTCTCGGGCCGCGGTCGACGCCCTGGCGGTTGCGGCGGGCTACAGCAACCTCGAGCTCGACCTCGAGACAGGGCGTCGCGGAGAGCGGGCTGCGCTGGTGTCGGGTTTCCTGATGCGACTTTATGGCTCTGACGCGGCCTTTGCGGTCAACAACAACGCGGCCGCGATCCTGCTCGCGCTGACGGCGCTGTGCAAGGGCAAAGAGGTCATCGTTTCTCGCGGACAGCAGGTTGAGATCGGCGGCTCTTTTCGCATGCCGGACGTGATGCGGCTCTCGGGCGCGCGGATGGTAGAGGTCGGCACAACCAACCACACGCGAAAGGACGACTACGAAGAGGCGATCACATCCAGGACCGCCGCGCTGCTGCGAGTGCACACGTCCAACTTCCGGGTGGAAGGGTTTACGGAGACTGCGTCGCTTGAAGAGATGGCGGCGGTCGCCCATGGCCACGAGCTGCTGCTCATCGACGACCTTGGCAGCGGTGCATCGGAGTCGATCGCCGCGGAGCCGACCGTGGCCGAGGCCCTGCGGCACTCCGACGTCGTGACGTTCTCCGGCGACAAGCTGTTCGGCGGCCCGCAGGCAGGGATCATCGTCGGTCGGGGTGAGGCTGGAGCGACCGCGGTGGCGAAGATGGCGCGTCACCCGCTGGCCCGGGCGGTGCGCATCGACAAGCTGACCCTGGCCGCGCTGGAGGTGACGCTGCGGCAGCGTCTGACTGAAAGGCTTGACGAGATCCCGGTCGAGCAGATGATTCGCGCACCGCTGGAAGAGATCCGCCGTCGCGCGGCGATGTGGTCGGTCAAGCTCGAGGAGCGTGGCGTCGCCACCAGCCTTGTCCCTGGTGAATCGGCGGTCGGTGGCGGTTCGCTTCCCGGGCACGCGGTGCCGACGGTATTGATCGCTCTCCATGGGCCGGCGTCTCGTCTCGCCGCGGCGCTCCGTGGCGGCGAGCCTCCAGTGATCGCCCGCATAGAGAAGGACGCGTGCTGCTTAGACCCCCGGACAGTGTTGAAAGGAGAGGACGAGACACTGATCGATGCGGTGGAGGTCGCTTACAGGAAGGTCGCAAGGTGAGATTCGTCATCGGGACGGCCGGCCACATCGACCATGGAAAGTCCGCCCTCATCACCGCCTTGACCGGGATCGATCCAGACCGCCTGGCTGAGGAGAAGCGGCGCGGCATGACCATCGATCTGGGGTTCGCACACTTGCGCCTACCAGGCGGAATGGAGGTGGGGATCGTCGACGTGCCGGGGCATGCGCGATTCATGCGCAACATGCTGGCCGGCACTCACGGGCTGGATGCCGTGATGCTGGTCATCGCGGCTGACGAAGGGGTTATGCCCCAGACGCGGGAGCACCTCGAGATCATCGACCTGCTCGAAGTGCGGAGAGGCATCGTCGTGCTGTCGAAAGTTGACCTGGTGGACGCCGATTGGCTCGCGCTGGTGAGGGCTGAGGTGGTTGAGGCATTGAAGGGAAGCTCGCTTGAAGGCGCGCCGATGCTGCCGTTTTCCGCCGTGAGCGGCGAGGGCAAGGCGGAGCTTCTGGCGGAGCTCGACCAGATCCTCGCCGCCGCACCGCCGCGAGCGGACCTCGGACGCCCGCGCCTGCCGGTCGATCGCGTCTTCACCATGAGCGGGTTCGGCACCGTCGTCACCGGCACCCTGGTGGACGGCCGTTTGAATGTAGGTGACGAGCTCGCGATCTTTCCCGGCGGACGCGCCGTCAGGGTGCGTGGGTTGCAGCAGCACAACCAGGCGGTGGAGTCCGCGTCACCCGGCGGACGGGTTGCCGCCAACCTGACCGGCGCCGAGAAGCACGAGATGGAGCGGGGCGATGTGCTGGCGCGCCCGAAGACGCTGACCGCCACTCGCCGCGTCGACGCGGGCGTGCGCGTGCTTTCCTCCGCGCCACAGCCCATGCGACATGGCACCCAGCTGCTTCTCTACACCGGCACCGTGGAGGTCGGTTGCCGGGTGATCGTGCTCGAGTCCGATCAGATCGACGCTGGTGGCCACGGGTGGGTGCAGCTGTATCTCGACCGCCCGATCGCCGTGGCTGAAAACGACCGGTTCATCCTGAGACTTCCGAGCCCGGCGACCACGATCGCCGGCGGAACGCTCGTCGACATCCATCCCCGCAAACATTCGCGGCACGACGCGGCGGCGCGGGAATCGCTTGAGCGGCGCGCTGCGGGTGAGGTGCTGCAGGAGGAGCTGCGCAAGTACCCGCGAGGAGTGACCGTGGACGCGCTGCTGAAGGCGACGATGGCGCCCGGCGCCGACGTCAGCGCCCTGGACGTGAGGCGGATCGGCGACTGGCTCTACGACACCGCGTCGTGGCGGGCGATCGCGGACCGGGCGACCGCAGAGCTGGTGGCATTCCATGCGTTGCATCCGCTCCGGCCGGGCATGGCCCGCCAGGAGCTGCGCAGCCGGTTGAGCATCCCCCCGGCGTCCTTTCCATCAGTCGTCCAAGGGCTCATTCAGGACGGCCGCGTCGAGGAGAGGGATGGTGCAATTGCATTGCCGGCTCACCGCGTTGAGCTGCACGAAACCGATGCCAGCGCGGCCTCGCTGCTGGAGATGCTTGGACGGGAGCCTTTCGCGCCGCCGTCGCTGACCGAGGCGACTCAACAGACCGGTGCGAGCCCTGAGGTCGTGCGCGCCCTTGCGCAGCGAGGCGAGATCGTGAGGGTCAGCGATGACATCGCTTTCACGAAGGACTCTTACCTGCGGGCCGTGGCCATGGTGCGGGAGATCATCTCGACAGGGGGCTCGATCACCGTTGCGCAGCTGCGCGATCGCATGGGCGCAAGCCGGCGGCCGGTGCTTGCGTTGCTGGAGCACCTCGATGCTGAGCGCGTGACTCGCCGGGTAGGAGACGCCCGCGTCCTGAGGTAGAGTTCGGGCCAAATGCGAATCGCGGAGATGCTTGCTCGCACCAGGCCCAGCGTCTCGTTCGAGTTCATGGCGCCGCGCGACGAGTCCGAGGTCGAGTTGCTTGAGAAGACCGTGGCAACCCTCGCGGGTCACGCGCCGGACTGGGTCTCGGTTACATATCGAGTCCGCACCGGCGAGAAGACTCTCGAGCTCGTGACGCGTATCAAGCGCCACTATCACATCGAGGCGATGGCCCACCTCACCTGCGCCAACTCGGCGGATCGGACGCGATCAATCCTCAACTGGATGGAGCGGGAGGGCGTCGCGAACGTCCTCGCGCTGCGAGGCGATTCCCAGAACTCGGGTGAGCCGTTCAAGGCTGCCGACCCTCTGCTCGCACACGGGAGCGACCTCGTCGCTTTTGTCCGTCGCAACGGTTACCGGTTTGGAATTGGCGCCGCGTGCAGCGCGGAAAAGCACCCGGAGAGTCCGGATCTCGAACACGAGTTTCGTTACATGAAGTTGAAGGTGGAGGCCGGAGCCGACTTTCTGATTACGCAGCTTTTCTTCGACAACCGCTTCTACTTCGATCTGGTCGCGCGTGCCCGAGCCGCCGGAATCACGGTCCCGATCGTCCCCGGCCTGATGCCGGTTCCAAGCCGGCGATCCCTCGCGGTGATGACGGCAATGTCTGGAGCGACCGTACCTGCCGGCCTTCAGTCGGCGATTGACGCGGCCGGCGGGGATGACGAGGTGCGGGCAACCGGCGTGCGGCACTGCATCGCGCAGTGTGCCGAGCTGCTCGAAGCAGGCGTGCCCGGCCTCCACTTCTATACCTTCAACCGCGCCCGCGGACCGATCGAGATTCTGGCCGCCCTTCGCGGCCAGCAGCTCCTCGCCTCGTAGGGTTCTACATATGCTGGCCGGAATCGACCTCGGCGGAACCCAGGTCCGAGTCGCGCTCGCGCGGTCCGACGGAAACCTCATCGCCAGCATCAAGACCAAAACCGCGCTCCTGCCGACGCCCCAGGCGCTCGTCGACTGGGCGGCGGCCGAGATCGACCGACATCGGGGGCGCGAAAAGGTGCGCAGCATCGCGCTCGCCGCACCGGGCCCGATCGACCACAAGCGCGGAGTGCTGGTCAACCCGCCGAATCTACCCTGGCGCAACGTGCCGTTCGCCGCCATGCTCAGCCGCGCCACGGGCGCGAAGGTCCATCTCGCCAACGACGCCGACATGGCCGGCCTGGGGGAATTCGTGCGTGGCGCAGGCCGCGGCACTCACAACATGGTCTTCATCACGTGGTCGACCGGAATCGGCGGCGGCACCATCATCGACGGCAAGCTGCATCGCGGTGCTCACGGGACGGCGTCCGAAGTAGGACACATGATCATCGACTTCGACGGTCCGCTGGACGCCTGCGGTCAGCGCGGTTGTCTCGAAGCGCTGATTGGCGGGGCCAGCCTCGAGCGTGAGACGGGCCGCACCGCATTCGAGCTGTTCAGTGCGGCGGCGGCGGGTGACCGCCACGCATTGATGATCGTCGAGCGTTCGGCCCGTTACATGGGAACGGCTTTGATCAGCCTGACCAACGTCATCGACCCCGAGATGTTTGTGATTGGCGGCGGTGTTTCGCGGTCGTGGTCGTTGATCGAGCCGATCATGGTCGCAACCCTGCAGTCGTCTCCTTTCATCAAGCCGGCTCGCCGGCCTCGCGTGCGCCGTGCCCGGCTGGGCGATCGCGCCGGGCAGGTTGGAGCCGTCGAGTGGGCGCGAATAAACCAGTAGCCCTGAGCGATGAGGAGCTGGTGCGACTCCTCAGGCAGGCCGCGGGCGGCCTCGGTCTCCGGGCCTGGGTCGTCGGTGGCTACGTCCGTGACAAGCTCCTCGGGCGCCCCCATCCAAATCCCGATGTGGTCGTGGAAGACGGTGATGCGCTCAAGCTGGCTGAACGTTTTGCCGAGCTCGCCCACGCGGACCCGCCAGTCACATTCGAGCGCTACGGCACCGCGCAGGTCACCCTCCCCGGCCACCTGGTCGAGTTCGTCACCGCTCGTGCCGAATCGTACGCGCCCGAGTCGAGAAAGCCGGACGTGCGGCCGGCCACCCTGGAGGAGGATCTCCGCCGGCGGGACTTCACGATCAACACTCTGCTGATGGACCTCGACGGCAGGATCCAGGACCCGCTCGGCGGGCGAAAGGATCTGGAGGCCAGGATCCTGCGCACCCCAACTGACCCTCTGCGCACCTTCACCGACGATCCCCTCCGCATGCTCCGCGCCGTGCGATTTGCCGCCGAGCTCGGTTTCGAGCTGGCGCCTGACGTGCTGCCTGCGATGAGGCAGATTAAGAGCCGGCTCGCTCCCCCGGTGATCTCGGTCGAGCGAACTGCGGACGAGGTTCGGCGGATGCTGACCTCCGAGCGCCCGCGGCTCGCACTCGAGCTGCTCGACGCGGGCGAGCTGCTCGAGGTCATCCTCCCGGAACTAGCCGCCTGCAAGGGTGTGAAGCAGACGGGCTACCACACGCACGATGTGTACGGCCACACGCTGCTTACCGTGGAGCGGGTCCCGGCCGACCTCATCGCGCGGCTCGCGGCTCTGTTTCACGACGTCGGAAAGCCGTCGACAGCGACTCCCGACGGCGCCTTCACCGGCCACGAGGTGGTTGGCGCGGCGCTGGCCAAGTCGGCACTCGACCGGCTCCGGTTCTCGCAAAAGGAGATCGAGACCGTCGTCCTGCTCGTTCGACTTCATCTAAGACCGGTTTACTACCGCTCGGAGTGGTCCGACGGCGCGATAAGGCGGCTTGCGCGCGACGCCGGCGATCAGCTCGACCGGTTGATGGCCCTGGCACGCGCCGACGTGGCGGCGTCCGCGTACCCCGAGCCGGAGAAGCTGGATGAGCTGCAGGCCCGTCTCGAAGCTGTGCGGCACGAGCGGCCGTCCCGCCTGGCGCCGGTTGTGACGGGGGAGGACGTAATGCGCGCGCGGGGCATCGCCCCCGGGCCGGACGTCGGTCGCATCAAGCAGCGGCTGCAGGAGCTCGTGATCGACGGCGAGATCGCCCCCACCCGTGAGGCGGTCCTGGATTTCCTGGCCTCACATCCTGATCTCTGACCGCTATGCTGCGCTAGGTGGTGGCACCCAGCTTTGTAGCTGGGCATGGGGATAGGGAGGTGCAACGTGACAGATGCCGTAGCCGTGGAGACGGTTGGCGTTTCTAGTTCGAACGGTGGTCCGGAGCCTTTTGCGCTCGAGCCTAAAGCCACGGTCCTGGCCAAGGACGACGTGCTGTCCGGGAGGCTTCAGGTGAGGGACGGGGGCCAGGTCCTCGGCAAGTTCAGCGGCGAGATCGAATGCGATGGCGAGCTGCTGATCGGCCCGGAGGCTCACGTCGAGGCAGACATCCGCAGCACCAGGGTGACGATTGCGGGTTTCGTGCGCGGCAACATCGTCGCGGCGAACCGGCTGAAGATCATGAGCACTGGCCGCCTCGAGGGCGACGCCAAAGTTGGTGCCCTGGTGGTGCTAGAGGGGGGCGTGCACCTGGGGGTGATCCGTGTCCACCCGGAAGGCGTACCCGAATCCGAGCACGTCGCCATCGTGGACGCCTCGCCCCGGCCGGTCGTTGGCTTGAGGGCCGTGCCCAACCCAGTCGGCAAGGTCAGGAAGTTCTGGGGTGAGTTCTTCTAGACGGCCTTCGAAGCGGCCTTCCTCCACGCAGGCGACGCCCAAGCGGACGACCGCCGGGCGCACGGCGGCCAAGGGGAGGAAGGCCAAGCGGCCGGTCGCCTCGCGACCCAGCCCCTCGCCCCAGGCGGCTCGCCCGTCCATGCGGCTGGGGGGCTCGGCGTCTTCGCGGCTCGCCATCAAGCCAGGCGGCCCCTCCGTCCCGAGGCCGAAGCTCGAGCTCTCGACCAAGCCAAGGCCGGGCGGCCTTCGGCCGCTCAGTCAGGTGGTGCTCGATGAGGATGAGGTCCTTGTCGATGCGTTCGATGCCTCCCTCGATGGCGTGACGGTACGGATCACGGCGGTCCTTGAACGGACGTGCGTTTACGTCAGCAGGGATGGCGAGCGGAGGCTGGCCCGCAAGGTGATCTCTTGGTCGAAGCGAACAAGCTGCCGATCAGGCGTCGCGCCCTGACCTGATCAGGGCGTATAGCGGCTTCGTATACGCTGGGAACCCGATGATCGAAGAGCCGAAGATCAATCGAAACCTGGCCCTCGAGCTGCTGCGCGTGACCGAGGCCGGCGCGCTCGCGGCCGCGCCTCTGCAGGGACGAGGCGACAAGGAAGAAGCCGACCGCCGCGCCGTCGAAGCGATTCGCGGCGCCCTGGCATCCGTCGACATGAAGGGCACGGTCGTGATCGGCGAGGGCGAAAAAGATGCGGCCCCGATGCTCTACTTCGGCGAGGAGATCGGCAACGGGCTCGAACCTGAGGTCGACGTCGCGGTAGACCCAATCGAGGGCACGAGCCTGACCGCCTCAGGCTTGCCAGGCGCAATCTCGGTCGTTGCGCTCGCCGAACGCGGAACCATGTTTACGACACACGTCCACTACATGCACAAGCTCGTCGTCGGCCGGAAAGCGCGCGGGGTGATCGACCTCGAGATGTCGGTCGAGTGGAACCTTCTCAGGATCGCCAAGGCTGAGGGTCTTCCGGTGCAAGAGCTCACCGTCGTGGTGCTGGACCGCGACCGCAACAACGAGATCATCTCGCAGATTCGCAATGTTGGCGCCCGGATCAAGCTCATCACGGCGGGTGACGTCGCCGGTGCGCTCGAGGCGGCCCTCGAAACGCGATTCGGCATCCACTGCATGATGGGCTCCGGGGGTGCGACCGAGGGCGTTCTCGCCGCCTGCGCGATCAAAACGATCGGCGGTGACATGCAGGCCAAGCTCCACTTCCGCGATGACAAAGAAAAGGAGATTGCCATCAAGGAGGGGCACAAGCCGGACAAGGTGCTCTGTCTTGACGATCTCTGCTCCGGCTCGGACATCTTTTTCGCCGCGACCGGCATCACATCTGGAGAGCTGTTGAAGGGAGTGCGGTACGAGGATGTGTATGCGTACACGCAGTCGATGGTCCTGCGCTCCGCTTCGGGGACGATGCGCATCGTTGATGCGTATCACCCGATCGACAAGCTGCGGACAAAGGGTCTGCTGCCCGAGCAGGTCGCAGTCCACTGAGCGCGTCGGAGGCGGGGCAATTTCTGGTTGCAGCCGCGAAGGTCCTGCAAGCCCAGCAGTGGCAGTGGATCGCGACCGCCCGCCTTCTCTCCCGCCAGCGGCCTTCGACCGCGGCGATCGAGCAGGTGTTAGAAGGCTTGCTGTCGGGCGCCGACCAGGCGATGGTCAACGCGTTCACCAGCGGCTTCAGGGTCGCCCAGACGCAGCTTGCCATCAGCAAGGCCCTGCCTGATCCGACCGCGTCGGCAGCAGCACTCGAATCAGCTCAGATCGTCGCCCTGGCGATCGTCGTGCGCGAGCAGATGGAACCCGGGCAGTTCGAATCCGTCTACCGTCCGTTCGCTACCGTTCTGCCCGGACCCGGCTATCAGCCGCCGGCGCCCGTGGACCGCCAGATTGCGAGCTTCCTGCGCATGCTGCCGACTCTGTCGGGACCAGTTGAAGCCGAGGTTGCGGCGGTCGCCAAGTCACTGAGCGAGCGACCGAAGTCCGCTGTCGCGCCGGGCGCGATGACCGGGGTGATTGGGGCCATCGCCGGACTCGACCCGTCGGCGAACTATGC
>Ga0099792_10000880_pt1 | contig 11037 bp, 5 predicted proteins | sample Rivendell_Oct201_8_FD_83780 | JGI IMG/M metagenome (GOLD analysis project Ga0099792, IMG submission 83780) | Vadose zone soil microbial communities from the Eel River Critical Zone Observatory, Northern California, USA -... | ecosystem: Environmental > Terrestrial > Soil > Vadose zone >...
TCAAACACGAGAGCGTCGCCCTGCCCGAAGAAATCGATAAGGGATCGATGTGCGACGAGATCGTCGGGAGTTCTGGCGCCTTGCAAAAAGTACTCTCTCTTGTGTCTAAGGTTGCTCCCACAGACGCCACCGTGCTGATCACCGGGGAGACCGGAACGGGCAAGGAACTTGTTGCGCGTGCGATCCATCGGCGGTCGCGGCGCTCCTCACGCGCTTTTGTAAGCGTAAACTGCGCAGCCATCCCGCGCGACTTGATTGCCTCTGAATTGTTTGGCCATGAGAAGGGCTCTTTCACTGGAGCGTTGCAGCGGCGCCTGGGGCGGTTCGAACTTGCAGAAGGAGGCACGATCTTCCTCGATGAAGTGGGAGAGCTTCCTCTCGAAACCCAGATTGCTTTGCTACGCGTTTTGCAAGAACACGAATTTGAGCGTGTCGGCGGAACTCGTTCCATCCGTACCAACGTACGGGTGATTGCTGCCACAAACCGTAACTTGCAGCTGGCCATCCAGGCGGGCACGTTTCGCAGCGATCTCTTCTACCGTCTCAACGTTTTTCCGATTGATATGCCTCCTCTGCGGGAACGCCGAGAAGATATTCCCGTACTGATTGCGTACTTCATTGATCGTTGCGCGAGGAATGTAGGAAAGAACATAAGGGGGATCGAGAAGAACAGCTTGAATTTGCTTCAATCGTATCCGTGGCCAGGTAACATTCGCGAATTGCAGAACGTGATTGAGCGATCTGTCATCATGTGCGAAACAGAGAATTTCTCGGTGGACGAGACCTGGCTGGCTCAGCAGCCTGTTGCAAGCGAGTCCAAAGGCCAGTCCGGCCTCTCTCAAAAGCTTGCCGCCCAGGAAAAAGAGATGATTGAGGCTGCCTTGAGCGAAAGTGGAGGACAGGTATTCGGACCGTCCGGCGCGGCCAGCAAACTGGGCATAGCCCGATCTACTCTGGAGTCCAAGATTCGATCGCTGAAGATCAGTAAGAACAGTTTCAAAGACTTCGCTGAAACGATACCTCGCCGATCTTGTTTGGAATCGGTTCAATAGCCCCCAATGAGACTACGTCCTGGGAATCATTCAGATGTTGTTGGATCGCGGCTTTCTCCAGCCTGCTGTCAACAACCTAACTGTAATCGATCTTTCAAATCTGGAACCCCCGTAAATACCGTCTCAGTGCATTAGCGAAAGACGGCGTTTCACCCGCGTTCGGCTGCCCTGCAGAATCTCGATCGAAGCCGGCAATGACCGGCTTGACGGGTCCACACTGGACCTCAGCCTTGGCGGCGCGCTGGTTCAGTCGCAGCGCGCCTTTCCATCAGGTACCCCGGTCACAGTCAGTCTGGACCTTGAGGCCGGCACGTCGCTCATGCCTTCAGGCCCGAGTGGTTCGAACCGTGGAGCCCGATTGTATGGGCATTCAGTTCGAAAACCTCGGGCCCAAGGACAGCGTTCGGCTGCAAGAGTTCCTCCTACCGCTGATTCTTGCAGCTTCTTGATCCAAGCCTGATTCTGCTTTGGCGTGACGACTTGAAATACTATGCGTCAAGGATTGCCAAAGCATGCCAGCGCTTTCCACCCTCTGTCGAAAGAGAAATATACTGCCGCCGTTGCGAACGCTTACCGCAAGCTTGCTAGCGCAAACGAAGACGACGCTTATGACAGAACCCTAGTCATTGCGCCGCGGCCGTAACCCATACATTTCTTCTCACACATGCGAAGCAACCCTCGAACAGGCTTCGATGACGCCGCTCTTCCTTGACTCCTACCGCGACTCCGATATAGTCGCGCTCAAGCCCTTCCCTTGCATACCCGGGATGAGCGTCTCTTGCATTTCGCAACCGAGGTCCTGCTAGACAGAGAATGCATTCATCTTTTGCATCAAGCCTTTGCACCGCCGTCAAGAAACTGGCAATGGGGTTTGCGCTGATGGTATTTTTCTCCGCGATCCTGTTGTTTTCCGATCTCGCTCATCGCAAGACCTCTTCCGCTTCTCCAGCAAATGGCAATACGCTAGCCGCCGATCGGAATTTCAAGGCCGTGATTGTCGCAATGGCTCCCGGCGTCACGACCGATCTTTGCGCGGACGGCATGCTCGAGGGCCTTCGGCAAAGCGGCATCACCGCGGGGAAAAACCTGGAAGTGGTCCATGTGGATGCGCAGGGTGAAATGATCCACATCCCCGCGATCCTCCAGAACTACGACTATTCCGATGTTGACGTCATCATGACCATTTCCACTCCTTGCCTATCCGGCGCCTGCAGCAAAGTCAAAAACAAACCGGTGGTCTTCACCTGTGTCAGCGATCCCATTGCCGCCGGCGCAGGCACCAGCCGAACCGAACATCTTCCTTTCGTTACCGGCGTCGGCAGCTTTCCACAGGTAGAACATCATCTCGATCTCATGCTGAAGCTCGTTCCCGGCCTCCGCGCCATCGGCACTTTGTACAATCCGGCCGAAGCCAACTCAGTAAGAGAAATGTCCGTCGCTCGCGAAGTCTACAAGAAGCGTGGCATCCGGCTTGAAGAAGTGGCCCTCGCCGGGTCCAGCGAACTTCTCCAAGCCGTGCAGATTTTGGCCGCGCGAGATATCCAGGTGCTTTGGGTGCCCGCGGACAATACCTGCATTGAAGGCTACGAAGGCGCGGTGAAAGGAGCGCGCGACGCCCATTTGCCACTTTTCACGGACATCTGCGCCACTCTCAAGCGCGGCGGCTTGGCCTGCCTCGGCTTCAGTCCGCGCGATTCTGGCATCGCCGCCGGAAAGCTCGCCGGGCGCGTTCTGCTCGGCGAAAAACCCAAAGACCTTCCGCTCGAAGAAGTCATGGTGGAAGAAAAAATCATCAGCCGCAGCAACGCTGAACAGTTGAAGATCGCCATCCCCACGGACCTCGCGGGAAATGTCCGGCCCTGATCCGATTATGGAAATCGTCACCCAACAACTCGGCGATGCTCTCGAAGTCAGAGTGAAGGGACGGCTGGATAATTATTGGGGCGAGCACCTGCAACGCAACCTCGAAGAGCTCATTCGCGGCGGCGCGCATCACCTCCGGCTGAACTTCTCCGGAGTCTCCTATCTCAGCTCCGCAGGCGTCGGTCTGCTGGTCAGCCACTATCGCCAGCTCAAAGCCATTGGCGGGAGCTTCGTCATCGTCACGCCGTCAGAGCATGTAAAGCTGGTCATCGAACTCTGCCATCTCTCGAATCTATTGCTCTCGCAGCAGCCCGCGGCAGCGCCTGCCGTTTCGCGCGCCGAGCCGCGCCGCTTCACGACTCCGGCTGCTTCGTTTGAACTCATCGAGCGCGCCGCAACAAAAGCTCTGACCTGCGAAACCATCGGCGATCCGGCGCTGCTCAGGAGCAGCGGCTTTGCCGCTCAGGATTGCCGGGCCATACGTTTTCCCGCCGCTACGTTTGGTCTCGGACTCGGCGCCTTGGGCCACAATTTCGAGGATGCTCGCGAGCGCTTTGGAGAATTTCTCGCGGTCGCCGGTTGCGCCGCATATCTCCCGACCGACGGAACCAACGTGCCCGACTTCATGGTCTCGAGCGGTGACCTCGTCCCCGAAATGCACACCCTTTACGGACTGCGCTGCGAAGGCGACTTCTCGCACCTTTTGCGCTTCGAGGCAGCCGCGTTTTCTCAGCCCGTCTCGCTCGCCGATATTTTGCGCACGGCGCTCGAAGTCGCCGGCTCTCCGAATATCGGGATGGTGATCGTCGCCGAGTCGGCTGGCCTTGTCGGCGCAGCGCTGCGCCGTTCACCCGCCGTGGAGCGCGCCGGTTTCGAGTATCCGGAGATTCGCGGCTGGCTTTCATTCTCGACAGAACGCCTGTACGCGCGCTCGCTGGCCCTGGTCGCGGGGGTGGCTTCGTCGGAGCGTTCCGCACCGTTCGCTTCGCTGCTTCGTCCGCTTGGCGAAGGAGTGGATTGCTCAGGGCATTTTCACGCCGCCGCTTTTTCTTACCGCCCTTTGCCCAAGGGCGAGATCGATTTGAAATCCGCTGTAACTTCACTCTTCGAGTCGGAAAATCTGCAGGGCGTCCTTCATCTGCTCACCGACCACCGGAAGGCCGCGGGCCCGCAGCAGAGCGAATTCGTGCGCGGCGCATGCTGGATCAGCGCCATTACGGGGGGCGCAGTGAGAGTCCACCGGCCATGAGCCTGCTGATTGGCACATTCACGATCGGTTTTATTCTTTCGCTGCTCGCGCTCGGCGTGTTCATCAGCTTCCGCATTTTTGCTTTTCCGGATATCACAGCTGACGGCTCCATCACTCTCGGCGCCGCGGTCGCAGCCACTCTGCTGGCGCATGGCGTTAATCCGGCGCTTGCTTCGTTGGCGGCATTTGCCGCGGGACTGCTCGCCGGAACCTGTACCGGCACACTGCATACCCGCTTCAAGATCAATTCCTTGCTCTCCGGAATCCTCGTGATGACCGCGCTGTATTCCGTGAATCTCCACGTGATGAGGCGCAGCAACGTTCCACTCCTGTCCGTGAACACTCTGGTCACGCAAGCCGAGCGGATTGGTATGCGATTCACCGGCGGCGTCACGTCCTTCAAGCTCACGGGCTGGGATGTGAGTGTCCGCGACGCTTCGGTCCTCTGCGCCATGGTTCTTGCCGTCGCGCTGGCGTGCACCCTGCTTTATCTTTTTCTGCGCACCAACCTCGGCATGGCCATGCGCGCCACGGGAGACAACGTGCACATGATTCGCGCGTTGGGCGTGAACGACAGCACCATGATCGTTTTCGGTCTGGCCATCTCCAATGGACTGGTGGCGCTCTCCGGCGCGCTGCTCGCGCAGTATCAGGGATTTGCCGACGTCGGAATGGGCATCGGCATGGTGGTGTGGGGATTGGCGAGCGTCATCATCGGCGAAGCGCTGGTCGGCAGCAACCAGGTGGGCTTGACGCTCATCGGCGCGGTGATGGGCTCGGTTCTTTTCCGGCTGATGGTTGCGGTCGCGCTGCGTTGGGGGCTCAGTCCCAACGACTTGAAACTTATCACCGCAGTGTTTGTGTTTTTCGCCCTGATCGTGCCGCAATTTCTGCGCAAGTCGCGGCTGCGGAGCGCGCATGCTTGAGGTCCAGGCCATCGCCAAGAGCTTCAACGCGGGCACGCCCAATGAAGTCCGCTCGCTGCGCTGCGTAAGCCTCAGACTCGAACCCGGATCCTGGGTGATCATCATCGGCAGCAACGGCTCCGGCAAATCCACTTTTCTCAACGCCGTTGCCGGCACGTTTTTTGTGGATGAAGGCAGCATCCGCATTGCGGGCAAGGACGTCACCGCCTGGCCGGAATACGCGCGTGCGAAATTTGTCGGGCGAGTTTTCCAGAATCCCTTCAGCGGCACTTCTCCCAATCTGAGCATTCGCGAAAATCTCAGCCTGGCCGCACGCCGCGGCCGCGCGCGTGGTCTCGGTTGGGGCCTGAAGTCCTCGCTCGTGGAAAAAATGCGCGAAGAAGTCAGCCGGCTCAACATGGGGCTGGAGCACCGGTTGGAAAATGCGATTGGCAGCCTGTCCGGCGGACAGCGCCAGGCGCTCACTCTGCTGATGGCCACGTGGCTGCGTCCCGAACTGCTGCTTCTCGACGAGCACACCGCGGCTCTTGATCCGAAGAGCGCTGACATTCTGATCGCTCTGACCGAACAAGTGGTGGCGCGCGATAAGCTGACGACGCTGATGGTTACGCACTCGATGCAACAGGCCGCCAGCCTGGGCGACCGGCTGATCATGATGCACCGCGGGCAGATCATTCATGATTTTCAAGGCGCGGAAAAACGGCGCATTCGTCCCGATGACTTGCTGACGCGGTTTGAAGAAGTGCGGCGCGCGGAACAGTTAGACCAGACCGCGGCACAGATGCTGGCCGAGAAATACATTTGAGGGATGCATAGATAGGCGCGCGTATCATCACCGGCTACTCAGTATCGAGTGTGGACGGGGATGAATGCCGTGGCAACTTCGTCGCTCCTAGTGAATTCCAATGACTGAGGTTGTCACTGCGCAATTGACCCGCTGCTGGTCCACCGGTATCATCGCGCATTCCAAATGCATTTTTTTGCCGGAGAGGCTCACGATGTTAAAGCTCATAAGAATCGTTTTGCCAACACACCTCGCAACGATCGCACTCGCGATGCTCTTGGCTACTCCTTGCTTTTTGCCGGCGCAGCAGCCGCCAATCAGTCCTGACATTTACGGCCAGCTAAAGTATCGGTACATAGGCCCGGAAGGCAATCGCGCCACTTCTGTCGCCGGAGTGCCGGGAATGCCGAACGTCTGGTACGTGGGCGCGGCCTCCGGCGGAATATTCAAGAGCACAGACGGCGGGATCCATTGGGATCCCATCTTCGACTCGGAACCTGTGGCGTCCATCGGTTCCCTGGCAGTGGCAGCGAGCGATCCGAACATCGTGTGGGCGGGGACGGGTGAATCATTCATCCGCAGCCACATCTCCGTGGGACAAGGAATTTACAAGTCCATGGACGCGGGCAAGACCTGGTCGCTGATGGGATTGGAAAAGGCCGGCCGCATCGGGCGCGTGGAGATTGGCCCGCGTAATCCAGATGTAGTCCTGGCCTGCGCGCTGGGCCACGCCTACGGGCCGCAGCCGGAGCGCGGCGTTTTCCGTACTGCCGACGGCGGAAAAACCTGGAACAAAGTGCTCTTCGTAGACGAGAACACGGGCTGCTCCGACATGGGCATGGATCCCAACAATCCGCGAATTCTTTTTGCAGGGATGTGGCAGATCGAAATTCACACTTGGGGCCGCACCAGCGGCGGGCCGGGCAGTGGCTTATTCAAGTCGACCGACAGCGGCGTCACCTGGAAGCGTTTGGAGGGTCATGGCTTGCCGCATTCTCCGGTGGGCAGGATCGCGGTGCGCGTGTCCAAGAAAGATTCCAACCGCGTGTACGCGGAGATCGAAACCGGAGACGGTGTATCGCAGGCGAACAGCCCGGGACAGCTTGGTCAGCTGTGGCGTTCCGACGACGGCGGCGAGAATTGGGAAATGGTCAACTCCGACCGTCAGCTCCGCGGGCGCACCCACTACTACACCCGGGCCGAGATTGCACCAGACAACGAGAACGAAGTGTTTTTCTTCTCCAGCTCGTTTTCGCGGTCCCTCGATGGCGGCCACACGCTCACAAAGATGCCCTCCGATCCCGGCGGCGACAATCACGAGATGTGGATTGATCCCGCCAACGGGGATCGCATGGCTGTGGTCAATGATGGTGGCGTGAGTATTTCCGTAAATCGCGGGCACTCCTGGAACCACGTCAACCTGCCCATCGCGCAGATGTATCACGTCACTGTGGATGACCAGATTCCCTACTTCGTTTACGGCAACCGCCAGGACGGTCCCTCGTGGCGCGGACCGAGCAACAGCCTTCAGTTCGGTGGCTTTCTCGGCAACAGCATCGCGCGCGGTGCGTGGCACCCGGTGGCTGGAGGCGAGAGCGGTTTCGCCGTTCCGGATCCGGCGGACAACAACATCATCTGGTCCACGGGCACTGGATCGGGCAGCATCGGCGGCACGGTAACACGCTTCGACGAGCGCACGCACCAAGACCGAGAGGTGGAGGTGTGGCCCGATTATGTGGCCGGTGCGCCGGCGGCCGAAGTGAAGTACCGATTCAATTGGGAATTTCCCATCGCTATTTCTCCTCACGACCATAACAAGGTGTACGTGGGCAGCCAGTTTGTACATGTCACCACCGATGGCGGCAACAGCTGGCAGATCATCAGTCCCGACCTGACTCGCAACGACAAAACCCGCCAACAGATTTCTGGAGGCCTCACTCCTGACAACATTGGAGTGGAATATGCCGGCGTGATTTTCGCGATTACCGAGTCGCCGAAAGAGGCGGGTCTGATCTGGGCAGGCACCAACGACGGGCAGGTGCAGGTGACGCGTGATGGCGGAAAAAGCTGGAGCAACGTCACGAAAAATCTTCCCAACTTCCCTGAGTGGGGCACGGTAGACAACATCGAGGCCTCGCGCTACGAAGCGGGCACCGCGTACCTGACCGCTGACGGCCATCAGGTAAACTCTCGCGATCCGTTTGTTTACAAGACCACGGACTACGGAAAAACCTGGACGTTGATCACTGGCGGAATTCCGCACTCCATGCTGAGCTATACCCACTGCGTGCGCGAAGATCCGGTGCGCAAGGGACTTCTCTATCTGGGCACGGAAGGCGGACTATACGTTTCCTTTGACGACGGAAAGAATTGGCAGCCGCTGCAGTCCGGGCTGCCGCACGCGCCGGTCTACTGGCTGACCGTTCAGGAGAGGTTTCACGATCTAGCGGTGGCCACCTACGGCCGCGGCTTCTGGATTTTGGACGACATTACCCCGCTCGAACAATTCCTGCCGGAGCTCAGCGCGGCCAAGACTCATCTGTTTGCGCCGCGCGATGCGTATAGGTTTAGGGACGTGGCGCAGCCCGCTGCCGTCGAATACGATCCCACGACCGGGAAAAATCCGCCGTATGGTGCGCCAATTAATTTCTATCTAAAGTCCAACTTGGGAGAGAAGGACGTGGCCAAGCTGACCGTCACGGACGCGAGCGGCAAGAAAGTGCGCGAGATAGAATGCCACGCGCCGAAGCCGGGTGCGAGCGAAGTCAAAAAACCGCGTGAGGAAGAGGAATTTCCCGACGCCGAACCAGCGCTCTGCGAAACCAAGGCCGGCATCAACCGGGTCTGGTGGGACCTGCGCTCCGATCGCACTGCGGAAATTCAGTTGAGAACCAAACCGCTCTACGCGCCGGATGTTCCGTTTGGACCCGAAGGCTGGCGCAAGGCTCCTGCCGTAGGGCGCATAGCGCTACTGTCCCCGCCAGGAACCTATACCGTCACGTTCACTCTGGGAGACGAAAAATTCGAACAGAAGCTGACCGTACTCAAGGATCCACACACTTCCGGGTCGGAGAGCGACATTCAGGCGCAAACGCGGGTGCAAACCGCGCTGTATGACGAGATGAACGCCATGGCTGCCAGGGTGAACCAGATCGAGTCACTCCGCACACAGCTTGTTGCACTGGGCAAGGAGCTGGGCACCGACGACAACTCAAAACCGCTCCGAAAAGCCACCGACGACCTCGGCGAGAAGCTCGCCAGCATCGAAGGAACCCTGCTGCAACTCAGGCTCACCGGCCGTGGCCAAGACGATTGCCGCTGGTCGCCGATGTTGTTGCAGAAGGTTTATTATCTGTTCAGCCAGCTCGACGGCACTGCGGATTTTCCGCCCACCACGCAGCAGACGGCTGTGCAGCAAGAGCTGAAGCAGCGGGGCGACAAAGCGGCCGCGGACTTTCAGCAATTCCTGGGGACAGATCTGCCCGCGTTCAACGTCATGCTCCGAGACCGTAACATTGGCAAAATCTATCTCAAGACTCCCTGACGCTGGGTCTTGTGGGAAACCCATTCCCCCACATCGTCCTGCTACTCAAGCTCCGCGCCGGTGTCAGGCGCGAACAAGCAGAGATCTTTGCTCCAGGCCGCGTTCGAGGCGTCGGCAAATCCTTATCACTCGCAGCCGCGGGGTCGGGATGAGAAGATACACTTAGCGCTATGGCTGTGAATAAGGTGTCTTCGCGCAACGCTCGCGCGATAAAACTGGCCACCTTAGGTTCGTCTTCCACAACGAGAATGCGCATCGTGCCTCGCCAATCCCATCCACCAACGAGGAGACAAAAACTATACCTTAGCTTGCATTCAAAAGTTCGGCGGAGACGTGAGATCCGGCGCCAGAGTGGCGCTAAGCCTTCACGTCCTCCGGCACCGGAGCCGACAAACGCGCACCCACGCCATTCGCCTTCGACCAACTCTTGCGAAGCTCTTCGGCGCAGCGGATTACCTGGTCGATTACCTCATGTGACGTCGGTCCTTCTTGAATCTGTCTGGTTTTGCCGGCAGGTGGAATCTCCAACGCTTCTAGCTTTTCGAAGACAGGTTTCATCGCACCAGTGGGGTTGCGAAGGAATTCCGAACTACGGATGCGTGTGAAAATCCAACCCATGCGTTCGAGCACGGACTGCCGGTCCATGTCTTCGGGCAGCTTCTCGAGAGGCTGATGGCGGTCGCCATCGCATTCGATCGCCAGACGCTTACCGTCGCCTTCGACAACAAGATCGATGCGAAACGTTCCGATCCTCCAGTGCGGTGTGACGCGATAGCCCGCCGCAGTGAGGCGTTTCATCACTTCACGTTCAAAGTTCGATTGTATGCGTTTGTCCTTCTCCTCGAGTGCGCGCATGAAGCGTGCGGGGTCTTCGGCATGCTCAATCAATTGCCTGCGCAAATCATCGGCTTTCAGGTCGTTGTGCGGGCTGAGCGAATGGACGATCCACATCTGGTCGCGTGCGCGGCTGGCCGCCACGTTAAAGCGCTGTCTGAAGAGTTCCTGATCGCGCAGAGAAAGCGCGCCGCGTTCGGCGGTGTCGACCAAAGAGATGAACACAATGTCGCGCTCGTCTCCTTGGAATTGCGCGGCGTTGCCGCAAAGGACGCGATGAAGTTCATAGCGGTCCGGTGAAACATGCGAGCGGATGAGGTTGTCGATTTCAATGGCTTGTTCGTCGCCGACGAGGGATACCACGCCGATGCTCAAAGGCTGACCTGCGTCGTTCTTCTTGTATTCCGGTCGCTCCATCGCGGCGGCGACAAGCGAAGCGATAGTTAGAGCCTCCTGGCGGTTGACCTTGCCGTCGCGACTGGAACCGGACACGCGATGCGCGATGGTGTGCGGTCGCAAATGGACGCGGCTGGCATCACGCAATGGCTTGATGCGGCCGTCGTAAGAGATCATGTTGCTGAACTGAATGATTTCGGGAACGCACCGGAAATGTTCGACAAGGCAGGTGGTCCCGCCGAAAGACTGGCGGGCGAGGTCGTAGATAGAGATTTGTCCGTCGTAAAGGTCGGAATTCGGGACGCCACGCAGATATTGGAAAATGAGGTTCTGAATCACGCCCAAGTCTTGCCCGACTGCGGACGGACTGACCTGTTCGTGGTCGCCGA
>Ga0099792_10000881_pt1 | contig 11035 bp, 11 predicted proteins | sample Rivendell_Oct201_8_FD_83780 | JGI IMG/M metagenome (GOLD analysis project Ga0099792, IMG submission 83780) | Vadose zone soil microbial communities from the Eel River Critical Zone Observatory, Northern California, USA -... | ecosystem: Environmental > Terrestrial > Soil > Vadose zone >...
CCGGCTCGCGAATCAGAGCTACGATGCGGCGGGCAATCAGACCAGCTACGATCCGCGGACTCTCACGTACGATGCGGAAAACCGCATGATCAGCGCTACCAGTCCCCAAAATGGAAATGAGTACTACGTTTATGATGGAGACGGACGTCGCGTCCGAAAGTCCTGGACCCCGTATGGCGGAGCCCCGCAAGTAACAACCTACGTGTATGGACTAAACGGACAGCTGGCCGCTGAGTACAAGGATCAGATCAGCGCGACGACAGGAACGTCATGGATGTTCACCGACATGCTGGGCAGCGTCCGCGCGGTCACCGGCGAAAAACCGCAGTCCGGCACGGCACAGATGACGGAGTGCTACGACTATCTCCCCTTCGGCCGCATGCTCAGCTCCAGCGACAACGGTCGCAACACGGGCTGTTATCCCTCCAATCCGGACTTTTCTCTGTCGAGCGTCGAATCCCCTAAGTTCACGGGTAAGAATCGCGACGTTGAAATCGGACTGGATTACTTTGGGGCAAGGTATATGTCGGGAGCCCAAGGTCGGTTTACAAGCCCCGACCCGTTACTTAATTCTGGTAAGCCGTGGGAACCCAAATCATGGAATCGTTACGCTTACGTCGACAATAATCCCCTGCGATATACTGATCCAACAGGTTTATTTAAGTGGGAAGACGACTGCGACGAGACCCAAAATGCAGCGTGCAAAGAGGATCGGGATCGGTTCAGGGAAGGGTTCAGTAATCTGAAAAAAGCAGCGGACGGTCTCATGAAGGGCTCGAAGGAACGAAAGGTACTTGATAAGGTCATTAGAAGGATCGGAGAAGAAGGAAAAGGAAACGTTCGTGTTGCTTTTGACAATCTTTCTGAGGAAAAGGCCTTGGCAATTACGAGCGGGAACAAGATCACCGTTGATTTTGATGGGATCGATAAGGAATTGTCTGAACGCGTTGTGAGTCCCATGGAAAAGGCTGCACTCGAAGCGGGAGTCGTTGGACATGAAGGTAGACATCTCGGATTCGGAATTGAAGGCCTTCTTTCCAATTTCGGCCTAACGCTCAGTGGTGAACGATCCAGTTACTATGCACAGTCCTATGTATCGCAAGGGCTAAAAACCACTGATCGCTTATATGAATTGTGGAATGAGACGTGGTTGACAATCGACCGTAGGACGTTGGAAAACAACCGCAACGATGCTGTTCAAAAAACTCTCGACAGACTCAAGGAGAAGAAATAGGAGAGGCCTATGGGAAAGACTTTTTTGCTATTTGAACTAGTCGCAATGATCCTCTTGGGGTTTTGGACTCAGGATGTTCACGGTGAAGATTCAGTTGTTACCGTTTCGCTATGCGAACTTCAATCGCACCCGGAGCTGTATTCAGGCAAGCTGGTCAAGGTTCGAGCGGGAATACGTGGCGATTTGAAAGATGCACGGCTTACCGAGTTACTAATTGCGGAACCATGCTTCACGTATCTGAATATTATCGTGGAGTTGCCCGAAGGTGTTCGGCCGACGCCCAGTTTTGAACTCACGCGGGATAAAGCGTTTAAGGAATACCTAGATGCTCTTGGGTCTCACCTAATGGTGCAGGCCACGTTGGAAGGCCGGTTCGATGTGACCTTCAAATGGCAAGACCGGAAGAGAGTAAGGATTGGGGAGGGTAAAGGATTCGGAAAAGGGAATGTGGGAGATGCGAGATTAGTCCTGCGGAGAGTGTCCGATGTGGAAAAGAGGCCATTCCCTCCGCGACTCTGATCCATTTCGAGACAGTATCCAAGCCTCGAGAGCCTTGATTACTGCGTTCTTGTTGGGATCTTCGGCTGTTGGACCTCGGAACTGCACTGGGACAGTATGAAGTCTGCTTCCGTTCCCGCATTGGGAGTGCTCTCGTCAGCCAACTCTCAGGTATGGACCCGGTCGTACGACGGTTACGGAAACGTCACCGAATTCTACGAGCCGGAAATTCGCACGCACGTCACCTACGACAGAACCGGCAGCGCGCCCACGCGCGTGGATTATGCCTATCAAACCGCACAGCAGCGGTCGTGGGGATATTTCTGGAATGTTGGGGCTGGAACATTGAATTCGAAGACCGATCTGGATAACAACGTCACGACCACCTATATCTACGACACGGTCGGACGGCCGTTGATTACCGACGAAGCCGGGCTGCGAAAAACCGAAACCGTCTACGATGACCTCAATCTGATCGTCACGGTGAAGAAAGATCTGAACGCCTATGGCGACGGGAAGCTGCAGGTATCGACGCAGTACGATCAGTTGGGACGGGCCGTCCTTGCGAGGAGCAGGCGTTGATAAAACCACTATCTGCCTTTGGGAAACAAACCGTGTGGTCCCGTCAGTCCGGAAAATGCCCGGCATCATCCAGTTTCTTGGTTATACGCCATACAGGGTTCCAGCGAATTTCGGCGATTGGTTAAGCGGGGAACTAATCTCAACGTAGATTTTACTGGACGGCCGAAGGGGGAAATAGTAGTCACACCCACTTTTTTTGGGAGGGCACATTGATGAGGGTCACCAAATTTGGATTAGCAGTGCTGGTGGGAACGGTTCTGTTCGGAGTACTTCGATCTGAATTGGTTGCGGGCCGGCCGCAATCAAATCCGGCACGATCTACGAGTGTTTTTTCACCTATTCCTGAAGGGTATTTGCAGAGTTTCCAAGACCGGCTAATTCGTTTAATTAAAGCTCAAAATCAACAGAACTGGCCGGAAGTCTATGAGTTGCTTCCTGGTCGTCAAAAGAAGCAGGAAAGTGGTTCAGAATTCGCAAAGCGACAAATCGACTTCTTCGACTGGCAACTCATTGACTTTCAGCCAACTGAGACTTTGAGCTTGCAGAATGGCGTGGGCACTCCCCGAAATGGATTTTTTGAAGTATTGGGTTGCGCTTTAACAAAAAAGGGAAGTCAAGAGGCAGCGTATCAGGCGGGAACCAGCGCTGTTTTAGAAAACGGCAACTGGTCCATCTCCATCATCACCTTGACTTCAGTGGTGGACGGCAACATTCAAAAGTGCAAATATGATAAAACTAAATCAATGCTTCGGCCTAAGTGATCGAGAATGAACTGCATTAGTTCTCTAGTCTGCCTGGCAAAGTCCGATCAATTTAACATTAAGACGGACGTATAGGTTTTAAGTGAATTCGGTTGTCGTCCGCATTCACAAAAGATACGGACGTTCTTCACTCTGGGTTGCGTTACATCTACTCAAGCCCGTCGGCTTGCCCACCGAGAAGTGGGAAGGGATAGAGATAGTGGGACCTCTATAGACGGGAGTCGCGTACCTCAGTTCACACGTCCCGGAACTCGAGGAGCAGGGACTTGTTTGAATCCGCGCTTCGATAGATCCTCTCAAAACTTCCGCCAATGCGAGCCACGATGTTCCAATTCTTAAGTAAGTCGCTCGATGGCGGCTGGGGTGGGTTCCGAGGATGGCCTCGAACGCATTTCCGTTTGGCGCTCCGCCAGCGATTTCTTGGCCATTTCCCATTTTCTCCTGTCCTGAAATTGATGAACGAAGAAGCGGATATAGCCCAAACAAGGAATTCTGGTCAATGGCGAAGGCAACCCTTATATTGCTGACCTGCTGTGCGCACAGTTTGATTGTGGAGAGCATTTCATGAAATGGTTGAAAGAATTGCGAAAGGATGTGCCGAAACACGTGCTGACAGTTATTGATGACGTCTGGAAACAGCGGGATCTTTTTGTAAAATGGCCACAAAATCCAGATTGTTTTTGGCCTGGGTGTGTCCGCGCTAGGTATCACAAATATAGCGTCACAAGGCTGGCGCAGATGCGTGCAGCTGGATACAAAGCTGATTGCCGTTCCAACGGACCTGCTGTGCTGTCGTTCTTGCTCCACGGTGGCGAACGTCCCCGACGCCAGACGCCCAACAGACAGTGGAGCGTACACCACATTTACGATGGGAAGTTTCCATTCCCTAATCGCGCCACGACAATTCATGCCGTGAAAAGTGGAAAATGGTTCACGCATTCTGCCGGATTGGTGGCCGTGCATCCCATTGCCGATGCTTTGGCTGATGAAGTTGCCTATTTTGCGTGGCTTCTCAGGAAAGAAGCATTCGACCGATTTCAGTTTGATCCAGACGGGGTCTTCGGTTCATTGTCGACCGGAGATTAAAGATTGGGCCACCGCAATGACTACCGTCCGACGTCAGTGGTGAGGTTGCGTTGCTCAACAAGGTGGTCATTAACAAGCCGAAGCTGCCGGTCCACTTCCTCCAATCCCTTTAGTCTCCTGACAAGTGGACGAGCTTCGCCTCGGTTTCTGGCACTTTGTATTTCCTTGCGGACAGTATGTGCCTTTAGCCTGTGGCGATTCGGCACCGCAAGGATACCATCCCGAATGATGACGCCGGTAATTTCGCTCACTTTATTTTCGAAGTGCTTTTCTTTGTGGTACCGGAGATGGCTAGAACGAATCAGCTTCCGGATATTCCACAACAATTCATTCGGGACCGCATCGCCGGACACCGCAATATCATCCATGTAGACAGTGAGCACACAGCCAGCTTCCTTTGTAAGTGCGCTGATCTTCAACCACATCAGATCATTGGCATAATATGAGAGGATTGCACTGGCTGGACCGCCGGTCGGCAGATGACCGCTGATCGTAGTCAACGCTGCTAGTATTGCCGCAACGTCCAGGGAACATTCCATACGTTCTCTAAAAAAAGATTTGACTCTCTCTGTTGGTGTCGATGGGAAATACTCGGCAATATCCAACGTATGAATGACCCTGCTGTTTGCGTGCTGCGCGGCGTTCGAGAGATAAGAGCGTCCTTTAGTCGGACAGTACAGAAAATCCGGCGGCATGATTCTGGAAAGTAACGTGGCAATTCTGGATTGCACGCCTTTCAGAGGAAAAGTTGGACTCTCAATATGTCGTGTCTTGCCGTTCTTTTCCACATCCCATAGTCTGTAATTTAGATCTGGAGACGCCAGGGCCTTCATCTGATTTAGGGGAATGCCGAGATGACGGCAAAGCTTCTTCCGTGTGCGAAGTCGAAAGAATGGCGACTGACGGAGCGGATAGCGTTTAAGTCTCTTTGTGGTGACGGTCAATGTCAGAGCCCTCTGCTACGAAATTCATGATGGCCAGCACCTTTCCTGAAATTAGCGACCTCACCCGCTCTTCCAATTTCGACTTGCCCAAGTTCTCCGAAAAGAAAAGTATGGAGGAAAGCGGGATTTTGAACTCTTCGGAATATCGCTGTAGGAGTTGCATAGATGGTTGTTTCTTCCCGGACTCGATTTCAGAAAGATGGGATGTCGATATATCGAGCTTGGTGGCCAACTCCTTTTGCTTCAGGTCGTGAAAAACTCTAATCAGACGGAGCGCCTTAGACAACACCGCGAACCTCACTAAATTTGAAAGGGGCTAGCAGCCTATCCCCGGAATATCTTTACGACTTCGATTACAAGCTTTGATATTTCGAAAGCCGTTTTACCGAGTCGTAAGAAGGACCGGAGCGAATGTGGATTGCAAAGCCATTTACGGATTCGCAAAAACCGACATTTTTTCAGCTGCTCCTGCTGCTTGTCGGAGACTACTTGCATTGGTTCTTCCTTTCTTTGTTTCATCCGCGCCGAAATGACGCGGACTTCGCCAGAAACAAAGACGGAGAGCAGCAGAGTTAACCCGTTCAAGAGCGCGCTGCTCGCTAAAGCGCGCTCGCATCGCACGGCCGTCCAGTCTACCCAGACCGATATCCCCGCGATTTATTAGAGGGAAAAATCCCTCCACGATTCGCTGAATTTCAGCGAACCTTACAATGGCGACTATCTCCTTCTACACCGACGAAAAGAAGGTATCAGAAGGTCCGTCCAATTGCGAATACAATTCGCCCTAAGCGAATTAATTGTTTTTGTGTTTTGGAGGTTTCAGTGAAGGTCTGTTGACACTTGGGCTGCTAACAAGATCGGAAAGGCTGCTGTGTTCCTATTGCATCAGTTTTTAGCGACAATAGGAGTTCTGGTAACCACTGGAATTCTTGTGACGGCTGTTTCTCCTGCGATTCAGATCTTTGAGCCAAATTTTCGTCCCGCTTGGATCTTAACGGGAATACATTTCTTCCCAGCTCAGATTGCCGTTGGAATGGCTTCTGGTTATCGAATGGGGCAGTATGTAAGGACAATCGCTGGAATGTGGGTTTGGGTGTTGCCAGCATTGATCCTTATCTCTGCCATAACAGCGAGTGCTCCCCCGGACTCGCTTGCCATATCCGCCGAGCGGCTTGGTGTTCCTGTTGAATTCTTAGGACGATCAACATCGAGATTCTCACACTTTTTCGGAACCAGTTGCGACCCACAAAAGCGTTGCTTAGACCAAATTGGGTTTACACTCTCTTTCTACGCTGCGTCTGCGTATTCGGTGGGATTCTTTTTAGGACGCCGAAAAAGAATATCCGTAAACGTTCGGTGAGACTTTCAATTGCCCGCATGTAATCGCAAAGAAACCAAGTTTGATTTCGGTGGACTGGGAAATACAGCGCCACATGACAGTATTGCCGGGTGGTAGCCAGACCTCGTATCTGCGAATAGGGCTCTATGAGCCAACGGAGCAGGACGCTTATACTGCGTTCGCTGAAACCCAGCCTGGTGACATGGCCGGGCGGTCGGGGTTCAGTGGTGCACGCGCGCATGCCCGAATAGATCATTAACGCCTCTCGAATAATTTTTAACAATTCCGTCTCAGGACTGTCGCACGCGGCGTCGAGAATCCTCGTGTTCTGTATACAGAGTGGCAACTCTTAACTTAGAAACCTGGGGAGGATTCTGATGTCCAATTTCGTTCGCCGTAGTTTGATCGTGATCGCGGCTGCTTCCGTATTTCTAGCGGCGTATGTTTCGAGCAGCGCACAACGAACTGTGCCCATGACCGTGCTTGGAGTCGTCGCGGGGACCTACTTCACGCCGCCCGCGGGCAGCACGCCGTCTGAAACCATCGCCTCGCATTATTCCGGCGCGCGCGTATGCGCCGATACCAATAACAACGCGGTTTGCGATTTCGGGGAGGCCAGCACAACGACGGATGCCTCCGGTGCGTTTCTTCTTCACAGCCAGGTTGCCGGGCCGGTGATCGTGGAGATTTCGACGGATTCGCTGAATGGCGGAAACGCAGTTGCCCAGCGGCTCGTGCTGCGCGCCGCATCCGGACAGATCGCCGAAGGCCAGGCCAATGCCGGTCACGCAAAGGTTCCCACTCCCGCGGCATCCTCCATCACCATCACGCCGCTTTCCACCGAAGTGGTTCGCATGATGGAAGACGACGATATCGACTTCCAGACTGCCAAGTGGCGGCTCTCCACTCGCCTGAACGTCCCAATGGATGCATTGCTCGACGATCCTGGTGACGCCAATGACGGCCCAATCAAAACGGCTGTGCTGACGGAATCCGTCATTCTCACCAACCGCTTTGGTTTTGCCGCCAGGATCGCGGACCGCGGCGATGCCACGATGAAAGCCGCGCAACAAGCGGCGATGAATCTGGAAAGCATTCCGCGCTACGACAACATCTTCATCATCATGCTGGAGAACAAGGCGACGACGTCCATCAAGAACTCCGCATTCGCGCCGAAGATCAATGCCTACCTGAACGCGAACAATCAGTTCTCGAGTTACTTTGCCACGGGCAATCCCAGCGAACCGAATCGCGACGGCGTCGGAGCCGCGGATGATTTCGGCGTGACCGACGACAGCGCCTGGAACTGCGTGCCCGCTGGCGACACCGCCGACCTTCCGGAAGATCCGCTGCCGGCCGGCTTGAACCCGACGTGCACCAACGCCGCGAATCACAACTTCAAGAACAAGCCGAATCTGTTCAATGCCATGACGAAGAACGGCATGACGTGGAGAATCTATAGCGAATCGATGAATGCCGGCCGCGACTGGAGGCTCAACGGCGCTTCAGACCCGACACTCGTGGCGCAAGATCATGTGTATCTCGCCGGGACGAGTCCGATCAGCACCAGCACCACTCTCGGCAACCCGAACCTGATGCTGACGTTCCCTTCGGGCCTGTATGCCACGAAGCACAACGCCACCATCTCCTTTCAGAATGTGCGCAGCGCGCCGGAGTTCTTATCGAGCAATCGCACGATGGGCGGCGGCCAATGGGATGACGCCATCCGGAACAGCCCGAATACGCCTGCCGGCTGGGATCTCGATCAGTTGGGGACGGATCTCGCGAGCGGAGACGTCGGAAACCTGAACTTCCTCGAGCCGGACCAGAGCGACGACATGCACGGCGTGACGGTGACCGGAAAGATTGCGGGAACCACCACCACCGGCACGGCTAGCGACTGCAGCAGCGGAAGCACCGGCATTTATCGTGGCGACAATTACACCGACTATCTGATTAAGAAAATCCAGTCCTCTCCGATCTGGACGAACACGCAGAAACGCGTGGCGATCGTCATCATGTTCGACGAAGGGACGGCCACGACTGGATTCAATTCCTGCTGCGGCTGGAATCCGAGTGCGGGTTCTTCGATCGCCGGGAAGTCACTCGGCGTGTTGGTGAAGAATCCGGATGGCTCGGTGTCCATCGATACTTCCATCGCGCGATACAACCAGGGCAACAAGGGACACGGCACGAGCATTTTCGGATTGCTCACCAATCAGCCGTCTGCTCCGAAGGGCGTGGTGGATAGCGACGCGTACAGCCACATATCGTTTGTCCGCACGTTGCAGGACATGTTCCAGCTGGCGGATCCCGGCGACGATTGGACGTATATGAACCGCTCCAAGTACACGCAGAAATTCATCGCGGCCAATATTCTCAATCTGCCGGAGTACGCGCTCAGCGCGGATCCGCATTTTGATGCGGTGCGGCCGATGAATCATGCGTTCCAGATTCCGTCGGGTTACGTTCAGAAGAGCGGCTTCGTCACGCCGCCCGGCGCCCAGGTTGGACCGGATGCGAATCAGGTCAACCCCTGGGCGTTGAAATAGCGAAAGACGGACGGGGCGGATCCATCGCGGATTCGCCCTGTTATCTCGTATGAAACGATTTTTGATTCTTCTGATGATCACGCTGGGAGGGCTGCGGGCCGGCGGCACCAATGAGACTCTCAGTCCGGCGGCCCGTGTCGGAAAGGAAATCTTCTTCGACAAGTCGCTCTCGGCTTCAGGGAAGATGTCGTGCGCGACATGCCACGATCCGAAGCACGCGTATGGCCCGCCCAACGCGCGGGCGGTGCAACTCGGAGGACTGTCGCTGACGGATGCGGGGACGCGGGCGGTGCCGTCGCTGCGTTATCAGGAATACACGCCGCCGTTTGCAGATCTGCTGGACAACCCCGATGGGATCAGCACGCCGGGTCCCGGCGGCGGCCTGACGCAGGACGGCCGGGCGCCGACACTAGCCAATCAGGCGCAAATCCCGCTGCTGGCGGCGAATGAGATGGCGAATAGGAGTCGTGCGGACGTGGTGGCCAAGATTAAGGCGGCGGCATACGCCGCGCAGTTTCAGAAAGCTTTCGGTGAAGGAGTGTTTCGCGATACGAACGCCGCGTTTCGAAAAGCGCTTGAGTCGCTGCAGGCGTTTCAACTGGAGGATTCGAGCTTTCATCCGTACAGCAGCAAGTACGATTTGTACGCGAGTAATAAAATCGGCGGTGACCTCACGCCGGCGGAGAGGCGTGGATTCGCGGTGTACAACGACCCGAAGAAAGGGAATTGCTTCGCGTGCCACTACAACGGCGCGGGTTTGAATGGGAGTGTGCGGCTGTTTACGGATTACACGTACGCGGCGATCGGTGTGCCGCGGAATAAGGAGATTCCGGCGAACAGGAACAGCCGGTATTTTGATCTGGGGATTTGTGGAAGGCCGGATCATCCGCTGCCGGCGAGCCGGCAGTATTGCGGAATGTTTAAGACGCCGTCGCTGCGGAATGTCGCGACGAGGAGGGCGTTCTTTCATAACGGGAAGTTCAAGTCGCTAAGGGACGTGATTCGGTTTTACAACACGAGGGATACGAATCCGGAGCTGTGGTATCCGGTGGTGAAGGGAGTCGTGCAGAAGTTCGATGACTTGCCAGTGCAGTATCGCGCGAGTATCGATAGTCAGGCGCCGCTGGATGGAAAAGTGCGCGGTGGGAGACCGGCGATGTCGGATCAGGATGTGGAAGATCTGGAAACGTTTTTGAAAACGCTGACGGATGCGGACGTCGAATAGTGAAGATCGGGGATTTCTTCGCGAAGCTAAGTGAGTGAAGGTTTGATCGCGAGTCCTTCTCCCTAAGGGAGAAGGTGGCCCGAAGGGCCGGATGAGGGAATCCGGATTGGCGCGATATTGATCCCCTCACCCGTCGCCCATCGGGCGATGGGCGCCACCCTCTCCCTGTGGGAGAGGGATATGCTAAGATTTTTGCTGTGAAGCATCTGGCAATCGCCTGGGCGCTCGTCCGTTTTTACTTTCGGATCACTCCCGCCAACTGGTACCGTCACGCTCCGTTTCTTCCTATTCCGCCGCGCGACTATCTCTCGTGGCGATTTCACACCGCTTACGGAAAGAATCGTCCGCCAATGACGATCGTGCTGCGCGACATCTGGCAGTTGGGAGACTGGCTGCGCGAGTTTCCCCAGTAATGGAGAAACCGACCAAGCGTTCTGTTGCAGTTCTGGTTCGAAACGGGAATCGAATACTTTCCGTCCGCCGTCCGGACGACGATGACGAACTTCCGGGAGTCTGGGGCCTGCCGGCGGGGACACTCCAGCCCAGCGAAACAATTCACGCGCTGATTTCCCGGATTGGAAGCAAGAAGCTTGACGTCCGTCTGACCCCAATCCGGAAGCTAGCGGAAGGAATCCAGGAACGCCCCGCCTATGTTCTTCACATGGAGCTCTGGGAAGTCGCGATGGAGGGGATTCCAAATCATCCCGCCTATGAGTGGGCGGATCGGGAAATTCTGAAACCAGGACAGGACCGCGGATCGCTATGCTGTGAGCTGGCGCTCGGAATCAGGAACTCAAAGGGCTAAGTTCTGTGC
>Ga0099792_10000884_pt1 | contig 11030 bp, 11 predicted proteins | sample Rivendell_Oct201_8_FD_83780 | JGI IMG/M metagenome (GOLD analysis project Ga0099792, IMG submission 83780) | Vadose zone soil microbial communities from the Eel River Critical Zone Observatory, Northern California, USA -... | ecosystem: Environmental > Terrestrial > Soil > Vadose zone >...
CTAGCTCCCAAGATCTGCGGATCTCAATTGAACACCGAGACGCGTTGCGCGGACTTAACGGCCTCTTACCTAGAATGCACCTTGGCCAAGCATGGGACAGTCAGGCGAACCTCGCGACTCATCGTGGGCCAGTGTTGCGACGTTTCCCTGTCGTGATGCGAATGTATGAACCTGCAATTCCCCGTTTGCTCGATCCCGATCATGAAACAAACGATGTATCTTGTCACTTACGGGATAAGGAATGCAACGTCTGATTGACCCAAAAACGAGGTAATGACCTCTGCACCCAGTCAGTAAGATTCGTAACTATGCAATGATTTGACTCACGCCGAAGCCTGTAGCGCATCTCTGCCTCTGAGCATACCGAAAGGAGACGTGTCACGTCAACGGAATGTATCTGCCTCGTTGGTCAGGTTCCGCCATGTTTGCTAATAACATTCGAATAGGTCATTACTCACCTGCGCCCAGGATCGTGCCGAAAATTCTTCGCTGAAGGCATAAAGACGTGCGATGACCTTCTGGCCGTCGTAATTTCCTGGGTGCTGCTTGGCGTCAACAGGGGAAGACAAGTCGAATGTGCACGTGACACCCACCTTGGCATATTTCTTAGCAAGTTTCTTCAACTTTGTTACTCCCTTCAATACCTTGTCCATGTTTTGGACACAATCCTCGCCCAGAAGCTTCTCCAGCACGACACCTCTGACGACTGGATTACGGAACAGGTCCTCATCCGCTTTGCACAAGACACACCTCTTAGAGGCACTGAGAATCGTAATCATAGAACTGTGGTCTTACTATGAATGTGTGACGCTAGAACATCGCAGAAGCCGACAATGTATTCCAAGAATGGGACCAAACGCGGGTCGTCATGTTGGAGTTCACTTGCATGGGCATGAATATTATTCAGAGCTCGTAAGATAGTATTCTTCAGTATCGATCAGCATGGCGAATATGATGGAAAGGCCGTGGGGACGCACCTTCATAAAGGCTAAGTGGTACGGAACTGAATAACGAGAGCTGCGCCGTGTCAGAGTGAGACCAGAAAGTAGGGACCGTACGTACTCCATGCTCTCCAGATCCTCTGGTGTCGTCTTGAGCATTGGAAGAGGAAACATCCGGAAACTCGTAGGTATACTAGTAGTTGATCTATGTGTACAAACAAAATGGGTATTCTGAGTAGTTGAGGGTATAAGGTCGTTGTCCGCAGCTCGTTGAATTCGTCCCTGGGAGTGGTGGTATCGGGACCAAACTGGGTTTGATTTTATACAGCGGTGTGGGCAACGTCCCTGAGACGTTCATGGGTTGTGCGGCCATCGTTGTGCTACACGAGTTCTACGTTTACGGTTGTGGCTTTGTGGAGTCGAAAGCCACACGCCACATCAGACGCCACGAGGCTCATGTTTCGCGCGTGGTGACAATTGCCTAATCAGAGTGGCTCTGAGATTGAGAAAACATGCCATCTATAGTGACTGTCGAGGTTGTGGACAAAACTCTAGGGCTATAACATCATACCAGTCGCTTGACCTCGCGATCGATCGCCCATCGTACAGCGGCCTCGACATTTTCGGCCTCGTGCGTTGGACTATGAGCGGGTGGCCCATCTGCAGGGTCATATACACCAGTGTGCACGAGCACCGATGACCAACCTGCCGCGTTTGCGCCGGCGATGTCTGTGGAAGGGGATCAGGAGATGGGGTGTGGTAGGGCAGCTGGATCAACATGCAAGCTTAAACAAGACAAGAGGGTCGCATACCTGACTCTGGGTTGTCTGCGCACCGCTGTAGGTACAAATGCATGGAAAAAGTACGTGTGGGCTTACCTCCAACCATATAGCTGGCGCGCAGGACATTCAGTGGGGCCGAGGAGAGGAAAGGGGAAGTTGGTACTGACAATTTTTCTGGGGTACCGAATTCAACAGACGCCCCATGCAGCACCCTCGTTTGGGCGCGCAACATCTTTTCCGCAAACTCGTACGTGGGTTTTGTTGGCTTGCCGTACTGCACATGCGGATAGGGTGCGCCCGTGACAGCCTTGATGACATCAACTCCGCGGTCTTCTAGGGGGGAAAAAGGCAGCAGACCTTGAACACGGCTTGGAATGCCTCACGAAACGCGCCTTGTCCGAGGCGGGGACGTGGGAACTCGGATCGCCACAGAAGGTCCGGATTGCAGAAGATGAGCTCCACCGGTGAAGCGCCTTCCACAGGGCGACGGCGCCCGATGAATCCCCGTGATTGTAGGACATCTATCATGACTTGAACATCGAGCGCCCAGTTGCGAGGATCGTGGAAAACAAAAATCGCAGATATCGGTGTCGTCGAGAAATCAATCGCCTGCAGCCCGGTTAGCGTGCATATGATTGATGTATAACTAGGTGAACCTTAGTGGATACCCTCTCCTCAGGGGTGAGGTCGTGAAATGGCCATACACTTGAAGGCGCATGAGGTGGCAAGCAAGCAAAGGAAGTGACGCTTACTGGGGATTCCAAGCCTTAACGTCCAAAGTGGTATATACTTCCTGGAGTCCGTAACTTACATCATCGTCTGAATGGGGTGATATCAAAATATTATCTTTTGCACCTTTCTGCTACTCTCCGTAGAACACCGGGTTTTCCTCCAAGAATGAGCACTGGTTTGTTGGCATATTTATACGCAGAAGACTTGATAATGGTGTGTGATTGCATAAAATTAGAAGTAGTTATCTTAAACCAGCGTGAGTATGGAAACTAGACTACAATATCACCAGACGTACCTCGAACCCAAGCTTTTCTGTCAGATGCCTCGACCGGTCTTCTTCGCTGGCCCCGCCGCCATTGGTCATCTGAAAATGGAATGCGGAGAAATGATTACGGCGATGGCGCAGGAACGAACCAGAATGTACGGTATCTTTCTTCACGAGAAATCAAGTCTCATATTTTGATAATTAGGATGGAAGTTACCTGTGGAGTGGGTTATCGCCTTCTAATACCGAGAGCGCCCGTTTTGCTTCAGGGAGCACGCTTGTTCCGTGTAAAAGGACTCCATCCTGGGCTGCATCAAGCGGCGGATGCAAGAAGTTCAGAATGTGTACGTACGATATCAAATGCCAAGCCGAGCGAGAGAAGGTGACTAGGCTCAGCCCGAGTGCCAGTATCTGGCGCAGTTCAAGGAATGTCACCAGCCATTCGCAGAAATTTAGACATATACTTACAGCTGAGGAACCGCCAACCGTGACAGCTCCGCGCGCCATACAAGGCCCTGGAAGCATGGAATAGCATTTTGAACCACCACAGAACGTCGCAAGTCGCCAGACAAAGTTATGAACAACAATTCCCGGTGAAGCGGACAAGGACTCAGCTGACCCTCCGCTGTACCTTTCCCTTTTGGGCAAGTTGACTCTCGGCCCGGGAACCCCGAGCCTCGCTGTGGACCTGTGGTTGAGCGCCCCGTCCACAATCCACATCGCTGGCAGCAGAACTATTATAATGCCACCGACCATTGCCCCCGAAATGCTTAGAACTCACTAATTGTCAATCTGATCTGACATGTTAGCGCGCTGGTGGGCCTGGTATATGGACCACATCGTTTCCCAAACTGTTGGTGAACGAGCTGAGACTGAATTTCAACTTGAATGTTTCCCTTCGGCCGTGGCAAGGTGCTGGGAAACTTCCCCAGCAGGCGTACGCCATTACCTTTGAAGGCGTCTTCGATGAGTCTCATATGTATAACGATCCTAGTGCCGGTGATCTGGAAGCCGTGAAATGAAATCGCAGGTGGGTCCATACGCACTTTATCATTGAGTGCGTTATGACATGGTTTGACTTCCCGCCCTGCCGTCGCACACAATGGTAGCGTTGCACCGTCAATATTCTCAGAGCTCCGACAACTCGTGCCGAAGATGACCACGCTTAAGTACGGATAGGATGAGTTCGACCAAAGGCGGCATAACAGTGCGCGACTCGGAGTACATCACTCCAATGAGCAATCCATAACACTACACAATGGAAACGGATCACTGAAGCTTGAGGGGTCATGACCGTTTCAAGGCATTTCGACACGTCGACACCAATCGTTTGCGGAGGCACCTACAGACCCCCTTCTTCGACTTTTCTCTTGATCGTGGTGCCCATACACTCACCAGTAATTATCACCTCATCATCCGGCGCCTCTGACATGCCGCTGAGCGCTCACTAGTGGGAAAATATGTGTACTCGTGAGCGAGCCACTCGACTACACACATGAGCGCGTGGTAATTTCTCGGGGCGTGTGTCGACCTGCTATCAAAGACAATTATATGACAGCCCCCCCAAGTCACCTTCGTGTTTGCCGAACGCACAGTGGGCCTGGCATCAGCGCACTCATCTCCGCGCCCCGCGCTGCAACGGGGAAGCTAGGCGTCTACCCTTCTTTTGGTGTTGGCGAATCGAACCGCGTTCGAACCTGACAATAACTCTTGCGGGGACGGTGTGGGTCATATTCCAACCCCACTTGAACAGATATCCTTGGGCGCACCAAAGACGCCTTGCGCAAACGTTCGAGATAATGAAGGTGAGGCCCTAGAGCGTCGTTCGGCTCATCAATTCCAGAAGCACTGACAGACGGCCACAAGTGAGGCGATGCTGTATTAAGCGCTGGCCGCACAGAAAGACAAAATTTCATGGCATGGGGATAGATTAGAAGCAAGGTCTACAGGGTGCATGCATGCCATAAACAATAACGGCTTACGCCGAGATTCGCGGGCTCTATCAAAGCGATGAGGTGCAAATCCGGTGCAAGACGTTGCGGTCCGGCAGCGCGGTCATCAGGGCTGCGGCTGCGACTTTACCAATCGAGATTCTTAGCTTCGGCCATAAAACAACCCCAGCTCCTGTTAGGCACTTTGTGTTGTCAGATTTTGTCATCCAACCCAACGCTGACTTATCCCACCTCAGCAACAAAGCTGTTTCACAGTAAGCATCGTGACCGCGACGATGAATACCTTTCTACGGCCAGTGAACGAGCGCTGGTTGGCTTTGCTTTTCGATCATTCAACGTCATGGCACCGGTATTATGCGCTTTTACTTGACTGCGGCGTTTATGCAACGGGACACGGGCGTCCATTTTGTCACAATGCGATTCACACGGTCAGCGCGATACAACAGACGGCCCAGCGCACGGCAGGCGGCGGAAGACCGCTCGACATCCAGATTCCTGCATCTCCGGTGCCTGAACAAGGACACCCGAAGTCGCCATTGACGATTGTTCTGCTTCAACTTGACATGGAACGTCTCCTCGAACTTGGGCAAGCCAACGAGATCACGGACTGCCGTGGTCCTCAATCGACGACCAAAACGCCTTTTCCACCTGGAACTTCCAAGAGTAAGTAGTAACGCTCAGTCGGAGCCTGCGCCGATTACAGGTGTGCCTCGCCTGCAGGCCGGCCCTCGTGCACCACTTAGTCACACTGACCGAGCCAGCGATCCACACGTAGAAAGGAAATAGGAGCACAGGACGATAGCGGATCGAATTTCCGAAATTTCTTAATATCGTCGCAGTGGTTGTAGGTCCTGATTTAGTGTGATCGGCACTTTTAAGAGCACCACCATTGTTGAACGCTGAAGATTACTTCTATTGACAACGTGAGGGTAAATCAAACCCACTGAGAGTACTATCCGAGTCGCAAGAAGAAATCGTGTAGATAAGGTCGGCTCTCGGATCGAGTCCCAGTTGCGCGTGCGAACTTGAAGGGTGTCTTTCCTGACGGGGGTGAGTTGGAGAGGGATTGTGGTCACGTACTTTACCCCGTCTGTCGACGACATTGTGTTCCATGGCTATCAATCGACCACAACGTGGGGACCATTGAACCAGAAACACAACAGAACAAAGTTGATTTTAGTCTGATAATAGCCACGCGTGTAGATTGACGAACGGTCTCGATCACAAGGAGTTGAACATGAGAAACAGAGGATGTCAAGGCAATTGATGACGGAATGCAGTCTCCTTAATGGTGACCCCGCGACCGCGGGGTTTTGGTGCCATCACGGACTTTGCAATACAATTGTGAGCATGCCAACGCAGGTTCTTCACATAACGATCAAAACAGGGATGAATAAGGGAGGCCGACTCAAAGAACACAGGGGGTCAACCCCATTCGGTAGGTGCGATTGATAGGAGCGCGGTGACGTGCTGTGCGCCTCCAGTCCGGGACTATCTGGGGGATCAATCTTCCGGGAAGGCTGCAGGTACGGGTAACATTCGGCGTCAGATAGCCAAAAGAGATCTTATCGCGTGTGCGTTCGCGTCCATGTACATCCTCGGCTTTGTGGATGCAGCCCTGTGCCGGATCAACTGAGAAGTGGGAAAGAACATCACCTGCGATGCAACAAGACAATTCCGTTACTATAAGCGTAACAACACGTGTAACAGGTGGCCGCACCGAGCTCTTCGCGCCGCGCGGGGGGGGGAGTCACTCCGTAAAAACTGGCAGGGTCGAACAAGATCATAAGCGATGGAAGAAGCGGCAGGAAATCTCAAACCTTGAGTTCGGTTACCCCGAGAGTAAACAGCAAGCGCGCAACGCTGAACCTCGGAGCGTATTGGCGGTAAGAACGCTTGCATGTGCACACGTGGGTGAAGCACCGGGGACGGTACCGCGAGCGTCAATAGCTGTCAGAGAAATCCAGAGTCACCAATCACATTCTAGGAGGGAGGTGCTCATAGGGCCATTCCACTGGCTCAGCTCCTATGGAGGTAGGGGCTGCTGTTGTTCCCATGATCGTGGTCATCACTTGCGTCATCGAAAGGCGCCACTGGAAGTTCTGCGGAAGTCGAGGTCCTGGCATCTAGAATACGTGATCAGACGATGGGCCGGCGAAAGGGTCGGAAGAATAGGACGACACGATATGACTTGTGCAAGATGTTTGTCTAGAACCACCTGTGATACTCATGACAATCATCTGTGAGAAATGCGTGAAAATGTGCGATACTACAGTACTCACGAGTGGGACCGACCGGGCCACTATCGTCGTCAGATGACACACTGACGAGTTCGCATTTCTATTTCACGTCGTGATCCGTGTTGTAGGGGCCGCGAGGGGGTTTTCCAAATGTGTACTAAGCTGCTGTTTTGGGAATAACGAACGGACGAACGGAGAGTACCGCGGCGTTGAAGTGCCAAGTCAAAAAAAAAAAGGTTCCACGAGGCACTCGACAGCATATTATGTATGGGAGATACCTCATGAAAAGGAGGTAGGCACAGATAAGTGGAGGGATGCCTGAACGACTGGCGTGAACGATAACTGAGATATTCCGACCCAACTCAGAAAACGTCCAAACGGGCGTGTGAGGTCCAATTTTGCAGTACGAAGTAACTTCCAGAACAGAAAGGAGTCGATCTCCAGAACCTTCCGCTTATCTCCTGATCGCTTCATCCCGATGTCAGTAGGTCATTGGAGACGTAGATTCTTCATTTACTCACAATTGCCAACACACGCCCTGGGTAACCTCCGCTTCTGCAGGTTCCTTGGATGTGATGTTTTAGTAGACCCCGGAACGAACATTCGCACGACGGCGCTCCTTTTTGGATAGATTTGCTGTTGTCCTTAAATAGAGGGCTTGTGCCCTTCAGATCAACATCACTATCGCTTGTTGAAGCGCGCTCTGACATGTCGGTATGGCGTCTGGGGTAACGTGGGTCCATAACACCTTCACGATGTTATACTTCAGAACAAACCCCTACTACCGTGGTTGGATTAGTTCCTTGACTTGGAGGCAAGTGTATCTGCCTGAGCCACAGTCCTATGCGCCACTCGAAACAATTACTATTACTGCAGCGCTCGCTAGAGATCTTATTTAATCCTCACCTTGCTGTATGTACAGTGGCGGTACCAGTTCGGGGAGTCTATGGCGCTCACTTCCACATTCGGCTGACAATTCAAAGCTACTCCTCCGTAGCTGAATTGAGGGTGCCTGTGTTGTTTTGACGAACCCTGAGCTGTCCTCGGTTTTCTGCATCGCTTGCTTAGTCCACCTCCGACGTGGGCGAAATGCTGTGCACCATGAGCTGCGCGCCTTGCCAAACTGGTAGAATCTTTTTTATGTCCCATCACTGGCACCTGAAAGCGCCGCGGACCTTTTACGCCCGTACCCGCTTGTCCAGACATACAAAGATAGAGCGAATCGCCTTGACTCTGTCTCGTTTTTCGATTAGCGAATGCGGAGCTATTGGAGCACTGACGAGCATCAGCGGAAGCACCGGGAGCACCTCGTCGACCGCTTGCGGGAAGAGGCCACTTCAATGTTCCCATTTCCGTATCCTGGGCGTTTTGCTCGACTGTCAGCATCCGCATAGCGGGGTAAATTCCGCGCCACCGGCCGCCCTAAGCGAATCCACGCACCCTATAAGACCGAGGGTCTGGGTAAGCCTTGCTTGAAACTACTCCAGGCTTTCCCACAGCCATATAGCTAAAAATTTCGTGTGATTACAATGTCGTTGTTTGCGGATCAAAACATACTGCCCATCTTCCGCAACTGCGGTCGCAACGATGAGTAGCCACGAGGAACTCTTGCCGCTGATGACAGGAGCGCCTTGAATAAATGTCACCTGCCAAACCAAGGAAGGGCAACGTCAATACATACACGACAGAATGTATCGCCAGCGCGAGAGGACCTCATCCATCCGCTTGGGCTCGGTCAGCGCGCGGCTCACGCCGTGTTGACGGCATCTGGGCTCTGGGGTGGTTCCCCTGAAGCGAGGGGGAACTTTATTTGAATCGAATGCTTGGGCGATGCTCGGAAATTTCCATACAACAAATTCTTTTACCTTTGACAAGTGGCAGAAACAGGATGGGAACTAAACTGATCCTCGGACCCTATTAAGCGCTTTTCCCGCACACATGTCGTGCAGACCCAATGCTGTGATAAACGATAGGTCAATAAAAGACGCTGGCTTTGGTAGTAGCCGTCGGAATGGTGTACATGCCAAAATGAAAACGGAGCATCTGTAGAGATACTCTGACGATTTGGGGGGAGACTTTGTCGACTTCTGATAATAAAACTCTCATGACTGATTCCAGGGAACCTGAGTATATAGTCATTCCTCGACGCGCAGCGCCATCTTACCACCTTTCGGCATTGAAGCAGAATTTCTTAATAAGTATCATACGTTACCAATGAGAATACTGGTGGGACATGATTGAATCGAGCGCACGCTCCGCCCGTCTGTTCTTGGTCTGTCTCGCGGATAAGAGTACGGGTTCATGGAGTCCACATTGGTCGACTAGTATCATACCAATCGCTATGCGGACGACATAGTGTAGCCCTCGACATAAGGAGTTAGGTGTCTAGCAGCAGCCGTTATGAGAAGGGACACTATGCACCCCCACTGGAAGGTCACCCTACGGGAGCAAGGACAATTCCATGAAATCTGCGGTGATGGTGATACTTTACTTACCTACACGCTTGGGTCGAGGAGAGGCGGAAAAGGCGTCTTCCTAGGAAAATGACTGGAATCCCTACAGACAACATTACCCGTCGACGAACATTAAGCGGAGGCTGGAGAGTCCATGACGGAACTGACGAATATGTGGGACTTGCCATCATGACACAAGATGCGTATGGGTAGGAGATGAAAGGTCTGGACTGACTCACCAGAGGAGCTCATCTAACCGTGAAAAAAAAAATAGGGTACTGATGGAATACCCCGTGGTAACAGAGTCATAATCCGCGTGACAAAGAGAAAGAAGCCAATAGCGCGCGGTCATGAGAGCGTGGTTGGTGCAGCAACGATCAGGCATACATCAGATGGCTTAAAAAGAGATGGCATGAAGGATCGAGAGGCGGGTCATGGGGTTGCCTCCGTTGAGGAGAGGACCCTCAGATAGGGCAGTTGCACGCCATGGACCCAGGACCCCATGACAGAAAAAAAAATCGTGATGTGGAGCGCCGATGGTGCCCTGGCGCCAAACACAAGTACGAAGACGAGCCAGGACCTGTTGGGGCGCTGATGGCCCCGGTAAAAGGACCTGATTTATCATTGAAATTTCGCCCATGAACATGGGCGTACGGTACTTCTGAGACGGCTGTTACTGCAAAGACCTCGCAAGGGAAAATTTGCCGATATTGCTAAGGGCCCCGTGGCTGATTCCGTTGAATGCCGAGGAACAAGCGCGGGCAACGCGGGCTCAACGAAAACCCGATATTTGGATGTGTGGCGCAAACGATGTGTTGGCACTGATGAAAAGAGCAGTAATAGGCATAGCTGTTAGCTCGAGAGCGGGCAACGAACGAACCTACGAAGTGACCATTCGCAACCGCAACCGAGGGCTCAGACCGAAGTGATGCGAAGCGAGTGATCATGTGTTCGCGATCGATTTCCTTGACTTGACAAAAACGTGTCAAAAACAATACGAGGGGGGTATACGAGGGATTATTCGAGTGTTTCCAAGCTGATTCGAACGTTGTTGCTCACAAGAACGCCGCGGCGACCGAAGTCACCACCCCCCACCCGGTAAACGGGTCACACGCGTGCATAAGCGCTGCCGACTATCATCGTCCACGATGTCGACCTTCGGAGGTATACGCCACTCTCCGTCGACGTTCACTTCCTCACCAGCCTCAACAACGCTATTTCGCAGGCTGGTCTGGGAGGGAACGGTTCCACTGGAGATACGCGTCGACTCGAAGGAGCTCCCTGCCAACAGCAATCGAGGCCTCGAATGCTATTTCATCCAAGCACCGCGTGTATCGTATCTCCCTCTCCTCACACCGGAGATCAAGCGTTTTCTCCAGGACGTCGTATTTGATGATGAGGCGGCGCGGTTGATGAAGGAAGAAGAATGGTGGTTTGAAAGCGAGGACGGTCTTACACTGAAATGGTACGTTTGGGTACGTTTCCCGGCAGTCGCGAGCCTCCGTTTGCTTGACAATTCCTCTGCATGCAGGCACTGGCCCGTAGGGCTTATTTATGACAACCATACCACCCTGGCTACCTCGCGTACAGGGACCTCCGCATCCGCCCGCGCACAGGCCGTGCCTTTGCGCCTGATCCTTCATTTGGCTTCTCCACCAACGGAGA
>Ga0099792_10000885_pt1 | contig 11029 bp, 7 predicted proteins | sample Rivendell_Oct201_8_FD_83780 | JGI IMG/M metagenome (GOLD analysis project Ga0099792, IMG submission 83780) | Vadose zone soil microbial communities from the Eel River Critical Zone Observatory, Northern California, USA -... | ecosystem: Environmental > Terrestrial > Soil > Vadose zone >...
AAGCGGAACGACCGACACGCCCTCGGCAGTGGTCACCGACCTCTCGGAGAGCATGCCCAGGTTGCGCAGTACCCCGAAGACATTGAGATAGTGATCGCCAAAACCCATCCAGAAGCGGATGCTCTTGGCCTCGATGTTCTTGGAGAGCGAATGCAGCTCGTCGTGGCCATTGAGATAGACCGGGCGCTCGCCGACGACCGGGAAGGTGTAGTCCCACCGCTCTGAATGCACCGGCCGCTCGACCCACTTCCTGTTGATCCAGGTCCACACCTTCTTGAATTCGCGAAAGTTGATCTCCGGATCGAAATTGGTCGCAAAGTACTTGCCGTGGCTGCCGGCGTTCACGTCGAGAATGTCGATGGAGTCGATCTTGTCGAAGTGGTGCTTGACGGCAAGCGCGGCCCAAGCGTTCACGACGCCGGGATCGAAGCCGACCCCGAGAATCGCATTGATCCCCGCCTTCGCCACCGCGGCTTTCTTCTTCCACTCATAGTTGGCGTACCAGGGCGGATCCTCGGCGACCTTGGTCGGATCCTCATGGATGGCCGTGTCCATGTAGGTCACCGGCTGCCCGTTGACCGACTTGGCCTGGATGCAGGCCTCCAGGACCGACATGTTGATATAGGACGTCCCAAGGTTGATGACGATGGCGGACTCGGTCTCCTGGATGAGCCTCACCATCGCAGGGATGTCGAGAGCGTCCACCTCACGGGCGTAAAGGCGCGCGTTCTTGTCCTTGATATTGTCCTTGCGCTTGATGCTCTCGATGATCTTTTCAGCTTTGCTCTGCGTGCGGCTGGCGATGCAGACATTCCCCAACAGGTCGTTGTTCTGGGCACACTTGTGGGCGGAAACGTGCGCGACGGCGCCTGCGCCGACGATGAGGACATTCGGTTTCATTTTGCTCTGCGCGAAATCAGGAGAGGCTGCTACGGAAATCATCGTATGCAAACTCCCTCACAAGTTCAATCCTGCCGTCGAGCCGGCGCACCACGATGGACGGCATCTGCACGCCATTGAACCAGTTCATCTTGACCATGGTGTAACGCGCGGCGTTGTCGAAGATCACGAAATCGCCGACCGCCAGCTTGTCCGGAAAGTCGTAGGTGCCCCAGACATCGCCAGCCAGGCAGGTATTGCCCGCGACCGTATAGCGGCTGGAGCCGCCTTTTGGCAGCACAACGGTGGCATCCTCGCGGTAGATCAGATTGTCGAGCATATGGGTCTCGACCGCCGCATTGATGATGGCGATGCTGCCGTCATGCTCCAGGATGTCCTGCACCTGCGTGACCAGATACCCCGCCATCGTGACTGAGGCATCCCCCGGTTCCAGATAGACCTGCACGCCGTGCTCCGCCGCAAAGATCCTGAGGCGGTCGCAGAAATCGTCGAGCGGGTAGCCCTCGTCGGTGAAGGCGATCCCGCCCCCGAGCGAGACCCACTCCATCTTCCGCAGCAGCGCACCATATTCGCGCCCGATGTGATCGAGGATGCGGGACAGATCCGGCAGGCTCGCATTCTCACAGTTCACATGGAACATCAGCCCGCTGATCCGGTCCGCGACACGCTCGATCGCGGCCTTGTCCGGCACGCCGAGCCGGCTGCCCTTGCGGGCGGGATCGGCGAGATCGTAGTGCGAGTGGCTGACGCCGGGATTGGCGCGCAGGCCGATCGAAACATCCTTGGCGATGTCATGGAAGCGCTCGAGCTGGGAGATCGAGTTGAAGATGATCTTGGACGCAAAGGTGCGGGCTTCGCGCACGTCGGACTCCGAGAATGCCACGCTGTAGGCCTGGGTCTCGCCGCCAAAGCGCTCATGGCCGAGCTTCGCCTCATAGAGGGAGCTCGACGTCGTTCCGTCCATGTACCTGCGCATGAGCGGGAACACCGACCAGGTCGAGAAGCACTTCAGGGCAAGCACCGACTTGGCACCCGACCGCTCGCGCACGTGCTTGATCTTCTCGAGATTCTTGAGCAGCCGCGACTCATCGAGCAGATAGTACGGGGTCCGCAACCTGCTCCTGTTCTGTCGCGCGATCTCATGGACGGTCTCGGTCATGGCTGCGTTCTCGGTGAAGCTCTGCACGCCCCGGGGCGCCTCGAATGTGCCCAACGTTCTGAAAACACGACTAGAGCGAGATAAGATGAGTTTGAATCGCCTCTTAATTCCGTTCGTCCCCGCGAAAGCGGGGACCCAGCTCTTTGGCCGAGTTCTCGGCCCCTGGATCCCCGCTTTCGCGGGAATGAACGGAGACTGACGGCGCAAACCTAAATTCCTCCGGCTCTAGCGCGCGGGGACTACTATCAGGATGACAGTCGGTGTGCCACCGTCTGCAGCCAGAGGCCGCCCGCTCAGGCGGCCGGCATCGTTGCGGGCGGGCTGCGCAAATCGCGATAGAACTCCTCGACGATCTCGGGCAGGGCGCAAGAGCTATACAGATTCGGGCTGTCGGGTCGGGCGGACGCTGGCATCAGCAGGCGCTCGGAGCGGAGCACCGCTTCCGGATGGCGGCTGATCAGGTCAGCCATGATATCGACCAGACGAGTGTCCTTCTTGCGCGCGCCCGCGCCTTCCAAAATCCCCTTCTCCGGAGGGAACACCATCCCGCTTTTCGGACAGCAAAACGGATCGTCCAGTGAGCAGGCATATCTGATCCGAACGAGGTCACGATCGGAGCTCCTGTCGAGGATCTCCGCGATCGATGAGCAGGCCTTGGTGGCAAGGCTTTCCTTCAACGTCTGGAACGTCGTGGCCTCGGCGAGGTTGCCATGCTCGAAATAGACCAGCAGGTTCTTCCAGCGCTCTGGAAAGAACGGCTTCCCGTCCATGGTCTCGATCGAGAACATGATCCAGATGTAGGCGGAATAATATTTGGAAGACTTTTCGGTGTTCGAGGTAACGTCGCGCTCCGAGCACCGGAGCACGATTCTCCCATTCCGGGGATTGGGAAGAATGGTGCCGCCCTGGATCAATTTTTGTGCCGGCGGAACCTCGTCATCGTCGAGGACCGGTCCCCACGTAAAGGTCCCTTTGATCACGAAGGGTGCTGCCATGATCGCGATCGGGTTGAAATCGCTTTTTCTGGCCGTGTTCCGCGGGGAATTCAGCCGATCCGCGATCCGTTCCGAGGCCTGCTTCCTGCCCTCGATCAAGACATCGACGGAATTGTTCTCGTCCCCGAACCCGTATTGCAAGATGATGTGATTTCCTGCGGTCGCGTGATGCGGCAGCCAGCACTCGCATCCGCAGGGAGAAATGCTGGGCCCCCAGAGCAGCCAACAGTTGAACAGGAAGGAGCGAAGCTCGACCAGCTCCGAGGAATAGGCTTCGCTGTCGCGCTCGATCAGTCCCCGGTAGTTCTCCAGAATGAGCTTCCAGCCCTCCTCTCCGCCGAAGCGGTTGATCAGGCCCGTAATGAGGTAGAGGGGCGCCAGATAGCCAAACCGGAATTCGACCGTCGAAATGAAGGATGGCTTGCTGGCCAAGCGCAAGTCTTCCAGCGCGTCAAAGTAATGCTTGATCGAGTCGCGGCTGTCGTCGATCGAGGGAATGTCGGTGATGATGATATTGGATTTCTCTTCCATGTTTGCGTGCTGTGACGCATTCGGGAGCAGCCGCGTGAAACCTCGCCAAATCCACTTGGCGACTCCCGATCGCCGGGATTCGAAATGGGAGCGGAACAGGTCACGCTTCAGCTTCTTGTGCTCCGCATTCAGCTTGTTCCAATTCGCCTCCACCTGCTCGAAGTCCTGCGGATCGTAGTCGGACCGGTTCGGCTTGCGCAAATCCGGCATCAGGATCTCGAGCTCGGCGATATAACGCGCGGCCGCCAGCCGCGGGGCCCTGAAATCGATCATCAAAGTCTTGGCGCGCCAGAACGCGGCAAGCATCTTCCAGTAGGCCTGCGTGCGGCTGACCGGCACGTCCGAGAGAACCTCCGCGATGAACCTCCCTCCCCGCCAGGCATCAATTCCGATCTTCACGGAGCCGATGACAGTCAGACCGCTGAACCCGAAACCGATGAGCTCCTTGTAGTGCCAGAGCGCGCTGGGACTCAAATCCATCGCCTCAACCCCCATTTGACATTCGCGACGCCCAAGGTCGTCGTCCTCGGCGTCGCCCGCTATTTCGCCTTTCGCAGCGCCTCTCGCAGCGTTGCTGGCCGCCTTGCCGTTTTGGCCAGGGCCGACTCTATCACGGGCACATTTCCGTCAAGCAACGGAACACGACGGTCATCCTGGCAGCGAATGGCCAGCTCGGAGAGTTGCGCCGCCGCCGTCGGCTCAACCGACAGATCGGCGCCCTTGAGCACGGATATCCCGAAAAATCGCTCAAGGTGCGATCGCAAAAGACACGCGTCCAGGTCGGCATCGGGAGCCCCCAGCACCGCGTAGGCGAGCGTATCGTCGGCGTCCTGATCCTTCGACAGCGGCGGCTGCACATACGGAAAATCGACAATCCTGGCCCCAAGGCGAGACCACAAGCCGATGCGGGCCACCTGATCGAGCCCGGTCAATTCAGTATCTCTGTCATAGTCTTCACGGGACATGCGAAAGGGATCGTTCTGCTCAATGAAGATGTAGACTTGCGGGTCGCTCGCTCCCGGCCGCGCCGCGGGCAGATCGGCAGCATTTGTCTGGGCAAACAGCCGGTGCGCAAGAGCGGGCAAGTCGCCCATCAACTGCCGAAAAATGCCTTTCCGTCGAAGCTGCGTATTCACGAAGACGTAGTTCAAGTTGATCGACAGGACGAGCTCGCGCGCAGTCGCTCCCGAAACCGGGAAGATGATGAAATTGGCGCCACCCAGCCGTTCGCCCGTTGCCGGATCCCGGACCACGGCAACGAACTCGCGAAACGGGCCGTAGCGCCCGATCAGGTTGGCGTAGTGGTCGCCGGCATTGAGCCCAAGGCATTCGGCGAAGCCGTCGTAGCCCTCCTTCTCGTTCTCCAGCACGAAGGCGCCGTCATAGTCGCGGTAGAACTCCTCAAGCAGCCCGTCGTCCCCGGAGGTGGTCGCGTCTATCGCCAACCCCGAGGTAGAGACCAGGCTCAGGCGTGAGCTGTCGCGGGCGGTGCCCTTCTTGGCACGACCAGTCGAACTTGATTTTCGTCCCGTTCGCTTGCTGGTCATTTGGCTGCCCGGCTCTCGTAACTCGGGAGACTAGTGGAGAGGTCGCAGCCGCGCCACCCCGACCGCCAAGACGACAACCGGCGCACGATTTGCGCTCGTTGTTTGGCCAGCAAGACGCGACATGCCTCGTCTCGGCGCGATCGCATCGGCGCATTTACGATTTGATAACGCGCGCACGCGTGTGATCTCATCGCTGCGCGCCAAATTGCTTGCGACTGCGAGCTAAATCGATTATTTTATCTCTTGCCCAATTTCGCACGTGCCTGTGGCCGTGTGTCGATCGGTGGGCATCCGGACAAGAGGCCGGACAGCCGCCTAAGGAAGTGAACTGACTTCCTTGCTCATGCGATCGGCAGCCGGAGGCGAAACCGGCGCACCCCGCTCTCAACGGGGGACGCGGCTTAAAGCAACGACGGAGCGGGCTTTTTTGGATCCCGGCGCCAATGCCGGTCGACTGAAAAGGCTTGTCCTTCTTTGCCAGCAGTGCGGAACGGGATCTCCCTCATCCGGACCAAGGCAGCAATCGACGTGATGCCATAGGGCTCGCAATCGGCGGGCCGCACGCATCACAGGAGGTTCACCTTAGGGCGGCCAGCGCCGCCATTCCGGACTGGGGAGCTCGGGAGATGACCGCACGCATCCGCGAATTCTTGAAGCGCCGCAAGGACGAGGGGCCGTGCCTCGTCGTCGACCTCGACGTCGTGCGCGAGAACTATCTGGCCTTCGCCAAGTCGCTGCCTGACAGCAAGGTGTTCTACGCCGTGAAGGCCAATCCGGCGCCCGAGATCCTCAAGCTCCTGGCCTCGCTCGGCTGCTGCTTCGATGTTGCCTCGGTGAATGAGACGCAGGCCGCGCTCGAGGCCGGCGCCTCGCCCGAGCGCATCTCTTATGGAAATACCATCAAGAAAGAGAGCGACATTGCCGCCGCCTTTGCGCTCGGGGTGACGCTCTACGCGGTCGACTGCGAGGCCGAGGTCGAGAAGGTCGCGCGCGCCGCGCCCGGCAGCCGTGTGATCTGCCGCATTCACTGCGACGGCACTGGCTCGGAATGGCCGCTATCGCGCAAGTTCGGCTGCGAGCCCGAGTTCGCAACCGACATCCTGGAGCTTGCTCACAAGCGCGGGCTCGTCGCCCACGGCATCTCGTTCCATGTCGGCTCCCAGCAGCACAATGTCGAGGCCTGGGACCGAGCGCTGGCTTCGGCGGCCGCGATCTTCCGCGGCTGCGCCGAGCGCGGCATCAATCTCGCTATGGTCAATCTCGGCGGCGGCTTCCCGGCCCGCTATGTGCGCAAGACCCCAAAGCTCGAATCCTATGGCAAGGCGATCTTCCGCGCATTGCGCCGGCATTTCGGCAATGCCATCCCGGAGACCATTGTGGAGCCTGGCCGCGGCCTCGTGGGCAACGCCGGCGTGATCGAGGCCGAGGTCGTGCTGATCGCCAGGCGCAGCCCCGAGGACGAGTTGCGCTGGGTGTATCTCGACATCGGCAAGTTCCACGGGCTCGCCGAGACCATCGACGAGTCGATCCGCTACCCGATCCGCACCACGCACGACCGCGACGAGACCGCGCCCTGCGTCATCGCCGGCCCAACCTGCGACTCGGTCGACGTGCTCTATCAGAAGAACCCCTATCCCCTGCCGGTCTCGCTCGCGATCGGTGACAAGGTGCTGATCGAGGCGGCCGGCGCCTATACGGCGGCCTATTCGTCGGTCGGGTTCAACGGCTTTCCGCCGCTGCGCCAGTACGTGATCTGAGCGCCAGCGCCCGCCGCACGCGAGCGGATGGAATGCAAAAGGGCGGCCGCGCGGCCGCCCTTTCCACTGTTTATTCGAACGAGCTCAGCGCTCGCCGGGCCGTTGCCCCGGCTGACCGCCGGCGCGCCCAGATGGCTGCTGCTGCCCGCCGCCACCCCGGCCTTCGGTGCGAGGCGCCTGCTGAGGCGCCTGCTGCCTTGGTTCGCCGCCGCCTCGGGCGGCGGGGCCAGGCTGCTGTCCACCACCGCCGCGACCGTCAGTGCTGGGCGGCCGCGGCTCACTGCGACCACGGCCCTCAGTGTTCATCTGCTGTCGCGGCTCGCTCCGACCACGACCCTCATTCAGGTTTAGCTGCTGCTTCGGCTCACCGCGGCCACGGCCCTCAGTGCTGGGCTGCTTCGGCTCGCTCCGACCACGGCCCTCGGTTCCGGGCAGCTGCTTCGGCTGGCCACCGCGGCCCTCGGTCCCAGGCTGCTGTTGGCCACCACGGCCCTCGGTTCCGGGCGGCTGTTTCGGCTGGCCGCCACGGCCCTCGATTCCGGGCTGCTGCTTCGGCTGGCCGGGCTGCTGTTGGCCACCGCGGCCCTCTGTGCCGGGTAGCTGCTTCGGCTCGCCACGTCCGCGGCCTTCGGTGCCGGGCAACTGCTTCTGCTTCGGCTCACCGCGGCCCTCGGTGCCGGGCAACTGCTTCTGCTTCGGCTCGCCGCGGCCCTCGGTGCCGGGCAGCTGCTTCGGCTGGCCGGGCTGCTGCTTTGGCTCGCCGCGGCCTTGGGTTCCAGGCTGCTGCTTCGGCTCGCCAGGTCCGCGGCCTTCAGTTGGCCCCTGCGCTGGCCCACGGCCTTGAGTCGGCCCTTGCGCAGCGCGCGGCGGATTGTCACCGAGGCGACCCCGCTCGTTGGCTCCGAGCTCCCGCGGCGGTGCCACCTGCTGCGACGGTCTGATCTCCGTGCGCGTTTCCCGGACCGTCGCTTGTGCACGGAAGGTCCGGCTCCGCAGGTCTTGTTCGCGCACCACGACCGCATTGGGGATCTGCGCGGTACCCGCCAGCACGCGCGGCTGCACCTCGAAAGTTCGCAGTGGCCGGCCGACTCTGGCTGCAATGAATGCTGCCGGAATTCCCGGATTCACGGCGAAGCGCGGGCCGCGGTCGCTGACAATAACACTGCGGTTGACGACCACGGTCTCGCGGAAGTAGGTCGGATACTCCCGTTCTGAAATGATGACGTTCGCGGCGCGCGGCGCGATGAAATCACGCGCCCTGACGAACGCCCAGTAGCGCGGCGATTCGCGATATTCCACCTCGACGTCATCGGGGGGCAGCGCGGCCCAACCCACGACATCGTTACTGCGCCGCCACTGCACCCAGGCCGGACCCCATTCCTCGCCGGCGACCCAGCACCATTCGAGCTCATCGTCATAGACCCAGCGACCGTAGTGATTGGTCACCAAGCCCCAACTCGCTTCGGCGTCGTCCTCGATCCAGTACCAGCCCCAGTCGTCGGTGTAGACCCAGTGACCATTTGTATAAGGCCGCCAGTCGCGCGGTCGATTGCTGGGAATCCAGACGTCGCCCCAGCGCGAATGCCGCTGCCATCGACCATGATCTTGCAAGGCTGTGCGGAACTGGACCGAGATGGACGCCTGCGCTTGTGCGGGTGTGATCATGAAGCCTGCGACCGGAGCACCCGCTAGCAGGAGCGCGGCAACAACGCCGGCCAGAAGGCGGATGCGCGTCGAGGAACTTCGGGATGACTCGTGATGTGTAAGCACGCTTCTGCTCCCTATCTGGTGATTAGTTATTGATGGTGGTTGATGGACGTTCCCGATTGGAACGCGGAACACACATCCTGGAACGCGGAACACACATCGCGTGTTCCTCACATCAGAACGGTTCCGTCGTGGAACTGGGGCGCTGCTCAGCCGAGATCGATCACGCCCGCGGAACCATCTTCGGTTCCAAATGCCAGCAGCCTGCCATCGCGGCTCCAGGCGAGCGCCGTGACCGGCGCATCAGCGGGCTTGCGCGCCAGCACCTCCGCGCCGTCATCGATGCGCACGAGCAGAATGAGACCATCGGCATAGCCCGCCGCCACCACGGCCTGCTTGGGATGGCACGCCACCATTTCGACGTGATGCTCGGTCGGCGCCAGAAGCTGCGGCGTCTTGCCCATCGGGCCATCCTTCGACTGGAACGGCCACAGAATCAGCTGGGTCGAGCCCGAGGTCGCCAGCCACTTGCCGTCGGCGCTCCAATCGAGCGAGCGCACGCGCGCCGTATAGCCCTGCATGCGCATGTCCTTGCGATCCACGAGACGCCAGCCATGCAGCGCCGGCTCCTGCATTCCGGTCACCAGGAAACGCCCGTCGGGGCTCACGCTGGCGGCCAGATGCGAGCCCTTCCACTCCAGCCGCTCGGGCTCGGCCTGGGCGCTCGGAAACCAGAGCGTAGCGCCGCCGTAATGCGCGATCGCGAGCCGGAAGCCCTTGGGCAGGAACGCGAGTGCGCCGACGGTCGAGGGCACGTCGAGCGCGTGCTCGACGCCCTTGCCGGTGCGCACGAACGCTGTTTTGCCCGCCGACCAGGCCACGGCGCCGGCGGGGCCGAGCGCGACGCGATCGATCCAGCGGTGCTTGGCGTCGGTGGCAATGACGGTGCTTGCACCGCTCGCATCAGTCGCGATTACCTTACCGTCGTCGCCACCCGTGACGATGCGATCGCCTTCGCCGGCAGACGAGAGGATGGCGCCGCCGTGCACGGCGATGCGGCGCTCGTCGCCCTTGCGCGCGAGCACCAACGCTTCCTCGCCCAGCGCGAACGCCGCACTCTCGTCGACGAAGCACACATCCACCACCGCGCCATCGACCTGCACGGGTCGCGTACGCTCGACCACGGAGGGAATGTCGCTGTGGGTCTCGGCCACGCGTCAGGCCACGCAGCTCTCGAAGCCCTGCCGGATCTTCTCCTCCGGCAGCTGGCGGCCGATGAAGACCATGCGGCTCAGCCGCTTCTCGTCCTTCTTCCACTCGCGCTGGTGATCGCCGTCGAGAATCATGTGCACGCCCTGCAGCACGAAGCGCTTGTCGTCATCCTTGAACGCCAGGATGCCCTTGCAGCGCAGAATGCTGGGGCCTTCCTTCTGCACGAGGTCCTGCACCCAGGGGAAGAACTTGTCGGGGTCGAGCGGCTTCTCGTGCGAGAGCGAGAGCGATTGCATCTCCTCGTCGTGATAGTGCTTGAGCCCGCCGCCATGGTGGCCATGGTCATGGTGGTGATGATCGTGGTCGTGATCATGATGATGGTCGTGATCATGACCGTGGTCGTGACCGTGCTCGTGATGCTCGGCCTCCAGAAATTGCGGCTCGATCTCGAGAATGCGGTCGAGGTCAAACGCGTTGCGCCCCAACACCTCGGGCAGAGGGATCTGGCAGCGCTCGGTGGTGTGCAGCTTGGCATACGGATTGATGCCACGGATGCGCGCCTCGACATCGGCAAGCTCCTCGGGCGCTACGAGATCGGCCTTGTTGATCAGGATCACGTCCGCGAAGGCAATCTGGTTCTTGGCCTCGGGCGCATCCTTGAGCCGGTCTTTGAGCCACCTGGCATCGGCCACGGTGACCACTGCATCGAGCTTGGTGCGGCGGCCGACATTCTCGTCCATGAAGAAGGTCTGTGCCACCGGCGCCGGATCGGCGAGCCCGGTCGTTTCCACGATGATGGCGTCGAACTTGCCCTTGCGCCGCATCAGCCCGTCGATGATGCGCACGAGGTCGCCGCGCACGGTGCAGCAGATGCACCCGTTGTTCATTTCGAACACTTCCTCGTCGGCGCCCACGATCAGGTCATTGTCGATGCCGATCTCGCCAAACTCGTTGACGATCACGGCGAACTTCTGCCCGTGCGGCTCGGACAGGATGCGGTTGAGCAGCGTGGTCTTGCCGGCGCCCAGGTAGCCGGTCAGCACCGTGACTGGAATCTTGTCAGACATCGATCACTCCATTTGCGCCGTAACATAGGGGCACCGCCGCGGATTCCAAGGCGAAAGTGACGCATTGGCCTTGCTGGCCTTGCACCGGCGGGGGCGCCGCCCTACGCTCCCGGGCAATCTCGGCAGCCGCCCCGGGCGCGCGGGCGAGACGACG
>Ga0099792_10000887_pt1 | contig 11016 bp, 9 predicted proteins | sample Rivendell_Oct201_8_FD_83780 | JGI IMG/M metagenome (GOLD analysis project Ga0099792, IMG submission 83780) | Vadose zone soil microbial communities from the Eel River Critical Zone Observatory, Northern California, USA -... | ecosystem: Environmental > Terrestrial > Soil > Vadose zone >...
CGAGTGCCCTGATGGACGCTGCGAGTTGGTTCACGTCTCCCATCGGATACAAGAGCCCGGTCTCGCCTTCGTGTACTAGTTCCCGGCGCGACCCCAGGTCGGACGCAACCACCGCTCTTGCTTCAGCATAGGACTCAAGAATTGTCTTGCCCAGTGTTTCGTAGGCGTGAGAAGGCAGCACGGTGAATCGAGATTGAGCAATCAGCGCATGCAGTTCCGTTCCCCTGGCGTATCCCACAAATTCCACGTTCGTCAGGCCCAGTCCAGCGGCCAAATCATGCAGCTCACTACGTTGCGGTCCATCGCCGGCGATGATCAGACGCATGTCCGGCAACTGTTTCATGGCACGCACCAGATCGCCGACGCCTTTTTCCTGTGACAGCCTTCCGAAATAAAGAAGTGGCGCATCCTTCGCCGCGCTTGACCCAACCTGCAAGGGCATCGTCTGAAAATGCGGTAAGACGTCAAACTTTTCCGCGTTCCATCCGTGCTCGACGAACTTGTCGCGGACAAATTGGCTGGGCGCCAAGAATCGGTCTACACACTTCCGGTAAGTACCTAACCATCGATGAATGTAAGCTTCCGCCGCCAGCGCCATCCGCGCCCCCACCCCCGGATAACATTTGACCATCATCATGTGCCAGAATTCTCCGCCCTTGCACGCCTCACAGGACTCACCTTTCGACACCATGTTGTAGCTGGGACACAGCAGTTTGAAATCGTTCAGGTGATACACCACCGGAACATTCTGGGCCTTGAGTTCGAACAGGATCGATGGCGAAAGATGGTGGTAGATATTTCGTACGTGTGCCACATCTGGCCGAAACTCTTTGATCATGGCCCGAATGCGCCTGCGGGCATCGAACGAGTAGACTGCGTGTCCCGCCACCTTCATCTTCTGCCACGCCCCGTGTTGATTTTTGAAGTCGATATGTGGAACAAAATGTTGATCGTAAGCCGTGGGCTCGCCTCGCGGATCGGCCATGGAAAAGAGCGCCACTTTGTGGCCATGGGAGCGCATCAATTCCATCAGTTCGAACAGGTAGACCTCGGTGCCACTGAAAGCGAAGTTATATTTGTTGCAGAACAAGATCCTCATCACGAAAACCTCCGACTCTGTTGGACGGTCCGCTGGATGAACAATTCGCCGAACGACTCAAGGTTCCTGGTGCGGTTGAAGTTGTGGCGGACCTGCACCCTGGCCCCATGCCGGATCCAGTCGAGTTGCTTCGCCGCGGAAAGAATGTGAGGAGGTTGGTCAGGACGCTGGTGCGCGCGCACGAGCGAGTGTATGAAGAGAAGCCGTGCGACAAAATCTGCCAGCGATCCAGGTTTGTATAGAAAACCCGTCTTGCCGGCGATTACGAGCTCTGGGATACCCGTGATCTCCGGCGCCAGCACAAGGTTGCCACTTGCCATGGCCTCCATGAGAACCAGGGGAATTCCTTCACTGCGGCTGGTAAGCACAACCACGTCCGCCCGCGCGTACAGCGAGCCGGTCTGTGCGTTTGGCACGTGGCCTAGCAGCCGTACCCGGCCCCTGAGGCCGTACTTCAGAATCAGCGCTTCCAGATTGCTGCGCTCCGACCCTTCGCCAGCTATCAAACATTCGAACCCGGAGCCACAGGCGCGGAGATGAGCACAGGCGCGCACGAGAAATGCATGATCTTTGACGGCATGCAAACGCCCCACAGCAAGCACGGAGAGATGGGAACTCGGTCCGTCACTGTCGATCCGGCGCGTAACACATGAGACGGCTCTAGATTTGGGAATACACACACCCAGTCGTGATACCAGGACCTTTTTGGCTTCAACCCCTGGATATTGTTGGAGAATGTAGCGCCGGTTATATTCCGAAACCGTGAGGCAGAAGCGGCAATTCTCAAGCTTCGCGTCCAGATATGTCCTGTGCAGCAACAAGTCTGATCCGTGCAAGGTCAGGCTGAAGCTCACGTCGAGAAATCGCGCCGCTGCCATCGCGATCCACGACCCGAAATACCCATGGTGTGCGTGAATGTGGTCGACCTCGCGCCCTTCTAATTGCAGTGCGTAACACGCTCCCAACCACGTGTGTGCGAGTGCCTTGATCCGCTGCATCGGAGACTCGCGGCCCCGCAGAAGAATGCGCCGCATGAGGTCCGCAATCCGATTCCAATGACGGATGCAGAGCCAAAGTGCGCGCATCACGATGATTATCCGAAGCGGCTGCAGCACCACCGTTTCCAATCCAGATTCCACGTGAACAGCGTCATGTGAAGTGGCCTTCCTTACACTTCCCGGGATGACGTGAATCCCGCGGCTCCGTAGCTCTTCGATTTCTTCCGTCACGTAGGGCTCGACGGCAGAAGGAAACTGAATCGCGAGATAGGCGATGGTCGGCATAAGAATCGGGAGCGAGGCTCAGATGCTCTTCAGCGGACACACCTCTGGGACCGAGGTTCCCGCGCTACTACGCTTTCCCCAGCTTTCCTACGTTGCGCGGCGAGCATTCCCGCCATGGTGAATAGCAGCCCATTCACAAACTGATAGTTCATGACCACCAATGCGGCATTTATCCAGTACACGCCGAGAAGAAGCGGCCACAGACTGTGGAAGCTCCGGTCAAGAAAAACGTTGGATTCTCCTCGTGGAATCGACCCGCGGCCCAGTCGCCAGATCTCCCACATCAGCCACGCATACAGGGCCAGCCCGGCGATGCCATGCTCGACCAGTAGTTCAAGGTAGGTATTGTGCGGATACAACACTCTTTCGTTGTATCCGTTGACATGACGCGCCAACTCGGTCGGCATCTGGTTGATGCCCCATCCGGTTAACGGTCGCTCTAGAAACATTTGCCATCCGCCGCTGTAGACAGCTTCCCGAAAATCCACCGGTCCACGCTCTTGCATCCGCTCGGTCAGCGTGCTCTGCAACTCTGGAAAGCTGACAACAATCAAGAGTCCCGCGGCCCCGATGATGGCCAGGCCGAGGCACGCCTTTCGTAGAGTGCCGTTCCGAGAGCGAACGATCAACAAAAGCATCGTCGCCCCAAACGATAACCACACAGCGCGCGTCATCGTGGCCAGAATGGCCACCGGCACGGACCCAAGCAGGAGCGCGGCCTTCGCGCCCCGCAGCGTGCCACGGCGAAACGAGTGCCAGGCGAGAAGGCCAAGAAGGTTAAGAGAGACCCCGTTGGCCACAGCCTGCAACAGTGGGCCTCGCCCCCGGTCGGCGTGGTAGCCAAGGCTGGCATCGAGAATGAAGTGGGGAAAGATTAGTTGCTTCGCTCCTGCCAGAAAAGCGATTGCTGTGAAACTCAGATAAGCGAGGGTGAGCAGCGCAAAGATCTCGAACTGCCGGAAGAACCTTTCCTCCGTGAACACCATGCCTGCCAGATGAAACAACGTGAACGGCACAATGAACTTTGCCGCAAGCAGGCACCAGGTCTGATTGTCGAAGGGCTGTCCGGCAACGCTCGCCACGGCAATCACGGTGAGTCCCACCATCGGCAACGTGGCTCGCTCTATGCTCAAAAGGCGCTGGCGCAGGACTATCGCCTTGCCCACTACGGCAAGCACCAACACTCCAAACGCCACGCGGTCGATTTCATAGAAGGAGACGTCCGGATGTCGAAACAGCATCGCCGCCAGCGCTGCTAGAAACAGTAAGGACGGCAGCGCCATGATGGCCTGCAGTGGCCGCAGTACGATCGCCACTGCCCGCACCGCGAACTCTTCCGGCCATGTGACTGGTCTGGCCACGCGCAGTGAAGTCGACTGCATCAGTCCCCGCTCCCTCGAACCACGGCCACTACCGTCTTCAACAAGATCTTCGAGTCCAATCCCAGGGTCCACGTCCGGATATATTCCCGATCTAGTTCAATGCTGCGCTGGAAAGAGGGATCGCGTCGGGCAGTTACCTGCCACAGGCCGGTAATTCCCGGCGTGACATCGAGTCGGGCCAAGTCCTCAATTTCGTACGTCACAAAGTCGTCGAGCGGATGCGGCCGGGGACCCACCAGACTCATCTCCCCCTTCAACACATTCCAAAATTGAGGAAGTTCATCCAGGCTGAACCGGCGCAGAAAACGTCCCACTCTTGTGATCCGCGGGTCGCCGGTGATCTTGAAAATTGCTCCCGAGCGCTGATTGTGGTGCCGTAGACTATTCTTCAAAGCGTCGGCATTGCTCACCATGGTGCGAAATTTGTAACAGCGAAACAGCCGGCCCTTCCGCCCTGCTCGTTGTGCGGCATATATCACCCGGCCGCTCGAGTCGAGTTTGATGAGCCCTGCAATCGCGATCAATAACGGAGCCGAAAACAGGAGCGCAATACTCGCTCCCAAAACGTCCACGACGCGTTTTGTAACTAGCCCCACTGGCAAATGCTCGCGATGGAGGCAGATCACTGGCAAATTGCCGAGCCTCTCGACCTCGGATCCGTCGGACTGGCATCCGAAGAGGTCGGGAACAATCTGTAGGTCCAAGCGCAGCTTCCGGGCTTCTTGCAGTACACGGAGCGTTAATCTCCGGTCGTGCGGAGCCGCGAGAATCACCTCGTCTATGAATCCCCTACGTGCCAGGCGTGCCAGACTGCTGACCTCTCCAATAACTCCGTCGCCTGTGGCCCTTTCATCGTCCAAAAATCCACAAATCACGCGCCCCTCTTCGGGATGGTTTTGAACATGCGCCGCCACTCGTCGCCCCACTCCTCCCGCTCCTACGATCAGGACGTTCCGCCTTTCGCATCCGCGCTTACCGCCGCGGCGCTCTCGCCGTAGCTCATTCCAACGCCAGGAAAAAAGAGCGCAGAAACTTAACAAGCCTGCGCCGCAAACCACTGCAGTCGTACTTGGAAGCGCCCCTTGCATCTGATACGAAACGCAGAGCAGCCCTGTCGCCCATAGAGTCGCTTTTCCCAATCCCCGAGCCTGCTGTCGCAGGTCGGAGTTACGTGCGTATAGCCCCTCGGAGTATCCCAGCAGTGTGATCAGCGCTGCATGCAGCAATGCGATTCCTAGGAGCCTCGAGGGCGCGAGTGGTTCTAGAGGTCGAGTGAACAGTGAGACTGCTCCCACCAAAAGCCAATTCAGCCCCACAAGCGTGAAGTCAGCTGCCATCAACCGCAGCCATCTCTCACGGTCTCTAGTTTTCAAGGGGCTTGGAAGGATAAGCCCGAGTGCAGTTTCCGAAAACGTCTTCGTCGCAGGATCTGCCGGTGCGGGCCACGCCTCTTCCGCGGGAAATTCGAACTTGGGCATCAACGAGCGTGATGGCTTCTTCAGGCTTCCACGAAAGGGAACCGCGACGCCGGGGATCAGGCGCGCGGCCCACTCCGCTTCTGGAGTTTTCAAGTGCTTTAAGAGAGAAGGAGACACAGTTCAGACCAGTTCCAACTGGTAACCCCTGATCTCGACGGCCAGCGAGTTCGCAATCGATTCAATCGAGATCACCCACCTAGCTTTGCCGTAATGTATCAAGGTCGTCCGACTCCGTTTCCACGTCGCAAGTCCCCGTCCGCAGCGTGGCCGTGACTACCCACGCGGTCGCCACGGTCCTTCGCGGTCGAGGCACACCTCGTCTCAAGCTTGTTACCGGGATAACGCGCTACTGACGGGTCACAACCTCCGGTAGATTCCTTCCGGAATCGGAAACTTTCTACCGGTCAATACCATTCCAAGAAGTCTCACGTCTGCCGCATCAAGGGTTTCCTTGATTTTTAGTGCCGCAGCTCGCCGTGTCCGGTGGGCTTCCAGGACCAGGATGATTCCGTCTGCTGACCGTCCCAGGGCTGCGGCCTCGTTCGACTCTCCCGCGGGCGGCCCCTCGATGATCGAGTACTCGAACTCGCGGCGAAGCTTCGCCAGGTATCCATTCAGCGACATGCTCGAAACCAATTCATCGCCGCCGGTCAGGATTTTGCTCCGCAGGAGCATCCAAAGATTACTTCGCACTTGGGTAGCGGACTGAAGCAAAGTTGTAGCGCTCTCTTCGATTCCGGGCCAGGTTCTGTCCCGATCCATTCCCCCATTCTGCGTGCCGCGGGGCACTACAGCGACGCTTCTCGATGTTTCGATCGCGAGAGCTTCTCCTATTTGGCGGCAGATGCTGGCGACGTCCGTCCCCGACTCGGCGGGGGTCAGCACTATCTGCGTGACGGGACGCGCAAGACTCGCAAAAAACACTTGCCGAACGAGTCCCCAGATCTGCTCGCGGGCAAAACTTTCCGGATTCCATGGGCAGACCTGAAGACTCGCTACACTTTGTCGACGGGCCGCAATTGTCTCCGCCGCACTGTCCAAGCCAGAGGATTGGAACGCGCCCAGGCTCATGAGACACTCCTCCACGCAGAGAGAGACTTCTTGCTGGTCTTCCCTGGCAATGACGCCAAGACCGGTACGTTTAGATAAGTAAGCGCTTCGTCAGGCGTGCGGAATGCTGGGTCCAGGTAGTCCACGGCAAAGGCGACAGCCGTGCCGGACGTTCCGGCCGCCGCAAATCCCACCATCAGCACCATCCATGCGGACCACACTGGGAGTGCGGGGACCACAGGTTGCTCGGCGATCACGACATTCACGATGCCTCCTTCGTCCAGGGCATCGTCCATCCGCGCCTCCTCCCGCTTTTTTACATACAACAAATAGCTCTCCTGCGCCGCTTTTTCCGTGCCGATCATGTCGTCCTGGGCAATGGCGTCTTCCCCGAATCTTCGGGCCACCGATCGATATGCAACAATTTGCGTGCGCGTCGCCGCCGCTCTCTCTTCCAACCCTCTCAACTGCACTCGATCGCGTTGCAACTCGGCTTTGGCCCACTCGTAATTTGCACTCTTATCTGTCGTTTCATCGCGCACCGGGTTTTGGGCCTCGGCGGCGATCGCCGCCTTCGCTTGTACAATTTGCGCGTCGGCCTCCTGGACGAATCGGTGAGTCGGTTCAAATTTCGTGAGCAGCTGAATCCGGCGCAGTTCCAACTCAAACAGGCTCGATTTCAGGGCTTTCAGAAGTTCCGGATTGTCGGCCGTGCGAATCTGCGTTGTCGTTCGTTCCGGCAAAGTGGTTAATTGTGACTCCAGTTCATGGGCCCGGCGTCGGGTTTCCGCGAGTTCTATCTGCGCTTGGCGGTAGTTCGCGTCTACATCACTCAATCTCTGCAACGCCAGGTCGCGTTGCTGCGCCGCCGATACCACTCCCTTGCTTGAAGTGAAGCGCAGCAAATCCAGTTGGGCCTTTTCCAGTTGTCGCCGGGATTCATTCGTCTGTTGCTCGAAGAATCGGGACTCGCCGTCGGGACGGTGAACCTCAGTATGTTTCGCTAAATAAACGCTGGCCAGGGACTGCAGCACTCTTGCCGCCCGCCTGGGATCTTCGGAGCTATAACTCACTACGATCAGGTTGGTCTTCCGGATCGGCTCGATAGTCAGCTTCTTGGCGAGCCGCCGCATTGCTCGTTCCACTCGAACAGCCTGGTCCTCGCCGGGCCTCAAAAAGTGCAACCAGTCGCGATGGGCCAAGCCATTGCTCGCGACAACCTTGCGCAGAACCTCGTCACCTCTAAGCAATTCCACCTCAGAACTCAATTCTTCCTCGGTAACGGCCATCCGAGTCAGGTCGACCGGGGCGTTTTCCTGCGCCGTCACCGGAGCGTCTGCGCGTCCTCGCCGCACCAGGAGTTTGATGTGGGCTTCGTACTTAACTCCGGCGAATGCGTAAAACGCCGCTCCCGCGAAAACTATTCCCGCGATGCAGATGAAGACCCTTCGCTGCCGAAATAGCACCATTGCCAGGTCGCGCACCGTCGGCGACGGCAACTCCATTTCCCTGCGTATTGGCGCTTCGTCGAGCATGTGGGTTGAGTTGGATCTGTTTTCTTAAAACTGGGTAGGACTGACGTACATGCTCATCGAAGGTTTCGTCAGAAATCTGGCAATCTTTGAAATCGCATTCTGTGGAACAAAAACCAAATCGCCTGGCCGAAGGTGAGCGTCTTCCCTGAGGCTGTTCGTCTTCAGCATCTTTTTCAGATTGAGTACCCGCGTCTCGACCAGATCGTCATCCACGCGCCGAAATAGCACTACCTGGGAATGTTTTGCCTGTGAAGTCAGTCCACCCGCGATCTCCACCGCCTCAGCGACGGTGGTGTCGCTGCGCAGTTCGTACTTCCCGGGGTGTCCGACTTCCCCTCCCACGATGAAGTAGGGATGCTCGAACTCTTTCAGCGCTACCGCGACTTCGGGGTCATGCAAATATCCACGGTAGGCCTGCCGGATGGCATCGCTGAACTCCGCCATGGTCAGCCCCTGCGCGTACACCATGCCTGCGTCCTTCACTGCCACATAGCCGTCGGGCTGCACCGTCAGGGTCTGGTTGAATTCCGGCGAGATCGTAAAAGTTACTTCGGCGACGTCGCTCGGTCGTAGCCGGTAGAGCGGACGGCGCTCCCCTCCGAGTAAAGGGTTTCCCAGTCCGTCCGCTCTTCCGGATTTTGCGGCCATTGTTTCAACGTCTCCCGCCCCAGCCCCGGTTAAGCCAGATTGGGAAGACCCCTTGTCTCCGCCCGAGTTATTGTTTTGACTTTCCTGGGCGGGGGCCGCCAAAGAGCAATGCAACACGAATAGCGCCAGCAACGAATGTCGGACGATTATGAAAAAATGCCTCATTTTTTCGCGCGTACTTTGTACGAAAAGTCACCGCTTGGTGCCGGGCTACATGTCGCAAACTACAGCCTAAGGAATGGCCCAGCAAGACATGGGAAGTGTTGTGCTCGAAAGTAGGGAAGCCCCGGAGTTGGGAAAAACATGCAAGAGAATGGCAAACGATGGCTTAATGGCTTCTCCTGAGAGAGTTAGCGCGCGTGCAAGCAGCGTTTACTTGTCTCAATTCTGATTCGGGACTCGCTCAACGGGCTACCCACGAAAGTAGACTTGCATGTTTGGACTGTCACCACGCAAGAGGAGTAGCAGTCAGTTCCGAGGCGGCAATGATTCGCGCGCATCAGGTTAGAGGTGAGAATCGCAATTCAAATGAGCGGTCCTGTGTGTTGCTGCTGCCTTGTTTCCCACAGCTGCTCAGAACTCACTGGCAATTCCCAGGGCACGAGACTCTCGATTCCCGATTTGAATGACGTACCACAATTATGTGACGTCCTTCCTTGTGAGGTACTTATCCAGTCCCTAGAATCGACACCATCTGGTCAAAAGTTGGGAGAACCCGTTCATGAGTCCGTCAGCCGCCACTCCGGATGCCATCGGTGTCCTTATCGTCGATTCCAATCGCCTGCAGGCACAATTGCTTACCAATGCTTTGCGCCGCCATGCGGAGTTTCGCATCGCCACCTGCTCCATGGACATCGCTTCTCTTCTTCAGGCCTTCGCGGCCAGGCCTCCCCACGTTGCCCTTTTGTCCCCGAATTCTTTCGTGGGCAATGCCGAGAATATGGCGGTTCTGCGCCACTTTCATCTCTCTCATCCCGAAGTCTCTAAGGTTTTGCTGGTTGAGTCCTGCGATCGTGAGATTGTGGTCGGCGCCTTCCGCTCTGGTGTCCGCGGGATCTTCTGTCTTTCGCAGTCCAGTCTTCGCTTGCTGAGCAAGTGCATCCAGCGTGTTGGGCGCGGGCAAGTATGGGCCAACACCGAACAACTGAATTACCTGCTCGATCTAATTTCTGAGGTCCCATCGTTGCGCGTGTTCAACTCCTACGGGGACCATCTTCTCACTCCGCGCGAAGAGCAAGTTGTCGCTCTGGTCGCTGAAGGCCTAGCCAATCGAGAGGTGGCCCTGGAACTCAGGCTGAGTGAGCATACGATCAAGAAATACCTGTTCCGGATCTTCGATAAGCTTGGCATCTCGACGCGAGTTGAGCTCGTTCTCTACGCAGTGAACCATGGAGATCCACGGCACGCCGAATTGCTGATGGGGATGGGCCGAACTCTTCCGCGCACGTGATACGTCAGCGCGTATTGAGTCTCCGCCATTTGAAAACTCTGGGCCAGGACCTGTATAACTGCCGGGGACGCACTCCTTGCCCAATGCCGATTCCAACCCGGGTCTGGTAGCCAAACCTCGCCGCTGGACGATATTTGCCGCCGGCCTGTTGCTGTTGGCATTGGCTCTGGTTGTGATTTATACCAGCCGGGGCGCGTTCCTGAGCCCCCTCGCCCTGGTGGTTGTCGCCGCCATCGGTCTCGCCGCTCTTCTACTCCAGTTGCGTCTGCGGGACAATGGAAGCGCACGGGTCCATTCCCCATTGTGGCTGAACGTGCTGGGCATAGTCTTCGCGGTCGGGGCAGTGGTTGCCGATATCATGCGCCCCAACTCGGCGTGGATGTTCATAGCCGCACTAGTTGCCGTTTTTTGTTTTGCCATCAGCGGAGCGATTGTCTTGGATGGGCTGCGCAAGAACCGCTCCTGAGCTCGCAAGCTCTTGGTCCGAAAAGATGGCACGCCAGTGTCAACTATGGCTTGAATTCCACCGCTACGGTAGTCTCCACGACGATCGGTTGACCGTTTTCTTTGTAAGGTTCAAACTTCCACCAACGCAGGGCGTCCATTGCTGACCGCGCCAGCACGTCAGGACCATTCAGCGGCTTGATTGCCAATACCGACCCGTCCCGCCCTACCACTACGTCGAGAGCGATCACTCCTTGAAGTCCCGTCCCGCGTGCAGTCTCTGGATATCGGGGTTCCACGCGATGGATTAACAGCCTCTCCATTTCCTCTGGAGGAACGTGCGCTTTTGGCTGTTCCCCTGAAGTGGTCGGACGACCAGTTAATCCCGACTCCAGTTCTTCCCAGCCCCGGTTCCAGCGCCACCAGAGAACGGCCAGTAAAACTGTCGCTGCAATCAGCGCTGCGATCCATCCGCGGCCGCGCCGCCTTCGGACTGGACTGCGCTGCCTGCTCGGATGGGAGTCTCCTCGGACACCGCTTTCGCGTTCTTCAAAAATTTCAGTTGCGGTTGTGGTCGCGGCAGGTTCTGCCAGAGCCTTTATCTGCACCGCCCAATCTCGAATCGCAGCCTGTTGTTCGTTTGACAG
>Ga0099792_10000890_pt1 | contig 10997 bp, 10 predicted proteins | sample Rivendell_Oct201_8_FD_83780 | JGI IMG/M metagenome (GOLD analysis project Ga0099792, IMG submission 83780) | Vadose zone soil microbial communities from the Eel River Critical Zone Observatory, Northern California, USA -... | ecosystem: Environmental > Terrestrial > Soil > Vadose zone >...
ACGCAGTCGAACCCATCGGGTGTCGGCATGCCGTCTCTTCTGGAAGGGTTTGGACAATGGTTGCTCAATCGAGACGACCGGTTAGGGCACTGACCTTCGCCTGCAGCCTGTTCGCCATGCTCGTCGGGACTCAGTCGGCCCCGGCGGCCACTGACGGCAGCGAAGACACGCAATTCGGCGGGACGGAACCGTGCATTGTCGGGTATCGGTTTGAACCGGGCCCCATCGTGGGTGGCCACTATCGTCAACCGACACAAGCGGAATTCGAAGCGAGGAAGCGCGAACTACTGGCACGAAGCCACGGAAGTGGCGGTCGCTGCTCTGCGCCGCCGCTCCCATCTACAGCCGGCGCATCCGACGCTCAGATTGCGGGCGGCTCGGTCTATACCGGCCCGTTACCATCGCGGCCGGATGTTCGCCGTCGCGGCGACGCACGTGAACAGCCGTGTGGCTTGGTCCGAAACGCTGCAGAATTTAGCGGGGCTCGGCCCCGTGCCCGTCCGGGACAGCGAGTACGTCGTAGACCCCGCTCAACGGATTGGAGGTCCGTCGGAACATTAATATGTCATCGACCCGGGCGGGACGAGCCAGAATAGGAACGCGCTTTGTATTCGGTCTAAAAACGGTGGCGAATTTCTAGGCTATTGACCGTACCTGCATCACTTGGCGGCCGGCAATAACACTCTTGTATAATTCCTGAGCATCGCGGGCGCATGCAAAAACTGCGTTTCTCCGCTTCTTCGATTCAATTCAAGGCAAGGATGATGAGTGTCAAGAGATCTCGAAATCGCAGTCATCGACGATGACCAGTCATTCCGAATGGCGCTCGTGGAATCGTTATCCTCTCTCGGATATGGAGCCGACGGATACGCCTCTGTGGAGGACTATATTGGTTCGACTGGGGGTAAATCGTTTGATTGCGTTGTCACGGACATTCACATGCCTGGTATGAGCGGGCTGGACCTAATGAAACGCCTTGCCGCTGGAGGTTCGACGACCCCCGTCGTGTTGATCACGGCACGTTCAGACACGAACCTGGAGGCTAAAGCCGCCGCCGCGGGGGCGGCGTGGCTGCTCAGAAAGCCTTTTGAAATAAACGAGTTGATCGAATGCATCGAAGGAGCCGTGAAAGGATAAACGCCAATTGTGACCATGCGGGCGCCGAGTTCCTGGGTTTTAGAGCATTACGGCGAACGCGCCATATGATATGCTCCACTTCCCGCAATGGCGCAGATGCGTCGTTAGACCGAGGTGTTCTGAATTTCGCTGTAAAAGCTGCCCAATAATCAGGGACAAAATCTCAAAACGAGCGGGCGACGCGGTGACTAAGAAGACTGAACCTATCCGGTTTGCTGGATCCCAGCTTGGCGAGAATCGCCATGTCTGCGCCTTCTTCAACAGCGACGAAGAGGCGTATCGCATACTGCTTCCATTCATAAGCGACGGGTTCGCATGCGGCGATAAGGCGGTTCACCACGTCAATCCCGGTCAATGCGTCAATCATATGAAGCGACTAGCCTTGGCGGGCATCGATTCAGCAGCCGCAAAGCGGACCGGGCAACTCGAGGTACAAACCAATACCGAGGCATACCTTCGGGATGGCCGGTTCGATCAGGAACGGATGCTCGACGTTTTCGAGCAGTTGGCTGCGGCGAAGAGCGATTTCCGCTTGAGCCGTATCGTCTGCCAGATGGACTGGGCGGCGGATCGATCGCACATAGACGATCTCATAGAATTCGAATCCCGCGTGAACCACGTATGGTCTCGTCACGAGGACGTGGTGATTTGCGTTTACGACCTCGCAAAGTTTGGTGGTGACGCAGTCATCGACATCATGCGCACGCACCCGATGATCGTCATCGGCGGGATCCTCCAGCAGAACCCGTTCTTTGTGCCCCCCGAGGAATTCCTGCACGAACGGCGCTCCCGAAGGATCGTTTAGTAACATGGACGCGCGGGTCGAGCCCACACCCGACGAAACCAAGCGCCTTCAGCGCTGCATCAATGATTTGACAAGTCTTCTCGCTCTTCCCGCGATCTGGAGCGGTGGCGACCCATCCCATATCCTTCGGACCTTGATTGACGCGCTACTCGGCATGCTGCGCCTGGATTTCATATACGCGCGGTTCACTGGGTCGTCCAGCGACGCACCAATCGAGATGGTGCGGGTACACTCACGAGAATTGGGGGCAGGAGCGGAGGAATTAGGTCGTGCACTTCGCCAATGGCTGGCGGAGGAACCGCCGAAATGGCCGCGCTCGATCAAAGATCCTTTTGGCGACAATGACGTTACGATCGTGCCGCTGAGATTGGGGCTGAGTGGCGAACTCGGTGTGATTGTAACAGGGTCGTCTCGAGTGGAATTCCCCGAAGTAACCGAGAGACTTGTTCTTAGCGTCGCTGCCAATCAGGCGGCAATAGGGTTGGAAGAAGCTCGACGTTTGAGCGGTGCCGAACAGGCGCTCTCGGCAAGCCAACGTGATCTCAAGTTGATTATCGATACGATTCCGGCGTTGGCTTGGTCTGCGCGTGGTGACGGGTCAGGCGAATTCTTCAATCAACACTATATCGACTACGTAGGGCTTCCCCTGCGACAATTGCAGGAGTCGGGCTGGCAAGCCAGCGTTTACCCGGATGATCTGGGCGGACTTTGGGAGACATGGCAGATCACGGCTGCTTCCGGCCGAGCAGGTGAAGCCGAAGGTAGGCTGCGTCGCGGCGATGGCGAATATCGTTGGTTTTTGTTCCGCTGGAACCCGCTACACGACGATAATGGAAAGATCGTGAAATGGTACGGGATCAACACCGACATCGAGGGCCGGAAGCGAGCCGAGATCCATCTTGCCGGCGAGAAGCACGTTCTGGAGATGATCGCGTCGGGGCGGTCCCTTCGCGAAGTTCTCGCCGCGCTATGCAGGTTGTTCGAGCGGTCTGCGCCGGATTGCCACTGCGGCATTTACCCGATTGATTGGCGTGGCAAGGCATTCCAGTACGGCGTCGCGCCCTCTCTTCCCGCCAGCTACACCGCCCCAATCGAGGGATCGTCGATCAAATCCGACGATTCGCCCCGCGGTCAGTCGATCAGCGAAAAGACCCAGGTGATCGCGGAGGATATTGGATCTGATCCTCGTTGGATGGCTGCCCCGTGCCGCGCCCATGTGGTGGAGCATGGGTTGAGGGCAGTTTGGAGCACACCGATTTGCTCACGGGAGGGATCGGTGGTCGGCACTGTCTGCATCTACCAACAAAAGGCGGGCCGCCCGTCTCCGCACCACCAGGAAATCATCGCTCATGTTGCACATCTCGCGAGCATCGCAATCGAGCGCTCGCAGGCTGAGGCCGCGCTCAGACGAAGCGAAACGTTTCTGACCGAAGGCCAGCGGATTAGTTTGACGGGCTCGTTTTTGTGGGCGGTGGACACCGACGAACTGACCTTCTCGGAGCAGCTCAAGCGCATTTTCGAGTTCGAGCCCAATGCCGAGGTGACCTTGGATCAGATTGCCGAGCGCGTGCATCCTGATGACCTTCCACTGCTAGCTGAAAAGACGGCGGAGATACGATCGGGCCAAGACAACCTTGAATATGAAATCCGACTGCGAATGCCGGACGGCCGCGTGAAGTACATGCGGGTGTTTGGCCGGGTTATCCGGCATGAGGACGACCGCCTGGAATGTTTGGGCGCGGTTCAAGACGTGACACGGCGTCGGCTTGCCGAAGAGGCGCGCGATAAGGTCCGATCGGAACTGGCGCACGTTAGTAGGGTCGTAAGCCTGGGCGCGCTGACAGCTTCGATCGCACACGAGATCAACCAGCCGCTCGCTTCCATCATCACCAATGGTGAGACCGGACTGCGCTGGCTTACGCGTTCCGAACCTGATCTTGAAAAAGTCCAAAAATTCACCAAGCGCGTACTCGATGATGCACGTCGAGCGGCTAAGATCATCGCTCGCATCCGGACTATGGCAGCTCGGGGAACGTCCAAGCATTCGGTGATCGCGCTTGATAAAGTAGTAAGGGATTCGACGTCTTTCCTGGAGCACGAATTCCAGTCGAGGGCGGTGTCAGTTTCACTTGATTGTGCGCCGGGCCTTCCAATGGTTTTTGGCGACCGCACCCAGTTGCAACAGGTTATTGTGAACCTTGTAATCAATGCCGTTCAGGCTATGACGACATCACAAGTGTCTCGCAGGAGAATCGGTATCAGAACGCAACAAATCGATGCCGAGACGGTGTGCTGCATTGTCGAGGATAGCGGCGCCGGCATCGATGCGGAGCATTTACCGCATCTGTTCGATAGTTTCTTTACGACCAAGGAGACCGGCATGGGCTTGGGCTTGCCGATGGCCCAGTCGATCATCGAAGCGCACAATGGGCGCATTCGAGCCGACAATGAGTCCGCACTCGGCGGCGCGAGGTTTGTTTTCGAATTGCCAGTGAGCCCACTTTCGAGCGACGGTCCGCTCGTCCATTAGACTGATGCAGGCGACTTGATACCTTTTCTTTTGTCCGCAACCGATACCGCCACGGCGCACGGCCGGGAAAAATGGAGTTGCCGAGATGTCCATGCCGGCGGAGCGGCTCGTCATCTCAGCGTGTCAAGGTGACAGTCTCAAAGGCCCTGGCACGACCGCGGACCGAAAGCTGACCCAGGCGGACCGGCGGTGACCGAGGTCCCACCCACGTAGGATCGTCGGATAGGCGAAATCAAAGGATCGCAGGGTCATCCTTTGGTTTGATTCACACGGCAATTTCGGGCATGTTATGCCCCTGTGGCTGCAATGGTGGTGCCCTACGATGCCATCCCAGACAAGCGAGAGGGCGGTTGTCCATGTGGTCGACGATGACGCGTCAATGCGCGGCGCGTTGGAAGGCCTGTTCGACTCGGTAGGACTTACTACTTACAGCTATGGGGCGGCTGGAGAATTTTTGGCGGCGCCTCCGGTTGACAAGCCTGGATGCATCGTCATCGATATCCGCCTGCCCGATATGAATGGGCTCGATTTCCAGGTCCAGCTAGCTCAGATAGGTGTCCGACTGCCGGTCGTGATGATCACGGGGCATGGAGACATCCCGATGTCGGTTCGCGCCATGAAGCGGGGCGCGGTCGATTTCCTGTCAAAGCCATTCCACGATCAGGACATGCTTGATGCCGTTATGGCGGCGATCGAACGGGACCGGCAGCGGCGCGCCGTGGACCGCGACATTTTGCAGTTGCAGCAGCGCTTTGCGACTCTCTCTCCCCGCGAGCAGCAAGTCATGCTGCTCGTAACGTCCGGCAAGATGAACAAGCAGGTAGCGGGCGATCTCGGGATAAGCGAGATCACCGTGAAAATTCATCGGGGGGCGGCCATGCGGAAGATGGGCTCGAGAAGCTTGGCTGAGCTCGTCAAGATGGCCGAGGTCATCAAGCCCAAGGGCGCACAGCACCAGCGTAACACTTGTGTATAATTTCTGCCGTGCTCAGCAGGGCGCACGATTCTGAGCCCCGCGCCGTCTCTGCGTGGCCAATCCGGGGAAAGGATGACATGTGTCGGCAGAGCCCCTAGTTGCGGTCATTGACGATGATGAACCATTCCGAACAGCACTTGTTGAATCGCTTTGCTCGTTCGGTTATCGCGTGCGCGACTTTGCGTCCGCGGAAGAATTTGTTGCGGGGAACCTGGAACCTGCGTGCGATTGCATAATCACCGACATTCATATGCCCGGTATGAGCGGGCTCGATCTCAAGCGTCATCTGGCTGCCCATAGCTCCAAAGTGCCGGTCATCATGATTACCGCACGGGCAGAAGAGGGGCTCGAGGCCAGAGTCGCGGCTAGCGGCGCGGTGTGCCTGCTCAAGAAGCCGTTTGAATCGGATGATCTGATCGGTCGGCTCAAGAAGATTCTGAAGTGCTAGGGCCAAGTCGGGCGGTGTAATTGATGCAGCTCAGTAATTCAGGGACTTGCCCCTGTGTGTGCCGAAAACCTCGTCCTATTGATCTGGCGACGGAATGGCATAACTTCATGGGACAAATGATTGCGCTGCTATGCTTCTTTCTCAGGCTGTTGGCCTCTTCGTTCAAGTCGACAAGTCGACTTGAAGCGGAGAACGCAGCGCTCCGGCATCAGCTGATCGTGCTGCGGCGAAAGGCTGGCGGTCGGGCCGAGTTGATGAACGCCGATCGCCTGTTCTTCATTCTGCTGTATCGATGGTATGCGTCGATCCTCAAGGCCATCACGATCATCGGGCCCGAGACGCTGGTGCGCTGGCATCGTGCAGGTTTTCGTCGCTACTGGCGCTGGAAGTCTCGGAATCCAGGAGGCCGGCCGGCAATTCGTGCAGAATTGCGAGCATTGATCCGGCGTATGAGCATTAAGAATGTGCTTTGGGGTGCACCACGCATTCATGGCGAACTGCTCAAGCTCGGGTTTGCGGTCGCTCAGTCAACCATCGCCAAATACATGGTCTGGAACGTCGGCCCGTCCGATCAGCGTCGGGCCACCTTTCTGCGCAACCATGGGCCGCACATTGCCTCGATGGATTTGTTCGTGGTTCCCACTATTTGCTTTATCCAGCTCTACGTCCTGGTGATTGTCCGGCTGGCTCGACGAGAGCTGGTCTGGATCAACGTCACAAAACACCCAACGGCAGAATGGATCGGCCCAGCAGATAACTGAAGCCTTGCACGAGCCGCGTGAATTCCTTGAACTCAAGGCGAATGAATAGATTGGCTGCATCAGGAACCGTTCGCGGCGTTCCCGCCGACGGTTCGGCTGGCGGTGCTTGTTGGAGAGCCGAGTCAGCCCAGACCTTATGTTATCAGGGCCAAGGTACCGTCCGGTGTGAAGCTGATGCCGCACAGACACCGGAGGATCGAATCTACACGGTGACATCAGGCGTTTTCTATATCGGGCTAGGCGATCAGTTCGACGGCGACAAGGTGAAGGCCTATCCGCCCGGCTGCGTGGTTGTCCTGCCTGGCGATACCCCTCACTTCCATTGGGGCAGATGAGGAGATTACGTCACGCAGGTCACGGCGATCGGGCCGCTGGGCCTCGAATATATCGATGTGCACGACGATCCGCGGAGCAAGAGCCCTAGCGGGTCAAGCCGCAGCGACAACTCTGTGGTTGTCAAATGCCATCCAAGTGCGACCCCTTTTCGCGTCCAAAAATGCCCCCCACTGACGGAACCGAGACCGGCGTCGCGGAGCCCCACATAGCGGAGCAGAGCCGGTCTTGGCGGGCCGCTTACCAAAGGTGACGCCTGGTGGTCATCCTAATCGTCGCCGTGCGCCGTCAGCCTGGATGGAAGCCCGCCTCGAAGGCAGGGGCTGCCCGTCAGTGAGCTCGACGTAGGAAGTCGACGACGAGCTTCGTCGTCGCTTGCGGCTGCTCCTCCGTGATCCAGTGCCCGCAATCCGGAATAATCACATCTTCGACGTTGGCGGCAACACACCGGGTTATGGCGCCGATCATAGGGCCGAATGTAGCTTCGCCACCTAAGGCCAAGACTGGCATCTGAAGCTTGCCCTGCGCAAGGAACGTCTTGTTGTCGGCCGCATCTTGGCCGAACGTTAGGAACTGTGCAAAGCCCGCTCGGATTGCGCCGGGTCGCGCGTAGAGCGCCGCGTAGTGCTGACGCTTCGCTTCGTCAAACCGCTTCGGGTCTCGAGAAAGTTCGTTCCAGAAGCGGTCGAGATAGATGCGCTCGCGGCCAGCGACCAGACGCTCCATGTCCAAACCACCGAAACCAAAATGCCACATAGCTGGATCCTGTTTGATCTGGTCCCAGGGTCCGACGCCAGGCAACGGCGCGTCGATCGCCACCCACCGACTCATGCGTTCGGGATGGGTGCCAGCAATCGCGAAACCGACCATGATGCCGATATCATGCGTCACGAATTCGGCCGTACGCACGCCTAGGACGTCCAGTACGCCCACCACGTCCAGCGCCTGATTCTTCTTGTCGTAGCCGCCATCAGGCTTTGAAGAGAGGCCCAAACCACGGAGGTCGGGCGCGACAATCGTGTGGTCTTCGATGAGCGCGTTCGCGAGGTGGCCCCACATGTCGCCCGTTGTGCCGAAGCCGTGCAGCATAACAACCGCCGGACCATGCCCGCCGACGCGTACGTGGACCGTGATGCCGTTGGTTTCGACCTCATGCGCCTGCATCGCAGCAGGGAAGGGATGGATACCATCCTGATGTCCGTTATCGTTCATCGCTTTACTCCGAATTTGGGGGGAACACGGTCGAGAAAACTTGAGGATAAACTAATGCTGTATGCCGCTTCAGCGAGATGTGCCGAGAGAGTTGCGGATCAACGTGGCGATCTCATTCGCGGCCGTATCCAATGCGAAGTGGCCCGCGTCAAGGACGTGAACTTCCGCCTCCGGCACATCCCGGCGATAGGCTTCCGGCTCCGAGATATCGAACGAGGGATCATACTTGCCCCAGATCACCAGCAGGCGCGGTTGCCTGCGACGCATCCAATCCTGCCATTTGGGGTAGGATTCCACATTGGTGCGGTAGTCGTAGAACATGTCGCTTTGAATGTCGGCTTGGCCAGGTTGACTGAGAAAAGCAAATTCATCGGTCCACAGATCCGGGTCATAGCGATCCACGTCGGGATCACTCCCGACATGACGCGTCCGCGTCGCGTGCGGTGACAGAAGATTGGCGCGAAGGGTGTCTTCATGGGCAGCCCGATCGGCCCAGAAGGCTCGTCGCGGTTTCCACAATGCGCCCAAACCCTCATTATGCGCCACCGCGTTCTGGACGATGAGCGCCTCGAGCCGGTCCGGATCGGCCAGCGCCATCCGAAAGCCGACGGGGCCGCCGTAGTCCTGCATGTAAAGCGTATAGCGCAAGAGCCCGAGCGCTTCGGTGAAGTGCTTCATGATCTCGGCGCAGTGGTCGAACGTATAGGCGAATTTTTTCGGATCCGGCCAGTCGCTGTGCCCGAAACCGGGATAGTCAGGCGCGACAAGATGATAGCGATCGGAAAGCCGTGCGAATAGAGGCTCGAACATGCGCGATGAGGAGGGAAGTCCGTGCAGAAGGAGAAGCGTTGGCGCGTCTTTCGGCCCGGCTTCTCTGTAGAAAATGGAGAGGCCATCTACTTGTACCGAACGATAGAAAGTCGGGTGTCGCATCGGATGTTCCTCCCCGGATTGGGCCAGCAACTGAGATGACGTGAGCATCACAGAGGCGACGAGCGACATACGAAAAAATTGCAGCATCGGATTATTCCGTCACCTCGAAAATGATCTCCAGCGCGACCGGGACGCCGCGCGGAAGGCTTGCGACGCCAACCACCAATCGGGAAGGGTTCGTGGCCTTTCCGGAGACGTCCTGCAGCAACTCCGAAGCGCCATCGGCGACTTTCGCCACTTGAGCTTCGGTAGGCAAACATCCCGGTCAGAAACAGCAGGTTGACAGGTCCTGATGGCGGGACTTTGTGACGCGATCCCTGGGTCCGCCATCCAGCCTTCGGAAAGGGCGGTCATATCAAGGTATGAGTGTGCTGGTGCCGCGATGTCGGATTTTCTAGGCGCCTCGTACGACTTGGGTAGCCGCGTTTTCTAGCACCAACGTATGGGAGAGGTGAGACCAGCGTTGAATGGAAGGGGCGACGGTACCGCGTGTAAGATCGGTCATTCTCAAACAAGGAAGGCCAGCGATGCCGCTCTTACGTTTTGACCTTATCGAGGGCCGTTCCGAATCGGAAATGAGGAAGATTCTCGATGCGACCCATGAGGTCCTGCTCGAGACCCTCAAGGTGCCGAAGCACGATCGCTACCAGATCGTACACGAGCACAAGCGGTCTCGGATGATCGTGGAAGACACCGGTTTGGGATTTGTCCGGTCGGACCACATGCTCCTGCTTCAAGTCACCAGCCGCCCGCGAAGCCGCAAGATGAAGGAAAACTTCTATCGCTTGCTGGTTGAGAGACTTGCCACGCACTGCGGAATTTCTCCGGACGATGTCATCGTGAATTTTGTAACGAATGCCGATGAAGATTGGTCATTCGGCGCTGGTCGGGCGCAGTTTCTGACCGGAGAGCTGCCGACGGGCTTGCAAGCCAACGCCCGTATTGGGTCACCAGCATGAATATGAACGCCGATATTTCGGTTCCGGCAGTCAACGCGATCGCCGCCTTTGCAAATCGCGCCTCGGCGAGGGCTCTGAAGCCGGACATCCGCAAACTCCTCAAGCGCAACATCCTCGACAGCCTCGGTTGCGCGATCGCCGCGCTGCCCGGTGCTCCATTCGCGGCGTTGCGCGAACAATTTGCGGAATATCGTTCCGGCGGCTCGTGCTCGCTCATCGGTGGCGGAAAGACGGCGCCCGACCAGGCCGCGCTGTTCAATTCAGGATTGGTCCGCTACGTCGATCTGCTCGACAGCTATATGTCTCCCGGAGGACTGTGCCATCCCGGAGACAATTTCGGCACCATCCTCGCGGCGGCGGAACACGCGCGAGCCTCGGGCGAAGAGTTCATGCTCGCGCTTGCTATTGCGTTCGAGATCCAGTGCAGGTTCACCGCCATGGTGCCCGTCATGGCAAAGGGTTTCAATCACGCGATCCAGCTTGCGATCTCGACTGCCGCCGGCTCGGGAAAGTTGTTCGGTTTGTCGGAAGGACAGATCGCGCATGCGATATCGATCGCAACTGTCGACAACGTCTCGCTCGCTTGCGTCCATGTAGAGCCGGTCTCGCAATGGAAAGGGTTTTCACCGGGAATGACGGGCATGCGCGCGATTTATTCGGCATCACTCGCCAAGCGCGGCTTCACCGGACCATCGGGGTTGTTCGAAGGCCCGAATGGACTGCAGAGGATGTTTGACCAGAAGATCGATGTCGATTGGTCCGACGATTCCCTGGAAATCATCAAGCAGACTGTCCTGAAGAAGTACTGTTCGCTCATTCACGGCCAGCCGGTGCTGGAAGCCGTTCTCAAGCTCAAACGCGACAACGGCCTGACGGCAGACGACGTCGAGAGCGTCCTGTGTG
>Ga0099792_10000893_pt1 | contig 10970 bp, 8 predicted proteins | sample Rivendell_Oct201_8_FD_83780 | JGI IMG/M metagenome (GOLD analysis project Ga0099792, IMG submission 83780) | Vadose zone soil microbial communities from the Eel River Critical Zone Observatory, Northern California, USA -... | ecosystem: Environmental > Terrestrial > Soil > Vadose zone >...
AGACGACAATGGATGTGGCCTGGGCTTGTCCACAAAGCCGCGCGGCAAGATTGACCGTCGTACCAATCGCGGAGTAATCGAGATGATCCGGCGAACCGATGTTCCCGATCACGACGCGGCCCGTATGAATTCCGATTCCCGATTGCCAGAAGCCACGGGATTCCTCCGGTATGACCTGAGGAGAACTTTCGACAATTCGAAGCGCACACAGGCAGCTCTGCACGACCATTCCCGGGCCATCGAACACGGCCATGACTCCGTCACCGCCAAATTTATCCACGTAACCGCCGAACTCGTGAATGACCTTCACCTGATGTCCCAGCAGCGTACTCACGAGTTCGAACAAACGCACCGGCTGGATTTCCTCCGACATTGCCGTGAAACCGCGAAGGTCGGTAAACAGGATCGCCAGGTCGCGCTCTTCCGGTGGAGGAATGACGCCGGTCTGAGAGGTCTCCGATACGACTTCCAGAGTACGGCGCGACAGGTAACTGATCATCGTGAGACGAGTGCGTTCGAGCTGTTCGAAATGTTCCGTGCGCTGAATATGCTCTTTCAGTCGATTCTTGAGCACATTCGCATTCAGGGGATCGCCGACAATAACGTCGTTGCAACGGGAATCATATGCCGCAACCGTGGAATCGTGCCGGCCGAGCTGCGTGTATAAAACAATCGGCGTCGTTCGGTGTGACTCGGATGAACGAAGCTCCCGGCTGAGTTCGACTCCGCTCTTTCCCGGCAAGTCGATATCGATAAGGAAACCGTCGATGGGACGGGAACGTGCCAGCTCCAAAGCTCGACCCGCGGACTCCGCCTCGACGGTCTGATAGCCTTCGCTCTTCAGAGTCTCGATCACCATCTTTCGGATGTCGGGATCATCATCCGCAACCAGAATGCAACGGTTCTTCAGAGTAACTCCTGGAATTCGATTCGACGCTGAACACGAAACACACGTTTCAATCCCACTCTATCAGGAATGACATCGAATCGGTTCTGCAGCAGCGCGATAATAACATCGCCGATTGGCGATTACGCAATCGGTGATTCCTGCTACGATGAGTCGCGATGCGCTCAACAAATAAATCTGCAATCGCAAAATGTTTTTTAGTTGTCACGATGTTCGTGGTGCTGCTGACTTCATGCCGTGGTCCGTCCGGGCAGACCCAGACCGGCAAGAACGAAACTCAAAGTCTCATAATCTACACCGGGCGAGACAAGGATGAAGTCGCCAAGGTCGTGGACGAGTTCACCCGAAAATTCCCGAAGTACAAGGACAAGGTCGACACCCTCATTCTCGGCGCTCAGGCCGCCCTGGAAAGACTGAAAGCCGAAAAAGCCAATCCTCAGGCCGGATTCCTGTGGGGAGGAACGCAACAGGGATTGCAACAGGCCGCATCTGAAGACCTCCTTGCTCCTTCACAACCTGTAAATGCGAATTTGATCGATGCATCTCGAAAGGACCCGCAGGGGCGCTGGTATGCGGAGATGCTGCTCCCCGAAGTCATCATCTACAACCACGATCTTTTGAAAGCGGATCAGGCTCCAAAGGATTGGGACGACCTGATCACTCCAGCCTTCAAGGGCAAAATCGTTATTCGAGATGTGATGCCGTCGGGCACCATGCGGACAATCTACAGCGCCATGATGTATCGCCAGTCCGCAGCCACGGGTAAGCCGGATGCCGGTTACGCCTGGCTGAAAAAACTCGACGCCAACACGTCCAGCTACACGCCCAGCCCCGACGACATGTACTTCAATCTGGATCGCGGTGTCGGCACTGTCACCTTATGGAACCTGCAGGACGCACTCATACAGCCTCTCAAGAACCATCGTCCATGGTCTTATGTGATCCCCTCGTCGGGTGTGCCAGTACTTCTGGACGGAGTTGGTGTCGTCAACAATCCGAAATCCATGCAGGCCGCGCTGGATTTTGAAAACTTCCTGCTGGAGCCCCAGCTTCAATTGCAACTCGCCAAAGATTATTATCAGATACCGGCAATGCAATTACCCGACGCGGACAAGCCCGAGTGGCTCGCAAAACTGACGATCAAGGAAATGAAGATCGACTGGGATGCGATGAGCGCGAAGCAGACGGAGTGGATGAACTACTGGGCGCAGAACATCAAGGGGAAAGGCGGCAAGTGAGTGTTCTGTCCCTGGATGCGCTGACCAAAACTTTCCAGCGCGCCGGCACCGTTGTCGATTCGGTAAAACTCCACATCGAAGCCGGAGAGTTCTTTACTCTTCTCGGCCCATCGGGCTGCGGGAAATCCACCATTCTGCGCATGATCGCCGGTTTTGAGGAACCCACCTCCGGCCGCATATTGTTTGGCGATCGCGACGTCACTTTTGACCCTCCAAACCAGCGCGGCATCGGCATGGTTTTTCAGAACTACGCACTCTTCCCGCACATGTCGGTGTCGCAGAATATCGCGTTTGGGTTGGAGGTGCGCAAACTGCCGTCATCGGAAATCAACACAAGAGTCGCTGCCGTTCTGGACCAGGTGCAGCTGTCAACACTCGGATCCGCACGCGTCGATCAACTGTCCGGCGGCCAACAGCAACGCGTCGCACTTGCGCGCGCGCTTGTCATCCGGCCAAAGTTTCTTCTCCTGGACGAGCCGCTTTCCAACCTCGACGCCAAGCTTCGCGAAGAAACTCGTTCCATGCTGCGTGCCGTTCATAATGCCAGTGGAGTGACGACGATCTACGTGACTCATGATCAGGAAGAGGCTCTGGCCATGAGCGACCGCATCGCCGTTCTCAACACGGGAAAGATCCATCAGGTTGCCACTCCTCGCGAAATTTATGAGAAGCCCGCGACCAGATTTGTCGCGGATTTCATTGGCCACAACAACGTGGTCGAGGCTACGGTCAAAAACGCATCCGATCGCTCCGTCGTCATTCGCTTTCATAACAACGCCGAATTGACTCTCGACTCCCAGCAGCGCGCACCTGAAGTGATTCTGACTCCCGGCTCTCGCGTCGGTGTGTGTGTGCGCGCCGAATCGCTCCGGATTACAACGGACAATGGCATATTTGCGGGAGTACTGACTGGCGTCGAGTACTCCGGCTCCGGATTCTCCTGCGTCGTCAGTACAGAGTTCGGCAACCTGCGGATGGAAATTCCGAGCAGTGTTCCTCTTCCCGCAAAAGGAGAACGCGTCCGGCTCCAGGTTGCCGAGTCTTCACTTCATATGGTGGCGCCATCGTGAAAGAACCGGTCCGGAATCGGGCCCGATGGCAGACGAAGCCCTCGTCGATTGCGGTGTTGCTGCTGCTGGCGCTGGTGTTGTGGGGATATGTGGTCGGCCCGCTGGTGTCGACATTTCAGCGAAGCATGAGCATCGGGGGAAATCCTCTTTCGGAGTACACGCCCTTTCTCGACTTCGGGAGCGTGCAGAGTGAAGCGGTGCGCGGAAGCCTGATGATCTCCCTTCTGAGCGTTATCTCCGCGGGCACTATCGGCATTTTTCTTGCCGTACTGTTAAACCGGTGGGATTTCCGATTCCGAAGAATCTATAAGGCAATGGTCCTGGTGCCGATCGCTCTTCCTCCACTGATGGGTGTCAAAGCCTTCTATCTTCTTTACGGAAAGGCCGGCACGTTTCCGCAGTTGCTGGCTCAGATCTTTCACACTTCTCCAACGACATTCGCGCTTACTGGCGTAGCCGGTGTCCTTCTCGTCCATACATTGACGATGTATCCCTACTTCTATTTGAGCGTCGCAGCATCCCTTGCTCAGGCCGACGACTCCCTGGAGGAGGCCGCGTACAGTCTCGGGGCTTCCCCATTCCAGGCCTGGACTCGAGTGCTGCTTCCGATGCTGACTCCGCCCATTGTGGCGGGCGCGCTTCTCACGTTCATGTCGTCGATGGCTTCATATACGGCGCCCCTGCTCTTCGAAGTCAACAACGTGATGACGGTGCAAATTGCGAACAATGCCGCGAGTCAGCAATCGCTGGCTTCGGCCGTGGCGGTGATGCTCGCAGCCATTTCCATCGTTTTCCTGATCGCTATTCGAGCCTATGAGCAGCGCACCGTGTATCGGACGCAGTCGAAAGGTGGCGCAAGAAAACGGCGGCGGGTCACGAGCCCGGTGGCAAGGGTCGTCTTGTTCATCAGCGCTCTTATTTCGACCATCGTCCTGATACTGCCGATCGCCATGATCTTCCTGCTGGCATTCTCAGAGAATTACTCCTGGCGCACGGCGCCGCTGCCCTCGGCCTACACGCTGCAGAACTTCACAAAGCTGTTTTCGGATGCCGACGCCTGGGCCCCGATCCGGAACAGCCTGGAAATGAGTGCCATCGCGGTTGCGGGTGCAGCGGTCCTTGGCGTAACGAGTGCTTATGTCACTGCGCGCATGCGGTTTCGCGGCAGGGGAGCGATTGACATCGCCATGATGTTGCCGTGGGCATTGCCGGGAACGGTCGTCGCATTCAACCTCATCGTCGCATTTGCCAGGCCGTCTGTTTTCAGTTTTGGCCAAATACTGATTGGAACTTATTGGATCGTGCCCCTGGCGTATTTCGTCCGATTCTCTCCACTGATTTTCCGATCGACATCTTCATCCCTGGCACAACTGGATCCGAGCCTCGAGGAAGCAGCGCGCAGCCTCGGCTCCACGTGGTGGGGCGCCTTCCGGCGAGTGGTGCTGCCATTGGTTTCGAGCGGGATTGCCGGCGGAGTGCTCCTGGCATTTGTGGCAGGCGTTGGCGAATTCGTGGCGACAATCATGCTTTTCCCGAGATTGAAATTCCGGCCGTTGTCGATCGCCATCAATGACGAACTCAATGTGGGACGCTGGGGAACGGCGGCGGTTCTTGGCGTCGTTCAAGTGCTGCTGGTTCTTGCCGTCGTGATCCTTATGCGGCGTGTGGAAGATCGAAACACGATGACCCACACGTCCTGATTCCAACCGAACCTACTGCAGCGATTTGACGGCGTAAGCGTATTGATCAACGGGCGGCTGCATGCGCTTTGCTGCGACAATTTCATCGACGGTGTTGTTCACCATCTGGATGTAATACCAGGCAAGAAATTCGGCGAATGCCGAATACCTGCTGGCGGTCATCTGAGTCGCCACCTTGATCAGGTCATTACGATTGGTTTTGAAATAAGGAAGCAGTTTGTCCTTGCAGAATATTGCAACGAAACTTCGGAATCGACGGCTTTCGGCTTCGTCGAGAATCATGCCGCGATTCATTCGAATGTCGTCCAGACCGGGTCGCACCCTCGGCAGCGCGGCTCCGACGGTCACAATGGTATTGCCGTCGGACTGGCCCTCCTCGCGCTGGATGTGACCTGCATATCGAGGATCGCCCTCCACCAGCCAGCCAAAATAACGCTGCCCGCGTCCGCGCCTGGGGCCGGGTGGAATCAGGGTCTTGTCTTCGAAAAACGCATCGTTCATTCCGCCAAGAAGAATGCCGGCAACAACAATCTCGTACATCAGTTGTTCTTTGGGAACACCCTTGGCTCCATTCAGGGAAGCGGCCATGGCCTCAATCTGCGACCAGTTGCCTTCAACAATTTTAGCGAACTCCTCGGAATGTTTCTGGAGGCTGCCCTTGATTCGTTCCAGATCCTTCTCGCGGATGATCGGTATGTTCGGCCTTGGCTCGTTGTCCTGATTTTCTCCGGCAAGTTTCTCGGTATCGAGATCACTGAATAGCTTGTCGACCTCGTCATCCGATATCTTCAGTTCCTTGCCGACCTTGTCGAAATCCCAGCCTTCGTGGAAGGCAACGAGAAGGTATCGGTTCTTTTCCTTCGACATGAGGTTGTTCGCCTCGCGTGACGACGGATAGGAACCGAAGGAAAACTCTGAATGGACTTTTGGCCGCGGTGGAGGTTTTTGTGCGAGACCGACTGTAACCGAGGCGAACACCGCAAACAGAAACAATGTGAGACGTATTCTCATTCGCATGTCGGTCACGGGCTCAATTCTAATCCAAAGTACCGAAATCGAGGAAATACTCAGACCCGGATCGCTTTGGCGATAAGAATATTGTCCAGGCCACGAACGCGGTCGATAACCTCGCTGCGGACAGAGTCATCCACCAGCAGCAACGCCAGTGCCCTGCCGCCTTCATGTTCACGTCCAAGCTGCATTCCCGCAATATTGACACTGCATTCGCCCATGATCGTACCAATCTGCCCGATCACGCCTGGCTTGTCGTTGTTCATGAAGTAGATCATATGGCCGCGCGGAATAACTTCCAGCGCAAATCCGTCGACATCCACGATGCGCGGCATCCTGTCGGTAAAGACGGTGCCGGACACACGGTGGGTTTCGGATTCGGTCTTCATTTCCAGCGTGATCAGATTCGTGAAGTTCTCGGAGGCCGGCACGCGAGTGTGTTCCACTTTGATTCCGCGAAGGTGCGCAACATGCATCGCGTTGATCAGGTTGACGCCTTCGCGCAACATCGGAACCAGGATCCGCTGCACCATGACCGAAGTCAGGTAATTCAGGTTCATGTCGCAGACTTCACCGGAATAGCGTATCGAAACGGATTTCAGGCGCCCATCGGAGATCTGGCTGGTAAAAGTCGCGATGCGGCCGGCGAGATCGACGAAATGCTGGTAGCTTTCCACCTGACCGAGATCGAGCTGCGGGAAATTGAGCGCTCCCGAGACGGCATTCTTCAACAGGTAATCTGCAACCTGCCGGCACACATCCTCCGACACCTTGCGCTGCGCCTCGACGGTGGAAGCGCCCAGATGCGGGGTCGCAATGAAATTGTCCTGAGCGAGAAGCGGTGTCTCCGTGTTGGGTTCGGTGTCGAACACGTCCAGGGCCGCACCGGCCACCTTCCCGGACTTCAAGGCCTCGCACAAATCGTTTTCATCAACAATACCGCCGCGGGCGCAATTGATCAGGCGAACGCCATCTTTCATGGAGGCGATGGATTGCTTGTTCACAAGATTGCGCGTCGCATCGGTCAGCGGCACGTGAAGAGATATGAAGTCCGACTGTTCGAATATCGCGGGCAGCGTCACCAGTGTGAGCCCGCTCGATAGTGGAGTATCCGCATTGATGAATGGATCGTAGGCAATCACATTCATTCCCATGGCCTGACACTTGCGTGCCACTTCGCTGCCGATGCGGCCCAACCCAACGACGCCCAGGGTCTTGCCGGTAATTTCAACGCCTTTGAATTTGCTCTTCTCCCACTTCCCACCTTTCAGGGACAAATAGGCCTGGGGAATGCTTCGCGCCAGGGCGAACAACATGGCGATGGCGTGTTCCGCGGTCGTCGTAGTGGAACCGCCGGGCGAATTCATGACCAGAACACCGCGCTCCGTTGCCGTTTCAATATCGACATTGTCGACACCGACGCCTGCGCGTCCCACAACTTTGAGCCTCGTCGCTTTCTGCATCAGCTCGCGATCGATGACTGTCGCGCTGCGCACAATGATGCCGTCAACATCCGAGACGATTTCCAGAAGTCTTTCCCGGGTAATCTTGTTGTGAACATTCGCAGCGATCTCTCCGGTCCGTTCGATGACTTTGACTCCGGCGGGATCGATTCCATCCAGAAGGAGAACTTTGAAATTAGGCATTACAGCAGACTGGTGAAGTTGCGGATGCGCTCCAGCGCCTCTTCAATGTTTTTCAACGAATTGGCAAAGGAAAATCGAAGGTAGCCCTCGCCTTGTTTTCCGAACGCGGTCCCGGGCAACCCGGCAACGCCGGCCTCATTCAGAAGACGATCTGCAAATTCCCGGCTCGATCGGCCGAGCGCCGAAATGTTCGGGAACAGGTAGAACGCGCCATGTGGCCGAAGGCAGCGGACGCCAGGAATTTCATTCAATCCGTCCACAAAAACATCACGGCGCTTTCGAAACTCCTGGACCATGGTTTGAACGGCCTCGGAGGATTCGTCGGTGAATGCTTCGATCGCCGCCAGCTGGCAGAATGTGGATGTGCTGGACACGCTGCTGTTCATGAACAGATTCACAGCCGGCAGCAGGTCCGTCGGGATCACACCATATCCGATTCTCCAGCCCGTCATGGCGTAAGTTTTTGAAAAACCGCTGACGAGAATCAGCCGATCCATGATGTCGGGAACATCGAGCATGCTGGCCGACGGCGTGTCGTAATAGATTTCGGAGTAGATTTCATCGGAAAGAATCAGCAAATCGTGTTTCCGAGCCAGATCGCCGATCCCTTTCAGATCGTCCAGCGTGAGCACGCCTCCCGTCGGATTCTGAGGCGTATTGATCACAATCATGCGGGTTCGTGGCGTGATGCTGGCCGCCAGGGTATCGAGGCTGAAGCGGAATTCCTTGGACTCTTCCAGAACGATCGGAACCGGAGTGGCACCTGCCATTCGGACGGCAGCCTCATAAGCCGGATATACCGGCGCCGGATAAATGACTTCGTCCCCCGGATCGACGATGGAGTGGATAACCGCAAAGATCATCAACTTGGCGCCTGGACTGATCAAAACATTGGCCGGATTCACGTTCGCTTTATGAAGACTGGAAAGCCGCCGTGCCACGGCCTCGCGAAGTTCGGGAACTCCCGCCACGGGCGCATAATGGGTCTTCCCTTTTTTCAGCCACTCGATGCCCGCAAGCACAATCGGCGACGGAGTATCGAAATCCGGCTCTCCGATTTCGAGATGAATGATGTGACGGCCCTGTCGTTCCAGTTCGTTAGCCCGGGCAAGGGTCTCAAAAGCCGCTTCTCCCTGGACCCCGAGCATGCGTTTAGCAATTTTACTTTTCAGCTCTGTTTTCATATCTGTTCAACGTGCCCAAAATCAAAGGGCATGAGTATATCATTGGTAACATGAAGTCTCTGGAGACACCAGACTGGATCCGAGTCGCCCGTCTTTCGGAAATCCCCAGCGAAGGCCTTGGCCATCCGGTGAAGGCGGACGGCCTCGGCATTGCGATATTCCGCCATGACGATCAGCTCTATGCGATCGAAGACATGTGTCCGCACCTCGGCTTTCCATTGAGCGAAGGCGTGATGCAGGACGGGGTGGTAACTTGCGGATGGCACGGGTGGCATATCCGGCTGAAAGACGGCGTTTGTGGACGCGAAAAAGTGGGCACCAAGGTTTTTCCCTGCGAGGTTCGTGATGGCGATGTGTACGTCAAGCTCTACTGATTCCCTGCAATGATGAAAACCAGGAACCATTTGCCGCTTTTGGGATTGCTGTTGTTGGTTTTCTTCCAGCAACAGGCCGCCCCTCAGAATTCACTGCCACAGACAGTCCCGGCAAATCCACCCAGCACCAGCGTGAACTTCTTTTCGCTCCGGCAGGATCAGGAAATCGGGGACGAATCGGTCAAGGCCGTGGATAAGGTTCTTCCACTTGTCCACAGCCTGGTGGTCAACACCTTTGTAAAGACGATGGGAGCGCGCCTCGTCGCGCAGTACAGTCCGCTGAACTCGAGTAAATATCAGTTCAACGTTGTCAATTCGAAAACCATCAGCACAGTGACGTACCCCGGAGGCGCAATTTACGTCGACCGCGGACTGCTCGAGCTTGCAGCGAACGAGCACGAAGTCGCGGCGATTCTGGCGCACGAGATCGCGCACGCAGCGGCGCGACATGGAACCCAGCAGCTTTCCCGGCAGTGGCTCGCTCAGGCTCCGGCATCCATTCTGGCAGGGCTCCCCGCAAATAGCGGCTGGAAGGACCAGCTCAAGAGTCTGGGCATCACTCTGGGGCCACACCCTTCCTTCCTGCGATACAGTTCAAACCAGGAAATTGAAGCGAACAGGATTGCGGTTCAGATACTGGCGAAGTCCGTCTATTCGCCTTACGCCCTGCCGGCCATATTCGACAGAATCAATCTCCTGACAAGCTCCGAATCACGGATGCTCCCCGCTTATGTTTTCGACCATCCTCAAGGCACCGAAGCCGCACAGCAATTGAGGGCAGCGATTGAAAACCAGAATTCCGTTCAGCGCACTTTAAAACCGTCCTCCGATTTTGTGACATTCCATTCAACCCTCCTGCGTTACGCGCTTCCGCCGGATGTTCCCGAAACTGTGGAGGCAAGCACGATTGCGACGGTGCCATATGCGCACCCGAGGAATTACTACAAACTGATGTATCCGGAAGGATGGCAGGTCACACCGTTTGGCAGCAACGGAGCCATCATTGCGCCCCCTGCCAGCCGCGTGGGAAACGACATTCAGATAGGGGTCATGTTCGACCTGTTTGACATCTCCGATCGCACCATGACGCTCGAGCAGGCCACCAACAATCTGCTGGTCTCCCTGTTTCAGCGAAATCCTTCGCTGCAGGTGTTTTCAGGAGCGCAACCGCTGATGCTGATGGGTGGCGAGCCGGCATTGAGAACTGTGATGATCGGGCAATCGCGGTCCACAAACTCTCCGGAAATTTCCTGGGTCGTCACGAGGATTTACTATCAGAGCCTGTTCTATATGGTCTGCGTCGCACCGCAGAGGGATTTCGAGAAGAGACAACCGGCTTTCGAACAGATCCTTCGGAGCGTGGAGTTGCGTTAGCGCACCAGTTTTCGGATTGAAGTCTCACCGGCGATAATCACCTGCGCCGCCACGTTCGCAAAAATCCCGGAGTCCACAACTCCGGCAATGGCCTTGATTTTCATCTCAAGTGCATAAGGCTGCTCGATTTCTCCAAACTGCCAATCGACTATGGTATTCCCATTGTCGGAAACAAATGGCCGGTCGTCCCTCTGGCGGATAATCGCCGTGCCATTCAATCGCACGAGTTTCAAGATCACCGAATCAACGGCGAAGGGCACCACCTCCACGGGAATCGGCGCGCGATTTCCGAGCTTGTCGACCATCTTGCTTTCGTCTACGACGATGATGACTCGCTTCGAAGCGTGGGCGACGATCTTCTCCCGCACCAATGCACCGCCGAGTCCCTTGATCAGATCGAGACCCGGAGAAACTTCATCGGCTCCATCGACGGTCACATCGATTTCCGGATGATCCTTCAACGTAG
>Ga0099792_10000896_pt1 | contig 10964 bp, 11 predicted proteins | sample Rivendell_Oct201_8_FD_83780 | JGI IMG/M metagenome (GOLD analysis project Ga0099792, IMG submission 83780) | Vadose zone soil microbial communities from the Eel River Critical Zone Observatory, Northern California, USA -... | ecosystem: Environmental > Terrestrial > Soil > Vadose zone >...
AATAGTTCGATCGGCGTGCGGCGCACCAGCCAGATTCCGAGAAAATTGGTGGCGACCGCGAACGGCAACAGCAGCACGGAGGTGGCGAGATTCTCGCTGCTGAACTGGCCGAGCGCGAAGAACGGCAGCACCTTCATCCAGTTCACCAGCGCGAAGAAGATCATGTTGGTGCCGACGAGGGTCAGCTTGTGCAGCTTCTGCGGCAGCATGTGCACCTGGAACGGCGGCGCGCCGGCCTGTGCCAGCATCGAGGTGAAGCCCGACATCGCGCCCCAGAATACGCCACTCGCGGCACTCGGCCGGCGGCCCTGCGTCGGCACGCGGCCGAACCAGGCGAACAGCACGAAGGAGACGCCGATCAGCCCCACCAGCAAGCGCACGTGGGCGTCGGAGACGCGGGACGCCAGCAGCGCCGCGATGCCGACGCCGAAGACCGAGCCGATCAGCAGCACCTTGAGGTTCCAGGCGTCCCAGTCGCGCCGATAGACCCAGACCGAGATGACGTCCTGCACGATCAGGATCGGCAGCAGGATGGCAGCCGCCTGCAGCGGCGGCAGCGCCAGTGCCAGCAACGGCGTCGCGATCATGCCGACGCCTGCGAAGCCGCCTTTGCCGAGGCCAAGCAACGTCACCGCCGGGATGGCGAGCAGATAAAACAGAGGATCGGTGACGATGGTCATGCGGGGGTGCGCTGGTGACGGCGCCGGATAGCGCAGGCGCGGCGGTAGCGCCAGACCCCTTTGCGCATGGCCGCAATGAGAATGGGGGCGAAAGCCGGGGCTTGAACGAAAACGGCCGGATTTCGCCCTATGATGGTGTGGCCAATGATCATGTAGCCAAATCTTCGGTGCTAAAGTCCATCTTCCGAGCCAAGGAGGCTGACATGGAATCGATCATCTCCAGTCTTGTCGGGCATTTCGAGCGCGGCTCGCTCAGCCGTCGCGATCTGGTGCGAAGTCTCGCGATCCTGGCTGCTGGTGGCACGGCCGCCAGCGCGCAGGACGATCTCAATTTCAAGGCCGCTACCATCGATCACGTGAGCATCCAGGTCGCGGACCTGCAACGCTCGATCGATTTCTATCAGAAAATATTCGGCTTCTCCGTGGTGAGCCAGGAGCAGGCGCGCAGCATCATGCGTCTCGGCAACACCCGGAACCTGGTCTCATTGAACCGCGAGAGCCCGACCGGGATCGTGGACCACTTCGCCATCGGCATCCCGAAATTCAACAAGGACGTCGCGGTGCGCTATCTGAAAGAGCGTGGCGCAACGCCCCTGGAGGGCAACTTCGCCGGTTTCCACATCAAGGATCCCGATGGCGTCAGAGTGCAGATCAGCGCGCAGAGCTGACTGTGTTTCGCGGGTCGTGCAGCACTATTGCCGCGCGCGATCGAAGTGGCGCAGGTCCGGATGTTTCTGATCCTTGCGGACCGGCATCAGCAGGCCATCCGCGCTCAGGAAATAGTCCTCCTTGCCAATGACGACGTGCTGGTTGTTGGCGGCGCAGACGTATTCGCTCCATCGGTAGTCGCGCTCGCGACGATAGCTGCGGGTGACCGTCCACGGCCGCGTCAGCGCGTTGTCGATGACGGTGATCTCGTTGCGCAGCACGTTGGGATTGGTTTTGTCGAGGCGGATGCGCTCCTTGACGACGGCGCGCTCGTCCGGATGGAACGGCGTGCCGCTTGAGTCGTAGACGTGGGGATGTTTCAGGCCGCGGGTCTCGGCCTCGAGCGTGTCGTAGCGGCCATCGCCGTCCTCGTCGATCCATTTGCCGATCGAGTAGCCGAGCGAGGAGACTTTGAGTTGTGCCGGCCAGCCGCGTCCGTCGGTGTGGATGCGGCGAACCTGGCTCAATCGCTCGAGCATCACATAGGTGGTCTCCGGCATGATCACGAAGCCGATCGGAACGTTCGCGATCATGACGCGCGGCATGCCGTGCGAAGCGCAGCGATAGCCGGGGTTCTCGCCCTGGCCGCCATTGTCCTGATCGGCGATGCTCGCCTCCAGGATTTTCTGAAACTCCGGCGTGAGCGGAGCCTGCTGGCCGAGCCCGGCGGGCTTCGACGTGTCATACCGGCCGCCTGTGCCGAACCAGGCGCCGTTCCAATCCGGATAGGCTGCGTCATCGAAGGCCCGGGCGCTTTCGATCGTGGCGCCCCAAATCGTCATGCACAATGCCGCTGTCAGCATGATTCCATGGATCACGATTGAATGGATCGAGCCTCGTGAAGGCATGGTCGTCCTCCCGCTGTTTTTTGTCGCAAAGCGGGCGTCGGCTCGCGATGCTCTAGCCTCCTGCCGGCAATATCTCAGATCAGCGGCCGCGCCAGAGGAGCGCCCTGCAAGCCTCAAGTCCGCGATGCAGACTATAGTATATCATGGTGTGCGGCCGCGCGCTCGCAAACCCGACCTTCTGCCTCACAATGAGGGCGCTGGCTCATCGCCAACGACATGAGCTAAATCAAAGAACGGCAAGCGGACCCCGACTGCACTGAGCCGGTCCGCAAGACGATACCGGGGAGGGAACGCCATGGATGCCTTCACGAGCCGCTATCACGAGGTCTATGCGCGCTGGCAGCGCGATCCCATGGGGTTCTGGGGAGAGGCCGCGCGAGAGATCGACTGGTACGAGGCCCCGAAGACGGTGTTCGACCCGAAGGCCGGCGTCTACGGCCGCTGGTTTCCTGACGGCGTCGTCAACACCTGCTGGAACGCGGTCGATCGCCATGTGATGCGCGGACGCGCAGCGCAGCCGGCGCTGGTCTATGACTCTCCACTCGCCGGCAGCAAGCGTGTCATCGCCTATGACCGGCTGTGGACCGAGGTGCAGATCCTTGGCGCGATCCTGCGCGAGCTTGGCGTCGAGAAGGGCGACCGCGTCATCATCTATATGCCGATGGTGCCGGAGGCCGTGTTCGCGATGCTTGCCTGTGCGCGGATCGGGGCGGTGCACTCGGTCGTGTTCGGCGGCTTCGCGGCGCGCGAGCTTGCGATCCGCATCGATGACGCCAAGCCCAAGGTCATTCTCTCGGCCAGCTGCGGGCTCGAGCCCGGCCGCAGCGTGGCCTACAAGCCGCTGCTCGACGAGGCGATTGCGCTGGCGCAGCACAAGCCGAAAGCCTGCATGATCCTGCAGCGACCGCAGCGTGAGGCCAGCATGGTCCAAGGCCGCGACCATGACTGGAAGGCGCTGTGGGATGAAGCGATGAACTATGCCAAGACCTCCGACTGCGTTCCGCTCGCCGCCACCGATCCGCTTTACATTCTCTACACCTCCGGCACGACCGGGCGCCCGAAGGGCGTCGTGCGCGACAATGGCGGGCACCTGGTCGCGCTGAAGTGGTCGATGCAGAATCTCTATGGCGTCAGTCCGGGCGAGGTGTACTGGGCCGCCTCCGACATCGGCTGGGTGGTCGGCCACAGCTACATTGTCTATGCGCCGCTGTTTCACGGCTGCACCACGATCCTCTACGAAGGCAAGCCGGTCGGCACGCCCGACGCTGGTGCGTTCTGGCGGGTGATCAGCGAGCACCGATGCTCGACCTTGTTCACCGCGCCGACCGCGTTCCGCGCGATCAAGAAGGAAGACCCGCAGGGCAAGCTCATCGGTCAGTATGATCTCAAGCACTTCCGCGCGCTGTTTCTCGCCGGCGAGCGCGCCGATCCCGACACCGTGATGTGGGCCGAGAACCTGCTCAAGGTGCCGGTGATCGATCACTGGTGGCAGACCGAGACCGGCTGGGCGATTGCCGGCAATCCGCTGGGTATGGGTCTCCTTCCGGTCAAGCACGGCTCGCCCACGGTAGCGATGCCGGGCTATGATGTGCGTGTCGTCGACGAGCAGTGCCACGACGTGCCGCCGCGCACGATGGGTTCGATCGTGGTGAAGCTGCCGCTGCCGCCCTCGTGCCTGCCGACACTGTGGCAGCAGGACGAGCGCTTCCACGAGAGCTACCTCGCGGAGTTTCCCGGCTGCTACAAGACCGCCGACGCCGGCTTCAAGGATGAGGACGGCTATCTCTACGTGATGAGCCGCACCGACGACATCATCAATGTGGCGGGCCACCGGCTCTCGACCGGCGGCATGGAGGAAGTGCTTGCCGGCCACCAGGACGTCGCCGAGTGTGCGGTGGTGGGCGTCAAGGATGCGCTGAAGGGCGAGGTGCCGGCGGGGTTCCTGGTGCTCAAGGCCGGCGTCGACCGGCCGGCCGCCGAGGTCGAGCAGGAGTGCTGCGCGCTGGTGCGCGAGAAGATCGGCCCGGTCGCCTCCTTCAAGCTCGCCATCACGGTGGCGCGGCTGCCGAAGACGCGCTCGGGCAAGATCCTGCGCGGCACCATCAAGAAGATCGCCGACGGCGATCCATGGGCGATGCCGGCGACGATCGATGATCCCGTGATTCTCGACGAAATCGGCACCGCGCTGAAGGGGCGCGGAATGGGGGGCTAGCCGCGTACTGATGAGGCGCAACTACGCGGGACCGTAGGGCGCAATCGCTTTATTGCGCCGGTTCGAAGGCAAGCTTCCGTCGATGGGATCGGCCGGCACGTTGGCAGGAATCGCGCAATCAGCAATGGCGCAATAAAGCGATTGCGCCCTACCGCTTGCTGCAAGTGGTGGTCCGTGGACTATTTGGTGCCTTGTCCGGTGGTTTGTGCCGGACGAGTGCTTGCCGTCTCCTGATCGCTGGTGGCGGCCCATACGATAGCGCCTACGACAACCAGCGCGGCCAGGATGGTGGCAGCAATAACGCCGGAATTCCAGGTCCTCTGATCGACATCGCCATATGGGAGTGGCTTTGATCCAGGCGTCATCGGCGGCAGATCGACATCGGGTGGACGTTGCGGACGTGGCCTGAACGGGTCTTGGTCGGTCATGCAAGCCTCCATTGTCGGTCTGGAAACGCGCAGTTCCACGGGATTGTTCCTCCGACAGCGCGAGGCCTTCAGGATGCCATACCAGCGGGTTATAGGCGCTCCGCAGCGCAAACGATCCGAATCCAGCGCCACCCGACCGAATGCACTTGGTGTCGAACGCTTTTTGGTTCGACGCGTTAGACCCCGGACACTTCAGTCTCCGGGCAGTCGCATCGGAAGGTTCGTCCGGTGCACCAATACATTTTCGAGGGTGTGCATAGCGGAAGGCGAGAGCTAGCTTGCGCCGTAATGTAGCCTTGTCGAGAGGAGCAGCGGAGGGACACGTGCGACGCCCCACACCCAGGCGCAGAGAACTCCGCGCCATTGTCCGAGCAGCGATTGCCGACGAGCTTCGGGCGCTGTACCGCGTCGAGCAAGACGCCGCTCTACCGGAGCGGATGACGGACCTGCTACGGCAACTGGACTTGCGGATCGATGAGGCAAGTTCAGGCGATACCGGATGTAGCTCCTGACATCAGTTCTTCATACTATGAATCAATTTTCTGTAGCTGTTCGCTCAAGCCATGACGGATTGAAAGTCGAATTTACTGCTGCGGAGGCACGCCTTACCAAGGGACCAATGCAAAGGCGTGTCATACTTGGCTCGCCTTGCCATTTTGATCTCCTATGAACGCCACGCGCTTCATGCCAATTTGGGGGGAGCAGCGCCTTGCCTTTGATCTTTGCCTTCTTCGTCACACTGTTTTTGGCATTCATCGTCTATCAGTTCTTCTCCAACCGCATCCCGCGCCTGCCGCGCACCGGCCGAGACTGGGGATCGGCCGGCAGCAATGACCCGCGCGTGGCGCTGGCTGCCATGATGTATGCGGTGGCGACCGAGGAGGGCCCGCTGAGTCTTGAGAAGGAGCGGCACATCCTTTCGCAGCTTACCTCTAAGGTCGGGCTCGAGCCTGACCTGGCCCGAACGTGCCTCGCGGGCGGCAAGCGCCTGGCCGGAGGCCTTCGCGGCGACCTCAATTCACGCCTGCATCAGCTCGTCGCGCCGATCGAGACCCAATGCAGCCCGGAGGAAAAGCGCGACGTCGTCGACATGCTGCGCCAGATCGCCGGGCCGAGCGCTTTGCGGCTGGGGCCTGTGCGCGATGGCCTCGGCCGCCTCTCCTCATCGTTGTTGCGTGGCTAGCTACGCCCACGGCTTCTCCACCGGGCGATTGCTCAGGAAGGCCAGCGGAATCAGGCCGCCGAGCGCGCCTGCGAGGGCCGAGAGGAGCACGCCAGCAAGCACCAAGAGGAGGTTCGGGGCGTCCTTCTTGCGATGCCAGATGAGCAAGGTGCCAAGCAGGATATTCAAGGGGACCGCAGAGAACTGGCCCGCCAGGCGGCCGATATTGAATCCCTCATCAAAACCCTGGGTAAAGAGGCCGGCCAGGTAACCCGAGACAGCGCCGATGACGAGCCCGACCAGCAGGTACATCAGGTACCAGCCGAACGCCTGCTTGGCGGATCGCTGGTAGTTGAAATTCATGATCTCGCCGAACATTGCTCGCTTGCCGGCTGGTTCAGCCATGGCAGCGGAGAATGGGATGGCGCCTGCCGCGGCAGCCGATGACGCGGCGTGGGCGGTCGGGCCTGCACCCGGCGCCGTGAACGGCGCGGTGCCGCCGAGAGGTGATGTCGCGCGGGCCTGCAGCAGCCCCTTGAGCGAGTCCGCAAGCTTGAGGAGATGGTTCTCGAACGGCGGCGTCATCGCGTCGAGCCAATGGACGGTGCCCATGAAGTAGGCGAGCGATTCGGTCGGCACCACATCCTCGATCCGCACCGGGACCAGCGGAATGCCGACGGTGATCGCGCGCTCAACCTCGCGCCGGATCTGCCTTGAATTGTTGGCGTTCTGGGAAAAGATCAGCACCATGGCGCGGCACTGATCGATCGCCTTGATGATGGCGGCGCTCCATTCGTCGCCCGGCGTGATGTCACGCGGCGCGATCCAGCACCGGATGCCGGCGCGCTCGAGCGTCGCGCAAGCGGCGTCGGCGGCCGCCTTATCGACATGCGAATAGCTGATGTAGACGTCGTGGGCCATGCGAGCGGTCCTTGCCGACAGCCGCGGGGTCGACTCTGGGGCGGCGGCTTCCGGCGGAATCTGCCCTGCCAGTGCGGAGTCTGCAACAAACTCGCTCGCCGTGGTCATGTGCGTCTCCTTAAGAGCTCGGATGGCAGACCGCGCCTCCGCCATTGGCCGCCAGCATGTCTGAACCGGGAGGTACCGTCTGTGATCGCCGTCACACCTTTGGCGGACGGACGAACCGTGAACGGCAGGCAAATCTGCGTGCAAGGTGATATGGATCGAGGCCGAAAGCCGTCAATCGTCGAGAGCCGCCAATAGCTGCCAATATCTGCCAAGAATCGCCGAAAACCGCCAACAAACAGGCGTGACAATCCCGGGAGGACACCATGCTCGCACGCCGCCGGCTTCTCACTGGAGCTGCCGGCGCGGGCCTTACGCTCGCGACGGCCGCATTCAAGTCCGCCAGTGCCCAGCCCTATAGTGCCCAGCCCTCCAGTGCCCAAGCGCGCCGGCTGATCGTGGATTCGCAGATCCACATGTGGCCGCCCAATCGGCCCGACCGGCCGTGGACGGCGGGCGCGCAGCCGCAGATTCGAGAGCCCTTCACCATCGAGCGGGTGGTGCCGCTGATCGACGAGGCCGGCGTCGCGCGCGTCGTGATCGTGCCGCCGACGCTCGAAGGCGAGCGCATCGACTACGCGCAGGAAGCGGTGCGGCGCTATCCGGGCCGCTTCGGCATCATGGCGCGCATCGCCCTCGATAAGCCCGATCGTGCCGCGCAGCTTGCAGCCTGGCGCCAGCAGCAAGGCGTGCTCGGTGTGCGGCTGAACATCACGGCCGAGCAGGCGCATTGGCTCACCGACGGCACCACTGACTGGTTCTGGCCGGCGGCCGAAAAGGCGCAGATTCCGATCATGTTTCTCACTGCTGGCCAGGCGGCCGAATTCAGCCGCATCGCGGAGCGGCATCCGCAGCTCATGCTCATCATCGACCACATGGGCGTGTCGACTGCGACGCTGCGCGCCGGAAAAATGCCCGAGGCTGTCGCGCAGTCGGCTGCCCTCGCGAAATTTCCGAACGTGTCGGTCAAGCTGTCGTCGGTGCCGCTGTTCTCCTCCGAGCCCTATCCGTGGCGCGATGTGACCCCGCACATCCGGCGGCTCTACGACGCGTTCGGCCCGCGCCGCTGCCATTGGGGCACCGACATCACCAACTCCTACGCCAAGGCGACGTACCGCCAGCGCGTCGCTCACTTCACCGAGGAGCTCGCATTCCTGTCCGAGGAGGACAAGGACTGGATCATGGGCAAGTCGATCGTCGAGCGGCTGCGCTGGACGTAACAGCTAACTGATCATCACTTTCCCATTCAGTGATCGTGTCGGCGCCATCAGTGCGGTGCATTGTGGCTGAGCTCTCGCAGGCGTAGCATCGCTACGCCTCAAACAAGGGAGGGCCAGCATGGAACGCTTCATTGCTGATCTCGTCAGAAACTTCGAGAGCGGCCGGATCAACCGCCGCCAATTCTGCGAGGCCGTCACGCTCGCCGCCAGCGTCTGCGCGATGGGCGATGCCGCCAAGGCGCAGACGTCGCGCGGCTTGAAGATGCTCGGTATCAATCATGTCTCCTACAGCTGCGCGGACTACACCAAGGTGCGCGACTTCTACGTCAACCATCTCGGCATGCAGAGCGTGCCGGACAAAGACAACGGCAGCCGCGCCAATCTGATGTTCGGGCCGGAGCCAGGCAAAGGCGGCCAGTTCCTGGTTGCGCGCAATGCCAGGGCGCCAGCCAATCCACGGCCGCCGGCAACCGGCTTCATCGATCACGTCTGCTACACTATCTCGAATTGGGATGAGACGCGCGTGACCGCTGGCCTGAAAGAGACCGGTCAGTCCTACGTGCAACGACCCGGAAACGTGAACGTGCTCGATCCGTTCAACTATCCGGTGCAGCTTGCCAACAGCGAAGAAGAAAATCCGTGGAAATAGGGAGGTCATCATGGACGGTTTCGTCGCGACGAAGCTCGACGAGTTCGAGCGCGGCAAGATCAGCCGGCGTCGGCTGATCGAGACACTGACATTGGCCGCCACCACGGCCTGTGCGGCCGATAGCGCGAGCGCTCAAAAGGCGGATCCCAAGCTGAAAGTCGCGCTCATCAACCACATCTCCTACACCGTGCCGAATTTCCAGCAGGCCGGCGACTGGTTTTCCAAGGTGTTCAATCTCGAGCAGGCGAACGTCAAGGGCAATGAGCTGGCGCTGCCGTTCGGCAAGATGGGCGAGCAGCCGTATGGCGTCACCGCGAAGGACGTGCCGGTGACGTTCATCATCTGCCGCACAAGGACGCAGGTTAATCCCCGCTACGCGGACCGGCCGAAGCCCGAGGCGGCGATCGACCACGTCGCCTTCACGGTCGCCGACTTCAATCGCGAGCGGGCGAAGGCCGAGCTGATCGCCATGGGCGTGAAGAACGTGCGCGACGGCGGGCCCTACAGCCTGCACATCGACGATGCATTCGGCTACGACATCCAGATCAGCGGCCTGGAGAACAACGCGCTGACCGACGGCTGATCGGCGCACACGACGCGGGACGCAGCCGGCGCTGCGGTTGCGTCCTACGGTTGGCGTGGAAAGTGAAAACGGGGTCTGTCCCCGTTTTCATGCAAATTATGAGGCCTGCTTCGCCTTCTCTGCGCTGGTCAGGTGGCGGTAGAAGGTGAGCGCGTTGCGATCCAGATCATAGAGGGCGAACTCGCGCGTTCCCCATGGAGTATCGCGAATGCTGTTGGGAGTGCACTCGACGCCACGTTGCCGGTATTCGTCGAAGAGTACGTCTAAGTCCCTGACCAGAAACCGCAGGCGGATGGTGCCCATTTCGTGCTCGAACTGAAACTGCATGTGCAGCTCAACCGCGTCACGGCGAAAGCCGACGTAGTTCGGTGAATCGGCGTTGTCTCTAAAAGCCAGATTGAATCCAAGCTGCCGGGTGTAGAACTCAATCGCCCGCTGGATGTCCCGCGTGCCGAGAATCGGGTGAGTTTCTTTAAACATTGCAAGCTCCAAACGGACGTGGTCGCACCGACGAGAGAGCGAAGCTCTTTTTGTCAGACTAAATGTGGTCGGGGCGTGGCTTGAACCGCCTGCCCTGGCTGTGGGACGCTCGCGCACCTGCAATGAACGGGGGCAGGCACGGATGTCATTTGCGTCCTCGCCCGAGTTGCGCGCCGAGGTGCTCACCGCCTGCCGCGTGCTCACGCATTTCCGCATCGTCGAAGGCTTCGGCCACGTCAGCGCCCGCATTGCGGGCGCTGAGCGCGTCCTGATCACGCCACGCAAGGCGCTTGGCCTGGTCAGCGAAGCGGAGCTGGTCGAGCTCGATCCTGATGGCCGGCAAGTCGCAGGCGACGGCAGCCCGCCGCTCGAAGCCGCGATGCATCTTGCGGTCTATCGCGGCCGCGCCGACGTGATGGCGATCGCGCGCGGGCACCCGCGCCATGTCGCGGCCTATGCCTGCGCGGGCGAGCCGTTGCGGATCGCGCACGGCTTCGGCGCCAATCTTGGGCCTGTCGTGCCGGTGTTCGGCGAGCCCGAGCTGATCACGAACCCGGAGCGCGCGGCCGGCATCGTCGAGACGCTGGGCGCGGCCGGCGCCGTCATTCTGCGTGCCAACGGCATGCTCGCGGTCGGGCAGTCGATCGAGCACGCCTGTGTGCAGACGCTGTTTCTAGAGGAGACCGCGGAGCTTCAGCTTCTGGCTGCGGGCGCGGGTCTCACGCCGCGCTTCTATTCGGCGGAAGGCGCCGCCCGCCGCCATGGCGACGATCGCGTGCACGAGCCGCTGCGTGCGTGGGAATATTATGTCGCGGTGGCGGAGGGAAGGATTCGCACGGCAAACTTGTAGGGTGGGCAAAAGGCGCTGGCACTGCTGATCCACGCTGCAAAACGTCGCGTACGCTTTGCCCACCATCAGCATCAATGCGAGCCGCACGGTCTATGGTGGGCACGGCGCACGAGAGGCA
>Ga0099792_10000897_pt1 | contig 10962 bp, 8 predicted proteins | sample Rivendell_Oct201_8_FD_83780 | JGI IMG/M metagenome (GOLD analysis project Ga0099792, IMG submission 83780) | Vadose zone soil microbial communities from the Eel River Critical Zone Observatory, Northern California, USA -... | ecosystem: Environmental > Terrestrial > Soil > Vadose zone >...
GAAGGTTTCATAATGATCCGGAAAACCTGCCGAAAAAAGAGCGATACGCCGGCTCACATCGATCCGCGGCGGATAGCCCTCGGCGTTCGCAACCGGATAGTTCGGAAAACCAGCCTGGGCATAGGTGCCGACCCGCTCGCGCAAAACGGTGTCTGGAATTGCCGTCATATCGTCGTCGACCGTTCCGACCAGGCCAACCGGATGATTGTGGTCGGCCAGCACAAGGATAAGCGTGTCGCCGCGTGGTGCCGCCCAAGCGCGGGCAAGTCTTACCGCGTTATCGAGCATTATCGTATCGTAGACCGCACGTTCCATGTCGAGCCGGTGCGTGTACTTGTCGATCAATCCGGACTCGACCATCAGGAAAAAACCCGCTTCGTTCTTCGACAAGACCTGGAGCGCGACGCTGACCTGTTCCGTCAAATCAGGCTGATCCGGGAATTTCGATACCGTGCCGCCCTTCAGGAACTTCCGGTCGAGCGCGCCATCCATGTTGCCGATAGCGAACAACCCAAGCAACTTTTCATGGCTGTCGCCTTGCGCTGCCGCGTTCAGTTCCGCGGCGGTCGTCACGTAACGGTAGCCCGCTTGGCGAAACTTGGTCAAATAGTCGACGTCGTCCTGCCGCTTCGAGCCGGCGATGCCTTTTGGCAGAAAATTTGCAAGCCCACCCCCCATGAGGACATCGGGCTTTGCATCAAGTAATTGTGCAACGATCTCATCGTAGGCAGAACGCCGCCGTACATGCGCAACCATCGCGGCCGGCGTTGCATCCTGGATCTCGGTATTGGTCACGATCCCCACCGAAAGTCCGAGCCGTCGCTGCACGAGGCTCGTGATATTCTCGACTTTGGGATCATCGAGCGGACTGGACGTGCGATCTGCATAGACACCCAGCGCATTCACTGCAGACTTGTGACCGGTCGCATAGGCGCTTGCCGAATTGGCAGAATCGGTGATGATCGAATCCGAACCTGCCGTTGCGACCAGCGCCATATGCGGCATGTCGTCCATGGCAAGTTTGCCAAGCGCTTTCCCCTCTGCAATGCCTTTCGAAAGCAGACGTGCCGCTGTCCGGTGCGCGGGCGACATGCCATCGCCGATGAAAAGAATAACGTTCTTTGCCTTGCGGGGGCCGGTTTCATAGACGGTCCAGACCACCTCCCGCGTTTCCGCACCATGCACAACTTTCACTCTGTATGCGCCTGGTTGCGGAAGAGAGACATCTCGCAGGATGAGCGCCGATTGCTCTTTGTCATCTTCACGCTCGATGAAAGTGGCTTCTTTGCCAAAGACCTTGCCGTAGTTCTCGCCATTCATCGTGACTGCAATATTCTTCGGGTCCACCAGCGCCTGAAACTCGACCTTGAAATCGAATCGGGCGCCGACCAGAAATTCGGCTCGGTCGATCGGGTAGACGGTCTGCGCGTGCCCAACGGCAGCGGACAAGGATAGCCCCGCCACGATCGTTGCGGCTATCAACATTCGCATTTCAAAGTCTCCCGAAAATTCACTCACGCTCGATTATCACACTAATGTGACACTTCTGTTGCAGCACCACGGTAGTGCAAGCAAATCACCGGCGGATGGGATTGCGGCCTTAAGACCATTTTTCATAGGCGCTAGGATAAGGGCGCGGATTGTAGGATGGGTAGAGGTAAAGCGCGTTCTTCACGCGATTTACCGAAACCCATCAGCCCCAAGGGCCGCAAAATAATAGGCTTCGGCTTGTGGTTGATGGGTTTCGCAAGGGCTCAACCCATCCTACGATCCTTATCTTAGCGGCACTACGACCATTTCTCATGGCGGGGATTGATTTGCACCGACCAGAGATCGTTGTCGCCGACATCCTTGAGCGTAACCGTCATGACCTCGGTCACCCCATCGATTGCCACATGTCCAAAGAATTGCAGTCCGAAGCAAGGTGCGAGGTCGTCATCCTGATCGGGGCTGCAGCCCTTTTGGTAAACGGCCTGCGGACCGAAGGTATTGTCGAGTTTCTGTGGCGCCCAGGTCCCGGCATGGAGCGGCCCGGAGATGAATTCCCAGAACGGCTCGAAATCCTGGAACACGGCCACGTTCGGATCATAGTAATGCGCCGCCGTATAGTGCATGTCGGCGGTGAGCCAAACTGTGTTGTGAATGTTGGCATGCTTGATGAAGCTTAGAAGTTCGGCGATTTCGAGTTCGCGGCCCTGCGGGGCGCCATCCCCCTGTGCGACGGCGTCGCGGCTGATGACCCCGAGCGGCAAATCGGCGGCAATGATCTTCCACGTTGCCTTGGAACGTTTCAATTCGCGTTTGAGCCATGCAAGCTGCCCTGGTCCGAGAATATCGGACCAAGCCCCATCTTTCTGGAGCGCGGTGCGATAGGAGCGCATGTCGAGCATGAACACGTCGAGCATCGGCCCATAGGGAATTTTGCGATAGATCCGTCCCGCCTCCGCCATTGTATCGCGCATCGGCATGAACTCGTGGAATGCCCGGCATCCCGCCGCCACGAGCTTGAGCATGCTCTTGTGGCGGTAACCGTCGAGGCGCTGGCCCGGACACCAGTCGTTGGTAACTTCGTGATCGTCCCATTGCGCGAACATCGGTACGGCCGCGTTGAATGCAAGCACGTTCCGGTCCAGCAGGTTATATTTGTAATTTCCGCGAAAATCGTCCAGCGTTTGTGCCACGCGCGATTTTTCTTCAGTCATGATGTTCTTCCAGACTTCACCATTCGGAAGTTCCTGCGTCGGCCCGATCGGACAGTCGGCGTAGATATGGTCGCCGCAGTGAATGAAGAAGTCCGGCCGGTTGCGAAGCATCGTCGCATAGGTGCGCATCCCGCCGCGCGATTCATCAATGCCCCATCCGGCTGTGTCGCCCGACCAGGCGAACGAGATCGAACGGCGCTCGTCAGGCGCCGTGCGGAATCGACCAACCTGCGGCTCGCTCATGACTGTCGGATAGGAATGATCTTCAAAGCGAATGCGATAGAATATGTCCTGGCCCGCCGGCAGGTCCTCGATCATGGCCTTGGCTGTATAGTCGGTTTCCGGGAGCGCGTCGACGCACGTTGTCCCTAGTAAGGATTTGAAGCTGTCGGTCGTCGAAACATCGACAAGCATGCGCGCGGCGCGATCGGTCCGCGCCCACACAACGCCGGAATCCACGGACACGTCTCCCGACTGGATGCCATGCGTAATAATCGGACGGTCCGCCATACGGCTGATTGAGGGTGTCACCAATCCGCCGATCCCAGTCAAAGCAGCCGTTGATGCCGCTGCCGAAATAAACCGCCGACGCGTGAGCACACTGCCAATCCGTCCATTAACCTTCATGCATTCCTCCACTGTCGAATCATAGGGAGGACGTTGGACTCTTTCGCTGACAGTTTGCCGACAGCAGTGCGACAAACAGATGAATCCAAACGGTGCACTGGCTGGAAAAATGAACAGGTTCCGAATGTAAGATTGCTAAACGAGGCGCCGCTAATCGTGCGAAGCGATTGACGGAATGCCGGTCCGAAATGCTGCAAGATCGACCGAGTCGACTTTGGGTCGCTCACGCGTCAGGGTCTGCCCTTCGACAATATAGTAAACCAATTCCGCAATATTCGTGGCGTGATCGCCAACGCGTTCGATGTTCTTGGCACAAAACAACAGATGAACGCCTGCGACGACAGTACCAGGGTCCTCGGTGATGCGGGTCAACAGTTCCTGATGCAGAGATCCGTACAGCAAATCAATTTCGCCGTCGCTGTTCCATACTTTTACGGCCTTGGTACTATCGCGTTCAACGTAGCTGTCCAGTACATCTTTCAGCAGCTTTGTCGCAAGACCGCCCAAGTGGGTGATGCCCCGGAGCGGTTGCCGCGGAATGTTGTCGGTCTTCAAAGCAACAACCCGTTTCCCGATGTTTTTCGCAAGATCGCCGATCCGTTCAAGTTCATTTGAAATTTGCAGAACAGAAATGATTTCACGCAGGTCGACCGCCATCGGTTGCCGGGTCGCAATCGTTTCGACCACCCGCTGTCCGATCTCCTGCTGCTGGACGTCGAGGGCAAGATCACTCACGACTACGTTGCTCGCGGATTCCAGGTCGCGCTTCTTCAAAGCGTTCACCGCCAGCGCCAACTGCCTTTCCGCGTGCCCGCCCATCTTCGAAATCATGCGATTGAGCGATTGAAGGTCGGCGTCGAACGCCCTTGTCGTGTGCTCGGCTGTTGCAATCAGCGTCATTGTTCCTGTCCGAAAGGCTCGCTTGTCTGGGAACGAATTCGGTTCTAGCCGCGTCCGACCAGTTCCGACTGACGCTGGCGCGTCGTAACGACGCTCATAAGAGTAGCTTGCCGGCGTTATCGACTGTTTCAACGCTGAGTCGTGGAGCGTACGCTGAATCGATGACGCCATAATGACAGCCTTGCAGTCGTTATGATGCGGTCCAGACCTGCTAAAAGCCTGGTGGATTATTTCACCTAAAAAGGAGGGATGGGCGTTGTGCGTTGGGGCGAACCTTGTCCGGCCGCCGGCCCGCAGATCAAGTCCGCGCAGATTTCGTAGGGGCGGGTTTCAAACCCGCCCCTACCAGACCCTCGGCGCCGTTGCCCGATGCCGACCAGGAAGAAATGTTGGCGGGTGGCCCGTGGGGCAATCGGTCGATTGCCGCTGCCGGGGCGACCTCGTAGCATGCCGAACAAGATGACAACGCCCCAGGATGATTCGAACGATCGCGAAAGCAGGTGGCGGTACCGGTTGACCCGCGTACCCGTCGCCATCGCGGCCCTCGTATTCGGCGGGCTCTTTTTGGCGGGGTTGCTTGGGCTCATCCCAGCTTTGGCAGGCTTCGTGGTTATCGCGACGGCGACTGTTCTTGCAGGCCCTCATCCGCAAACGATTTCGATCGCCAGGAGGCAACACGGGGCCATTGATCAGCAAACCATTGACGCTGCAATCGGGACAGTGCTCACCGGCTTGCCGGGTCCCGCTGTCGCACTAGGGCGAGGCGATAAAGTCTTGGCGTTCAACTCAATCGCGCGGACAATTGCGCCGGCTTTGCGCTCCGGAGAACATATTTCACTGGCGCTCCGCACGCCCCAGGCACTTGAGGCGATACGGCGCGCCCGCGCAAGCGGGACCGCCCAACAGGCGGAATTCCTGGAACGAGGTGCAACTGATCGCTGGTACGAGGTGGTCGCGTCCCCAGTCTTGGCGTCCCCGGTCGCGGCGTCGCCAATGGCAAGCAATCTTCTGTTGCTGGTATTTCACGACCTGACCCCGCTAAGGCGCGTCGAGGAGATGCGGGCTGACTTCGTGGCAAATGCAAGCCACGAGTTGCGCACCCCATTGGCGGCATTATCGGGGTTCATCGAGACGCTGCAGGGGTCTGCCCGCGATGATGCGGCCACGCGCGACCGGTTTCTGGAAATCATGCGGGCGCAGGCCAGCAGGATGGCACGTCTGATCGACGACCTGCTTTCGCTTTCGCGTATCGAACTCAATGAGCATCTGCGTCCCGATAAGGAACTCGACCTCGTCGGCATTGTCCGTCAAGTCGCTGATGGGTTGCAAACACTGGCGCGCGATCGCGGCGTCGAAATCGAAGTTACCGCGCCCCCAGGCCCGGTCTTCGTGCTCGGCAATCGCGACGAGCTTATTCGCGTCTTCGAGAATTTGCTCGAGAACGCCCTGAAATACGGTGCCTCGGGCAAACGGGTTGCACTCACGCTATCGCCTGGCGCGCCCGAAAGCGGCCTACGAGACATCCGCGTCGCTGTACGTGACTTTGGTCCCGGCATCGCGCCCGAGCACCTGCCGCGACTGACCGAAAGGTTCTATCGCGTCGATGTCGCCAAGAGCCGAACGCAGGGCGGCACGGGGTTAGGACTTGCGTTGGTGAAACACATCCTCAACCGCCATGGTGGCCGGCTCGTGATCGCGAGCACGTTGGGTCACGGCGCGACCTTTACGGCCTTCATTCCGGCCCAAAATCCCCCAGAAAAGAAGATTACACAGCAAAATCAATGACTTATTTTGTCATCTAACTGTCATCTAACTATCATAAACCCATGACACCCGCCTCCTAGGATCATTCCTGACCCTGGACTGCATTCACGAGGTCCATACCGAATCCAGGGCCAGACGGTAATGCGTGCAACAAAATTAAGAGGAAAGTCCAGAAGCGCTAACGGCGGGGGCCGCCCCCGTCGGTGTGTTCAATCGCTTCAAAACAGGAGAGAGACATGAGGTTTATACCCGCCATTGTTACCTGTGGCGTGCTAGCCGCAACCGGGCTGTCACCCGTGAACGCGGCAGACATTTCGGGCGCCGGCGCCACGTTCCCCTATCCGATCTACGCAAAGTGGGCGGACGCCTACAAGAAAGAGACCGGTTCAAGCCTTAATTACCAGTCGATCGGATCGGGTGGTGGCATCAAGCAAATCCAGGCCAAGACCGTCGCTTTCGGCGCAACCGACATGCCGCTCAGCGGACCCGAACTGAACAAGGACGGTCTCACGCAATTCCCAACCGTTCTGGGCGGCGTCGTCCCCGTGATCAACATCGAAGGAGTAAAGCCCGGAGAACTCACGCTCGACGGGGCGACGCTCGCGCGAATGTTCATGGGCCAGATCAAGACCTGGAACGACCCGGCAATCGCCAAGCTCAACCCGGGTGTCAAGTTACCAACCCAGGCGGTCGTCGTCGTTCATCGCTCCGACGGATCGGGCACAACATTCGTGTTCACTGACTATCTCTCGAAGGTCCATGCCGACTGGAAGACCAAAGTTGGAGCCAGCACGGCCGTTGAATGGCCGGCTGGGCTGGGCGCGAAGGGCAACGAAGGCGTTGCAAACAACGTGGCACAGACCAAAGGCGCCATCGGCTATGTCGAGTATGCCTACGCAAAACAGACCAAGCTCAATTATACGAAGATGGTCAACCTGGACGGCAAGGCCGTCGCTCCTACTTCGGCTTCGTTCACTGCGGCCGCCGCCAACGCAAATTGGGAGGGCACTCCGGGTTTTGGCGTGATTCTCACCAATCAATCCGGGCCCGAGTCTTGGCCAATTGCGGCTGCTACCTTCATCCTCATGCACAAGAAGCCGCAAAAGCCTGCCGACTCCGCCGAAGCCCTGAAATTCTTTACCTGGGCCTACACAAAGGGCGGCAAGATGGCGGAAGACCTCGATTTCGTGCCGATGCCTGAAAAGGTGGTTGGGGCAGTCCAGAAGAGCTGGGCAGAGATCAAGGACGACAAGGGTCAGCCCGTTTTCGCGGCATCTAAATGAACTAATTGATCGCAGGAGAGAGAGGCGCCGCCGAAGGCGCCTTTCTCATCTGCATCAGCAAGGAGACGCTCCGTGGCCGAGGCCGCAATCCCGACCGCACCTGTAATCACCTTCTCGACACGCGCACAGGCTCTCGATCGCCTGCGCCGAAGCGACGCCATCTTCCATGTTCTGACCCGCGCCGCCGCGATGACCCTCCTCGCCATCCTGGGAGGCGTTATTGTCTCGTTGTTCATCGGGTCGCTGCCGGCATTCAATGCATTTGGATTCAACTTTGTATTCGAAGAGCGCTGGAACCCGGTAACCGAACGGTTTGGCGCACTTGCGCCAATCTATGGCACGGTAATCACCTCTTTCATCGCGATGCTGATTGCGGTTCCGATCGGGCTCATGATCGCACTATTTCTCACAGAACTTTGCCCAATGTGGTTGCGTCGTCCTCTTGGCATTGCGATCGAATTGCTCGCCGGCATCCCGAGCATCATTTACGGCATCTGGGGACTATTTTTGTTTGCCCCATTCCTACAGTCAACGCTGCAACCGCTGTTGATCGCCACTTTCGGCAATGTCCCATTTTTGTCGTCTCTGTTCGAAGGTCCCCCTTATGGGATCGGCGTGCTTACCGCGAGTCTGATCCTCGCCATCATGGTGCTGCCCTTCATCACCTCGATTTCGCGCGATGTCTTCGAAGCCGTCCCCCCGGTGCTCAAGGAAGCTGCCTACGGCATCGGTTGCACCACCTGGGAAGTCTTTCGCAATGTCGTGCTGCCCTATACGCGCGTCGGTGTGATCGGCGGGTTCATGCTGGGCCTAGGCCGCGCACTCGGCGAAACAATGGCCGTCACATTTGTCATCGGCAATGCCCACAAGATTTCCGCGTCGATCCTGGCGCCCGGTACGACGATTTCGGCGACGATTGCAAACGAATTCACGGAAGCTGTCGGAGATATCTATACCTCGTCTCTAATCGCACTTGGACTTATCCTGTTTGTCATCACCTTCATAGTGCTCGCCATAGCTCGTTATCTGCTGGCGCGCATCGAGCGCCGGATTGGATAGTTCGCATGAACCCACGCTACCGCTCCCGTCGCCGCCGCAATGTGATCGCCATCGCGCTTTCGTTTGTCGCCACCCTCATCGGACTTGGTTGGCTGGTGCTCATTCTCGGGGCGTTGGTCTGGGAGGGCTTTTCGGGACTTTCCCTTGCCGTCTTCACCGAAATGACACCGCCGCCCGGATCGAGTGGCGGATTGCTCAACGCCATATTAGGGAGTCTCATTATCACCACCCTTGCGGTGCTTATCGGTACGCCGGTCGGAATCCTCGCGGGAACCTACATGGCCGAATATGGCCGCCATGATCGTCTCACGTCGGTCGTCCGGTTTATCAACGACATCCTGCTCAGTGCGCCATCGATCGTTGTCGGGCTTTTCATCTATGAAGTCATGGTGGCACCCATGGGCCACTTTTCAGGTTATGCGGGAGCCGTGGCGCTCGCCGTGATCGTCATGCCGGTCGTGGTCCGCACCACGGAAGACATGCTGCTGCTGGTGCCCAACCAATTGCGCGAAGCCGCGGCCGCACTCGGGATGCCGCGTGCCTTCATCATCATGCGCGTATGCTATCGTGCGGCCAAAGCCGGTATGATCACCGGCATCCTTCTCGCCATCGCTCGAATAAGCGGAGAAACCGCGCCCCTCCTGTTCACCGCACTCAACAACCAGTTCTGGAGCACGGACCTCAACGCCCCAACGGCGAGCCTGCCGGTCGTCATCTTCCAGTTCGCCCTTTCGCCCTACAAGGAATGGCAGGCGCTGGCCTGGACCGGAGCACTTCTCATCACCTTGACCGTACTTACCCTGAGTATCTTGGCACGAGTCCTTTCCGCATCGAGAAAGCAGTCATGAATCACGCCTCTCTCCCTACTGTTACGGTTCCCGTCGTCACCCACAAGGCGGTCGACGCAGAGAATTTCACTGACAAAGTCTCAATACGCAATCTCTCATTTTATTACGGCGCACACAAAGCGCTCAAAGATATAAACATCGCGCTGTATCAGGGCAAAGTCACAGCCTTCATCGGACCGTCCGGTTGTGGGAAATCGACGCTGTTGCGCATCCTGAACCGGATGTACGATCTCTATCCAAACCAGCGGGCAGACGGTGAAGTGATCTTCGAAGGTGAGAATATCCTTTCGCCACAGCAGGATTTGAACCTGTTGCGCGCCCGCATCGGCATGGTGTTCCAAAAGCCGACGCCATTTCCGATGTCGATCTATGAAAATATCGCGTTTGGCATCCGGCTTTACGAGAAACTGCCCAAGGCTGAACTGGACAATCGTGTCGAGACGTCTTTGCGCCGCGCCGCTCTCTGGGACGAAGTCAAAGACAAACTCGCTTCCAATGGACTAAGTCTGTCGGGCGGGCAGCAACAGCGGCTGTGTATCGCGCGCACCGTCGCGATCAAGCCCGAAGTAATCCTGTTCGACGAGCCTTGTTCCGCACTCGACCCCATCTCGACAGCAAAGATCGAGGAATTGATCGACGAACTCAAGAGCGACTACACGATCGTAATCGTCACGCACAACATGCAGCAGGCTGCCCGCGTGTCGGACTTTACGGCCTTCATGTATCTCGGTGAATTGATCGAATGCGATACGACCAGCAAGATTTTCACCGCGCCGCGCGACCGTAGGACCCAGGACTACATTACCGGCCGGTTCGGCTGATCGCCGTCCATAGAAGGATACGCAAGATGATGAATGACCACACCGCCAAGGCTTTTGATGTGGACCTGCATGAAATAACCCGCCTTGTCTCCCAGATGGGCGGTCTTGCAGAAAAGCAGATCGCGGATTCGATCGAAACGCTCGCACGGCGAGATGTAGAAGAAGCCATCCGTGTCGTGTCCGCCGACAAGGAGATCGACAAGCTGCAAACGGCGATTGAGGAAAAGTGCGTGCTGACCATCGCACGCCGCCAACCGCTCGCCATTGATCTGCGCCAGATCGTTGGGGCGCTCCGGATCGCCAATGACATGGAACGAATTGGCGATCTCGCCAAGAACATTTCAAAACGCGTCGATTCGCTCGACAGCAATTTCGAGCCACCAAGCATCATGCGCGGCATTGAACGCATGGCAACGATGGTGCTCGAACAGCTCAAACAGGTGCTCGACAGTTTTGCGGCGCGCGATGTCGAAAAGGCAATGGTCGTTTGGCGTAGCGACGCGGAAATCGACGCCATGTGCACATCTTTGTTCAGGGAACTCCTGACCTACATGATGGAGGATCCAAGCCACATCACATTTTGTTTGCACTTGATGTTTTGCGCGAAGAACATCGAGCGCATGGGCGACCATGCCACCAATATCGCGGAAACGGTGTATTATATGGTCGAAGGTCACCCGCTTGCCGATGAGCGACCGAAGTCCAATACATTGACCGCATTGTCGGCGAGCCAGTGAGCGGAGGTTTTTATGAATGCAAGAATAGCGATCGTCGAGGACGAAGAAGCATTGGCGCTTCTACTTCGTTACAACCTCGAAATGGCCAATTACACCGTGGAAACGATAGCCCGTGGCGACGAAGCCGACCTGCGGCTTCGGGAAGCGCCCCCCGATCTCGTGATTCTCGATTGGATGCTGCCGGGTCTTTCCGGGATCGAAATATGCCGTCGGCTGCGGGC
>Ga0099792_10000904_pt1 | contig 10917 bp, 7 predicted proteins | sample Rivendell_Oct201_8_FD_83780 | JGI IMG/M metagenome (GOLD analysis project Ga0099792, IMG submission 83780) | Vadose zone soil microbial communities from the Eel River Critical Zone Observatory, Northern California, USA -... | ecosystem: Environmental > Terrestrial > Soil > Vadose zone >...
ACGTGGGCCCGCCAGACACAATTCCTCGGTTCGGACAACTTTCTTGGAAAGGATGGGGCCAGGCCGCCTATGGTCTTTCTAATAAACTCAACCTAATAAACTCAACCATCCCAAACCAAAGGAAAAACCACCGTGAACTGGTATGACTACATCGCTTGTTTCTTTGCCGGAATGTTTCTTGCCAATGTAGTACCTCACTTCGTGCACGGCGTTTCTGGTGACCGTTTCCCGACACCATTTGCCCACCCTCGTGGGAAAGGATTGTCATCGCCAACGGTGAACGTTGTCTGGGCACTATTGAATCTGGTCGCCGGTTACATCCTTTTTCGAGTTGGTAGGGTGTCGAGCGGAGACGTTTTAGGACTTGTTATTTTCTTCGCAGGCATCGTTGCCATAAGCACAACGTTGAGCGTGCGATTTGCGAAGAAACAAGCAAAGTAACCACCTGAGAAACCGGCCGATGTGGCGGGCTGGCGGCCATCCGTCCCACGGCCCGAGCCTGACGTATCGCGCGTCCCGAACTCTTCTTGGGGAAGCGCAAACAGAACCCACCACACTCCAGTCGCTGTAGCGGCGGCATACATTAGCCCCGGACGTAAGTCCGGGGTAAGCAGAAAAACGGGAACCGAGCCCCGTAGAGCCTGCCCTGAGCGAAGTCGAAGGGGACGACAGAAGATAAGATGACTTACGCTAGTGCTAAGTGTGCACTCTTTGGACATCCCTACCTTTGCAAAAAGCGCAAGGATGGGGCAGCCTCGTTCGTGGGTGGCGCAAAGGTGGGCCAGCCCACTGCCAAGTCTACTCGCTCGTTAGGAGCCGACACGGTTATCTCATCAGCCCGCCCATCCTTATTGGGCCCATCCTATGTGGCGGTACCTCGCCAAGGTACCAATTACTGCCAAACCAGTGCCAAAAAGTAGCAGTGGCGCAGGCTCGGGAACCGCAGCGACTTGTCCGCTCAAGGAATTGGTGGTTCCAAGTAGGGCAAACACCCCACTCGTCGGAACTTTACCCTTGAAGTCGACGGCATCGACAAACTCTAAATGCACTGCTCCGTCCGCCGTAAACTTGCACGAAGGAAATTCAAAGGTAAATGTGTGACTGCCGATTGTCAGTGTGAACTTGAAACTAAAGGGATCAGTGCAGATGGCGCCACAAGTAAAAACCACAGGCCCGGAAGTGGAGAGCGCATAGGTTCCGCCCTGCGCAAACATCCCCGTACCAGTAAAGCTTCCAGTTAGGGTGCATCCTCCAGAGCTGCAGGTCCCAAATGTCACCAGCAATTGCGTCGGATCTCCGGTCCCTAAGCCGGTGAAGGTTATGTTTTGATTTGAACTCGTCAGCGTAACCGAGTCGGCGCTAGCCGTGACGCAACACGCGAGAAACATAACAGCTAGAATGGGGATTAATCGGCCTCGCATGGATCCTCCTACATTGCTGTGATCACCTCCGGTACGGTCAAAATTGTCCGAAGGCGCTCAAGATGCAAAGCGGGTCAAAATGTTATCAGTGTATGCAAGGATGATTTTAAGAAAGTGGATTGCGTTTCAAAAGCCGAACTATTTGTGATAACTGCTTCTCTGTCAATGCATATTAATACGATCAAAACGTCTCCTTGCGTCCGGCTGTTCGAGATTTGGAACTTCATTAACAATTTGGGGCATTGGGCACCCCTCCAGACGCAAGAGTTTCGTTAGTCAGGATTCGGAAACGCCCACCCTTTGCAAAGAGCGCAAAGGATGGGCCACCCGCGGTTTTCATTTCTGCAAGAACTTGCACCTTATGCCGTGCTATGCGTGATAACCAGTTTGTTTTGAGTGAGAAGGTTGGAATCAAAAATGCTAGCGTTTGGTGGGCTCTTGCCCAAATAATTGGCGACTAATCTGTCGAGGGTACCGCTACTACCCTTGTCAGAAATCCACGAGCTTCCACTCACCTGTCTGGGAGCGCATCCACGGGTCGCTGCTGGACAACTCCGAACGAAGAGATAAAGGAGAGTAGCATGCAGTCGCGTTCATTTTCTCTCGTTGTCTGCGCCGGCTTCCTGCTCGCGTTGGTCATGTTAACGCCGGTCCGCGCCCACGCTGACGGAATTAAAGATATCAGCATCACGTCAGATGGCCCCGTTCCGATTAATGAGGGTGATGGCTTCCAGCTTAAATTTACCGTTACGAACAATACAAACGATACCCTCACTCTTGGCAACTTAAACGCGAACGTTGTTAAACATATGGGCGATGCCACTGACATGGCAATCAAGGACAAGATAACGGGCAGTTGCGTGGAGCACCCAGAACTCATGGGGAAAAACACAGGGAAAAACACTTGCAAACTTATCTTTAAATTCACTACGGGGAATGACGCCCCAGAGGGTGTGGCTCCTGATGGAATCGACACAGTGAGGGCCTCGGCAAGCGCCGGCAATACTCTTGTGACTGCCGAGGGAACCATCACCGTACAAGATGTCCCTCTGAAGACGACGCCGGAGCCCTCCACCTATCTCCTATTCGGAACCGGACTGGTCAGCATGGCGGGCATGATTCGTCGGAAACTACGCATGTAATTTCAGTCGATTAACAACCCAATTGCGCCAGGGTCTGCTCGGGTCTTCTACTCTGGCGCAAGCGGGGCGTCCAAAGCGTGGAACCCGTCCAAACTCCAAGCCGCGGGCAGTTCGTTCTGTGTCCGCCAACTGGAAAGCAGTCCATGCACTCTGAATTTAACCAAAAAGGCTCGGGATGAAGGCCGTCGTCTTCCATAGAGTCAATCCTCCCTTTTCTGTTCTGTCTTGGTGCGCGGCTGGTGCGGATTTTGCAGGACTTTGCCGCGATCTGCCGAGCTGTCTTGTTGAAGTTCTTTAGAGCCAGCACCGGTTGGGCGACTCATAATCCGTTAGGTCGTAGGTTCGAGTCCTACCGTCGCCACTAGGTAAGCGTTCGTTTGGGCTTGATTTATTTGCTGGATGTGGAATTCCTCCGCGGTCTCCCCGTCAGCAAGACGGTCAATGAAGGCGAACCTCCGTGCCTCTGTGGTGCAAACGACCAATGACCAACGACTATGCCTACTCCTTCACTCCCAACTGCCAAAACAGAAACGAATACACATCCGTGAACTCTTCGATCTGCTTGGTCACGGGCTTGCCCGCGCCGTGGCCTGCTTTGGTTTCTATTCTTAATAAGATTGGACGCGTTTTGCTGGCGCCATTTTTGGCTTCGGCTTGCATCAGGGCGGCCATTTTTTTCGCGTGCATGGGGTCGACTCTGGTGTCGGTGTCGGCGGTCATGAAGAGGATGGCGGGATACTCCGCGCCGGGTTTTACGTGGTGATAGGGGGAGTAGGCGTAGAGCCACTTGAACTGGTCGGGATTTTCGGCGCTGCCGTATTCGGGGATCCAGAGTTTGGCGATCTGGAAGTTTTGATAGTGCAGCATGTCGAGCAGCGGGACCTGGCAGACAACCGCGCGGAACAGGTCGGGACGCTGCGTGATCGTGGCGCCCATGAGCAGGCCTCCGTTGGAGCCGCCCTGCGCGGCGAGATGATTCTTGTCGGTATACTTTTCGGCGATCAGGTGCTCGGCGGCGGCGATCATGTCGTCGAAGACATTTTGTTTTTTGTCGAGCATGCCGGCGCGGTGCCAGTCTTCGCCGAACTCGGCTCCGCCGCGGAGGTTGGCGACGGCGTAGATGCCTCCGTGCTCCATCCAGAGATAGGCGGTGCGGCTGAAGGTGGGAGTGAGGCTGACGTTGAAGCCTCCGTAGGCGGTGAGCAGCGTGGGATTGTGGCCGGTTTTCTGTAAACCTTTTTTATATACGACGAACATGGGGACGCGCGTGCCGTCTTTGGAGTGATACCACTCCTGCTGAACTTCATAGGCGGCGGGATCGATGGAAGGCGCGTCGACCTTGGCCCAGAGCGAGGTTGTGTCCGTCTTCAGGTCGTGGCGGTAGATGGAGGGAGCGAAGGTGAATGACTGGAAGCCGTAGAAAATCTCGTCGCGATCCCACTTGCCGTCGGAGCCGAAGACGGTGCCGATCGCGGGGAGGGGAAGGTCGCTGAGCTTCTTGCCTTCGAGATCGAAAAGTTTGAGTTGTGAGGTGGCGTTCTGTTCGTACTGTGTGACGAGCTTGCCGCCCCAGACGGCGGCGCCTTGCAGAACGGCGTCGGTCTGGGGGATGAGTTCCTTCCAGTTGTCGCGCTCGTAGTTGCCGGCGTCGGTGACGAAAAGGCGATAGCGGGGAGCGTCTTCGTTGGTGGTGATGAAGAGGCGTCCGTTATAGATTGAGCCGCTGTAGAGAAAATTCTTGCCGGTGGTGACGCGAGTTGGCGGGGTGCCGGCCTTGAGGTCCATCAGGAAGAGCTCGGACTTGGTCCAACCTTGCTCGACGGCGATCAGCAGCCAGCGTCCGTCGTTGGAGAGATTTACGTTGGGCCAGTCTTCGGGGTCGCGGCCCTCGCCGAAGATGAGGGGATCGTCGGCGGCGTCGGTGCCCAGCTCGTGGTAGAAGACGTGACGGTTGTACATCTCCTGGCCGTCGGGGACGTCGCCTTTCTTGGGATAGCGGGTGTAGTAGAAGCCGGAGTTGTCGAGCTTCCAGGCAATGCTCGCCGCGCGCGTGCGCTCGATGATGTCGGGAAGCGGGTGGCCGGTCTTGGTCTCGACGATGTGGAGCGTGGACATCTCGGAGCCGCTGGGCGAGGTTCCGTAGGCCAGGTATTTGCCGTTCTCGGAGGGCTGGTACCAGTCGAGAGCGATGGTGCCGTCGGCGGCTAGCTGGTTGGCGTCGACCAGGACGCGGTCTTTCGGGGCATCATCTTTTTTGTCGCCTTCAGTGTCCTTGGGACGCTCGCGCACGTAGAGAATGGGCTGGTTCTGCATGCCTTCGCGGCGAGTATAGAAATAGTATTTCCCACCGATTTGAGGCGTGCTGATGCTGCCGATCATTAGTAGTTCGGTGAGGCGTTTGTGAATTTGCTCGCGGCTGGGCAGGGGGTCGAGGAGGGCGCGCGTGTAGGACATTTCGTCGGCTACCCATTTTTTTGTCTCGGGGGTGTTTCCGTCTTCGAGCCAGCGATAGCTGTCGATTATTTTTGTGCCGTGAAGGATTTCCTCGATCGGCTTTGGAGTGGCTTTGGGAGGAGCGGCGGGCGCGGACTTGGAGTCGTCCGTGGCATAGACGGCGGCTGCTAATAGAAGCAGGGAAGTGGAGAGCAAACGGAAACCTCCTGACATGGGCACCTCGAAGATGGACTCGTTCCTCTCACGTCGCGCGAGGATCAGAGTGGGCGAAAGGTTAGGGTAGCAGAAGAGGTTGGGAGGTTTCTAAAGGGGGCTGCGGCCTGAGGACAAGTTTTGTTTGGCCGAGGCGGACGCGAAATAGGTCAAACGCCAGCGGCTGAAGCCGGAATTATTTCTGGAACGTTACGGCATGACTGAAGTCATGGCCTGATACGAACCTTGAGGCGTGAGGGTATTGAGGGTGCCCCTAAGTACGAACGGTTTTCGAGCCGCTAGGCGTGGCCGCCGCGGCGTTGGAACCGCGGCGGGGCACGATGTGACTCCACAAATTAGAGGGATTCGGTGCCGGTCGGGCGCGCCCCTGTGCCTGTGGAGAAGCGGTTCCGAACCTGGTCGCGAACTCGATCGCCAATATCCTCGACTTTGTCGCGCACCGAGCTGCGGATATCTTCTCCGCTGGCGGGGGCGAGCAACACTCCGGCGCCGATGCCGATGCCGAGGCCGGCGGCGAAAGTGAGAACATTTCGCATGGTGTGGCTCTCGCCGTAGATCGCTTTTCGGCCACGGTCGGTTATGTCGGAAACCTGATCGGAGACGCGATCCATGTGGCCGGAGACGCGATCGCGCATGTCCTCGGTGGCATTCTCGGCCTGATCCAATACGTAAACTGCGGTTTTCAAGATTGACTTCAGCAACTTGGTCACGGTGATTTCTCCCTTCGTGCCTATGAATTGACTGAATCTTAGTTGCGGAGGAGTGGCGATGCGGTTGCGGCCGGGGCGAAGAATCGCCCTCTGCTGGAAAAGTGACGTGGGCCGAATGTTGGGGTCAATGGTGAGGCAATGCCAGACGATGTGCCAGCTTCTCAGAAACCCGCTCGGGGATGCTTCTGAGTAGCTGAAAATTTTGGAAGTGACCGGTCGACTCTGGGGTAGTGAGTGGGGACGCGGGTCGCAGGTTCAAATCCGCTCTCCCCGATCAATTCAAATCGGTTGCCCTGCTGGTGGGTGGATTGCTGTGGGGAGTTCTTGCCAACATTACGATTTCGGCCCGCATTTTCTAGTGGAAAATCCGTAAGAGGAGGGGAGGGATGACTTCATGTAACATCGCCACATCACTCATGATCCTCAATGAGCGTAAAGGCCTGTTAATAACAGTTCACGGCCGAAGTTGCATGTAGAAATGCGGGCGTGACGGAACCGAAGCGCAGCCTGTATCGCGGTGTGCCGATGATCGATTGCTCATCTCCAGAACAGATTTCGGGAGGCCTCGGCGAACCGCCGCTAACTTCGAGTCCGTTCCCTAACTCCGGCTGATTCATGTTTTCTCGTGACATGGTTTGTCCTCGAGAACTGTCACATTTTCTTTGTTCAGTTTTGGGGTGCACTTCACCCACCTGACCCGGCATTCCTGCATAAATCCCCGGCAAAAAGAAAAATCAGGGTTGAACTCAACGTTCAACCCTGATCTCTCGAAATGCCGGCGTATTAGTAGCGGAACACCAGTCCGGTCGCGATTCGCATGTTGTTCTTGTCGGTGACTCCATTCGAGTGCAATGTAAGCCAATCGAACTGAGCTCCACGAATCGCGAAATGCTGGCCCGCGTTGATGTCTAACCCTCCACCGAACATCATGGCAAACCCGTTGGACGAACCGGAGATGCCGCTGAAGCTGGCGCTGGCGCGGTTGCCGCCAGCCAGGAAGTGCGCGAACGGGGTGAACGTCCGGCTCTGACGCAACGAAACCACAGGGCCGAAGGTGTACGTGTAGTTGTGGAAGCTGACGCCGCTCTGCGAACCGTAGCCGCCGCTGAAATCTGCCGCGATGCCGAACCAACGGTTAATATTTCCAGTAACCGTGGTATCCCAACCGGGCGCATTCAAACCGCCATCGTAACGGCTGTATTGAAAGCCCCCGAAGAATTCCGCCTTCGGCGCGACGCCTGTCTCCTGCGCGAACGCCGCTAACGAAAACGTGCTAACCAAGAAAGCAAACACGAGTAATTTGCGCATTGTGAACTGCTCCTCCAGAAATGAATTGCACTCCTCCGAATCGACGGCGAGCAGTCGGCTCGGACCAGGCATACGTTCGCCTGTTCGAGATAGTGCTGTGCATAGTGGACTTGATCCAGAGGTGACCCACAAGTAACTGAAGACAAGAAGGATGCTTAGACTTTGGTAACGGCCCGAAGCCTTAGTGGCTAAAAACTGAAGGACTTAGCGTTGCTTAGGAGCGCGGTGTGAGTTAACATGGGCTCCTGCCACTCTGTCGGATGCCTGCGCAGTACCGGCCCGCCGTTTTCGCCGCCTTCGCCATGGCCAGCGTGATCCCGACGAAGCACTACCTCGTCCGCCAGGAGTCGGCCTTTTATCTCCTGGAACTCGCTCGTGTCGGTGACATACGTATCCCGGCAGGGCAGCACGCGCGAAATCTCCGATTGCAATCTCACAATGCGCTCTTCCATGGGCGGATAGAAAGCGTACGACTTCGCGATCTGATGAAGAGGACGACCAAAGGAGCCCTCATGCTTTCCCGCCGGAATCTGCTTGTTATGCAGTCCTTCCAATGCATCGATAAACGCTCGCGGATCGTAGCCCGCCGCATACTGATATTCCATTCCCAGCAGATCCGCTTCAAGTTCTGCATCGCGGGCGAATTTTCTCAACGCCAGCGGCCCGATCTGTCTGGCTCCGATCGCGCCGGGTCCAGCCATGTAGATGACCGGAAACGAAATCACATTCCAGGCGGTTCTCCGCGTCGCATAGCGAGTTCCGTGCCGCGCGGCAACGTGCGCGACTTCATGCGCGATCAGGCCCGCTAGTTCAGCTTCGCTGTCCAACTCGCTCAGCACTCCCTTATCGACATAAAGAAAACCGCCCGGCAATGCAAAAGTGTTGAGTTCGGTCGAATCGACCACCTTGATGGTGAATGCGACCTGGGCGTCGGAGTTGCGGATAATTCTCTGGGCCACGCCGCTCACGTATTTGACGATGTTGGGGTCCGTGACAAACTTCGTTTGCCGGTCAATGGTCTCGGCCATCTCCTGCCCGAGCGCTCGCTCCCTCTCCAGAGAGTAGAGGTTCACACCTTTTCCAGTGTTCCGCTGACCGATCCGGTTCACGTCGTACTTTTCGGAATTCGATGGTTTCGCTTCGGGTACCGGTTCGAGTTGCACGATGGAATGCTCGGAATCTGCAGTGTCCGCCGCGGGACTAGCTGGGCAAGATGAGCCTCCCTCGGACGCGCTCAGATACAGCCCACTGAACAGAAAGGCCGTCCAGAGCGCAAACCGCGCATAGCGCTGCCGACCAGTTGATCTGAAATCTTTTGCACTCTTGGGCAAAGCTGGAGACACCGCGAGAACTGCAACTGAAACGGTGTCGACCGCGTTTTGACCTGGCCCACAACCCCCCTTGCCTCTAGCGCGTTGGAAACATGGGCGGTTTACGGTCGGAAGCGCCACGGATTCACCCTGCCGCAAGGCTTGATGTTTCGACCAACATACCGACGCCTCGCGGCTCCTGCCCCGTGAAGGAGCAAACATAGGCCCAAAGGACGCCGGTGTGGCGCGGGCGCTCCCGCTCGCGTCTTGGCAAGGACTCCGAGGTCCGAGCCAGTCCAGAACTCATTCACTCTTTCCGGACTACGTTAGTGGGTCGCTATCAATTGCTCAAAATGGTGAAAAATCGCCATAACGCTCAATGACCAACGGTCAAAACGTGTAATCGCTTGGTTGCGTCAGTTATCCCTATCTAACCCTCAGAAACTCCTCGCCTGATAGTGTTGCCGCCGGCTCGAACAAGTTTGAGGTTGCAGTCGGGGTCAAGCAACTTCAGGTCGGTGCCTTTGGAAACTGCGTATGCTTATTCCCCCGACCATCCTTTACTTCAGGCCGAAGGCGTAAAAGTTGAAGTTGGTTGAACCGACGTAAACCACGCCATTCGACACCGCGGGAGAGGAACTTATAGCGCCCCCGTCGATGAAGTAGCTCCACAGCTGGGTGCCAGTGCGGGCATTCAGCGCGTAGACAATCCAATTGTAGGTCGCGACATAAACCACCCCATTTGCAACGGCGGGCGAGTCACCTACCTCGTTGCCAGTGTCGAAGCTCCACAGTTTGGCGCCGGTGCTGGCATTCAGCGCGTAGACGTTATTGTCGCCAGAGCCGACATAAACCACCCCATTTGCCACGGCCGGCGAGGAAAGCTGCGGATGGTCTCCACCAAAGTAGTAGATCCACATCTGGGCGCCGGTGCTGGCCTTCAGCGCGTACACGTTGCCGTCATCCGAGCCGACATAAACCACTCCATTTGCTATCGCGGGGGAGGAATATACCGGGCCGCCGGTAGCGTGGCTCCACAGCAGAGTACCGCTGCTGGCGTTGAGTGCGTACACGTTGGCATCGTCGGAGCCGACATAAACTACCCCATTCTCCACGGCGGGGGAGGAACCAAACACACCGCCGCCAGTGGTGTAGCTCCACAACTTGTCGCCGGTGCTGGCCTCCAGCGCGTACACGGCGCCGTCCTCCGAGCTGACATAGACCACCCCGTTCGCTACGGCGGGCGAGGAATACACGCTGGCGCCGGTGGCGTAGCTCCACAACTTGTCGCCGGTGCTGGCCTTCAGCGCGTACACGTTGCCGTCGAACGAGCCGACATAAACCACTCCATTCGCCACGGCAGGCGAGGATTCCACAACGTCGCCAGTGGTGTAGCTCCAGAGCTTGGCGCCGGTGCTGGCCTTCAGCGCGTACACGTTGTGGTCTTCCGAGCCGACATAAACCACCCCATTCGTTACGGCGGGCGAGGACTGCACACGGTCGCCGGTGGCATAGCTCCACTTCAAGCCGAGATTCCCAACATTGTTGACGTTAAGAACGTTTTCACACGGGTTCCAGCGCTGCATGTTGTACCTGTGGAACTGCGCCCACTGGGTGTAGAACTTGCACGGCGGTTGGCCCCATGCCCCGGGCACGAAGCACGCACATAAAATAAAAACCATAATGCTGACGCGTTTCATGACGCCTCCGAAAGATAAACTTGTACGGGAATTCGGGTCACTTCGCCTCAGGGAGTGATGCATCGCAACGGATCAGAACTGCTCTTCGGAGAGGCGGGGTGACTATGGCGAATAAGTCTACTCGGTTGACTAGGTTTTGCAATAGGCAGGCATCACCGTTAAGGTCACGTGATTTTGCACGCGGATTAAAGCACATGGGAGGCTGTGTGTCAGGCTCTTAGCTTCGATAGTTGTTGCAAAATCGCGATTTCACTCATTGACCATATTGACCAAAGGATGCATCTCAGGGTAAGACATCAAGATCTGGTCGGTGACGCGATCGCGCATGTCGTCCGCTGCATTGTCGGCCTGATCCAATACGTAGACTGCGGTTTTCAAGATTGACTTCAGCAATTTGGTCACGGTGATTTCTCCCTTCGTGCCTATGAATTGACTAAATCTTAGTTGCGGAGGGGTCGGATGCGGTTGCGGTCGGGCGAAGAATCGCCCCTGCTGGAAAATGACGTGGGCAGAAGGTTGGGGTCAATGGCGGGGCAATGCCAGACGACGCCGCCTTCGCGGAAACCCGCTCGGGGATGCTTCTGAGTAGCCGACAACTTGGGAAGTGACCGGTCGACTCTGGAGTTGGGAGTGGGACGGGGGTCGCAGGTTCAAATCCT
>Ga0099792_10000907_pt1 | contig 10902 bp, 12 predicted proteins | sample Rivendell_Oct201_8_FD_83780 | JGI IMG/M metagenome (GOLD analysis project Ga0099792, IMG submission 83780) | Vadose zone soil microbial communities from the Eel River Critical Zone Observatory, Northern California, USA -... | ecosystem: Environmental > Terrestrial > Soil > Vadose zone >...
ATTTTCACGCGCGGCGTCCTGCTCGATATTCCGCGTCTCAAGGGAGTTCCCTATCTGGAGCCCGGTACACCGATCTATATCGAGGATCTGGAGGCGTGGGAGCAGAAGGCGGGCATCAAGGTCGGGCCCGGCGATGCCCTTTGGGTGCGCACTGGCGTGTGGGCGCGCCGCAAGGCCGAAGGTCCGTGGCTGCGCGGCCGCGCCGAAGGCGGCCGGTCGGCTGGTCTTCATCCTTCCGTCATTCCCTGGCTCAAGCAGCGCGACATCGCGATCCTCGGCAGCGATCATCCGCAATATGTCTCGCCCTCGAACCTGACGGGAGCCGTACATGACTTCGCGCTTCTCTACCTCGGCGTCCATCTCTTCGATAACGCCGACCTCGAGGCTCTGGGCGATGCGGCGGCCGCCCGCAATCGGTGGGAATTCCTGCTTACATCGTCGCCGTTGCCCTTTCGCGGCGGCACCGGTTCGCCAACCAATCCGATCGGGACGTTTTGAGGTTATGATTGTAGGATGGGTAGAGCGATAACGCGTTCTTCACGCGTTATCGCGAAACCCATCATTTCTCGCGGTCATTGGAACGATGGGTTTCGGCAAAACGCGTGAAGTAAGAACGCGTTTTGCCTCTACCCATCCTACGGGACCGCGGCCCATCCGATGTTTACATGCGCACAGTGCAGCGAACTCCGATGTGGCAGGTCGACGTGTCAACCGCTTCCCCTTGGCGCGCGGCTGGCCGGTAGCGCAGGCAAAAGTTGGGAGCGCAAAGATGTGAGCCGCCTTTCACAACGCGGCGAGGGTTGTTGTGGCCTAGCTCGCTTGTGCCACAGCAGGATTGTTTGATGTTCCCGGCTCGTGTTGGCGTGAAAAAACTTGCGGTCCATTCCCAGACATTGCCGATCATGTCGTAGAGCCCATAGCCATTGGGCGGAAAGGCATCGACCGGAGAAGTTCCCTCATATCCATCCAATGCGAGATTTTCCCAAGGAAACCGTCCCTGCCACGTGTTGGCCATCACGCGCCCGTTAAGCGCGGGTGAGTCACCCCAGGCATAGGCCGCACCGTCCAGTCCTCCGCGGGCGGCAAATTCCCATTCTGTTTCGTTTGGCAATTCCTTGCCCGCCCAAGCCGCATAGGCGAATGCGTCCTCGTAAGCGATGTGAACCACCGGATGGTCGTCGCGATCTGCAATCGAACTGTCCGGCCCCTCCGGGTGCTGCCAATTTGCACCGGGCACGTATTCTCACCAGGCCCGATTGTCACGCAGGTCAACCGGGCCTTTTGGTTTTCGAAATACCGCAGAACCCGGCACCAGGAGGGTGGGGTCGGCATCAGGATACATGGCGGGATCGGGTTGACGCTCGCAGGCTGTGACGTAGCCCGTGTGGCTCACGAACTTCCGGAACGCGGCGTTGGTCACAGGATAGGGATCAATCCAAAATCCGTGCACCATTTCCCGCCGCGCCGGGCGTTCCTCGCGGTAGAACGCATCGGAACCCATGAGAAAGCTGCCGCCGGGGATATGGATCATGGATCCCCGGCTCGATTGTCCAGGCGCAATGACCTGCTTTAGATCGTTGCTACTCGCAGGACCGTCGCTTTCCACGATGTTCTTGCGCAACGCCCCCCCAACCTCAGGCGCGAGCGCTTTCTCGGCGAGCAAGGGACTAAGCTCGCGCATAAGGTTTTGGTACGAAGTCGAGTGGCGATCCGGTCGGGATGAGTTCCTCCCGCTTTTTGCTTTCCTCGAAGTTCCGGACGACACGGTGTGCATGCTGCATCACCCACCAGCGCACATAGCGCTGGTTCACGGCTTCGCGTTCCTTCGGATCCTCCTTGAGGTGCGTAATGCGGGCGAAACCCAACGGCAGTTCCGGGTCGTGAAAGTGCTGCTGGCGCTTGAAGTTGATCTTGAAGTCCTTCCATTTGATCGCGTGAAGTTCTTCATTGAGCCAGACCATGCAGTCATCGCGGTTCGAGTTTTCCTGTTTGCCGAGCAAGAAGGGGCCCTGGTCGATGCCGTCGATGATCCGATCTTGCGGGGCCTTGCACCCGGCGAAGCCCAAAAGCGTGGTGAACATATCGGTGACATGAAGCATCTCGTTGCTTTCGGTCCCCGGCTTGATCTTGCCCGGCCAGCGAATGAGGAATGGCGTGCGAATGCCGCCTTTTGCCGAACTTAAATACGAGCCATCGAAGAATCCGCCGGTTCCGCGTCCGACCAGGTGGTCCTCGGCGCCGTTGTCGCCGCACATGACGACAATTGTATTGTCGGTAACTCCAAGTTCATCGAGTTGGTCGAGCAGCACACCGAAGTCGTGGTCGAGCATCAAGAGGCAATCGCCCCATTCTCCATTCGTGCTCTTTCCCGCAAATTCGTCGCGCGGACTCATCGGGAAATGCATCAGCGAGTGATTGAAATAGAGGAAAAACGGTTTGTCTGCTGCGACGCTGCGCTTCATGAAATCGATACCGCGCTTTTGATATTCGAGGTCGCAGGTCTTTTTCATTTCCATGGTGAGCTGCTGAGACAGGATCGGCTTGACGCCCTGGCCTTTCTTGCCCTCGTGCATATGGGAGAAGCCGTCGCGTTCGGGGACGTAGTGAGGATCTTCGAGCCACATGCATTCGTCATAGGTGCGCAGCGGGCCGTACCACTCGTCGAAGCCGTGATCCGTCGGCCAGCGTCCGTCTTCCGCTCCGATGTGCCACTTCCCGAGGCACGACGAGACATATCCGGCATCGGCAAGAATTTCGGCGATGGTTTTCTCCCAACTCACGATGCCGCCAGCATTTCCGCCCAGTGCGATCGTGTGGTTGCCCGAGCGGATCGGGTAGCGCCCCGTCATCAAGGCCGAACGCGTCGGCGTACATTGTGGTTCAACGACGTAGTGCGTCAGCTTGGCACCTTCTTTTGCGAAGTTATCCATGCGTTTGGTGTCCGCACCTCGGAGTATCCCGCCGCCGTAGCAGCCGAGTTCGCCCATGCCAAGATTGTCGACATGGAAGAAGAGGATGTTTGGTTTTCCCGATGGCATAGATGACTCCTGGTTGATTTCTGTTGCGTGATCATTCTTTGGGCAGCCTTGGTCGCGCTGCAATTGCAGACTGCTTGCAACAGTCGATTAGTTGCCAAAAAAGTTCTGACTGCTCAGTTTTTTGGCAGAGACAGCTGAAGAATTAAGCGTAGCGGGACGATGACTCCATCCATGCTGGCTTTGGATTGGACCTCGCGGGATATGCGTGCGTCACAAATCTGCGGCAGGACGTCGCTGCGCCTTCGGGGAAATTACCGTGCCATATGGTGCAAGCTGGTGCCGACAACGATTGGATGCAATCGAGCGCCTGAACTATCTGAAAGTCATGTGTTTTTCGCGATTTTCGAAGCGCATGCCGGGTATTCGACCATCGCCATGGCGGTACGCCGGTTCAAGAACGTCGTCGTCGATTCGCTGTTGATAGGACTGGCATAAGTTATGCTTGCTTTTTCTTGCGGCCACGCAAGACCAAGGAGACCGGGATGCGAGGTCCTGAGGCCGAAATCGCGCAGCTTTATACGGCTTCGGCGAGCCCGCATTCCCAAGTGCCGCATACTGGCGAAAATCACGCTCTGCTGTTGGCCGAAAGGCACGCACTGGTGGGCGGGCCACCAATGCTTTTTGCGTCGCTAACGCCGCAGGAGCGCAGTCTGGTCACCAGCCACGGCCGCCGCCGTGTACTCAATCGCGGGCAAACTGTTTTCAAACAGGGCACGGTTCACGAAGGCATTTATCTTATCGAGTCGGGTCGGATCCGCGTGTTTTATGAGGCGCCGTCGGGACGGGAGATTACGCTTGCCTACTGGCGTGCGGGCAATTTTGTCGGGGGCCCGGAGATATTCGGCGCTGGCGCGCATCTGTGGTCCGCTGTGGCCACCAGCAACAGCAGCGTCCTCTTGCTCCCAGGCAAGACCCTGCGCACGCTCGTTCAACAGATCCCATCGCTCGCGCTGGGTCTGATCGAGGGTCTGACTTTCAAAGGTAAATGCTATTCGATGCTCGCCCAGATGCTCGGGACGCGTTCAATCACCGAGCGGCTTGCGCATCTTCTTCTTCATCTCGTCGATACCTACGGCGTCGAAAACGACCAGGGCATCATCATCAGTGCCACATTCACCCACGCGGACCTGGCCCACATGGTCGGCGCGACGCGGCAGTGGGTCACGATCAACCTGAAGCGGTTGCAGGAACAAGGCATCGTCGTGTGCCGAAAGTCGCAAATCATCGTTCGCCGTCCAGACCTGTTGGCGACGATGCAGGGCGCAAACAAGTGAGCCGTTATTAATCGACGAGGCTGTTTTTTTGGCAGTCTCTGCTGAAACACTGAGTAGTAAACCTTTTTTGGCAACTAATCGACCTTCGTCCGCTGTCTGGATTTGCGGTGCAACAATTACCGTCTGAAGATGGTTATACGAGGGAGAAGCACTCATGAGGGAGAAGCATCTGGGCGCTACGCGCCGATAAAGCTGTCAGTGAGGCATGCCATCAGAATTCGCACCTTAGCAGTCTTCACCTTCACTCCGTCCCAAGGGGAATTCCAATGAACACGACGCGGTTTTGTCTTGCGGTTGCATCGCTCCTGTCGGCTACTGCGACGGTTAGGGCCGAAACGATCGACATCTCGATCGGACATCAGAGCATGTGCACGGATACCTATACGGCCGGTATCGTGGTCAAGGAACTCAAACTGATCGACAAGCACTTGCCGCGCGACGGCAAATATGCCGGCGTCACTTACAATATCACGTGGAGCGATTACGCTTCGGGCGGGCCGATCACCAATCAGATGCTCGCTGGCAAGCTCAATTTCGGTGTGATGGGCGACTATCCGCTGATCGTCAACGGCTCGAAGTTCCAGGAGACGAGGAGTTTGCGCACGCTCTACGTTGCGGGCACCGGCTATAACCTCAAAGGAGCCGGAAACGCGATCGTCGTGCCGGCCAGTTCCAGTTTCTACAAGCTCGAAGACCTCAAGGGCAAAGCAATCTCGACACCTGTGGGCAGTGCTTCCTGGGGTATGCTGATCAAGGCGCTGAAGGACAAGAAAATCCCGCTTTCCGGAATAGACATGAAAAACCAGGCACCCGCCGTGGGTGCAGCCAATATTGCGGCGAGCAAGATCGACGCACATGCCGATTTCTGTCCTTGGTCGGAAATCATGGAGCATCGCGGTACTGGACGAAAAATCTACGATGGCAGCGAGACCGGCGTTCCCTATCTGCATGGCCTTGTCGCGCGTCAGGACTTTGCCGAGAAATATCCGGAAGTCGTCGTTGCATTCATCAAGGCGATCTATGACGCCGGCAAGTGGATCGAATCCGACCCCGCACGCGCGACCGATATGATGGAGAAATGGACCGGGGTCGAGAAGGAAGTGCTCTATATCTATTTCTCTCAAGGCGGACACCTTACGCTCGATCCGACAATCAAGCAGAAGTGGATCGACACCCTCAAGTTCGATCATGGCGTCCTTGCCAGCGAGAAGCTGGCGTCAGCGTTTAATTTCGACAACTGGATCACGGAAAAATACATCCGCAGCGCTTATGCGGAACTCAAGCTCGACTACGAGGTCGAGAAGTCCAAGATCGTGGACACGATGGTCACGAATGCCGGTCGCCCGAGCCAGGTCTGGCACGCGCGTGACGGCATTCTTGATTATCCGACGCTCAAGGAATTCCTCAAGGCGGTTGCCGAGTTCCAGGCGACAGGCGCCAAGCTCAACGCCACGTATGTCTACGATCAGGAAACCGGATTGAAGCTGTTCGGCAAGACCGCATTCTTCGTCCGCAAGCCCGATGGCGAGTTTTCGGTGTTCCTGCGCAAGGGCGAGGCGGAAGCATTTGCCGTCAAGGCAGGCGGCAAGGTTGTTTCATTCGAGGAAGCCGTTTTGAGTTCTGCATCCTAGAAATCCGACTGGAAATCAGAGTGAAACCAGATGCTGGCGTTCGGTCTGACGCGGAACTTGGGCAATGACTATGCACGCAGCGGTAAGATTGGCAGTGGTCGATAACGAACATTTCGAGGTCCCGCCGCCGCCTCAACCGGCGAGGACGGTGGCCGCCGAGCGGACGACGTCCCGGAACATCTGGGACTGGACGTGGCTTTGGCTCAAGGAACTGGCCAGCCGGTGGCTGTTGCGACTGCTGGCTTTGTTCGCCGGTCTATTGTTTTGGCACTACGCAAGTTCCACGAACCTTAACTTCTATGTGCGGTTCGACAACGTGCCCGGGCCGCTACGCGTTGGACAGGCGCTGATCGAGCACTTGCAGCACATCACGTTCTACCTGCACATCGGCGTGAGCCTCCGGCGCATCGCAATCAGCTATGCGGCTGCGGCAGGCCTCGGTGTCTTCCTCGGGATTTTGATGGGGCGATCACGGGCCATTCGCGACATCGTCTCCCCGTATATTGAGATCCTGCGACCGATCCCAGCGGTCGCATGGATCCCGCTGGCCATCCTGATGTGGCCGACCGAGGAAGGTTCGATCATCTACATCACTTTCCTTGGAGCGCTATTCCCGATCGTTCTCAATACGATTCATGGCGTCGAGCAAACGCCGGAAGTGCTCGTGCGCGCCGCGCAGTCGCTCGGTGCGTCGCGCTTCCATATTTTTGGTCACGTCATCCTTCCCGGCGCTCTACCAAGCATCTGTGCGGGCCTCGCCATCGGCATGGGCGTGTCCTGGTTCTCGCTGCTTGCGGGTGAGATCATCAGCGGCCAATACGGCATCGGCTACTTCACCTGGAACGCCTATTCCATCATCAACTACCCCGACATCGTTGTCGGCATGCTGACCATTGGCTTTCTGGGCGCGTCCTCCACGGCATTGGTTCAGGTGCTTTGTGAACCATTCCTGACCTGGCAGAGGAAGGCCAGATGACGAATATCGCGAAATGCCTGCGGCGTGAGATCGTGGCAAGCGGCCGGCTGTGGATCGCGCTCGTGCTTTCGGTATTTTTCGGCTTCCATGTGCTGCAGCTCGCAGCCCTGATGCTGCGCTTCGAGGCCGTGCCCAACTATGTGACTATTCACGATTGGCCCGGCAGTGTCGCGCGCATTATTCGTTCGACACCGGCCGTCCTAGACATGCTTCCCATCATCGCCGACGAATGGCTCATCGAAATCGGGTCGATGAACTATTCGTTCGGCCGCGGTATCGCGGAATGGAGTTTCGTGCTGATGCCGGCGAAACTTGTCGTCGTCTTGGCTATAGCGATCCTCGTTGCCACCGACATCGTATTGCTGCGCGCGACCCGCCGGACCTGCAGCCTGCCGAGCCGGATCGTGGGTGCCGCCACGATGACGACGGGCGCGCTGGCTGCCTGTGCGGCAACGACGAGCATCACCTGGGTGGTCTGTTGCGCGGCGCCCACGTGGGTTGTCGGGCTTTCCATCATGGGCCTCGGCGTCACGACCGCGCTTGCATTGGCGCCGATCGGCGGCTGGTTATTATTGCTTGGTGCCTTGGCGCTTTTAGCGCTTGCAGTGCTTTTGGCCCGCACCCTGTCGGCCAGAACCGTTCGCTTGGCTGCGGAATTGCCGACGTTCACCCCCACCCGAATGGCTGAGGCGACATCATGATGCTGGCCTTGGAAACGCCTGTACGTCGCGACGTCGCTGCTGACTCTTTGGCCCCGGCGGCCCAGGGCTCCGGTCACATCGAGATTTGGGACGTCTCCGTGGTGTTCCAGCGCGACGGCATCACCAATCATGCACTCCAAAACACGTGCGTGGATGTCGCGCCGGGTTCGTTCGTATGCCTGCTCGGCCCATCCGGTTGCGGCAAGTCGACCTTGCTCAATTCTGTTGCGGGATACGTGCGGCCCAGCACCGGTTTTGTACGGGTCGACGGTGTCGAGGTGGTTCGTCCGGGCCCCGATCGCGGCATGGTGTTTCAGCAATATTCGTTATTTCCCTGGAAGACGATCCGCGACAATGTCGCATTCGGACCCTTCGTGTCCGGGGCCGGTCGCGCGCGGGCTCGCGAGATCGCGGACGAATTGCTCGAAATGGTCGGGCTCTCACGCTTTGCTCAACGTTATCCGACCGAGCTTTCCGGCGGGATGCAGCAGCGGGTCGGTATTGCGCGGGCTCTCGCCAACAAGCCGGCCGTCTTGTTGATGGACGAGCCTTTCGGCGCGCTCGACGCGCAGACACGCGTTGTGATGCAGGAAAACCTGCTGCGGCTATGGTCCGAGTTCAAGATCACGGTGATGTTTGTCACCCATGATGTCGACGAGGCGATATTCCTCGCCGACCGCGTTTTGATCATGAGCGCGAGCCCCGGGCACATCATGGAAGACATGGCGGTGCCGTTGCCGCGCCCGCGCAGTCCCGACGTGTCGACGGATCCGGCATTCATTTCGCTCAAGCGTCACTGCCTGAACATCATACGCACCGAGAGCCTGAAGGCCTTCGAGGACCAGGATCGATGAAGCGGTCGCGTGCACAAATTGTATTGCTTGCCATCGTCGCAGCTGCCGTCGTGGTGGCGAGCGCCGCTATGGCGCGTGTCAACGGGACGATCTTCGACCGCCCGGAGCCGGTACGTGCCTTCACGTTGGACGATCACGGCGGCAAGCCGTTCACGGCCGAGCAACTCAAGGGCCGCTGGTCGCTTATCCTGACCGGTTTCACCAGCTGTCCGGACGTGTGTCCGTTCACGCTCGCCAATCTGGAGCAGGTCGTGGCCGAGCTTGGGCTGCTGGTTCGACCGGATCGATTGCCAGCCGTGATCTTTCTTGCCGTCTATCCGGACCGCGATCGTCCGAATTTGAAGGAGTATGTGACGCAGTTCCATCCCGACTTCATCGGATTAACCGGAGCGCTCGATCAGATCGAAAATGCCTTGAAAGGCATAGATGCAGTCGCGGTTCGCCTGAAGCCCGATGCGCGCGGCAACTACCAGGTCAATCACACGGCGGCCGCGGCCGTGATTGATCCGCAGGCGCGGCTTGTCGCCAAGATCAATCCGCCGTTCGAGCCGGCTCCTACTGCCCAATTTCTCGCTGACCTGATCCGTCGATACGGCAATGCGCGCTCTCCGGAGGGCGGACGATGACCGGACGCTGCTTGGATCTGCTGCGTTGCTCGGCGATTGCAAGCATGCTGGCTGGCGTTGCGTTCGGCTCCGTGCCTGGACCCGAGCTTGACGTTTCTTGGGCGGGCGCATCCTTGGATGTCGAGAGCGCTTGGATTCCGTTGGCTCCTGTGGGGCTGAAAGTCCACGTTGGATACATGACGATCGTCAATCGCGCGGCGACCGACAAGCACGTCTTAGGCGCCGACAGCCCCGACTACGAGCGGGTCGAACTTCATCGCTCGACCATAAAGGATGGCGTGACTTCCATGGAGGCAGTCGAGGAGGTGAGAGTACCGCCGCATGGGCGTGTCGAATTCGCGCCAACCGGCCTGCACTTCATGCTGCTGGGTCCGAAGCGTCCGCAGGCCTTGGGCGCCCGCGTACCGATCGTTTTGCTTCTGAGCAGCGGAGAAAAGGTCGACGTCTCGGCCATCGTTCGCCGGCGCGATGATCCGGCTCAGGGCGCTCACAGCCATCATTGGCATATCTGCGCGACCTGTCACAGCCTTGACGGCATCAGTGCAATGGCCCGCTTTCCGAAATTGGCCGGACAGCGTGCAGCCTATATCGAAAAGCAGGTCCGCGATTTTCGCGACGGCCGCCGCAACAATGATGGTGGCCAAATGGAAGCCAGCGCCTCCGACATCGCGGACGCCGACCTTGCAAGGACGGCAGCCTATTTTGCAAGCCTGCCGCCTCCTCCGCCCGACGGGACGCTGCAGACAAACGGGCCGGAATGGCGTCGTGGCGCTGCGCTCTACCAGGAGGGTGACGAGGCCGCAGGAATCCCGCCGTGCAATCGCTGTCACGACGATGCGACATCCGGGCAGCCGCAGGGGCCGTACTTGTCATCGCAACATGCGTCGTATCTGGCAAAGCAGTTGCGAGACTGGCGCACGGGTATACGAACGAACAGTGGAGACATGCCGAAGATTGCGGCAAAGCTGTCGGATCAGGATATCGATGCGCTGGCAACATTTCTTGCTTCGTATCCCCGAGTTCACGCAAACGGGACTGCTGCACAATGAGCCAGCCACTATACAGCCGGAATGAAGTCATGAGGGGTCTGCCGGGGTCGCACCAAGTCAAGAACGCCATGCAGCGTCTCCGTCGGTCCTTGTCGCGATGGTTCAGGCGGTCGTTCCTCGGAACCATGTTCGATGACTACCATCCCGAGCGGCACTATATGCGGGGTTCAGGGCCAAAAAGCCGTGTGGTGAATTCCAAGGAAGAGCCGGGCTCCAAGCAAGCATGAGTGCCGATGACTTTATGGCCGGGTGAACGTAGGATCTGAAGGCGGCCGGTCGGCGGGGCATGATCCGTCCGTCATTCCCTGGCTCAAGCGACGCGACATCGCGATCCTCGGCAGCGATCATCCGCAATATGTCTCGCCGTCAAACCTGCGTGGCGCGGTGCATGACTTCTCGCTGCTCTATCTCGGGGTCCACCTGTTCGACAATTGCTACCTCGAAGCGCTGGGCGATGCGGCGGCTGCCCGCAATCGCTGGGGCTTCCTGCTGACATCGGCGCCGCTGCCCATCCGTGGCGGCACCCGTTCGGCGACCAATCCGATCGCTACGTTTTGAGCTTGCATCGACGGCGTGTCCCGGGCGCAGCGCAGCATTCGCCTCGACGCGAATGCTGCGCTGGGACCGTTTCGATTTCGGCATTTGGGATGGTCCTGGGCCGGTGCTGCGCCCAGCTCTCAACGTTCGGCTCCCGAGAACCGGTGCTCCAATGCAGCGATTTCCGCCTCCGTCAATTTGCTGACCAGGGGCTCG
>Ga0099792_10000910_pt1 | contig 10880 bp, 9 predicted proteins | sample Rivendell_Oct201_8_FD_83780 | JGI IMG/M metagenome (GOLD analysis project Ga0099792, IMG submission 83780) | Vadose zone soil microbial communities from the Eel River Critical Zone Observatory, Northern California, USA -... | ecosystem: Environmental > Terrestrial > Soil > Vadose zone >...
AAAAAAGGGCCTCGAACCGTGAGGTTCGAGGCCCAGGACACGCCCGCTCGGGAAGGTTGGGGGATCAGAGCGGGCGCCACTCAACGGCGCATGACAGGAGAGCTTTCGCCACGCAAACCCACGACACAACGACACGCAACGGTAACACTTTTAGAACGCGAACTAGAGCGGGCGCGCCACTCCACAAGGAGATTCAGGTTAGAACGCAAACTGGGTGCGGAGCGCTACGGCGTCGAACTTGGCGCCGACATCGGAAGGATTTTTTACTGTATCCGTCTTATCGATCTTCCCATGCAGGTAGTCGAGCATGAACCGCATGTTGCGATTGACGTACCAGTTCAGGCCGACTGTAGTGACCTGTTGCTTGCCGCCGGGTTGGCCGCCACCGAGGGCGCCGCCGCCCGCACCCGAAAAATTCGGCAAGTGGTCATTGAGGTTCATGTAGCTGTAACGGCCGGCAATTTCCCACGCGCCCCAGCCGCCGCCTTTCAGGGAGAACGGATCCTTCGGCACCACGCCGTTGAAAGCTGCTTGGGGGTTATTATAGGTGCGGGATTCACCAGTGATCACCCAGCTCGCTTGCGCGTAGCCGCCCTCGAACCGCGCCGAAGGGTTGAAGAACCGGTCGACATTGAACCAGAAATACTCACCTTGGAAGAACACCGGTCCGACGCTTGCTGCGCCCTCGACGTTATAAACCTGAGCGTGGCGGACGTCAGTGAGGCCACCCGTCGACAAGATCGTGAACGACGGGTCGATACGAATTTCCGGGCGGTCGCTGAAGGTCAGGGGGTGGGTGCCCGCGACACGGTCGTAAATGGACTTGAACAAGGCTTCGGCACCACCGCCGACGTGGACAGTAACGAGCTTGTCGTTGCTCGTCCAGTGAAGCGCTCCGCGGGCATAACCGCCCCATTGTTCTGTCGCGGACGGAGTCTGCTTCGCCGAGGAGCTGCCAGTGCCGTTGTGGACCGCACCGGTAACTGGCCCGGTCGCATAGGCGCCCAACCACAGCCAATCGCTCCAGTAGCGCGCGCCGGCCTGCGAGCGGAAGTCGCCGGCCGCGATATTGGAGGCGATCACCTGCGCCGAAGCGCGTTCCAGAAACATGATGTCATTCGAACTGGTCGCTTCATCGAGGCTCCAGAACGAATCCATGTAGCCCACCTCGAGGGCGGTCCCCCAGGAACTCACCGGTGCGGGCGGAGGCGCACCCTTGTAGGGCATCGCCGGCCTCGGAACGTCGACTGTCCCCTTGATTCCCTGGTAGCTCACAAAGGCACTCTGGATCGTAGAGATAATGCCGCCCGGCAGCAAACCGATTTTGCCCGTGTCTGTGGCGATGGTTCCGCCATGTCCGTCGGACGTGCCGCCGGAGTCGAGGACAAGACCGTAGTTCCAATCCCCCATGAAGGTCCCGAGCACGCCGAAGCGGGCGCGGCGGGCGTTTACGCCGTCGTCGACGTGCTGGATCGAATTACCCGTATTCGGACGGTAGTCGTAGCCGCCGACATCGAAATGCAGGCGGGCTGTGAGACCGACGCAATTCTGGCCATCGATCGTGCAGATCGAGGGGCGATTGCCGGGTGACATTTTGGCCACTCCGCTCGGCGGGGGCGGGAGCGGGTTCTTCACCGCAGGCGGGGCTGCCGCATAAGCCTTTTCAGCTGTCTTTTCGGCGTTGTTCACCTTGCTTTTCACAGCGCGGAGTTCTTGCTGGAGCGCATTGATCTGCGCTTCCATCGCGTCGATCTTGTCGTGCGATACGCTTGTCTGGGCGAGCGCCGGACCAACCGATATGATTGCGGCGACGCTTGCAGCACAAAGAAGTTGAAATTTCTGACTAGACATTTAGTTCCCCTGTTGCCCTAGCCGCTCCCCCATTCAGACAAGAGCAAGCCGTTCCCGAAAACATGTGGTTTTCAGGTTGTTACGATGATCTGCTTCGTGCGATCTTCCGGTCAGCCGACCTGATCACGCCGCCAGCCGTGCCTCTCGCTATTGCGATCATCACGCGAGGTGAAACCTAGGAGGCCTCGTTAACAGGTTTGCGACGAAACGATGACGACTCACATGGTAAGAATTATTGCTGTTGGGTGTTGTATTGGAGCAACAGATCGTGTCTTGCGAAGTGACAACGGAGAGGAAGCGCGCTTGACTTAGAGTGTATGAGGTCGGAAGGGCGCGCATCGATCCTGTTTGTGACACATTTATGACAACCACATGCTGCCGCCCGCAGCTTTGCGCCGACAACACCAACAGCTATTCTGGAAGCCAACACGAGAAGCAATGACTTCCGAAATTCTTCAATGGAGGCTCTCACGCCTACCTACCCATCGACAATTCCACAGGCGATCAACCGTAAGAAGGTGCGCGCCCTGCTCGTTGGAGACCGTATCGAAACGGCGGGCCTTGAGCGGAGCGACGTGCTGTCCACGGCGCCGCTCGCATTTCGAGTCGGACAGGACGGCGTCGCTGCCGTGTTTCGCTACGGCGTTGTCGTCCTGTTTGGCTTATCCGTCCTGGAAGAGGACGAGGTCCTCCGTGGCCTGACGAGTCGCATTGTTCGGCCATTCTCGACCATCGACGACGAACACGCGGTGATTGAGGCGTCGGCGGACAAAGACGAGCAAATCTTGCCTGGCGGTCCGATCTCCGTGAAGGCAATCACGCCCGAGCATATGATTGTGGTGGCTGACGCGCTTGCCAAGAGTGTCGTCCTGGCGCGTTACGAGCGCGAGGTGGCGGCCGTCGTCGAGGTCGTCGAACCGCTTTCCCGCGCGCTCGCCGAGAAAGGCAACACCCCCGGCGGCCGCCGCGCGATCTTCAAGCATATTGGCAATGCGCTCCTGATCCAGCATCGGGTCTCCGGACGCGTTGCAGTCGCGGAAAAGCCGGACGTCGTATGGGACCGCGCCGACTTGGAACGGCTCTATGCGCGCCTTGAGGACGAGTATGAACTTACGGAACGTGCCGAGGCACTCGAGCGCAAACTGAGCGTGATCTCGAAGACGGCCGAGGTGCTCACCGATATGATCGATACGAAACGCTCGCTGCGGCTTGAATTCATTATTGTCCTGTTGATTCTTTTCGAGATAATGATCACTTCCTATCAGCTGTTGACGCGATAAAGGACTTGACGCCATGGACACCATGCCAACTGCCGATCTCGCCAAAAGCGATCAACCGGCCTTGGCGCCGGAGCCGATTGCCCTGAAGAGCCAACCCGAGCGCTTCGTCAATCGAGAGTTGTCCTGGCTCCATTTTAACCGTCGTGTTCTCGAGGAAGCTGAGAACGCCGCACATCCGCTGCTCGAGCGGCTTCGTTTTCTTTCGATCTCGGCCAATAACCTTGACGAATTCTTTATGGTGCGGGTTGCCGGCCTGCGAGGACAATTGGGCGCGGGCGTCACGACCAAGAGTCCCGACGGGCTCACGCCTGGAGAACAGCTGATACGAATCGCGGAAGCCGTCTCGATTCTGGCCAACGACCAGCAGTCGAGGTGGCGTCAGATCCGCGAGGAATTGGCCGAGCAACGCGTTGTCATCGTCGAGCAGAACGGGCTTACGAAAAAGGAGCGGACCTGGCTGGAGGACTATTTCCTGCGTCAGGTATTTGCTTTGCTGACGCCGCTTGCCATCGATCCTGCCCATCCGTTTCCGTTCATTCCCAATCTTGGTTTCACGGTTGCGCTGCAGCTGGAACGTTCCGGCGACGGCAGGAGCATGAATGCCCTGATCCGCATCCCAGGCCGCATCGATCGTTTCGCTCTGCTGCCCGATTCGCCCGACGGCAGCTGTCGACTCGTTTCACTTGAAAATACGATCGGCCTCTTCATCGGCAAGCTGTTTCCGGGTTACGTCGTAAAAGGTCAGGGCTCTTTTCGCGTTATCCGCGATTCCGAGGTCGAAATCGAAGAGGAAGCCGAAGACCTTGTTCGGCAGTTCGAGACGGTCCTTAAGCGACGACGGCGCGGCATCGTAATCCGCCTGGAGATCGATGAGGCAATGCCCGTTGAGCTTCGGCAATTCGTTCAAAGCGCCTTGGTGGTCACGGACGAGGTCGTCTTTCAAGTGAGTGGGATGCTTGCCCTTAATGAACTCTCGCAACTTGTGGCGATTGATCGTCAAGACCTCAAGTTTGTCCCGTTCAATCCGCGGTTCCCGGAGCGTATCCGTGATTTCGGCGGTGACTGCTTCGCGGGCATCCGCCAAAAGGATTTGATCGTTCACCATCCTTATGAATCCTTCGACGTCGTGGTCCAGTTTCTCAATCAGGCCGCACGCGATCCTAATGTTGTCTCCATCAAGCAGACGCTTTACAGGACGTCGCCTGATAGTCCCATCGTTAAGGCGCTTGCCGAGGCCGCCGAAGCCGGCAAAACCGTAACGGCGCTCGTCGAACTCAAAGCGCGGTTCGACGAAGAAGCCAATATCCGCTGGTCACGCGACCTCGAGCGCGCCGGTGTGCAAGTCGTCTTCGGCTTCATTGAACTCAAGACACACGGCAAGCTCTCGCTTGTCACCCGCCGCGAAGGCGCGGCGCTCGCGTCCTACATTCATGTCGGAACCGGAAACTATCACCCCGTGACCGCGCGCATCTATACGGATCTTTCGTACTTCACTTCGGACCCCGTGATTGCGCGCGAGGTGGCCTGCATTTTCAATTACATGACCGGATATGCGGAGCCGACGGGGCTCGAAAAACTGGCGGTATCGCCGCTTACACTTCGAAAACGCATCTACGAACATATCGATCAGGAAATTGCATTCGCCCGCAGCGGCAAGCCGGCTGCGATCTGGATGAAGGACAATGCCATGGTCGATCCCGGCATTATCGATGCGCTCTACCAAGCCTCCAGTGCCGGCGTGCAGATTGATCTTGTGGTGCGCGGCATCTGTTGCCTTCGACCCGGCATACCGGGATTGTCGGAAAATATCCGTGTCAAGTCGATCGTGGGTCGCTTTCTTGAGCACAGCCGCATATACTGCTTCGGCTCGGGCTACGGTCTGCCGAGCCCGAAGGCTGCGGTTTACATTTCCTCTGCCGATATGATGCCTCGCAACCTGGATCGCCGGGTCGAAATCCTCTGCCCGATACTCAATCCAACCGTACATGAGCAAGTTCTTGGCCAGATCATGGTTGCCAATTTCAAAGACAATGAACAGAGCTGGAAGGTATTGCCTGATGGTACGTCGTGTCGCATAACAGCAGCCGCGGGCGAGAAGCCCTTCAACGCCCACAACTATTTCATGACCAATCCGAGCTTGTCCGGCCGTGGTAAATCGCTCAAGAAATCGCCGCCGCGAAGTTTCATCCGCCGGCTCGACCGCAGCTAAGCAACACCGCCGGCGAGCCGCCGGAGCGCAGGGACGGCTCGACAATGGGCCGCCGGTTGCCGTGATCGACATCGGCTCGAACTCGGTACGGCTGGTCGTCTATGAAGGCCTGACCCGAAGTCCGACACCCATTTTCAATGAAAAGGTATTGTGCGGCCTCGGGCGCAAGGTCCAATCGACCGGCCTGCTTGCAGCCGATGCCGTAGACCGGGCACTGACGGCCCTTCGCCGGTTTCGCGCGCTTTGCGATCGCATAGAGGTTCCGCAAACCTACGCGATCGCGACTGCGGCTTGCCGGGATGCCCGCAATGGCCAGGATTTCATAGGCCGGGCCGAAAGCATTTGCGGTACGACCATTGAAGTCATCTCCGGAAAGCGAGAGGCGGAGCTCGCCGCTCTCGGCGTCGTTTCGGGCTTTCACCGGCCCGACGGAATTGTTGGCGATCTCGGCGGCGGGTCTTTGGAACTTACCGACGTCCATCACCACCGTCTCGGACGCGGTCTGACGTTCCCGCTCGGCGGCCTTGCGCTCCAAGACATATCCTCCAATTCGATCAAAAAGGCCCAGAAGGTTGTCGGCAAGGCCTTGGATGAGGCACATTTGCTCTCCGGCGGCAAAGGCCGCAGCTTCTACGCAATCGGAGGGACATGGCGATCATTCGCGCGACTCCACATGTGGCAAAAGGGCTATCCGCTGCACGTCATGCATGGCTATGTGATTCCGGCCAAGGAAGCCCAGGAATTTGCTTCCCTTGTCCACCGGGTCGATCCATCGACGCTGTCGCAAATCGAAGTCGTCGCCAACGCAAGACGCCCCCTGTTGCCCTACGCTGCACTTGTGCTCGACCGGCTTATTGCGACTGCGCGCCCCAAGGACATCGTTTTTTCCGCGCTCGGCGTGCGTGAAGGATTGCTTTACACCATGCTCGACGCCAAGGAACGCCAGGAGGATCCGCTGATTGCGGCGGCAAGCGAACTCAACTTGTTGCGTTCGCGCTCCCCCCTGCACGGCCACGAATTGATCGAGTGGGCGGATCGGTTCATGGCCGACTCCGGATTGATTGAGACCGCTGATGAAAAGCGCCTTCGGCATGCGGCTTGCTTGTTGGCGGACATCGGATGGCGGGCGCACCCCGACTATCGGGGCGAACAATCTCTAAACATCATTGCCAATGCGGCATTCGTCGGCGTTGACCATCCGGGTCGAACGTTTCTGTCGCTTGCGGTGTTCTTCCGCCACGTCGGACTGATCGAAGAAGAATTGTCGCCGCGCTTGCGGGAATTGGCTTCAGCGCGCACGCTCGATCGAGCAAGGGTGCTAGGCGTGGCGCTCCGTGTCGCCTATCTGATTTCTGCATCAACGCCGGGAGTACTTCCGAAAACGCCGATGACGGTTGAACGCGGGCGTCTCGTGCTTCGCTTTGCCCGTGGGCTTCAAGACCTTGCCGGCGACCGCGTCTTTGCAAGGTTACGCCAGCTCGCCAGGCTGATCGGTCGGGAACCGGTGATGGAAACGAAATAGGCCGTCTCGGGTTGACCTATTCAGCGCTCCACATCGTAGGCGAGCCGCGAACCAGCTTGAGCCGCCCGGCACTCGTCAACTGAAAAAATCCTTCCGATGTCTCCGAGAGCAAGTCTTCTGCGATCAATTGCTCCGCAATATCTTCGTCTCTTGTAAAACCTATCATCAAGACTTCCCGGAGAGCCACCAGTTCCCGTTGCAATGGTACCTCTGCTCTTAGCACTGGAAATCCTCCTTTTCACCCTGTCACCACCTCATAGCAGCGTTGTGTGACAGGCAAACGAAGCCGCCCCGTTACCGGTGGGTCTGCTGCAAACCCTTCTTTATCCTTGCGGTTTCGAGCCATTCGGAAATCAACATCGCGGCCCCGAGAACGAACGGACCTATGAGTATGAGATTGTAGCGCGTCGTATGATTCGCAACTAGAGCATGTAATCCGAGCATGCATGTCGCTGGAACCGAGTACAACAAATACATCAACATCCCGTCCCGGACGGCTCTTATGCAACTCCAAGCAAATAACGGTACAAGCGCCAAACCAGCCAGCCATCCCGCCCACATCCCGCACCACGCCAATGGAATGCTGACCAGGACATTCTGGAAACCATGGGCGAGAGCCTCCCTGGCCACGATTTCCCCGATGACCGGGTCAAGTCTCTTGTGAAGTGCAATCAATTCTTCGCGATGGGCACGACCAGTGTGAAAAAAACTTCCAGCGGTGTGGAACACGAACCGATGCATCGAATCGGTGCCGTACACGAGATCGAATGCCAATTCTCCAATACCGGGCGTGCAGTAAGGAAATGCCAGCGCGAACTCGCGCAGCGTCATGTCGTTATAGGCAAATCGCTCAATCAGGGTGGCGGCGCCGTACTCTTCCGTCAGTCCAAACTTGCCGACCGATGCGAAATTGCGCGTGGCCCAGGTCCCCGCAACGGCACAAAACGCGAGTGCGAAGACAGCTGCCACTGTGGCGGCAAATCTTAGGCGCGATCCGTTCAGCCAGCGGGAACGAACCACAATCATGACGGCGATCACCGGAACGAGGATCAGGAAGGATGGCCGCGTCAAACACAACACGCCAAGCAAACCGCCGGCATGAGCAAAATGCCGGGAGCGGCACGTCGTCCATGCAAGGAGAAGCCAATATGCAAAAACGCTGAAGACCGAAAATGTCACGCTCTCGGTCATTACGTATGAAAATATTTCGGACTCGAGTGCGAGACTTACCGTAGCCAATGCGCCCGCAATCCAAAATACGAACCTGCCCGGAACGATCAATCTTGCCGAAAGAGCAATCATGACGACGCCGAGCGCCAGGAGGAACGCATGCAGGATGCGCATTGGCCTCGCGTACGGGTCGCACGTCGACGCATCTCTGTGATTGTGGATTGATTCGATGCTGCACGACACCGCTCGCGCGAAGCGGTCATCGACTTTCATGCCCAACAAAACGAGCATCGGGTAGACGGGACCGAAAAACATGCCGGGCGGCGGCACCGATACGACACTGTCGACATCGTCAAGGGTCCCGTTACTGAATACGCCGTATCGGTCCATGTCATACGCAATCGTCGTGTAGAATCGTTGGTCGAAATCGGAGAGTTCGACGGCTTCCCGACTGAGAATCGCCGCTGCCAGCACGGCGAATGCAATTGTCATGAGGCAAAAGCCCTGGGCCAACGGCGGCACACATCTTGGCCACATGGAGCGCGTTTGGGTCACGTAGGATCGCTCTACCATCGTGCTCATGCATTCCGCCCGCGGCGAAGCCGCCGTAAAGGCGATACTCCGAACTGTTTGGAGTACCGCCTTTACGGCGGCTTCGCCGCGGGCGACCTTTTCTTTTCGGTTACGGGACCGCAATCGAGATACAGTTAGCTGAAACATACTTGATCTTTGTTGTTTGGCGGATTAGGTCGGAAGCACGGAGTCTTAGTTTTGCACCAACATTCGTCGAACGTCGTAATAATCGGGACCAGCGTCCAACGTTCGCCGCAACCGGGATGAGTGGACCCTTGAAGATAGAATCCAAAATTTCAGTCCGTTCTTGCCCTGCATGCGCTGAAACTTCTGACCATGCATTTCGATTCAGAGTCAACGGTTGCGACATCTGGCAATGCCGCAGCTGCAGACTTGCACGCGCCGACACCGACGATTTTGATCCTGCGACCTACTATACGGGTGAGTACTTTTCCGGTAACCGGAGTGACGGCTATGCCGATTATTTGGGTACCGCACCGATTCTGCGTCGTGAATTTGAAAGTAGTGTTACATTTATTCGACACTTTTGTGACAAAGGTAGATTGCTTGAACTAGGTTGCGCCTATGGTCTCTTTCTCAAGCAAGCAGAACCGCATTTTGATGTCGCCGGCATCGAAATTGCCGATGATGCTGCCCAATATGCGAGGGCGTCGGGGCTAAACGTACTCTCCGGATCGGCAGACGAAGGCAATTTCGAGAAGATCGGTATGGTGGACGTCATCGTCCTTTTCGACGTCATCGAACATCTCGTCGATCCGCGCAGAACGCTGGAACTTTGCGCACGCAATCTGCGGCCGGGAGGCATTATCGTGCTTACGACCGGTGATTTCGATTCCTATCTGGCCCGAATTGCTGGTACACATTGGCGTCTTATGACGCCGCCCCAGCATCTTTGGTACTTCACCCAGGCAAGCATGAGCCGGATGGCAACATCTATTGGATTGTCACTGGAGTTTTCCGACCATCCGTGGAAGATTGTTCCATTGTCGCTCATTCTTTTCCAATTGCGACGAATGCTGGGGTTGCGGATTGAGCCGGCGCCGGGAAGCCGCATAGGCTTACCGGTCAACCTCTTCGATGCCATGCGTCTTGTCTTCCGAAAAGCATGAATACGATGGGCGATCGCCTGAACCTTGTTCAGATCATTGTTCTCACGGCCTATTCACTCGGAATGGCGGGCGGGCAGATCCTGTTTAAGCTCGCGGCTATTCGGTCCAATCCAAACCTTCCCTTGGGCGAGCGAATATACGATCTTATTGCGAACGGATATTTCCTGGCGGCGCTCGTCGTTTACGCGGGATTGTCAGTCCTTTGGGTATGGATCCTTGCAATTACACCGTTATCGCGGGCCTATCCCTTTGTGGCGCTTGCATTCGTTTTTACGTCGGTATTGGGAGGCCTGATGTTCGACGAGACGCTCACGGCCCGCCTGCTTGCCGGCATGGCGCTTATTGTCTGTGGGCTATTTTTCATTACGACCTGATGCCACAACCCTGAATTTTGTTGAGCTTTCATGAATCTGTAATTCTATTGTCTTGATCGATTGGAATACTCCCGAGGGTGAAAAACCAAAGCGAAAATTATCACGTATGGGTGATCATTGCCGCTTACAATGAAGCGGGAACTCTTGCGCGTGTCATTTCCAACGTGGAAAGCTATGGCTTCCGCGCCGCTGTCGTCGACGACGGATCGAAAGACGCCACATACCGGATTGCGCTGGCGAATGGCGCCGTGGCGATCCGGCATCCTGTGAACCTCGGACAAGGTGCGGCGCTGCAAACCGGTATAGCCTATGCGCTCACACGCGGCGCGCAAGCGATTGTTACGTTCGATGCCGACGGCCAGCATCGCGCTTCGGACATCGAAGTACTTTTGGCCGCACTCAAGCGGGAAAATGCCGACTTCGCCTTGGGAAGCCGATTTCTTGGGCGATCGTTGCGGATGCCGGTCACCCGGTTCCTCCTGTTGCGCCTCGCGACACTTTTTACGCGGCTGACGACCGGGCTGCGTTTGACCGATACGCACAACGGTCTGCGTGCCATGACCCGCAAGGGTGCGCAAGCCATTCGCTTGCGACAAAACCGAATGGCGCACGCATCCGAAATCTTGAGCCAGATTGCTGACAGCGGCTTACGCTACGTCGAAGTACCGGTCACGATTGAGTATACGGCCTATTCGCTGGCCAAAGGACAGCGAATAGGCGATTCTCTGACGATCCTGTCGGACTTGATTACCGAGAAGCTTTATCGATGAT
>Ga0099792_10000917_pt1 | contig 10802 bp, 15 predicted proteins | sample Rivendell_Oct201_8_FD_83780 | JGI IMG/M metagenome (GOLD analysis project Ga0099792, IMG submission 83780) | Vadose zone soil microbial communities from the Eel River Critical Zone Observatory, Northern California, USA -... | ecosystem: Environmental > Terrestrial > Soil > Vadose zone >...
GTTTGTCAGGGCCATAGTCCTGCTTCCGCCCGCGCTTCATTTGGGTTCTGGGGGCGCTGGGTGCGTTTGTCGGGGCCATAGTCCCACTTCCGCCTTTGCATTATCTGCTAGTCAAAGGCGCGGGGGTGCGTTTGTCGGGGCCATAGCCTCGCTTCCGCCCTCGCATCTTTCGGGTTCTTCTGGGGGCTGAGTGCGTTTGTCGGGGCCATAGTCCCGCTTCCGCCTTTGCTCTATCTGCCAGTCAAAGGCGCGAGGGTGCGTTTCTCGGGGCCATAGCCTCGCTTCCACCCTCCTGCCTTTCGCATTCTTCTCAGTTGATTTATATTATTTGTTTATTTACAGATTTTTTTGGCACAAGGCAGGTTCATTATATCGGTAAGGATTCCTTCGATACAATATCTTTACTGACCACATTTCCGCACTTTTTGAATTTGGCCAGATTCCTAGGCGACAGTTTTATTTCTGTACAAGGCATGTACATTCCATTGGTAAGGTTTTTTCTAATATTCTATATATTTACTGACTACATTTCCGCGTTTTTTGAATGTGGCCAGATTTTTGATTGAGGCTGCATATATTAGCTAATTCTTTTTGTTCGGGCTTGGACAGCTTGCCAAGGGGCTGGCCACCCCTTGGCAAGCTGCCCAAGCGTCTTTTTTCCGTCTTTATTAAGTAGTTAAATTGTAAAACTAATTGTATTGGTGTATAATATGGCAAATCCTCGCACTTTTGAGTGGTCACGTGACTCTACTGTGATCACGTGATCGATTTCCGGGCCTGATGTTTGAAACTTGATAAAGAGGTTATTGGGTGGTGGTCAGTCCGCCGATACGTCCAAACACTCCTACACGCCCATGCCTGGCCCTCACGCCGTTACTCTCGTTCTTCGGTCCTGAGAATCTCCCTGATGTGTTATCACTGTCCGACTTTGCGTGCACGTACACTTGAAAACAATCCAGGATATCATTAAGTTAGTTTCAGTATCGCCGTTGTCCTTCGTGGCGGTGGCGCTTACCTCGGGCAAGGGCAAGAATCCCCCGGCTCGGTACCTCCAGGCCGGCTACCGCGTCATCGCGAAGTCATCTTATTGCGGGATCTAATCAATTCGGCCAAGCCAGGTGAGGATGTTGCACGTTACATTCTTACTCAGGTTTTCCTAGGCCTGTATCATCACCGCGCTTCAGAAACGCGGTGCCATCGTCGCTGCAGCAAATCCAATCCATGGTCAGTACCACCCGACGATTCCATTCCAGCAGAATGTGGATCTCACCGAGCTGATTTTCTCCCGCTTTGACATGCTCTGCATTGTCAAGGATATGGTAGACCCCATACAGGATGGCTGGCATGCATCCAACTCACTTTCAAGCCTTGGCCAGCCTATTACCAGCCCCTTAACACATTCGCATTCTGTCACCCGACTCGAGCAGCAGCATGTCATCTACAACAGGATCGCCTCCCCACGCCTTCTCGCGTACTACTACGACACTGCAAAGCAAGAGTTCCTCAACCCACAAATTGCACGAGAGGTGTAGCACTCCTAATGTGGAGACGACGACTGCTTTCTCATTGCCCTCTGGTGGCTCCCCCGCTTCGTCCATGCCGAGCCCTCAGGATGTACATGGTATACCCATGCCTCCACACCATCAAAGTCCTGTCTTTCCTGCACCAACAGGCGGTCTTATGGCCGCGAGGCTATGACAAACGTTTGGGCACCATCAGCAGCTGCGTCAGATGCAAGACTCAAATGCCGCCACCCACCGCCACAGGCGTTGGTGGTTGTCAGGAGCCGGGGACAGACGACGCCTACAGTGGACGTTGTATGTTGGTGTGCGTCGTTTGTCGTTCTAGTTGTAGGCTGAGGGAACCAGCTTGTCGTCGTTGTCGAGGAGAGCATTGTACCTGTGTTAGTCTGCATAATAATAAATTTGATATCTCTGTACTCTGCATTGAGCCCGTGGCCTGAGCCCGAGCTGAGCCCAAGCCCTATACCTGGGCCCAGCTTGAGGTTTTGGAAAGCCCGAGCCTGACTAAGGCAAGCCCAAGTCGGGGCTTTGAGCTGAGCTGGGCCCTGCAAACCACTAGCTTTGCTAAAATTGTCATTTGGTCCAGTCCAACATCTGAGTCTGTCCTTTGTAAGGAGAGTGCAGGAGCTACGCTCGCCGCTCGGATTGGAGCGGAACAGTGCATTGGAGTGCACGTCGACTCACACCTATTGCTCTCATCATTTAAGCCGGTGTCGCGGTAAGCCAGAGCTAGCTGTTGTGGGAAAGGAGGGATGAGGTCACGTGATGGCGATGTTTTAATTCACTCGCGCATCAGCAACCCTCTTTCTTCGTAACTACCACCACCGACATTGTACCGAGCGCCGTGGTGACACATGTGCGCTTGTCAATGCTGTGGTGTGTATTACCTTGGCTACCCAATTCCAGCAGAGGGTGTAGCTAATAGGAGTGTCCGCCGTGCCCGTACCTCGCAGGCATTCAACTTGGATGAGAAGGCAGGGGAACGCAGTGGCAAATTGCCGGCAAGAAATCAAAGATAAAGCAGAAAGAGAAGAAGCAGCTTCTAGCTCGAGAGGCAACATGATTTGACACGCGAGGAAGCATCTGACCCGTCTACGCTGCTTCATCTTTGTGTGGTCTAGTGTCAAGATAGAGGAGCGGTACCTTTCATTGATACATGCGTCCGACAACCCTGCGAATTTGTCGATGCTTCGCCCACTGAAACCCGTTTTCTTCTCCCGCAGACGTGAACCATCTTGTGGCCACCCGGTGGCCGAGGCGGCGCTGTTACAAGTTGAACATCCCGTCCTCCGTCACAAGAGCTCGAGCAGCAGCGAGAAGAGTAGGAGGCGGTTACTGGGGATCCGTTGGAATAGCCCTTCATCTGGCCTCGGCTCTCATCCCTCTTCTCATCTACCCGGGTTGGCGGACCGCTGCGCCGCACCCGTCACACCTGTGACTAAACACCTCGGGAATACCCGTACCCGTGACCAACCCTACCGGCCCGGGAGATGCTGGTATAGCGCACATCGCTATATCAGTTTTTAATACCCTTTCAATACAGTCTACATATTAACTTGACTGAGTGCTATTGTCTGGCATTATCTTATGTTATCTTACTGGGTGTGGAACTTCAACTGAGGATTATTAAATGGAAACTTGAAGCGTGAGAAAATTGAAGCGTGGGAACTATCAGCCACCTTAGTGAAAATTTTCGCAATCTCGAAGATCCTAGATTCACAGTCAACACAGTCAACATGCTTCCCGATCTATCTCTTGTCAACTCTGTAAATAAGGTCTTAAAAAAGGTTGTACTGGCACCCATTGTTCGTGAGAATGAAATTCTCAGAGGCAAACTTCTCAAGCCTATGTGAGAACCCCCCATTCCTTGTTACATTATTATTTACAGTTTCAACATTTTCAGGATAAGAGCTCAAGATGAGGTTGCTTCTACCCCAACAATTAGTATTGGGGAGAATGAAGGTGCAATGGCACCATTATTGGATGAAGAAATCAAACATTGTGCTGCAGTCATTGCTGCTGCCTTCCTAAACCCAGGTAAGCTAAATTATGACTGGAATTTGAATTTATTCTGATTGATCATCTTCCAGTCTATGTTGATTGGGATTACGAAAGGTTTGCCGATTCAACCCCAAAGTGCCAACTAGAAGGCTATTTTCTCAGTGCAAACTTGGGTTATATTACAAAGCCAACAACAATTGTTGATAAACATGGGAAAATTTTCCTGTGGTATCTTCCTGGCCTTCTACTCACCCCTCGAGTGGTGCGTTCTGCAGTTCCTGTTTAGAAATTCTTGTTTTTACTAACTTTATGGTCAGAATGAGTTTAATAGGGTTATGGCATACATTAAGAAACCCTTATCTAAAACTTTCAAAAAATCAAGTGATGACTCATCATCAACTAAATCAAATAGCTGGAGATCAAGCAGTTTCACTGTTGATAATCCAGTAACAACAACTTTCGGTGCAGGCAGGTTATCGCTGTCTATTGGAACCTTTCAACAGGGGCACACTGTATGTATACTCACAGTCTATGGTTAGGAACCCCTACTTATGTCTAAGTTTAGACACTTCAGTACTCCATATATTCAAGCACGATCCTTGAGGACCAAGACATTCAAAATTGGCTTCAGTGTATTGTCCCAGTTGAACAGCTCTTAAATGCTGTTCTTCAGGTTGTACATCCAGAATTTTATTCTGCAAACAGCCTGGCTCTTCCTCTCTTACGTCAGCAGCTGACCAGGCCTGTCCCAACTTGGCCAACTATCTACTCTGGCATGGATGTCATTGCCAACCGGACCACTCTTTCCCATTATGATAAAGGGGGGGGCAAATACCTACTATGATAACTTACTTAGCCTTGGTCAGGACCATAATGCCTGCCTTGAGCTTGACAAGCTTCAAGGGACCTTTGCATACCAACCTGGAACAAGTGTCTTGTTTTCAGGTAAGGCTTTGTCTCATTCAGTTTCAGAGTGGTCTGGAGGCGAGAGGGTGGTAATTGCTCACTATGCAAAGGATGGAATACATAATAGATTAGGGCTGTCTAGACCCTTGCTGCCAACTCAATTGAGTTGGTGGTCCAGATACCTAGAAATGAATTAGGATTGTACTTAATAGTCATATACCAGAAGGCTGGAATTAAAACATATTGGTAGAGATTTTCCAGATTACCAGCCTTGCCAAGCCTGGCCATGTCACTGGCTATGTGCCTGATTGAGCTATATTTGTTACCACATGTATGGTCCTCTGGCAATGTCTCCAATTGGGCTGTATCAGTCACCATGGCCCATATGCTCTGCTGTCAGAAGCTGGCAGGCTAGACCGCTCAACTACTTTAGCCGGTTCCCCCCGGGCTCGCCGGCCACAGTGCGGGTCACCCAAACTGGCACATATTTCCCACAGATTAGTAATGCATATGTGTATCCTGAAGTATGCATGCATAGCTGTAATCATTGCTGGATAATAGGGACAAGTAGTTCTTTCAGAAGTGTGTTTACCTGCCCTCTCCTGAATGTGCCCTCTCCTGATGTGCCCCTCCCTAAATATACTCCCTTACTTACCCTCCCACATGCTCTTCTCACATTCTCATATGTCTCTTGCTTCCTATTTTTCCACTGTGCCCACCATTTCAAATGGGCTAGAAAAAGCAGGGGAAGACAGGTCTGACGCATGGCAGAGCTGCAACCAAGGGGGTAAAAACTGGGTACTGCAATAGCAATGAGCATTTGGCATTTGACCCCCAATGTGTGGAGGTGAGTAAGCTAAGCGACGCCAAGCTAAGCAATGCTAAGCTAAGCAATGTCAAGTTAAGCGATGCTAAGCTAAGCGACGCTAAGCTAAGCGACGCTAAGCTAAGCGATGCTAGGCTAAGCGATGCTAAGCTAAGTAAAGTTTGAAACCCTAAGGTGCTGGACATGGTCCAAATATTGCCAATGATGGAATCTGGCCACTTGCACAGAGAGCAAACTGTGAGTGTTGGGATGAATGTTGTGGTATAATGAGCATGAGGGAAGGGACAGAGCAAACTCACCGAAATGAAGTAAGCAAGTGATTACTAAGTAATATTCGGCTGTCTTGACGTACATGCTTGACGTACATACAGTATATATGAAATTATATGAAAATTTGACCCCTTTATTTTTAATTTTACATTCAAAGGGGACTGCAACATGCGAGGTTCAATTAGCGCTCACCAAACAATTGTTGAAACGGAGCGCCCCATCGGTGCGCATCCCCTCCGAACTTGTACATATTACAGTACTGTAGATACTGAGCGCTCTCAAGTGCTCCAATATATCTATTTGCAGAATATACTTCTAGTCGCTCCTTATGAGCTCCCGAGGACTTCGGACAGTCTCCTCATAGCTGCCTATGGCTGCTGCTATGCTCCCACTAGCCAGCGCTAGCTACCTTCGGGCTATGTAGAGCAGCAGCTCACCATGTGCCTCGGCAACTTGCCATGTGTTGATTGCCGGTATGTTGACTGGCAGGGTCTGTTTCTCTGTACATAAATAGTCCTTTACATGTCTATTATATTACATCTAAACTTCCTTACTTACCGGTAGCTTTATTGTTTTGTGCTTCACTATTGTTCTAGCTACCGACGATCCCTGCTGATCAGGCACGCTCATTATATGTATAAGTAGTGTAACTTGTACGCCTTAGCACCCCAGTTCTTACTGACTGGTCAGCGTGCTTAGGCAAGTATTATACCTTCTAATATATAGTTCTTACTGACTGGTCTGCATGCTTAGTTGCTGACAGACCCCCCTACCTCAACTGCATTTCTACAACAATGGCCCGCACCCCTCGAAACGCGAAGAAAGCCAAGATTTCTGTTTACAACACAAGCACCAAAAAAAGGACTGGTTCTAGATCAATGGTTGTTCTGACCCCTACTACAACCAGAAGGGGAAAGATCATTTATACAGAAGTAGATGCTGCCCCCTATTATCAAACATCTGATGAGGGAGAATCACCAAAAAGAAAGCCCTCTAATATCCCATCCCATACTACAACCACTGTTCCTGCTTCACTAGAGGATACATTTCAATTGGAGTCTACTTACATTGATGATCAGGAGCCTCATGAACCAAGGATTACCAAAGTAAGATCAAGGTTGTTGTATGAGATTAAAGTCTAACAAGCAGTAGTCCCAGAATGATTTTCTCTTAGAATGGATTCCTTGGAGGACCACCTACCTTTCCATCCTTATAGATTCTGAGGCTCCAGGACAACTGCAAGACAAATGCACCCTCTGTCTTCAAGCAGACAGTAAAATCCGTTGCCAGTCATGCATTGGGCATCACGTATGGTGTCATACCTGTGTGGTCAAAGCACACCTGTGTCTTCCATTTCATAGGCTTCAGAGGTGGAATGGTCAGTTCTATGAGGCCATATCACTTCAAGACCTGGGTTTTACCCTAAATCTTGGACATAATGGAGATGTCTGCCCTCTGAGTACTGGAAATGGCGATCAAATAACTGTGGTAGACTCGGCAGGAATCTTTATTCACTTGGTGAAATGGTGTAGATGCAAAGGGCCCAGTAACGAAGATAAACATCTGCAGCTTCTTCATCATCGTCTTTTTCCCTCGACTACTTTCAAGCCTCAAACTGCCTTTACTTTCAATGTTTTGGATGAGTTTCTTATTGATTCGCTGGAATGCAAAACCTCAGCATCCAGCTTCTATTCAAAGCTCAGAAGGCTCACCAACAATGCCTTTCCGGGAACCCTACCTGTATGCTTCCATATTTTTTATTATAGAAAGAAGCTGACATTGCAATATTAGGATAGATACCGTGAATTAATGAGAGTGTCAAGGACTTGGAGAGACCTCTCCAATCGAAAAAGGGCTGGATTTGGCCATGATGCTCTGAATGACCCTGGGAAGGGCGAATTAGCCATTTTTTGTCCTGCATGTTCTCAACCAGGCATCAATTTGCCCGAGAACTGGGCTGAGCAGTATGATAGGTCAGTACACTGTCATGTCCTATCTAGATTATCTTTAAGTGCCTAACCATAAAACAGTAATACTGTCTCACTACACTATGTGGTTGATGGCAACTTTACTGCTCAACACATGAAAATGCGTAGGCCTGAGGATGACATACCTCTCTCTGATGGATTAGCATATATGGTGGCCAATGAACCCTACCAAAAGCATGTTTCCCAGGCTGCAAATAATGAAGAGGTATGTATTATTAGGTCTTAACAGAATGGCTTGCAGTTTATATATCCCTTACATCTCCTAGAGGTCAACATGCCAGAACCACAGAGCAGTCAATGATACCAATACCAACAAAACACACTTGCGTGCCACTGGTGTGGGTGCTACTGCCTGTGCTCGTCATGGTTGCTTTGTTCCCCATTCTGTAGTTGATTTCTATAAGGGAGAACAGTAAATTCATTTCCTATATTTTCATGAATAATTTGCTGATTTTTAACCTGGCTTAAAGGCAAAAAAATATCGACTACTCGATTTGTCAAGCAATCTCCTACAACTCTCATGGTATAGAGAGAGCCCTTATCACCTACGATGTGGCTTGCCAATGGCATAAGAATTTCTTGGCCAGGGTAGAAAAATCTCCTGGCTTGTCCCTGCCAGATAATTTGGAAGTGGTGCCAGCTGTTGGAAAGTTCCATCTCAGTGCCCACAAGGCTTTGTGTTTCTCTAGGTTCAGTCTCATGTTTCTCAAAGGGGCAGGCCATATTGATGGAGAGATATTGGAAACCCTTTGGGCTTCCTTCAATAAAATCTCACCTTCAGCAAGATCAATGACTTTGGCTCACCGTCAAGAGCTCTATGATGATCATATGAGAGACTCAAACTGGAAAAAACTAGTGGGAATAGGTGAGTAAAGTTTGATTCCAATTGTAGATTTAAAAAAGTCAAAACTTACTTTGAATAACAGTAAAGACATTATTGAGAAAACTTAAAGCTGCTTCTGATGGAGTAGAATCAATGAAAGGTCCATTTGAAGAGCTTAGCTCTGCCTTGGATGCTGACAAGTTGAAACTTTGGACCAAAGAGGCAGAGAAAGCTGATAAAGAAAGAGGGGAAGCTTTGGACATATATAACTTACAAATGGACAAAGGTTAGATGTCTTTCTTTCTCAAAGTATCTTTGCAAATAATTTTTCTGTACCTCCTATAGCTCCAACATTGGCAGAGATGAGACTTAATCTCCTAGATGCCAAGTTATCAACCTCTGGAATACAAGGCTCCATAAATTGGTTGATAGAAGGTATCAGTATTGAGGATGCCCAGTGAGTGATCAGGTCACTCAGTAATGTGAGGCCCTAATATTAAGGCTACTATTCAGAGATGCATTGTGGGCAGATATACGTTGCTTGCCTGCAAATCATACAGCAACCCAAAAGGCTAACATTCTTCAAAAGCAACAAAGGCTTCATACAAGAATAGCCAAATTTCATCAGATGGGACAACTCTTCATGTCTGATTTGGACATAAATATCACCTTCTCACATCAGGACAATCCTGCTTTCTGCCCTGAGGAGAAAGGAGAAAGCCTAGATGATGAAGAAAGGGAGAGGGCGTTTTGGGGAGCCCAGGTTGATGAGAATGCTGAAGAAAATGGATATGAAGATGATTCAAATGAGAGCCCTCCCGAAGATCTTGCCCTTTGGATGCCATCTTATATTGGGGCCTCCTTCCTAAAAGAGGCAGGCTTAGAAGACCTGGTAAAAGAGGAGGTCCAATTGTGTATTGGACAGGCCAATGACAGCTTGGAAAAGCTGAGAACTCATTTAGGTCACAAGTCCATTCTCTATAGAATGAACTTTCGAAGTTCAACTTCAGTCAGAACAGACACCAGATCCAAACAAGATATTAGGAGGGTGGTCTTGAAGATTTCCAGGGATGTTCGAAGTTACCATAGGGAAAGGGAGTCACTGTCACGTTTGGAAGCTTCCCAAGATATCTTACAAAAATATCAACTTATAAAGCCAGATGAACTAGGAGTGTCCAAAGAGATTACAGAGGAAAATCGGTTTGGTCAAGGTTCTCACATCCTTCCATGGTTCTGGAGAATTGGTGGAAATCAGCCTGGACCACCTGGCACTTGGAATGAAGAATGTGAGTGATATAATGCATTGAATTCCCCTTTGGCATTTATACAACTGCCTTAAAGTTCATAGAGTTGCATGGTTGAAAGCCAGGGCCAGATATGAAAGATGGAAAGAAGAGTTGCAAATAGTGAAACATGAGATGGCTTGGACCACTTTATGGTTCAAACATCATGAGCAAGAATGGGAAAGACGGTATAAAACTTATTCAAAACCAGGACTCAAAGCATATGCTGCAAAGCAAAAAGATATTTGGAAGAGGTTTAAGGAAAATGCTGAAGGGAGGTTTGGAAAGCATATGGCACTTAGTGGAAGCTAACTAGAGTGTGTTTAAAATCAAGTATTGTATTTATGATCAGACACAAGTCAATGGTATCATATGTATTATGGTCTGCCAACGCCATACATGCTGCATGTAATCTATATGTGGTACCAGTTGACCATACTGTAACATATTTACCATTATTGGTAGAATACTAGCCAACCACACCATATTTACTATGGTCGACTGGTACCACATCCACATACTATGGGGTTCGGCGGAGTTGAAATTTGACCTAGTAGTTGAAATTGATTTTTTGTACACCCAAATCATGCTCTATCTGTTCCAGAATTTTGCGGGATGTATTGTAACAGGTCTCTAGTATGTACATGTAAATTGGCTAAGGTGTGCTATCTCAGAAATACAATGAAAAATGGTCACCAAGGCTGAGAATCACTGATTTCTGTTGAAAATCGACTCTGTAGGTCAAAAATGGCATCAAATCTCTCTGAAAATTTTCAGCAGGGTTCACAATACATAGGGAAATGTCTTCCAATGCTATATTCATTTCTCCAAGGTGTTGTGCTCATGCAGTGGACGAAGGAAAGTGCTGATTGTTGTTTGTCATGAAATGTCACAAGATTTTCAAAGTCCGAGAATGGCAACACTGAGAATTAGCATTGCCGATTTTCTGAAGACAAACAAGGCGCTTTCTGAAGGCTCGGTCTGGGAGAGGGCCGAGTGGCACATGAACTTTAATGTGTCTCTGTCACACTTTTAAGCCATCTTGTCCACTGCATGAGCACAATGCCTTGGAGAAATGAATGTAGCATTAGAGGACATTTCCCTATGTATTGTGAACCCTGCTGAAAATTTTCAGAGAGATTTGATGCCATTTTTGACCTACAGAGTCGATTTTCAACAGAA
>Ga0099792_10000918_pt1 | contig 10787 bp, 13 predicted proteins | sample Rivendell_Oct201_8_FD_83780 | JGI IMG/M metagenome (GOLD analysis project Ga0099792, IMG submission 83780) | Vadose zone soil microbial communities from the Eel River Critical Zone Observatory, Northern California, USA -... | ecosystem: Environmental > Terrestrial > Soil > Vadose zone >...
CCGGGATGCAGTCGGCTCGGCACCAGGTAAGGCCGCGCGCCCTCGGGCGAATCGGCGGTCAGGATCGGCGTCTGAAACTCGGTGAAGCCCTGCTCGATCATATGTCGGCGGATCGCGGCGATGACCGCGGAACGCAGCATCATCTTGGCGTGAATATCCTCGCGGCGCAGGTCGAGAAAGCGGTAGGTGAGCCGCATTTCCTCCGGGTATTCGGCATCGGTGTTGACCGGGAACGGCAACGGCTCGGCGACGGACTGCACATCGAGCGCGTCGATGACCAGCTCGACTTCGCCGGTCGGCAGGTTCGGATTGACGGTGTCCTCGGTGCGGGCCGCGACATGCCCGGTCATCGTCACGACGCTTTCGAGGCGCAACGCCTCGGCGGCCGGGAACAGCGGCGACGACACATCGATGACGCATTGCGTGATGCCGTAATGGTCGCGCAGATCGACGAACAGCAATTGCCCGTGGTCGCGCTTGCGGTGCACCCAGCCCGAGAGACGCACGGTCCGGCCCGCATCGGCGAGGCGCAACGCGCCGCAGGTATGGGTGCGATAAGCGTGCATCGAAACGTATCCGGCGCAGGAGCGAGGGCGCGGCGACAACGCACGGATCGCCCGCTTTTGTCAAGAAACGCACCGGTCTGGGCCGAGGTTGCGCGAGACCCCCCGGGAGAGTGTGGAGCAGCCGGCTGCATCAACAACAAGCGTCCTTCGAGACGCGTCCCGGCTTCGCCGCGACGCTCCTCAGGATGAGGTAAATTATCGATGGCATTGAGGAAATCACCTCATCCTGAGGAGCCCGCGAAGCGGGCGTCTCGAAGGACGTACAATGCCAATCCAGCGAAACGTAGGGCGGGTGAGCGAAGCGTAACCCGCCGCGGACCTGCGGCAAGGCGGGCGGCGGGCTACTGCCAGTTCAGGGTCAGAACCCCGTCGCGCATCTCCCAGCTGTCGATCCGCTTCAGGAAGCTCATGCCGAGCAGCGAGTACGGCAGATTTTCCTGGACGACACCGGAAACGTCGTTGATCGAAAGCTGGCCGACGCGCACCTCGCGCAATTTGATCAAAGCGGCGCGCGCTTGACCGTTGGCGGTGTTCATCGTGGCATTGAAGTTGAGCGAGCCGCGGCCGATCCCGGCGGCGGCGGCATCGGCCATGGTCAACGCGACGAAGGTCGCGCCGGTATCAACGAGAAACCGCACCGTGGCGCCGTTGACCGCGCCGTCGAGCACGACATGGCCGCGCTGGTCGGCATGATAGGTGAGGACATTTCCGATGGCGGGGCGCAGCACAGTGGCTGGAACAGTCTCCGCGGGCGCAGCGGCAGCGGCTTGCCCGTCACCGCGCGGCATCACCAGCTCGCGATGGCCGACGACGGCATAAAGCAGCAGGCCGAGCCCGCCCCAGATCACCAATTGCCGGCAGGCCCAGCCGATCATCCACCCGCGCCTTCTGCCCTTCCGCTGTGTCCCGACTATCTCGCTGGCAGCGTTAAGGCGCGGTAAAGGAGGAGCGAGATTGCGAGCAGGAAGGCGCTGCTGCACGCGCCAACAGGGGGACATCATGGCTGAGGGAGGTTTCGCCGGGATCCAGGCGTATGTGAGAGCCGCCGCCATGCCGCGCGTGTCGCACATCGTGGCGCTCTACTTGATCACCGGCGTGTGCGGGCTGGTGGACGCCGCCTGCTTTCTCTCGATGGGCGGCGTCTTCGCCGAGATCATGACCGGCAACCTGTTGTTCCTGTGCTTTTACATCGGCACCGGGCAGTCGATCTTCGGCGACGCGAAATATCTGCTGGTGATCGCGGCGTTTCTGCTGGGCGCACTGGCGGGCGGCCGCCTGTTGCGCGGGCCGCGCGCCGAGCTCCGGATCGGCTTTGCCGTCGAATGGGTGTTGCTCGTCGTCGCACTGGTGCTGACGGCAACGCTTGATCCCGGATCGGCCGGTGCGGCGCGGGATGTTGTCACCTCGCTGCTGGCCTTCGCGATGGGGATGCAGAACGCGCTGGTGCGCCGGCACGGCGTGCCCGATCTGGCGGCCAACGTAATGACCGTGACGGCGACCGCACTCGTCGCCGACTCCGCCCCGGCCGGCGGGCGCAATGAAAATTGGCAGCGCCGTTTCGCCTCGATCGCGATTTTTCTGGTCAGCGCCACCCTCGGTGCGCTGCTGACGAGCGAATTCGGCCCATGGGCGCCGCTGGCGCTGACCGTCGCGTTGTTCACGGTCGCGCTCAGCGGCCTGATCGCCCGGAACGCCCCGATTGTGGGCGGCTAATGCGATTTTAAGACATAATCGTCAGGATTTGCGGCGACAGCTTCCAAGGGGCGCGGTCCACATGAAGGTTCCGACATTCTCCGAAAAACTCGCCGTTAGGCTCTTGGCGCGCGAAGGAATCTCGGCTGTGTGGCAACTTCATATTGCCGCCGCCACGGCCTACCGCGACGGTTACCGGCGCGCCGCGGAAACCGTCCTGGAGATTGCCGACGCCGCGGAGCGGGAGCTGCTGGAGCGCGCGCACCATTCGTGATGAATCGCCGCCAAGCTAGGGGCCCAAAAGATCATTGAGCCGTTGATTGGCTTCGGCGAGGTCACCTTCCCATTGGGCGATCTGGTCGGGGATAAGATCGTGTCCGATTTTGTCGGCGAGCTGGAATTTCCCCGTCCGAAGCTCCTTGATCCGAGTCTCGGCGAAATCCCGGATTGCGGTCCAATAGCGGACCTTCCACGCCCATTCCGAACCGATCTCGCTCATCCCCAGCATCCTCTAGGGGGGATCGTTCAGATTTAATCCGTAATTAGGCGATTTTAACCCCTTGGTCATGATTTGCTGTACTAGAGGTTTAGGTCGGTAGAAATGCCTGACTGGCAACCGCCCTTAGTTCGTTCTTGCCCGAGGGTCGCCACTGCCGGGTAGTGTTTTTGCTCTAGCTTTTACGAGGGGCGATCCTTACTTCCAATTCGCTCGCTAGCCTCTCGTATTGGCGAGCCAGATCCAACAGACCGTCGCGGGCAACGAGAGCGGCTTCACCGTCAGCCCATTGCCGGAATTGAACGGCTTGCTCGCGATAATGCGAGATGCGCTCTAGCGCCGTGCTGCCCGCGGGCGGCGACGCAAGGTTGCCTGTCATCAACCCCTCTGAACGTTCTTTCCCAACCGAGCTGGGATTTGTGGAAGCCGCCTTGATTGGTATGTATCGCGCGCGCTATCGAGCGTCAATCTGGCCCGCGAGGCATCCCTTCATCGCGGCCTTCTCTTGGTGGACCTCCCCGCCGAGCCCGTATTGCCTCTTCTTCGAGATCGTCCGCAAAGCTGCGGAGTTCATTGGCAATATCAGGAGCACGCAGAGCGAGGCCACGCAGACAATCAGCCGCTTCGTGCAGGAATATTGATAGATTTTTTGGCATAGTCTTAAACAAACACGAGGCGCCGTGATTTAGTTTCGGTCTAAGTTCGCGCTCAAGGACAGCGCGACCGTGCTTCTTCCGCCGCCGCTTGTTCCTCGAATTCTGCCGCCAAATCCAACAACCTGCGACTGACTATGGGATCTGTGACCGCCCCGGCCAACCGGCGACACCGTGCGGCCTGCTCGCGCAGCATTCGAGCGGTTTTGGGCACGTCGGGCATAGCATCAGTGCGAACACCGAGAACCGCGCCGCTGATCCGTATTCGGTAGGAGGCTTGTCGCCTCTCCGGAGAACCCTAGGGCCAGATATTCCGGCATAAAATTCGTGCCGCTTCGCGCCCTCACCGAGCGGCGGGGCCCGCTAGGCCGGCGGGACCGATTGAGGACCGCTGTTCGCCCAGAATGGTGCTGCCGGTAAGGATTGAACTTACGACCTCCCCCTTACCAAGGGGGTGCTCTACCACTGAGCTACGGCAGCCTCAGGCCTTTCGGGCGCAAAGTGGGGATTACACGACGGCCCGGCCAGTGGCAAGGCAGCCGCCGCTTCGGGCACTCGGGTTCAGCATCGCGCGATGATACCGGAACCAAAAACCAGCCATCGTGTTTCGCGAGGGATCCAACTTGCGATGGAGGCGCATATGTTTCGTTCGCCCGCTCCGTTCTTCCTGGCGGCGCTTGCACTCCTCACCCTGGCCGCTTGCGCCCAGCAGCAGGCTGCCGCGCCTGCGCCGGTCGCGACCCCGGCACCCCTCAGCTCCGACCAGAATTTCGTCGACCGCGCCGCCCTCGGTACGGCGAGCGAAGTCGAGCTCGGCCAGCTCGCCCGCACCCGCGCGGCATCGCCGGCGGTCCGCGCTTTCGCCGCTCGCATCGTCAGCGACTTTCGCCAAGCGAACGTGCGCCTCAGAACGCTCGAACGCCGCCTGCAAATGGCCGCGGCCACGGCGCCACCGCCGCCGAGCCAGCTGGCCGCGCAGTTCGGGGCGGATTTCGACCGCCAGTTCATGGCCGATCAGATCAAGAACCATCAAGAGGCGATCCAGCTGTTCGAAGCCGAGGCGCAGACGGGCCAAGACCCGCGGTTGCGCAAATATGCCAGCGACACCTTGCCGATCCTGTACCGCGATCTACAGCAGGCCCAGGCCATCGCGGCTCGCCTCGGCGGCTGAAACCAGCGCGCCGGACGGATCGGTCGGGCGCTTGGCGCCGCGCGCCAGCCCGGAACTCGCGCCTAAACCGCGTGTTTCTGCATAAGACTTCAATCGCCATATCCCGGAGCTTTCGAGAATTTCTGCTGGTTGCTCCAGGATTGGTCGATCGATCTATAGGATTGCGAGTTCTGCCGGAAACATTTCCCGCCGTCGGGTTTTCGCCGAACGAAAACAAACAATTGATGGCGATCGTTCTTGTCGATTCGGGACATCGGAGTGAATAATGGTGTGGCGCGGCTCGACGATTGATCCGATGGCGGATACCGCCGCATCGGACGTACTCCAGGCATTCGAGGCGGCGCGCGAGGCAGGCTTGCAATCCGTCGATTGCTATCGCGCCGGAGTCGACGCATGGCGGCGCGCCCACCCGGATCAGTCGGCGGAATATGCCGCGAAACAGGCGGTCTCGGTCATCCTCGCAGTCAAGGTCAGTCTGCGCGTCGAGGAGTAATTGCATGTCGAGGAGCGGTTGCGTGCCGAGGAGTAATTGACAGCGGCACTGCCGTCCCGTTCCATCGCGGTGATGGCCGATTCGCCGCGTTTGACCCGCGCCAAGCAAATAGAGCTTGCCCAACGCGACGAGCGTCTCGCCCGCGCCTTGCGCGAGAACCTGCACCGGCGCAAGCAACAGGCTCGCGCCAAGGAGCAGCCCGCCGCCGAGTCACCGGCCGATCCGTCGCGCGGCGAGCCGCCGGCTTGAGCGCCGCCATTCTCTCCCGTAAAAGTTACCCGCACCCGGAGCCCAGGTGATGGACAGAATTCTTATCCGCGGCGGCGCGCCGCTTTCCGGTACCATCCCGATCGGTGGCGCCAAGAATGCCGCGCTGCCGCTAATGGCGGCGAGCCTTTTGACGGCGGAGCCGCTCGTGCTCGCCAATCTGCCCGACCTCGCCGACATCCGGACAATGGCGAACCTGCTGGTGCAGCACGGCGTCGCGATAGCGCTTGCCGATTCCGCGGATTCGACGCCCGCCTCCGGACAGGTTCTCGAGCTGAACGCGCGGCATATTACCTCGACGACTGCCCCGTATGATCTCGTGCGCAAGATGCGGGCTTCGGTGCTGGTTTTGGGGCCGCTCGTCGCGCGGTGTGGCCGCTGTCGCGTGTCGCTGCCTGGCGGCTGCGCGATCGGCACGCGCCCGGTCGATCTACATTTGAAAGGGCTGCAACGGCTGGGTGCCGAGGTCGAACTGAGTGAGGGTTATATCGAGGCACGCGCCCCGAAAGGCCTGCGCGGCGCCGAGATCGTGTTCCCGAGCGTCTCGGTCGGGGCCACCGAGAACCTGCTGATGGCGGCAGCGCTTGCCGAGGGCGAGACCCTGTTGATCAACGCCGCGCGCGAACCCGAGATCACCGATCTGGCGCAGTGTCTGATCGCGATGGGGGCCGAGATCGAGGGCATCGGCAGCGACCGGCTGCTGGTCCGGGGCGTCGCCAGCCTGCACGGTGCCCGTCATACCGTGATCCCTGACCGCATCGAGACCGGCACCTATATGATGGCGGCGGCCGCGACGGGCGGCGATGTGCGCCTGCTCGGCGCCCGGCTCGACCATGTCGAGGCGGTCGTTCGCGTGCTGGAAACCGCCGGGGTATGCATAAGCGAGACCGAAGGCGGTATCGCGGTGCGCCGGCGCAACGGGCGGCTCACCGGGGCCGACGTCATGACCGAGCCATTCCCGGGCTTCCCGACCGATTTGCAGGCGCAGGTCATGGCGCTGATGGCGACCGCCGAGGGCGCCTCGATGATCACCGAGACGATCTTCGAGAACCGCTTCATGCATGTGCCCGAACTGATTCGGATGGGCGCCAACATCAACGTCCACGGCGCTTCCGCCCTGGTGCGCGGCGTCCCGCGGCTGACCGGCGCGCCCGTCATGGCGACCGATTTGCGCGCATCAGTGTCGTTGGTGATCGCCGGTCTCGTCGCCGGCGGCGAGACGGTCGTCAACCGCGTCTATCATCTCGACCGCGGCTACGAGCGGATCGAGGAGAAGCTGTCGGCCTGCGGCGCGCGTATCGAAAGGCTGCGGAGTGCCGCCTGACGGCCCGCTTCGGCTGCGCGCTGAGGATGCCGACGATCTTGCCGTGATTTCCGCTTGCTTGCAGGATGCGCTCGTCTCGGTGCGCGATCTCGCCTACGATCGCGAGGCTCGTACCTTTGTGCTGGTCGCCAACCGCTTTCGCTGGGAGGCAACCGAAGCCGACGAGAGCGGAGCGAACCGTCTCGAGCGCACGCTGTGCGGGGTCGCTTTCAGCGAGGTCGACAGCGTGGCTTACCGCGGATTTCAGCGCAGCGAGGAGAGCCGCATACTCTGTCTTCTGGCAATCCGCCCAAATCTCGAAGGGAGCGGCGGGACGATCGATCTCGATTTTTCCGGCAGCGCGACGATCCGGCTGAGCGCGTCGGCGATCCGCTGCCGCGCCCGCGATTTCGGCGAGCCATGGCCCACGGCATGGCATCCCGATCACCCGGACGGTTTCGAATGAAATCGCGCCGTGCCGCCCCCGGCATCCCGAGCGAAGCGCTTATTATGGCGCTGCCCAACGGCCGGATCCTCAGTGAGGTGATGCCGCTGTTGCAGCGCGTCGGCATCGAGCCCGAACCGGCCTTTACCGATCCAAAGTCGCGCAAGCTACGCTTTGCCACTTCCGATCCCGGCCTGGATCTAATCCGCGTCCGCAGCTTCGATGTCGCCAGCTTTGTCGCGTTCGGCGCGGCGCAGCTCGGCGTCGCCGGCAATGACGTGCTGATGGAATTCGATTATTCCGAGATCTACGCGCCGCTCGACCTCGATATCGGGCATTGCCGAATGGCGGTCGCAACGCCGGAGGACGAGGCCGGCCAGGAAGACCCGCGCAGCTGGAGCCATATCCGGGTGGCGACCAAATACCCGGAAATCGCCCGCCGCCATTTCGCCGCTCGCGGAGTCCAGGCGGAATGCATCAAATTGAATGGCGCGGTCGAGCTGGCCCCAAAGCTGGGGCTGTGCCGCCACATCGTGGATCTGGTGCAGACCGGCGCGACGTTAACCGCCAATGGGCTGATCGAGATCGAGCATATCGCGGACGTCACCTCGCGGCTGATCGTCAACCGCCCGGCATTGAAAACGCGGCCGGAAGAGGTCGGCCGCTGGATCGAGCGGTTCCGCGCCGCGGTCGAGGGTGCCGGCCCGCGCCGGGCGCACGCCGCAGCAGCGTCGGCTTGACGGCTGCGGCGCGATGCCGATTATCCTCAGCACGCGCGATGCCGGGTTCGAGACGGCTTTCGAGACGCTGCTCGCCGCAAAGCGCGAGAGCGCGGCCGATGTCGATGCCACGGTCGCGGCGATCATCGAGGAGGTGGCGAGCCGCGGCGACACGGCGCTGATCGAGTACACCAGCCGCTTCGACCGCATCGATTTGACGTCGGAGGCGCTGCGTCTCAGACCCGACGAAATCGGCGTCGGCGCCGACGCCGCGCCAACCGCGACCGTCGATGCCCTGCGCCTTGCCGCCGAGCGAATCGAGAGCTTCCACCGTCATCAACTGCCAGCGCCGATCGATTACGTCGATGGTACGGGCGTACGGCTCGGAATGCGCTGGAGCCCGATTGCCGCCGCCGGCCTTTATGTTCCGGGCGGCACCGCCGCCTATCCGTCATCGGTGCTGATGAACGCGATCCCGGCCAGGGTCGCCGGTGTCGAACGGCTGGTCATGACCGTGCCGGCGCCGGACGGTGTCCTCAACCCGCTGGTTCTCGCCGCCGCCCGGCTGGTCGGGATCGACGAGATCTACCGGATCGGCGGCGCGCAGGCGGTCGCGGCGCTCGCCTACGGAACGGCAACGATCAAGCCGGTCGACAAGATCGTCGGACCGGGCAACGCCTATGTTGCGGCGGCCAAGCGGCGGGTCTTCGGCCGGGTTGGCATCGACATGATCGCCGGCCCATCGGAAATCCTGGTCGTCGCCGACCGGCACAATGATCCGGCCTGGATCGCCGCCGATTTGTTGTCGCAGGCCGAGCACGATGCCGCGGCACAAGCCATCCTGGTGACCGACAGCACCGAGTTCGCCGCCGCCGTCGAGGCAGCCGCCGCGCGCCAACTCGAACACCTGCCGCGCGCCGAGATCGCGCGGGCGAGCTGGCAGGCGAACAGCGCGATCCTGCTCGTCGCCGATTGGGACGAGGCGGTGCCGCTGATCGACCGGATTGCCCCAGAGCACCTCGAACTGGCGATCGACGATGCCGACGCTATGGCAGCGCGGGTGCGTCACGCGGGCGCAATCTTTCTCGGGCGCTACACCCCGGAAGCGATCGGCGATTATGTCGCCGGGCCGAACCATGTGCTGCCGACGGCGCGCAGCGCCCGCTTCGCCTCGGGGCTCGGCGTTCTCGATTTCATGAAGCGCACGACGATCGTCGGCTGCGATGCCGCGAGCCTCAATGCTCTCGCCCCGGCCGCGATATGCCTCGCCGAGGCTGAGGGGCTCGATGCGCATGCGCTGTCATTGGCCTTGCGGCTGGGCCGCACATGAACGCGCCGCCGCAGCGGATCGCCACGATCAACCTCGACGAGCGAACCGTCATCCGGCGCAGCCGCGCGATCGAGGATGAGCGCGCCGCGGCGATCACCGACCTCCTCAAGGACAACCAATTCACGCCACTGTCCGGCCGCGCTGGGCCGTTTCACCTGCACCTCGCGATCGAGGAAAACCGGCTGTTGATGGAGATCCGCGCGGCGGCGGATGGGCTGAGCGAGTCGATCGTGCTGCCGCTCGCGCCGTTCCGCCGCATCGTCAAAGACTATTTTCTGGTTTGCGAAAGCTATTACGAGGCGATCCGCGACAAGACGCTGACGCAGGTCGAGGCGATCGATGTCGGCCGCCGCTCGTTGCACGACGAAGGTTCGGCGCTGCTGACCGAGCGCCTCGCCGGCAAGGTGGCGATCGACCACGATACGGCCCGCCGCCTGTTCACGCTGATTTGCGTGCTGCACCTGCGCAGCTGAGCCCGCGATGCCGATCCTGGTGCTCGCCTCGGCCTCTCCGCGCCGCCTCGAATTGCTGCGCCAGATCGGCATTGTGCCGGATCATGTCGAGCCGGCCGATATCGACGAAACCCCGCGCCCCCGCGAATTGCCGGCCGGCCATGTCGTGCGCCTCGCGGAAGCAAAGGCGCGAGCTGTGCGGCCGCGCCATCCGGATGCGTTCATTCTCGCCGCCGACACCGTCGTCGCCTGCGGCCGCCGCATCCTGCCGAAGGCCGAGGACGAGGCCACCGCGCGGGCCTGCCTCACCCTGCTGTCGGGCCGCCGCCATCGGGTTTATGGCGGCATCGCGCTGCTGAGCCCGGGCGGCGATCTGGCGATCCGCCAGGTCGTCAGCCAAGTTACGTTCAAGCGGCTGAGCGATGAGGAAGTGGCCACCTACCTCGCGAGCGGGGAGTGGCACGGCAAGGCCGGCGGCTACGCGATCCAAGGCCACGCCGCAGCCTTGATCCCATGGATCGCCGGCTCTTATTCGAATGTGGTCGGGCTGCCATTGTACGAGACCGCACAGCTCCTCGCCGGCCGCGGATACCCCATTTGCCCGGCGTCCTGCTGATCGCCGCCGGGCCCGGCGAATGGCGCGCCGCCTCGGTCGAAGGCGATGCCGCGACGGAGCTCTATGTCGAGCGCGGCGACACGCCGCCGGCCGGCAGCATCCATCTCGGCCGGGTGGTGCGGCGAACTCCGGGACTCGACGCCGTACTGGTCGATATCGGCGCCGAGCGCCCGGGCTTTCTGCCGGTGGGTAGCGCCGCCGCTTCGCGCCTCGACGAAGGTGCGCGGGTCACCGTGCAGGTGCGGCGCGAGACGCAGCAGGGCAAAGGTGCCCGATTGTCAACGCGCATCGACCCGCGGCCCGGCAGGCTTGATTTGGAGCAGCTCGCGGCGGAGGCGGCCCGATATGAGCCACCGCGGCAGCTCGATCCGCCGCCGGGCTTTGCGCCCGCGCTTGCCCTGCGGCTGCCGGTCGAACCCGAGCGGATCCTCGCCGATGATATGGCAATCCTGCCGGAACTGCGCGGCGCGTTTCCGAACACCGAAATCGCGCATCGCCCCGCGGAGGAGTGGCCGATCGATCTCGATGCGGAATTCGCCGCGGCATTGGTACCGAGCCTCACGCTGCCTGGCGGCGGCAGCCTC
>Ga0099792_10000922_pt1 | contig 10748 bp, 8 predicted proteins | sample Rivendell_Oct201_8_FD_83780 | JGI IMG/M metagenome (GOLD analysis project Ga0099792, IMG submission 83780) | Vadose zone soil microbial communities from the Eel River Critical Zone Observatory, Northern California, USA -... | ecosystem: Environmental > Terrestrial > Soil > Vadose zone >...
GCATCAAAGCCACCTGAGGCTCCTGCTGCGCGTGCCGACGTTCCGCTCGCACCATCCGTGCGCAAACTGACCGCGGAGAGCGGCATTGATGCCGCAACGGTGCCGGGGTCCGGCCGCGACGGGCGTGTCACGAAGGGCGACATGCTGGCGGCTATCGAGCGGGCGGCGGCCGCACCGATACCGGTCGCCCAGCCCGCCGCTTCGATTGCGGTTCGCGCTCAATCGGTGCCTGACGACGCCTCGCGCGAAGAGCGCGTGAAGATGACGCGGCTGCGCCAGACCATCGCGCGGCGGCTCAAGGATGCGCAGAACACTGCCGCCATGCTCACGACTTTCAACGAAGTCGACATGAGCGCGGTGATGCATCTGCGCAATGCGTACAAGGATCTGTTCGAGAAGAAGCACGGGGTGAAGCTCGGCTTCATGGGGTTCTTCGTCGGCGCCTGCGTGCTGGCGCTCAAGGAATTGCCCGCCGTCAATGCCGAGATCGACGGCAGCGACATCATCTACAAGAACTACTACCACATTGGGGTTGCGGTCGGCACCGAGAAGGGCCTGGTGGTGCCGGTGGTACGTAATGCGGACGCGTTGTCGCTCGCCGGCATCGAGAAGACAATCGGGGATTTCGGCCGCCGCGCGCGTGAGGGCGCGCTCAAGATCGAGGACATGCAGGGCGGCACGTTCACCATCAGCAACGGCGGCGTCTACGGCTCGCTGATGTCGACGCCGATCCTCAACGCGCCCCAATCGGCCATTCTTGGCATGCACAAGATCCAGGAGCGCGCGATCGTGATTGCCGGCAAGATCGAGGCGCGGCCCATGATGTATCTGGCGCTCTCCTACGACCACCGCATCGTCGACGGTCGCGAGGCGGTGACCTTCCTGGTGCGCGTGAAGGAATGTTTGGAGGACCCGGCGCGGCTGGTGCTGGATTTGTGACATGACCTATGATCTCATCGTCATCGGCTCCGGCCCCGGCGGCTATGTCTGCGCGATCCGCGCCGCGCAGCTTGGCCTCAAGACGGCGATTGTCGAGAAGGAGAAAACCTTCGGCGGCACCTGCCTCAACGTGGGCTGCATTCCTTCGAAGGCGCTGCTGCATGCGTCGGAACTGTTTGAGGAGGCGGGCCACTCATTCGGCAAGATGGGCATTCGGGTCGGCAAGCCCACGCTCGATCTGGCCGCCATGATGAAGTTCAAAGACGAAGGCGTCGACGGCAACGTCAAGGGCGTCGCTTTTCTGCTCAAGAAGAACAAGGTCGAGACTTATCCGGGAACAGGCCGCATTGCGGCGCCTGGACAGGTTGAGGTCAAAGGAGCAAGCGGCACGCAAACGCTCGGCGCCAAGGCGATCGTCATCGCCACGGGGTCGGATGTGGCGCGGCTCAAGGGTATCACGATCGACGAGAAGCGGATCGTGTCGTCGACCGGCGCCTTGGTGCTCGACAAGGTGCCGAAGCGATTGCTGGTGGTCGGCGCCGGTGTGATCGGGCTTGAACTGGGGTCCGTCTGGCGGCGCCTTGGCTCCGAAGTCATCGTGGTGGAATTCCTCGATCGCATCTTGCCCGGCATGGACAGCGAAGTGTGCCGTCAGTTTCAGCGCATGCTCGAAAAGCAGGGCATTGCATTCAAGCTTTCCCAGAAGGTCGCCGCTATCGATACATCGGCCAAGGGCCTCAAGGCGAGGGTCGAGCCTGCAGCCGGCGGAACGCCGGAGACGGTCGAGGCGGATGTCGCGCTCATTGCGGTTGGCCGCGTGCCGTTCACCGACGGGCTCGGCCTCGATGAGGTGGGGGTGAAAAAGGACAACCGCGGCCGCATCATCGTCGATGAGCATTTCGCCACCAGTGTGCCGGGCGTCCATGCCATCGGGGACGTGATCGCGGGGCCGATGCTCGCCCACAAGGCCGAGGAGGAGGGCGTCGCAATTGCGGAGCTTTTGGCCGGACAATCAGGCCATGTGAATTACGACGTGATTCCGAACGTGATCTACACGTTTCCGGAGGTCGCGAGTGTCGGCAAGACCGAAGACGAACTCAAGGCCGCCGGCATTGCGTTCAACGCCGGCAAGTTTCCGTTCACCGCCAACGGCCGCGCCAAGGCCAATATGCAGACGGAAGGCTTTGTGAAAATCCTGGCCGATGCCAAGACCGACCGCGTGCTGGGTGTCCACATTGTCGGGGCGGATGCCGGCAACATGATCGCGGAAGCTGCTGTCGCGATGGAATTCGGTGCGGCGGCTGAAGATATTGCCCGTACCTGCCATGCCCATCCGACCCTGCCGGAAGCCGTCAAGGAGGCCGCGCTGGCGGTCGCGAAACGGGCGATTCATATGTAGGAAATAGGGAATAGCGAATAGCGAGTAGCGAATGGAGGCAAACTAGGCTATTACTCGCTACTCGCTACTCGCTACTCGCTACGCACTACTCGCTATTCGCTCATTCGCTCAATTCGCTCCAGGGGGCGACATCCATGCGCCGTGTCCTGCTCCGCCCGCTGCTCATCCTGCTCGCCTTCGTATTTCTGTTCGAGGCGTGGCTGTGGGATCGCCTTGCGCCGATCGTCGGCTGGGTTGTTGCGCGGATTCCCTGGGCGGCGTTCAAGGCGCGCGTTGCGGCGGCGATCGAGCGCCTGCCGCCTTACCCGACCTTTCTGGTCTTCGTCATTCCGGTCATTTGCCTGCTGCCGTTAAAACTCCTCGGCTTGTGGATGCTGGCGCATGGATTTTGGCTGGGTGCACTCGTCGTTCTCGGGCTCGCCAAGGTGGTGAGCCTCGGTGTCATGGCGTTCTTGTTCGATCTCACGCGTCCAAAACTGCTGCAACTGCCGTGGTTCCGCAGGCTCTATGACCGCGTGCTGGTGTGGCGCGACTGGGCGCATGAACTCGTTGCCCCGATCAAGCGGCGCATCAAACGCATGTTTCGCATGTTCTCGCCGGGCCGCGCCGGGCGGACGCTCAAATTGCTGTGGCGTATCCGGCGTAAGATGCGCACGGCGACGTAACCTTTCGCGATCCCCGGCATTCCGCTCGTACGTTTCAACGACGCTGTAGGTAACTCGTCTCGACCTCTTTGATGCGCTCGATGGTCTTGTCCGCATAGCAGGCCATCATGAAGGTCCTGCGCCCGGATCCGTCGCGGCCTTGGCCGACAACCTCGCCGCATTCGGCGTTGCGATAGGCTTCCCACGCGGCCTGGCTTTTTCGCATGGCTGCGGCGATTTCGTCGGCATCCTGGCGCGGCAGCGCGAGGCGATAGAATCCGTCGATACGTCGATTGAGAACGTCGTCAAGCTCGATCCGCGCCGCATTGTAGACCGCGATCATGCATTCGCGCTGCTCGGCGTTCGAGAATTTGTTGAAGCAGATATCGACCGCGTTGTCTTGCTTTCGTGCAGGTTCGGCGACGGCGGCCGAAAGCGCGATCAGGCCGGAACAGAAAACGCGGACCGCCGCCGCAATTCGAACGGGACGCAACTAGAACAAATGGACGGCGTGAGGCGCGAACAAACCGATCGCCGTGAAGATCAATCCGAGGACCCCAAGAGCGGCGGCGACATAGGCGAGCACAATCATCCCGGTGATCACCGCCGCTGATGCGAGCACGATGCCGATCTGAGAGGCTGCCGAGGCAACCTCGTAATGGTGATAACGCTCCAACGCGGTGTCGCGCTTGGCCTCAGCCGCAAGCGCGAGGGCCATCAATTCGCGTCGGCCTTCGCCGTAGGGCGGGTTCAGGTTAACATCTTTGCGCGCCGGTCGGTCCATCGGTTCCGAATTATAGCGGGCTACAGTCCTCGTCCAGTTATCGACCCGATCGCTCAACGCTTTCTGGATAGCATCCTTGGACGTTTCGCCGTCGATCTTCAGGCGGTCGAGTTTCACCAATTCGGCCGAGGCCTCAAGCGTGGTCTGGCGGATCGTCTTTGCCTGGTAAAATGCCCAAAGATTGGACGCCTCGACATTGAAGCTGAGCGCTGCGGTTTGCGCGCTCTTACCGAGCGTTTCGGAGAACGCCAGGCACAGCGCAATCACGGCGATCAGGAGCGCGATCTTCTTGTTCTGGCTCTCGCCTTTTCCGTGACCGCCGCCGTGCGCGTGTTCCTCGTGTTCGATCTGGTGTTCGGCTTCATGCTGAACCGCGTGCACGCCATGGCTCATTGGAGTCCTCCCTCGCTGTGGTCGCAAAAGGATGTAGCGAACCCGGCCCCATCCGCAAGGGGCGAATTCGCAATTGCGGGGACTGACACATTTTGGACACGAGATCTCTGCGCCCGCGGCGAGCCCTTAAGCTCGCGACGAGCCCTTAAGCCCGCGACGAGCCCTTAAGCTCGCGGATGGGCGCTGCGATAGACTTCGAGCAGCCGCTCGGTGTCGACGGCGGTATAAACCTGGGTGGTCGACAGTGAGGCGTGGCCCAGCAACTCCTGGATGGCCCGAAGGTCGCCGCCACGTGCCAGAAGATGTGTTGCAAAAGAGTGACGCAGCGCATGTGGCGTAGCTGTGTCCGTGAGGCCGAGTGCGCCACGCAATTGCGCCATCGCATATTGTACGATGCGCGGAGACAAGCGCCCGCCCTTGGCGCCGACGAACAGGGGACCGTTGCCCGGCAGGTCATAAGGGCACTGCGACATATAGTCCGCAATGAGTTGACTGACCTGCCCCAGCACCGGCACCATGCGCTTCTTGTTGCCTTTGCCGGTGACCGTGATGGCGTCGTCGCGCCCCGGAACCGGGGCTTCCTTGGCGGCGAGGCCGAGTGCTTCCGAGATACGAAGGCCGGATCCATAGAGCAGTGCCAGCACGGCCGCGTCGCGGGCGAAAACCCACGGCTCGCGCTCTTCGCCGGCCCGCAGATCAGTGTCGGCGATGCGCTTGGCGTCGGCGATCGCGAGCGGTTTCGGCAGTGTTCTTGCAATCTTCGGCGTGCGCACCGCGCCGAGTGCCGCCACGCGCCCTTTGCCGTTGCGTTCCAGGTAACGGGTAAACGATCGCGCCCCGGCCAGGCCCCGCATCAGCGAGCGTCCGCCAATGCCGTCGGCCCGCCGCGCCGCCATGAAGGCGCGCACATCCTGGGGAGTAAGTCCGGAGAGGGCGGACACCGTGACCGGGCCACCGAGATGCTCCGCCTGAAAGGCGAGAAACTGGTTCACGTCGCGGGAATAGGCTTCCACCGTCTTCGGCGACATCCGCCGTTCGGCTGCAAGATATGCGCGCCAGGCAACAACATGCCTGGCGATCTCGGCACCCGCGAAGGGCATCTCAATTTCGGGTTCGGTCATTGAAAGCCCATCCTGGAATAAGTGAACGGTGTGTCCCGGGCGCTGCGCAGCATTCGCCTGAAAAAGGCGAATGGTGCGCCACAGACCCGGGACCATAACGAATACCTGTAAGGTCCTGGGACACACACCCGTGTTATTTGCGGACGGGCGCACAATGTATCATCACACTGCGATCCTTATCATTCCTTAACCATCGCGAATCAACGCCCGATCATATGGCCAGACGTGTTGTCGATGTTGTGGTGCCGGTCGCGATCGACCAGGCCTATTCCTACCAGGCGCCCGACAGCATGGCGCTGGCGCCGGGCGATATCGTCACGGTGCCGCTCGGCACGCGCGCCGCCACGGCAGTCGTCTGGGCGGAAAATCCCAATCCCAATCCGCGGCTCGACAATCGGCTTAAGGCAGTCACCGACAAACTCGACTACCCGGGCCTCAAGCCGGAACTGCGTACATTCATCGACTGGGTGTCGAACTACACGCTGGTGCCGCGCGGCATGGTGCTGCGCATGGCGTTGCGCATGGGCGAGCATTTGGGACCCGCGCGCGAGCGCGTCGGCGTGCGGCTCACGGGGCCGACGCCGAAGCGGATGACCCCGGCGCGCCAGCGTGTGCTCGCGCTTCTTGCCGACGGCCTGGCGCGGATGAAAGGCGAGGTCGCCGAAGAAGCGGGCGTTTCAACGGGCGTCGTCGATGGGCTGGTCGATGAGGGAACGCTGGTAACCGAGGTGCTGGCGCCAGGCCCGGTCGCGCAGCCGCCCGACCCGGATTTTCTGATACCTGACTTCACGGAGGCGCAACGCGCCGGGGCCGAGAGCCTGCGTGCGACAGTCGCCCAAGGCGGCTATTCAGCAACCCTGATTGATGGGGTCACCGGCTCCGGCAAGACGCAGGTCTATTTCGAGGCCATCGCCGAGAACATAAGGCGCGGCCGGCAGTCATTGGTCTTGATGCCCGAAATCGCCTTGACGGGGCAGTTTCTCGATCGTTTTTGCGAACGTTTCGGCACGCGGCCGGCCGAATGGCACTCGCAACTCTCGCAGCGCTTGCGCGCGCGCACCTGGGCGGCGGTGGCCGCCGGTGAGGTGGGCGTGGTCGCGGGCGCGCGCTCGGCTCTGTTTCTGCCCTATGCGGATTTGGGTCTCATCGTACTCGACGAGGAGCATGATCCCGCCTACAAGCAGGAGGAGGGCGTACGCTACCATGCGCGCGACATGGCGGTGGTGCGGGCGAGCGTTGCAAAATTCCCCATCGTGCTTGCGTCGGCGACGCCGTCGGTCGAAAGCGAAGTCAATGCGCGCCGTGGCCGCTATCGCCGGCTGTCGCTGCCGGAGCGTTTCGGCGGCCAGGACCTCCCCGCAATCGAAGCCATCGATCTGCGCCGCGAAGGTCCGCCGCGCGGCCGCTTCATCGCGCCGCGGCTCGCCGAAGCGGTCAAGACCGCCGTCGAACGCGGCGAGCAGGCCCTGTTATTCCTCAACCGGCGTGGCTATGCGCCGCTCACGCTCTGCCGTGCCTGCGGCTTCCGTCTCGCCTGCCAGAATTGCGACGCCTGGCTGGTCGATCATCGCTTCAAGCGCCGTCTCGTCTGCCACCATTGCGGCTTCTCGATGCCGCCGCCCGCCGTCTGCCCGAAATGTGAAGCGACCGAGAGTTTCGTCGCTTGCGGTCCGGGCGTGGAGCGTCTCGAAGAGGAGGTCGCGACGCTCTTTCCCGACAAGCGCGTGCTCATTCTCTCCAGCGACCTCGTGGCATCGATCGAGCGCATGCGCGAGGAACTGGCCGAGATCGAAGCGGGCCTGGTCGATATCATCGTCGGCACGCAACTTGTCGCCAAGGGACATCATTTTCCAAAACTCAATCTCGTGGGCATTGTCGATGCTGATCTTGGCCTCGCCAACGGCGATCCGCGTGCGGCGGAGCGCACCTTCCAGATGCTGCACCAAGTGGTGGGGCGTGCGGGGCGTGAAGCCGGCCGCGGCATCGGCTACCTGCAGACATACCAGCCCGAGCATCCGGTGCTGCGCGCGCTCATTGCCGCGGATCGCGAGGCCTTCTATTCCAATGAAATCGAGCTGCGCGAGAAATCGCACTATCCGCCGTTTGGCCGGCTGGCGAGCCTGCTGGTGTCCGGGCCCGACAAGAACGGCACGGAAGCCCACGCCCGCCGCATCGCGCAGGCGGCACCACGTTCTGCGGAAGTGAAAGTGCTCGGTCCGGCGGAGGCGCCGCTGGCGCTGGTGCGCGGCCGCTATCGATTTCGACTGCTGGTGAAGGCCCCGCGCGCCTTCGACCTCTCGGGTTATTTGAGACAATGGATGACGGTGGCGCCGGCGACCAAGGGAAAGATGAAACTTGAGGTGGACGTGGATCCGCAGAGTTTCATGTGAGTGAGGTAGTTTCATGTAGGCGGGGCGTTGGATCGCGGATGCCCTCAGCTTGCGTCCCCTCTCCCCGTTGCGCTCTTCCGGCGGCTTCGCCGGCGCAACGGGGAGAGGGACAGGGTGAGGGGCAGCCACTTGTTCGATACGGGCCACGGGAGGCGAACCGCAAGTGCGGTAATCGACCATGACGCGCGAGCATTGTTACCGGTGACTTCTCGTGACCGGTGGACGCGGGTATTCTTCGGTGTCGGTTCGAAAATAGTTGGGTATGAGTCCTGATGCCTATCGACGCCAAAAATTTGAAGATTCTGATCGAAGGTGAACTGGCAACCTTATCGGATGACCGGGTGATTGCGCACATTCGATCAATGCTCATTGAGCCTTATGTTTTGCTTCGCTACTGGGATTATGGCGAGCCAGGCCAGCAGTATCCCTGCTGGATGGTACTTAGAGACGACCATTCAGGCGGCGAAGTCGCGTATTGCGAATACGGCTTCGGGCCGCGTTGTCCTTGGGGCCTGGTTAGTTCTGGATCCGAGCCAAAGTACCAGAGCATGGGTATGGACTCCGGGTGGTTCACATCGTTCTTGGATGCGTTCTTCGATTCATTTGCCTGCCTTGAGCTTCCGATCTGGAGGGTGTTCAGGACCGAACCCGATGGAACGCGTACCGCGGTGACGGACGAAGGCGCCTGGGAACCCACGTGGAGCCTCATTACAATTTTCGGAGCAGCGACCCGACCAAACGCTACGATTGCGGTCGTGGCATCGATTACGGCATGCGCGGATGATATGCTCGAGTTGATACGCCGAACTGGTTTGGATAGCTTCGAATATTATTTCAAACAGCAGCCTTTTCCTGATTGACACTTGGCTTTCGGAACGGCATTTACCGCACCATGAACCTTTCGCACCTCACCCGCCGCATTTGCGTACGCGCACGCCGCCAGTTGACGGAGGCCTGGGTATTGCGGACGCGCTGAGCTGATCTGTCATTACACACAAAGGCCCCCGCCGCCGCTGCCGGGGGCCTTTGTGTTTTCAGGGTCTCCCTTGGCTCCGGCCATTGCAGGAGAACGAGATGATCCCGTCACAAGCCAAGCCGCACGAAACGGAAACTCACACTTCATTCGACGCCCTCATGAAGATCACCGACCGCCCGCCGCTCGTATTCGTCGAAGGGCGCGGTTCCTGGCTGCGCGACCAGAGCGGAAAAGCATATCTCGATTTCATTCAGGGTTGGGCCGTGAACTGTCTCGGCCATTGCCATGACGCGATTACCAACGCAATTGCGGCTCAGGCCGGGCGACTTCTGAACTGCAGTCCTTCCTATTATAACGAGCCAATGATTCGACTGGCCGATCTGATTGCGCGCCACAGCGGATTGCATCGGACTTTTTTCACCAACAGCGGCGCGGAAGCGATTGAAGGAGCGATCAAGCTCGCGCGAAAATGGGGACAGAAATACCGCAATGGCGCCTACGAGATCATCACCATGGAGCACGGATTCCATGGGCGAACGCTGGCCGCGATGTCGGCATCGGGAAAACCGCATTGGGACCGGCTGTTCGAGCCGAAGGTGCGCGGGTTTACGAAAGTCCCGCTGAATAGCCTGGAGCAGGTCGAGCGCGCCATGACGCACGAGACGGCCGCCGTGATGCTCGAGCCGATCCAGGGTGAGGCCGGGGTGTTTGTTGCCTCCGACACATTCCTGCGGGACTTGCGCGCAGTGACAAAGCGCCGGGGCATCCTGCTCATCTTCGACGAGATTCAAACCGGGATAGGTCGAACCGGCAGGTTCTTCGGCTTCGAGCATTCAGGTGTCGTGCCGGACATCCTGGTTCTTGCAAAGGGCCTGGGAGGCGGAATTCCGTTGGGTGCGCTGGTCGCGCACGAGGATGTTTGCTGCTTTGAGCCCGGGGACCAGGGAGGCACCTTCAATGGCAATGCGTTTGCGACAGCCGTTGGCTGCGCCGTCATGGAGGAGATCGCCAAACCGGGATTCCTGCTTCAGGTCGCGCGCACCGGCAGGTATCTCGCCAAGAGTCTTGAGCGGCTGTCGCGTAAACACGGATGCGGCGCGGTGCGCGGCAAAGGCCTGCTCCTCGCGCTTGATCTCAAGCGCGAAGTAGGACCGGATGTCGTCGCCGAGGCATTGCGGCGCGGACTGTTACTCAATGCGCCGCGTCCGGATTCGCTGCGCTTTATGCCGGCACTGACGGTGACCCACCAAGAGATCGACCAAATGATCGGCATCCTGGATGCAACGCTCGAGGAGATCGGCAACATTCCGGCTTGACTGTGTGGTTTCGAACGTTTCAGGAACGAGCGCGGCGTTGAGACAAACGGCGAAAAAATGGCGCTCGCCATCGGGTGCCTCCGCTACGACCTCCAACCCGTTCTTTGCAAGGCCGGGGCGGTGCGCCCTTACTTTGCCGCCGCGCCCTCCTCGGCGAGCTGCTTCTCATAGGCGGTCTGATAGCCCGCGATCTTGGCCTTATAGGCCGTGATATCGCCGAACCGCGCCGGGTCATAGGCATCGCCCGGTTTGTAGACCTTGTGCAGGTTGAACTGGCCGGCGTGTGAGGACACCCAGATGTCAGGGGTGTAGGTCGCCTGCATGGCAAGTGTATTCTTGAAATCTTCGACGATGGTTGGAAAACCCGGCGAGCCCAGGAGCTTCACGCCCGCATTGATCCCGTTCATGTTGACGATGAATGTATTGTAGGTCTTGCCGTTATCGGTCACCGGAAAGCTGAAGCTGGTCGCGCCCGGCGTATGGCCGTAAGACTGCAGCACCGTCATGTCGGTATTGCCGAGTTTGATATGATCGCCCGGCCTGGTGCGAACATCCACCTTGATCGGATCATAGATGATACCGCGTCCTTGCGGACGCCGGTAATCGATATTGCCACCGGACTCCAATACCGGCGCATCGCGCTCGCTCATGTAGGTCTTGGCCCCTGGCGCGTCCTTCTGGAACAAAGCAAGATCGCCCACATGGTCCCAATGCCCGTGCGTCGAGGTGATGACCTTGATGTCGCTGGTCTTGAAGCCGAGCGCTTCAATGCTTGCCTTTATGAGC
>Ga0099792_10000929_pt1 | contig 10687 bp, 8 predicted proteins | sample Rivendell_Oct201_8_FD_83780 | JGI IMG/M metagenome (GOLD analysis project Ga0099792, IMG submission 83780) | Vadose zone soil microbial communities from the Eel River Critical Zone Observatory, Northern California, USA -... | ecosystem: Environmental > Terrestrial > Soil > Vadose zone >...
AAATAGCCAAGGTCCGCGTGTGAGATAGCGCGGCTTATATAGGTGCGGGGCGGCCAAAGCAAGCTTTGGCGAACGGGCTTGTGGCGCGGCCGATCGGTCGCCGCTAATATGGTTGCCAAGTCCCGGTGCGCCCTGCCAAACTTTCGGGGTTTTGAGGGTTCGCCGCCAGCACGTTCGTCAATCGATCAACAGGGAGGATGCCATGCTGAGGACAGTCGGCGCGCTGACCGCTATTGGTCTTGCCGCCATCGTCGGTCCGGCCACGGCCGCGGACGTTACACCGGAGCGCTTGCTCAATTCGACAAGTGATCCGCAAAATTGGCTGATGGTGCACCGCGACTACGACAACTCGCGGCATTCGGGCCTCAAGGAGATCAACAACACCAACGCCAAGGATCTCAAGCTCAAGTTCATGATCTCGATCGGCGGTCGGGCGACCGGCGGAACGCTGCGCGGCAAGGAAGAGGCCACCCCGCTGGTGGATGACGGCTTCATGTACGTCAACGACACCTGGGGCCGGGTGATGAAGTTCGACGTGCGCAGCGGCACGCAGGCCGTGCCGCTCTGGCGCTACGATCCGAAGCTCAAGCAGACCCGCACGCAGCGCGGGATCGCCATGTATGGCAACAAGGTCTTCATCCCCACCAACGACATGCGGATGATCGCAGTCAATCGCGATTCCGGCGAGGTGGTCTGGGAGGTGAACGCCTTGGCGCCCACCGACCCCGCCACCGGCACGCCCTCAGCCAAGACCCAAGGCTTCACGGCTGCACCGCTGACACTCAAGACCCGAGGTGGCAAGGAGCTCGTCCTGCAGGGCGAGAGCAGCGGCGGACAGCTCGGCACCCGCAGCTGGGTCGGCGCCTGGGACGTCAACAGCGGCCAGCTCGCCTGGCGCACCTTCACCATCCCGGCGCCGGGTGAGCCGGGCTCCGAGAGCTGGAAAGACAAGCACAACGCCTGGCGCGTCGGCGGCGGCGGCGTGTGGCAGACAGCGTCCTACGATCCGGCCACGAACCTCGTCTTCTATGGCACCGGCGACGCCTTCCCAAGCTTCGATCCCGAATTCCGTCCGGGCGACAACCTGTTCACGGCGAGCACCATCGCGCTCGACGCCGACACCGGCAAGATCGTGTGGTTCTTCCAGGAGACGCCCAACGAGCATTGGGACTTCGACACGCCGAGCCCGAAGATGCTCTACGAGGTCAACATCAACGGCGAGACTCGCAAGGTCGTCGCGAACTTCTCGCGTAACGGCTACTACTACACGCTCGATCGGTCTAACGGCCAGTTCATCCGCGCCGACCAGTATCAGGAGAAGATCACCTGGACGAAGGGGATTGATCCGAAGACCGGCAAGCCTGTCGACTACGATCCGACCAAGGACGTCCAGGCCTACGCCGGCATCGGCGTGCGGCGTGGCAAGCGCGGTGAAGAAGCGTGCCCGTGGTGGAACGGCTCCCCGACCTTCTTCCCGCCGACTATGGATGCCAAGCGCGGCATCGCCTATGTGGCGGGCGCCGAGGGCTGCATCTCGGCTACCGCCAGCAAGACTCCGATGGACGAGAACAAAGACTATGTCGGCCTGCCGCCGTGCTGCACCGAGCAGGGCCGCATCACCGCCCACGGCGCACTCTGGGCGATCGATGTGAAGACCGGCAAAATCCTCGGCAAGGAGACGTTCCAGCCGCCGACCGAGTCAGGCATGCTGAGCACCGACGGCGAGCTCCTGTTCACCGGTCACATGAACGGGAAGTTCTCGGCCTATGACGCCAACACGCTCAAGGAAGTGTGGAGCTTCAATACGGGTACGCCGATCACGGCGCCGCCCATGACCTACAGTGTCAACGGCAAGCAGTATGTCGCGGTCGTGGCCGGCGGCGGCGTCGGCGTGCGCGGCGGCGGCCTCTACCAGCCGTCCGCATTCGTGGCCGTATTTGGCTTCTGATGCACGCGATGGCGCAAGTTCCATCATCAGCTGGACGCGGGCATGCCCGCGTCCAGTCCGCCATATCTGGCGCCGTCGTCGTGCTGCTGATGACAGCCACAACGGCATCAGCGCAGGCACCAAAGGTCTGGGACGTGGCCTTTGGCACTCCTGTTGCCGCGCTTCCGCTCGACCAGTTTGTCGATACGGCCTGTGGGACGAACGGCGGCCCGCCGGCGCGTGTCCTCAAGAGCTTTGCCGAATTCGCTCAGTGTGCGCGCGAGCCCACGATCGGCCTCCACGAGGTCTGGTTCCGCTATGACGACGAGATGGAATACGTGGCGCGGGCGCGCCGCTCCGACATCATGATCCGGCAATACCAGGCCAACTCGATCGCCGGGCAGCCGATCATTACCTCTCTCCTGATTGACGATGCCGGGCTCGTGCAGGGCTATCGGATCGTCAATGATCCGCGGGTCGAAGCCAATACGCGGCTCGCCGCCTTCGGGCTTGCCGATCTGTTCAAGGGCATCGCCGGTCTCGGTCTCAATTGCAACAACCTGCCGCTCGCCGAGGGCGAGCGCCCGATCGATGACTGGTACGCCAAGGAAGTGTGCGAGAAATCCGCAGACGGACGGACGTATCGCGTCGAGACCCGGCGCTACTACAAGGCCGGCCAGTATGCGGTCGACCCGAACGAAAACCGCCCGACCGAGAACCTGTTCGAGAGCTCGGCGCGGATCGAGATCTATAAATCGCCGGCGCGCTGAGCGCGCGCAAGCAAGAGCGCACAAGTATCAGCAAGCGAGTCCTGCCTATGGTTCCAAGAATCTCTTTTCGCGCACGTTGCGCCTTCGCCATCCTGTCGGCTGTCGCGCTCTGGGCATCGCCGAGCCTGGCGCAGGACGAGGCGCGCGTGAAAGCCGGCCTGAATGCCTGGAAGAGCGCCGGATGCTCGGAATGTCATGGCGCGTTTGCGGACGGCGAGCGGGAACGCGATGAAGCTCCGGCGGGTGCCAATCTACGCAGCACACGGCTCGACAACGCCGCAATCACGGAAGTGGTCCGCTGCGGGCGGCCGAATACCGGCATGCCACGTTTCGACGAAGGCGCCTATAGCCAGCGAGGCTGCTATGAGCAGCCAACGGGCGCCGTGCCGGACGCGCTCTATCCGACGCCGCGCATGCTGAGCCAGCAGGAGATCGGGCTGGTCGTCACTTATCTGCGAGCACGCGTCATCGGAAAGCGCGCGGTCACTCCGGAAGAGTGCTCTTATTACTACGGCGACCTGGCCGACGCGTTTTGCGACAAGGAAAAATGACGTTCCGAGGTGCGGCTCACTGATGAATCGAATTGTCCGGCATCATCGCGCCGGTGAATTTTGTGTCCGTCTGTTTCGTATTGCCGAGATTGGCCGATCGCAGCACTGATTGACTCAAGTCGGCGGAGCTCAAATCGGCGCCTCCGAGGTCGGCGAGAAAGAAGATCGATTGCCGCAGGATGGCGCTGGAGAGATTGGCGTCACGCAGATTGGCCTGCGTGAACTCCACCATCTCCCCGACCGCGCCGCGCAGGTCACAGCGCAGAAGCCGGGTCTGAAAAAAATTCGCGTCATTGAGCGTGGCGTTGACGAAGCTTGCCTCGTTGAGCAGCCCTGAGCTGAGATCAGCCTCCGTGAGGTTGGCGCGATCAAGCTTGCCGCCGGTCAGGCGGATGTTCCCCATCATAGCCTCGGTGAGATCGGCGCCGGTGAAATCGACGCGACCAGCCTCCGCCTCGAACAGCATGGCGCCTTTCATTTTGGCGCGGCTGAAGTTGGCCTGGAGGAGCTCGGTCTTGTTGAGATTGGCGTCGCTCAGATCGGCGCCCGAGAAATTGGCGCCGCGCAGGTTGCTGCGATGAAAGGTGGCCCCCGTGAGATTGGCGCCCGAGAGGTTGGCGCCGGCGAGGTTGCGCCGCTTGAGCTTCGCGCCCGCAAGGTTGCAGCCGGGGCAGTCCTTGCTGGTGCCCGCGAGAAACGCCTCGGCGTTCTGAGCCTCCGCCCTACCGCCACAAGCAGTCATGACGGCCACCAGTGCACCAAACGCCACAGCCACACATGTGCGCATGTTCTTGCTTCCTAGTTTGCCGTTGCGATTGCCTGCACGCGATCGGCCACTCATGCCCTACTCCGCCGCCTGCGCAAGCCGCAGGCCATCGAGATGAGCCAGCACCTCATCGAGGTGCATGACGTCGGCATATTTGTGTTGCAGGTCGAACAGATTGACCTTGTGGGTGAGCTCGGCACGGTCGAAGGTGCATTCCTCCACCAACGATATATGAAAGCCGTTGGAATAGGCGTCGACGACACTCGCCCGCACGCAGCCGGATGTGCTCTCGCCGCAGACAATCAGGCTTTGGATGCCGAGGATCGACAGGTGCGAGAACAAAGGTGTGCCCTGGAACGCGCTCGCGCGCTGTTTCCAGATCACGACGTCGGACGGCTCTGGCGTGAACTCGTGATAGATCGCATAGCCATCGGGCCTGGGTCGCGGGCGCTGGTTGCGCGTCGACACTGCGCCCTTCGGCCGATTGTTCGGGCGGGTCTCCTGCGTGCAGTAGAAGATCGGGAGGCCGGCGCGCCGGGCGGCTGCGAGCAGCCGCTTGGTCGGCTCGATCGCCCGGTGTGCGAAGATTCCGCACGTGTTGGGATAGCGGTCGTTGAGCTCGATCGGTGGGTGGGCGCCGCCGCGATAGACGAGGTCATAGAGATCGATCGCCAGCAGCGCAGGGCGCGGACCCACGAAGGTCTCGCGCCGCCAGCCGGCATAGAGCTGAAGATCGGCTTCGGGTATCACGTCCTTCCAGCAGTGGTCGTTGAACCTGTCGATCGAAGCCATGCAGTGTCTCCAGCCCTCCGGTAGATCCGGCGGCGCGTCTGACGCGATGATACCGTGCGTCAATTCGGTGTGTCGAGCCGGCGGAACTTCTGGATGCGCTGCCCGGTCTGCACCTCGGCGGTGTAGATGTTGCCGAGCCGGTCGACCGTGATGTTGTGAACGGCGGTGAACTGGCCCGCCTGCCGCCCGATCCGGCCAAAGCGCCCGACGGTTTGCATGCTCGAACGTTCCACGATGCGGATCTCGCCGTTCGAGCCATCGACCATGTAGATGTATTTCTGCTCCGGGTCCGGCGAGAACGCGATCTCGTAGACCGAGCCGTTCATGCGGGTCTCCTTCTCGAAGACGTACTCGGCCACGAACGTGCCGTCCTTGCGGAAGACCTGCAGGCGATCATTGGTGCGGTCGCACACATAGACCAGGCCATCCTTGGCGATGCGAACGCAGTGCACCGGATTGCCGAACTGCTGTGAGGGCGGCTTCGACGGGTCGTAGGCCGCCTGCTTCTCATCGTTCGGGCGGTTGCCATAGGCACCCCAATGACGCTTGTAGGCGCCGGTCTCGGAATCGAACACGACGACCCTCCGGTTGCCGTAGCCATCCGCCACGAAGACCTCCTTGGCGGCGACATCAACCGCGATATCGGCGGGAGAGCCGAGCCGATCGGTCGCGTTGCTGTCGGGGCCCGGGATCGGCTTGCCGATCTGCATCACGAACTTGCCGTCCATGGTGAATTTGAGGAGCTGGCCGTCAGCCTTGTCGTTGCCAGCGAGCCAGACGAAGTCGTTGTCGTCGATGTAGATGCCGTGCTCGCTCTTCGGCCAATTGTAGCCTTGGCCGGGCCCGCCCCAGTGCTTGATCACATTGCCGGCCTGGTCGAACACGATGACTGCCGGCGGCGCCGTGCAGCATTTCGCCTCCGGCGGCTTCTGCTCGGCCGCGCGCTCGCGCTTGCTGAGCGAGCCTGGCCGGTTGACGACCCAGACATTGTTGTTGCGATCTGTGGTGATGCCCGACACTTGGCCGAGCAGCCAGTTGTCCGGCAGGTCCTTGGGCCAGAGCGCATCGACCTGGAATTGCGGCACGCCGGCTTTTGGAGTTTGTGCCTGCGCCTGCACTCCCACGAGCGCCAGCAGAGCGCTCGCCATCAAGATCGTTCCTGCTTGCATCATGTCCTCCCTTTGCTCTTGGTTTGCCTTCTTCACTAAGCCACTTGTTCCCTAAGCCACTTGCGGCACGCTTTCTTTGCGCGTGGCATCGAACGTGAATATCCAGGTGCGGTCGAGAAACGGCGGCGGCGGCACCTTGCGGTTGTTGGCGAACTGCTGGCGCGACTGCAGCGTCACGCGCGCGGTGCGCGGCTGGCGCTCGGCCACATAGGCCCCGAGCGCAGCTTTCACATTGTCATCATGGCGGGCGAGGTTGCGCGCCAGCACATAGCCGTCCTCGATCGCCATGTTGCCGCCCTGTGCCAGCGTCGGCATGGTCGGATGGGCGGCGTCACCAAGCAGCGTCACCCGGCCGCGCGTCCATTCGGGCACCGGGTCGCGGTCGTGGATGCCCCATTTGAACACGTGCTCGACGTGGCGGAAAATCCCGAGCAGCGCCTCGTTCCAGCCAGCATAGGCGGCGATCAGCTCGTCCTGCGTGCTCGGCACCGACCAGGATTCCTCGACCCACTGATCGGTGACATGGCCGCAGAACAGGTTGAGCATGTCGCCGTTGCCGATCGGATAGCAGATCACGTGGCCGTTCGGCCCGAGCCAGCCGAAATACTCGCCGCGCGCAAGCTCGACCGAGCCGTCCGGCCCGAACCTCGTGGGCACATGCTCGATCGGCACCATGCAGCGCCAGCACATCATCTCGGTAAAGCGGGGCCGGTCAGCGCCGAAATGCTGCGCACGAATGGCGGAACGGATGCCGTCGGCGCCGACGACTACGTCGCCCTCCGCCTCGCGGCCGTCGGCAAAGCGCGCGACCGCGATCTTGCCGCGCGTCTCCGCACCGACGCAGTTCGCATCGAGCGTAATGACGCCGTCGGGCAGGGCTTCATGCAGCATGGCCTGGATGTGGGCGCGGTGCGCCGTCATGTAGGGTGCGCCATACTCCTTGGTTGCGATGGCCTTGAGCGGCACGCGATGGCGCAGGCTCGCATCGTCCCACTTGATCGAGACCATGTTGGTCGGCTCGAACGCGCTGCGATGCAGCGCCTCCTTGAGCCCAAGCCCATAGAGCACTTTCACCGCGTTGGGACCGACCTGCAGGCCGGCGCCGACCTCGGCAATCGTGCCCGCGCGCTCGTAGACGTGGACCTCGAAGCCGCGCTGGCGCAACGCGACTGCAGCGGCAAGCCCGCCGATCCCGCCCCCGATGACGACGATCCGCCGCGAACGTCCTGCTCCTACCGCCACCAACGCCGTTTCCTCCCATCGTCACGCGGGGTGCTTGCGTGTCACGTCGCATTTGCGACCCCGCGCGGTTAGCCTAGCATACCCAAATATGAAGCGATCGTAAGATCGCCGGCATGCGGAGGAGACGAAGATGCTCAGGAGTGCGCTTTGGGCGTTGACCGGGCTCAGCTTGTTCGCGGCGCCGGTCGCGGCGCAGCCCGGCTATCCCAACCGAACCGTGCGGATCGTCGTGCCGGCGACGCCGGGCGGCGGCAGCGACCTGTTCGCGCGGCTCGCCGCGCAGTATCTCGCGAGCGTGCTCGGGCAGCAGTTCGTGATCGACAACAAGCCGGGCGGTGGCACGCTGGTCGGCATGGACGCCGTCCTGCACGCACCGCCCGACGGCCATACGCTCTACCTCTCGCCGAGCACGACCACGTCCATGCACGTCGCGCGCAAGTCGATGCCCTACGACGTGACCAAGGTGTTCGTGCCGGTGACGCAGCTCGTCGAGCTGCCGCAGGCGCTCATCATTCATCCTTCGGTCGCCGCCCAGACCACCAGGGAGTTCATCGCGCTCGCCAAGCGCGAGCCCGGCAAGCTCAGCTATGGCTCGGCCGGTATTGGAACCGCGCCGCACATGGCGATGGAGCTGTTGAAGAGCATGGCCGGCATCGACGTCCAGCACATCCCGTATCGCGGCGTGTCCCAATCGGTTACCGACATTCTGGGCGGTCGTGTCTCCGGCATGATCCTCAACGTTCTGACCTCGAAGCCGCATGTCGACCAGGGCGCGATGCGCGCGCTCGGCGTGACCGGCCTCAAGCGCAGCGAGGCGATGCCGGGAGTGCCGACGATCGACGAAAGCGCGGTGCCGGGCTACGAGGCGCTGCAGTGGTTCGGGCTGCTGGCGCCGGCCGGCACGCCGGAGCCTATCCTCGAGCTCTTGCAAACAAAACTCGGCGAAGGCTTCCGCACGCCCGAGATGAAGGCGCGGCTCGCCGGCGACGGCGCCGAGCCGGTGGTGAGCACGCCCGCGGAATTCGCCGCCCGCATCAAGTCCGAAATCGAGAAATGGTCGGCGCTGGCGAAGGCGGCCAACATCCAGCCGGAGGAGTAGGTGCTTTACAAATACGGACCCCACGCACGCAACATGTCTCCCGCGCCTATTACTGCGCCCTCTCCCCGCTTGCGGGGAGAGGGCAGCGATAGACGTTCTGCAAGCACAGTCGGGTGAGGGGCTACAGCTTCCCCCTCACCCAACAGAGTTTATTGAAATGCCTTCATGCCCTCTCCCCGCTTGCGGGGAGAGGGCGCAATAACCAGCGCCGCAAAAACTACAGCGCCTGCACTTCGATCACGCCCGGGATGGCTTTGATCGCGCCGGCGACCTGCGGCGAGACCTTGAAGCGCCCGGGCAGCTTTACCTCGACCTCGGTGCCCTGCCCAAGCAGCAGCACCACTGAGACTTCGCCGTCACCCTGACCATCGAGGCGCTTGGCTACGCTCTCAATCGGCGTCTGATCACGCAGGAATACGCGCAGCGCCTTCTGCAGCTTGGCGGCTGCCTTGTCGAGCGGCTCGACCATCTGGATGCGCGCACGCACCTCCTCGCCCTGCAGTTCGGCTGACAGCATCAGGAGCACCGCGCTGCCGGGCTCGAGCAGGTCGCGGTACTGCTGCAGCCCTTCAGAGAACAGCACCGCCTCGTAGTGGCCGGACGGATCGGACAGCCCGATGATGCCCATCTTGCCGCCGGTGCGGGTGCGCCGCTCGGTGCGCGCCACGACAGTGGCGGCGACGCGCCCGGCGCTCACCCCCGACTTCACGGCGCGCGTAAACTCCAGCCATGACTGCACTCGCATGCGCTTGAGCGCCGGCATGTAGTCGTCGAGTGGATGGCCGGAGAGGAAGAATCCGATGGCATCGAATTCCTTCTGCAGTCGCTCGGCCGGCAGCCACGCCTCGACCTTGGGCAGCCGCAACGCGCCGCGCGTTCCGCTATCTCCGAACGAGAACTCGAGCGCGCCGCTCTCCTTGGTCTCATGCGCGCGTTGCGCTTCACCCAGCATGGCATCGACCGCGGCGAGCACCCGCGCGCGGTTGCTCTCCAGCGCATCGAAGGCGCCGGCGGCGGCGAGACTTTCCAGCACGCGCTTGTTGACCGCGCGCGGATTGATGCGGGTCGCGAAGTCGGAGAGGTCGGTGAAGGGACGATCGCCACGCGCCGCGACGATCGCCTCGACCGCCTGGGCGCCGACGCCTTTAAGGGCGGCGAGCGAGTAGTGAATGGTGTCGCCGTCGACCTCGAAGGCAACGCCCGAGCGATTGACCGAAGGCGGCATCACCTTGATGCCAAGCCGCTGCGCCTCGGCGCGGAACTCCGCGAGCTTGTCGGTGTTGCCGGAATCGAGCGTCATCGAGGCGGCCAGGAACTCGACCGGATAGTTCGCCTTCATGTAGGCGGTCTGATAGGCGACCAGCGCGTAGGCCGCCGCGTGGCTCTTGTTGAAGCCATAATCGGCAAAGCGCTCGAGCAATTCGAAGATCGTCTCGGCCTGGGAGCGCTCGACGCCGCGCTCGACACCGCCTGATACAAAACGATCACGCTGCGCCAGCATCTCGCTGCGGATCTTCTTGCCCATGGCGCGACGCAGGAGATCGGCTTCGCCGAGCGAGTAGCCCGCGAGAAGTTGCGCCGCCTGCATCACCTGCTCCTGGTAGACGATGACGCCGTAGGTCTCACGCAGGATCGGCTCGAGCTTGGGGTGAATGTAGTCGGGCTCCTCCTCCCCGTGCTTGCGGGCGCAATAGGTCGGGATATTGGCCATCGGGCCAGGCCGGTAGAGCGCAACCAGCGCGATGAGATCCTCCAGGCGGTCGGGCCGCATGTCGACCAGCGCGCGGCGCATGCCCGCGCTTTCCACCTGGAACACGCCGACGGTCTCGCCGCGTGCCAGCATCGCATAGGACTTGGGATCGTCGAGCGGAATGCTCAAGAGCTCGACATCGATGCCGCGCTTGCGCACGAATCGCACCGCCGTCTGCAGCACGGTCAGCGTCTTGAGCCCGAGGAAGTCGAACTTGACCAAGCCCGCAGGCTCCACCCACTTCATGTTGAACTGGGTCACCGGCATGTTCGACTTCGGATCGCGATAGAGCGGCACCAGCTCGGAGAGCGCGCGCTCGCCGATCACGATGCCGGCCGCATGCGTTGAGGCATGGCGATGCAGGCCTTCGAGCTTCTGGGCGATGTCGAAGGCGCGGCGGACCACCGGGTCACGATCGCGCTCGGCCTGCAGACGCGGCTCGTCCTCGATGGCTCGTTTGAGCGTCACCGGATTGGTGGGATTCTGCGGCACGAGCTTGCAGAGCTTATCGACCTGCCCGTAGGGCAGCTGCAGCACGCGGCCGACGTCACGCAGCACGCCGCGCGCCTGCAACGTTCCGAACGTGATGATCTGCGCCACGCGGTCGCGGCCGTAGCGCTC
>Ga0099792_10000930_pt1 | contig 10687 bp, 9 predicted proteins | sample Rivendell_Oct201_8_FD_83780 | JGI IMG/M metagenome (GOLD analysis project Ga0099792, IMG submission 83780) | Vadose zone soil microbial communities from the Eel River Critical Zone Observatory, Northern California, USA -... | ecosystem: Environmental > Terrestrial > Soil > Vadose zone >...
AGCGGTGAGGTCGGGCTCTTTCCAAACCGAAATGTGAAGCGTGTCATCGGCGCCGATCACGTAGTCGGCACTGGACGCCGCCGCAGCTCCCGTCTGCACTGCTTCAGGCTTGTCTTTATCGGCCGAGCCATTGGCCTGCGCCAGCATTCCTGAGGCCAGGACCGCGGCCAATAACAGTTGCACTGCGAGCTTGGTCACTTTCTTCATACTCTCTCCGGGGAGCTAGGACGCTCCATATTCGGTGCACCCAATCTGTTTCATCTTGTACAACAGGGCCTTATAGCTGATCTGCAACTCTTCGGCTGCCCGGCGGCGGTTCCACCGCGTTCGCGTCAGTACCTTCAGGATCAATTCCCTTTCCACGGCTCGCGAGGCAGCCCTCGCGGCTTGCTTCAGCGAAACGCGGCCTCCATTGCCTCCACGGTCTGGCTTAGGCGAAAGCGCACGCAGCCCGGCCATGGCGATAGTCTCGTCTCCCAGCGCTACCAGCGCTTTCGCAGCGTCCTCAAGCTCGCGCAAGTTTCCCGGCCATGAATACTCCTGGAACAATTGTTCCGTCTCCGGCCTCAGACAAGGGACCGAGCGCCGGAATTCTCGCGCGTACTTTCGCAAGAAGTGGTCCATCAGGAGAGGAATATCTTCCTTGCGTTGACGCAACGGAGGCACACGCAGGCAAACACTGCTGATACGGTAATAGAAATCCTCGCGCAGACGACCCGCTTTCACTTCCAGTTCAAGATCTCTCACGCTGCCGCAGACCAGCCGTGCCCTTTCCGTAGGCATCGGACCGCTGTGCTCTATCCTGGGCAAAGCTCGAAGCAGATGTGTCTGACAATCCAAACTCAAGTCGGCCAGCTCTTCAAGAAAAACCGTTCCCCCGTTCCACCAGGTTTCGCCCTTCCCGTTAGATAGATCTTCAGGCATCAGTGTGCCGCAAGTAAGAGCTCGGAAGGGCTGCGCCTTCCGCCGGGACATCTCGTGAATGCGTTGAGCCGTAGCCTTCTTGCCGGCGCCACGCTCCGCCAGAACCAGAACGGGTACGTCGCTTAGCGCCAGCTCCCGAATAATCTCGTCCACGGCCCGCATGGTCGGGCCAACACCCTCCACGAAAGTGGGGGCTCCCTGTTGCGCAGGCAAAACTGTGGTGTTCGCCTTCTCAAGATCAGGCAAAATGTTGCCCATTTTTCCCTCTACGGGCTCAAAGAAATGCTGCGCTGGTCCAACGCCCGGGGATGATTCCTGCACGGCTGCTGCCACACAGATTCGCTCCTGGACGAGGCGTAAATGTCACAGACCATTTAGTTTCAATAGCTTAAAGGTTAAAATCAGAGCATCGGGGGAACAGACTCGATATTAGTGGCATACTATCACGGAAAAGTGGGAAAAGTTTTTCTCAGTCTGGACATGTCATTACCTCCACCCGCCTCCCCGCACCCGCAATTCACAGCCTGACAGCAGCAACGCCGAACCCGGCTGTTGCTGAGTCATGGCCACATTACCCTCCGTCACCTTAGTTTGCATTGCAGAATACCGGCAGTTTCGCTTATCCTCAAGATCTCCCCCAGGGCAAATAAGAGCCTCTCCTTTGAGCCAACTGGTGCAGACCGAGTTCCCGCCCACACGACCGGCCTCTACTCTGTTCAGGACAACTCCTTTTTGGCAGATAGCCGTTCTCGCGGCGCTATCGTTATGGCTCTACGCCCGAACCATTATTCATCTGGTGGGCCAGTGGTGGCACGATCCAAACTTCTCTCACGGATTCTTCGTCCCGGTATTTGCCGCATTCGTGATCTGGCAGGAGCGCGAGCGGCTGGCCCGCCTGAAGCCGCAGCCTTCCTGGTCCGGCCTGCTGCTGTTGGCCGTCGCGTTGTGCGTCCTGATCGTCGGTCAGATGGGAGCCGAGCTTTTTCTGGCTCGCTTTTCGCTCTTGCTGTTACTGACCGCCATGATTGTGCTCTTTTGGGGATGGCGCTTATTTCAGGCGATGCTGTTCCCCCTGGCTTTTCTGTTGCTGATGATTCCCATCCCTAGCATCGTTTTTAACCAGATTACGTTCCCGCTGCAAATATTAGCTTCGAAAGTGGCGGCCAGCGTTCTCCCTATTCTGAACGTCCCCATTTTGCGCGAAGGCAATGTCATCAACTTGCCGGTCATGGCGCTGGAAGTAGCCGAGGCCTGCAGTGGCATCCGTTCGCTGATGTCGCTGGTGACGCTTGCCATTATCTATGGCTATCTGATGGAAAAGCGGGTAGCCCTGCGCTGGGTACTGGTCCTGTCCGCAATTCCGATCTCTGTCGCCGCCAATAGCGTGCGCATCATTGGCACGGGATTGCTGGTGCAGTACTGGGACCCTGACAAGGCTCAGGGCTTCTTTCACACCTTCTCGGGCTGGCTGATTTTCGTCGTGTCGCTCCTCATGCTCTATCTTCTTCACGCATTGTTGCGGACGATCTGGCGTGATCGGGAGGCGAACTCACAATGACTTCGACCCTGCGCTTCACCCTTGCCGTAATTCTGATCGCTCCCACCGCCATCTTTTTGCAGGCGCGCGGGCGTAACGAGGTCTTTCCCTCTCGCCTTCCTCTGAAGTCTTTTCCCTTGCAGCTCGATACGTGGACCGGCACCGACGTTCCCATCGAGAAAGAAGTCCTCGATGTGCTCGGGCCGGGCGACTTTCTTTTGCGAATTTATCAGGAACAGGCAAAACAGGAGCCCTACGTGGATCTCTTCATCGCCTATTTCCGCAGCCAGCGCGCCGGCGACACTATCCACTCGCCCAAAAACTGCTTGCCAGGAGCAGGGTGGACCCCGGTAGAGTCCAGTCACATCACGCTTTCGTTGCCGGGGCACGGACCATTTCCGGTCAGCCGCTATATCATTGCCAAGGGAGACGCGCGTCAGCTGGTCCTCTACTGGTATTGGGCTCATGACCGCGGCGTCGCCAGCGAATATTGGGCAAAGTTCTACCTGGTGGCGGACTCCATGCGCATGAACCGCAGCGATGGCGCCTTGGTGCGCATTACCACCGCCATGTATCCCGGCGAATCCACCGACGCGGCCCAGCAACGCCTCTTCCCATTTGCCGGCAATGTCGTTCCGTTGCTGAACGCCTACATTCCACGCTGATGCGAAGTAAGGATTGAGAGGCAGGATGAGATTCACTCTCAGACAGTGACGCCGGTAACTTATGTCCTCAGGTCCCCATGCCGTATCATGAGATGATCCACGGGCTGAAGATCCGTCAGCGCTCCCGAACTTGCAATTGGAGAACTCACCATGAGTCGTACCTCTGCCCTGCGGCTATCACTTGTCTGTTCACTGGTGGCGACGATCGCGACGCTATTCACCGGCTGCTCGCGCGATCCGAACGTGCGCAAACAAAAATATTTCGAGAGTGGCACGCGTTACTTCGACAAGGGCAAGTATCGCGAGGCTGCCATTCAGTATTCCAATGCGCTGCAGGTGGATTCCCGGTTTGCACAGGCCCACTACCAGCTGGGCGAAACTTATCTCAAGTTGCACGATTGGAATCGCGCATTTCAGGAGCTGTCGCGCTCTGTCGAACTGGCTCCAGACAATTACGCGGCTCAGGTGGATTTGGCCAACCTGCTGATCTCTACGCGGAACTGGAAGCAGGCCCAGCCCTACCTTGACGTCCTGCGGAACAAACAGCCGAATAATCCACAAACCTTTGAAGCCTGGGCTAATTCATACTCCGCCCAGGACAACCTCGCCGCGGCCATGCAGGAGATGCAAAAGGGGATCGCAGCCGATCCCAGCCGTTCCGAGTCGTACCTGAACCTGGCTCTGCTCCAGCTTCGCTCAAACCTGCCCACTCAGGCTGAATTCAATTTCAAGAAAGCTGCGGATCTCGGACCGAAGGCGATGAACGCTCAGTTAGCCCTGGGCGGCTTCTACCAGTCGCAAAACCGTTTCGGAGAAGCTGAACAACAGTTCAAGCATGCCATCGAAGTAGGACCGAAGGATCCCGCGCCCCGCGCCGCTCTGGTTCGCCTCATGATGGCGGAGGGCAAGAAAGCGGAGATCGAGAATTTTCTGAAGCAGACCAAGAACGATCTCGGGGACGACTCCGAAGGCTACCGGATGCTGGGTGACTTCTACTTCGCGGGCGGAGACCTGGACAAGGCTACTGCGGAATACGGATCGCTTTACAGCGCACATCCCCGCGACATGCAGGTCAAAAAGAATTATGTTCAACTTCTGATTCTGAAAAATCGTCTGGACGAAGCGGCCAAGCTCAACGGTGAAATCCTCAAGGCGAATCCGCGCGACGTCGAGGCTCTGGTTTATCAAGGGCAGGTTCAACTCCGCCGCGGCGATGCCAATGGAGCCGCCGACTCGCTCCAGAACGCTCTCAAGAACGATCCCGATAACGCAGTCGCCCATTACCAGTTAGGCGTTGCCTTCGACCAGCAGCACAATCAGGCGCGTGCCGAGTCCGAATGGCGCGAGGCCATTCGTTTGCGGCCCGACCTGACCGATGCCCAGCGCGCCTTGGCTAGCGTCGAGTTGCAACGCGGAGACCTGGACGCTCTGACGCAGACCGCGCAACAGATCATCACCGCGCAGCCTTACTCCGCAGATGGCTTCCTGCTGCGCGCTGTCGCAGAGATCAACGGCCGGAAATACAATGACGCCGAGCAGGATCTGCACAAGGCCATGGAAGTTGCCCCGGCAAGTCCAGCACCCTATATCCAGATGGGCAACCTGCATCTGGTGCAGAAGCAATTCAGCCAGGCGGAAAAGTCTTACCAGCAGGCTCTCGATAAAGATCCCTCGTCGAGTGACGGTCTTAGCGGCCTGCTGAATACATACTTTGCGGAAAAGCAGCCAGACAAGGCCGTCGCTGCCGCGAACGCGCAGCTCGCCAAATCGCCAAACAGCAGCGCCTTTTACGATCTGCTGGGAACCGCGCTCTTCAATGGGAAAAAAGATCTAAAATCCGCCGAGGCTGCCTTGCGCAAAGCGGTGGAGATCGACAAGAACAACTCTGACGCGCTGGTGAAGCTGGGTAAGGTCCAGATCGCCGAGGGCGAGGCCGATCAAGCCCTCGCTACCTATAAGCAATCGATCAAGGATAATCCGCGCGAGATTTCGTTCTACATTCTGGCCGGCGAGCTCTACGAATCGCAGAACAAATGGGACGACGCCAAGGCCATGTACCAGCAGGCCCTGAACATTGAACCGACCCATCCCCTTGCCTCGAACAATATGGCCTACGTGATCCTGCAGCAGGGGGGCAACGTCGACGTCGCCCTGGCCATGGCACAAACCGCGCGCCGCGGCATGCCCGACTCGCCAAATGCGGCGGATACTTTGGGCTGGGCCTATTTCCACAAAGGCGTCTACCACTCCGCCATCGACCTGTTCCAGGAAGCACTCCGCCTGAACGAGAAACAAGGCGGCGCTGAGGACGCCACCATCCACTACCACCTGGGTCTGGCCTACCAGAAAGCCAATCAGCCCGCTCTCGCTCGTCAGCAACTGGAACGCGTATTGAAGATCAACCCCAACTACGCAGACGCCGCCGAAGTGCGCAAAGCGCTCTCCGGACTTCGCGGATAAACGGGTTTGAAAGGCACATCTTGCTGCGGGAAAAAACTCGCCTTTTGACTTTGTTTTGAAAAGGCGCGGCTTCAGCCCCGCCGTAGGTGCCGCAAAATCAACTCCGGCTTTACAGTCTCTGAAAAACTCCAGTTTTGATTTTGTTTTGAAAGGGCGCGGCTTCAAGCCGCGCCGTAAGTGCCACAAAATCAATCCGGCTTTAGCCGCTGAGGCCGCTCAGTAGGCCGTCAAGTTCACCTGATCCAGCCAAACATTGAACGGCTGCTGCGCAAAATTTCCGTCCATCTGGAACGCAGTATCGATCTCTTCCAGCGTCCAGTTTGGCTGTGCCTGATAGTACGTATCGATGTTATAGGTCTGGCTGCCGACTGTAAGACTTATGTAGTGCACTTGGTTCCCGACTCGTTCGACGTTCCATACCAGGTGAATCCATGTTGCCGCAGGAAACGGCTTACAGTCGATGGATGTCGGCTTCCACCCATTGATGTCATCCCAGATATCCCATTTGCCGGAGCCATTGAAATTACACTCCGAGCCCCATACCCAGCGGGTTCCGCCAAAGGTTTGGTTGAGATCGAACTCCAGTGCCTGCGCAGCTCCGGGCGTGTCGATATAAAAATACAGGTCATAACTGAAATGACTTACGCTATCCCCGCCGCCAATCGGGTTGTAATAGATCATGTTCGAATAGGGAGTCGGACCACCCATGCTGAACTTCGCCGATTTTCCATCCATCGATGGAGTGGACTGTCCCTCGGTCATAGTTGAGACGGCAGTGCCGAGGCCAGCGGCACAGATCTGTCCGTCGCGTCCCGAGCCTGGCGGGAACGTCGCGGAACATGACAGCCATCCGGGCATGTTCTGGATTCCGCTGACCGTGGTTTGGGATTGCGAAGAAACCGTGATCTGCAGCGGCGTCGCTGAAATGTAACCCTGTTTATCTTCAGCCATCACTTCCAGAGTGTGCTTGCCCGGAGACATCCAGATCAATGTGTTGATGGAGTTTGAGAAAGTGAAGTACACCGCCAGTTGATCGACATAGACCCGCATGAAGAAAATCGGATTCTTCGGGCTCGCTGAAGCCACAATCGTGGCCGGCGAGGTCACGGTGGCGCCATCCGACGGACTCGAAATTGTCAGCGGGAAATCATTCGAAGCCGTCGGCGGAGGCACTTGCGCAGGCGGCGCGGGAAGCGGACTGGTTTGCGGAGTCCACGTGATTGGGACAGGTGGCGTGGACGGAACCGTAGGCGGTGGCGGATTGTTTGGGGGTGGGGTCGTTGTGGTTGTGGTTGTCGTGTTCGGCGCGCTGCTGCCGCAGCCCGCGAGCACCAGACTGGCTGCCAAAATCGCGGCAAGCAGCAAGAAACTGCCGAGGCGATAAACCCGAACGCGAATGACCGAGCGTATAGACGAGAAAGAAGAACCCGAAAAAGAAGAACCTGGAGAAATGCAGACACTCATTCCTGAGCCTCCCAAGGCTGGAAACTTTCTGTAGGGACTCCAGCGTCTGCGAGCGGTCAAGGCTGGTCACTACAACACACAACTGCCCTCTGTTGTTTTGCACATTATCCAAAACGGGGTAGTCAAGGCAATACGGCGACCACCGTAAGGGAGTGGGGACCGTTCCTCAGTCGGCGGCGATTTCCTGCTTGGGTGCGGGTTCAGCCGGTAGATGTTTGAGAGCGCGATTCGATGGCAGGCCGGCATCACGAATCTTATAGAGCAGCGCGCGGTAGCTGATGCTGAGTGCCCGGGCGGCCCGCTTGCGGTTCCAGTGGTGGGTCTGCAGCACTTTCAGAATAACTTTCCGCTCCAGTTCGCGAACCGCCTGCCGGGTCAGCTTCTTCAATGAAATCTGGCCGTCGACTGGAATGTCCGCGTCAAAAAAACTGTGCTCGCGCGGAGTAAGATCGCTGGCGATCACATCTTCGTTGCCCAGGATCACATAGCGCTTGATCAGGTTTTCCAGTTCGCGAACATTTCCGGGCCAGTGATGTTTCCCCAACACTGCCATCAATTCGGAAGACAGAGGTTTCGCGCGGCAATTATATTTTCGATTGTGATACTCGAGAAAATAGCTCACCAGGTCAGGAATGTCGGCGGCTCGTTCGCGCAACGGCGGCATGTAAAGGTTCACGACGTTGATGCGATAAAACAAATCTGCGCGGAACGTACCATTCTCGATCTCTTGTTCCAGCTTGCGGTTGGTCGCGCAGACGACACGAACTTCAACCTTTTTGTCCTCCTGCGCGCCGATGCGGCAAAACTGTCCGTCCTGCAGCAGCTGCAGAAGTTTCGACTGCAAGGCCAGATCGAGTTCGGAAATCTCGTCCAAAAAGAGGGTGCCGCGATGTGCCATTTCGACGCGGCCCGGCTTCATGCCGTAGGCCCCCGTGAAAGCACCTTTTTCGTATCCGAACAGCTCGCTTTCCAGCAACGTGCCCGGAATGGCGGGACAATTCACTTTGACCCACGGACCATCGCTCCACGGCGAGGACGCATGAATCATGCGAGCGATAATATCTTTGCCCGTTCCACTCTCTCCCTGGATGAGAACCGGAACGTTGGCCCCGGCTAACTTCGTGAGGCGCTGGCGGACCGCCTGCATCACCTCTGTGCGGCCGAAAATAATGGCCTCCGGCGGAAATTCTCCCAAGGGCTGGACCAGCGAATTAACTCGAACCGTTGTTGTCATGACAAAATTTATCTCGGTGAGCGTGTGAAGGGAGGCCTGCACCTTACAGTGCACCCGGACAGCCAAATGTGTGAGCGCTCTCCGGGGACTCCCCTACTCTAGCCTATCCTCTTGAAAGGTAGCAACTTACCAAAGATTTGGTGGAAGGAAAACTGGTAATCTAGGCAGGGAAGCTCAGGCGCTACAGGCCTCAGCGATATGGGAAAACATTTTCACTTAGCAGAAACAAGTTTCCGCTGACGGGATCCGTTGACCGAGGCCGAGTTCAGCAGGGGCTTGGAGAACTTCAGGCCCAACAGGTGGTAACCCTCAGCGTGAGTCGTTCGCAATGCCTTGGCGCGAAGGTTCCGCGACGCTGTAGGCAAAGAGGCTAAGGCCGCGAGCGGAGCGCTCGGGATCTCAAGCAGGATCTGGGCCGACGATGAAAGGACACGCCTGACGGCGATCAGCATTCCTCCGGCACTCACATTAAGGGCAGTGGCAAACTCGAGCAATTCCTTGCCCTTGTCGTCACGACTCCTTACAAAAACGGGAATTGCCAACGGGAGTCTGGTCCACTTTCGGCGCTCGGCACCTGTCCTCACGTTCACTCAGGCCCCTCCCCGAGGCTTTAATCCCAGATGTAAAGCACCTTATGTGCCAAATCCCAGTACGTTAGGGGGACGACTACAGGAAGCAGAGGCACTAAGTCAGGTGTTGTCCCCCCAAACCCGCAACAACACACCCAATTAAGGGTGGTCCCTTCGTTCTCTATTCACCGCGCAAGGACGGAACTACGGTCGGTCAAAATACTTGAAGGTGCAGAGTTTTGCTACACTTGGGTAATTCGCGTGCATTTTTCGTTGACAACAAAAAAACCGTAGCTTACGATTTTGCATCGGCGTTCTTCCTGACGATTTGAGTACCGATTTCCTCTCCCCGTCGAACATCTGGTTCCCGAATGATGACTACCGCGCATAAGAATACGTGTGTTTCCGAGCCAGTGCCAGGAAAAGCAGGCCAGGAGGCTGGCCTCAGCCCGGCCACGCGACCCGACGTCGACCTGCCTGGATCCGACAATCTGGTGCAGGAATATGCCGAATTGCACGAGCGCTTCCAACGCACCACCAACGCTTTAGCCTCGGCTGCGCACGACCTGAAGACACCTCTTGCGATCCTGAATGGCTACATCGAACTTCTGCAGAGCGAAAAGCTTGGCGCGCTCAGCGAGCGGCAGCGTGAAGTGGTGCGCGATATGCAGTCCAGCGGCAAACGGCTGCAGCAGTTCATCCTGGATTTTCTCACCTATAGCGTGCTCGAAACCGGCGGTCTTCGGATGCAATTCGAGCCGGGAAACATCAACGATTGCCTTTCCGAAGTCTGCAAACTCTGGTCGAACCGCTTCCAGGAGAGCGGTCTGGCCCTTTATTTTCTGGCCAACGATCACTTGCCGGTTTTCCCGTTCGATTCGCCGAAACTTGAGCGTGTGATTTCGAACCTTCTGGAAAATTCTTTCAAGTTCACGCCGCAGGGCGGAACAGTTTGGCTGCACGCCGAGCCTCACATGTGGGACCGTCGAACCGCCACTAAACCTCTGACCGCGGGTGACCGGCGCCGGCAGGAGTTGTCGCAACCTAATTCGGTGAAGGTAAGCGTTTCCGATACCGGGCCGGGGATACCGGCGGAATTCCATCTTGAAGTTTTCGATGATTTCTTTCGCCTTCCTTCGAATCTAAGTCAGGAAGGAATGGGGCTGGGACTTGCGATTGCGCGCCGGCTGACTCATGGCATGGGTGGCAAGATCTGGGTTGAGAGCGATCCGGGAGCGGGCTGCAAGTTCTCGTTTCTCATCCCCTACAACCCGCCCCTCACGAGTGCGAGCAAAGGAAAGAGCCAGGGAAAGAACCTATGAGCGAAGCTGCCAAGATTTTGCTGGTAGACGACGAACCCGGAATGCTCCGGTACATCCGAACTCTGCTGGAAGTGGACGATTACAAAGTCGAAACCGCCACCACCGGCGAGGAAGCTTTGCAGCTCGTGGAAAAAGGACTGGAACCTGACTTGATCCTGCTCGACGTGCTCATGCCCGGTATCGACGGCCTGGAAACCCTTGAGCGCCTGCGCCAGATGAAGCCCGGCGCGAAAGTCGTAATGCTTTCCTGCGTCAACGACACGCGCAAGGTAGTGCAGGCAATGCGGCTGGGCGCGCAGGACTACCTCACCAAACCGTTCCAGAAAGCTGAACTGGATGCCGTAATTGACTTGTGCCTCGATCAGGGCAAGCAGACCTTTACCGGCGAAGTCGAAGAACTCACCGACGACGTGTTTTTCATTGCCGCCAGTCCCGCCATGCGCAAGATTCGTTCGCAGGCAGCCCTGGTCGCAAACGTCGACATCCCAGTCCTGCTGCTGGGCGAGAGCGGC
>Ga0099792_10000931_pt1 | contig 10686 bp, 6 predicted proteins | sample Rivendell_Oct201_8_FD_83780 | JGI IMG/M metagenome (GOLD analysis project Ga0099792, IMG submission 83780) | Vadose zone soil microbial communities from the Eel River Critical Zone Observatory, Northern California, USA -... | ecosystem: Environmental > Terrestrial > Soil > Vadose zone >...
AGGGCATCTCGGCAGCAGAAGTCGTCATGACCCAGCTGCACGCCGGCGGCAAATTCAACCAGAATAACTACAAGGTGTCAGGCGGCCTGCATGGCGTCGGCGTCTCGGTGGTCAATGCACTCTCGACTACACTCAAGCTCACCATCTGGCGCAACGCGCTGGAACATTTCATGGAGTTTCACGACGGCGACGCGCAGGCGCCGCTCAAGGTCGTGGGGCCAGCCCCGGGCAAGCGCGGCACCGAGGTGACGTTCCTGCCGTCGACCAAGACGTTCACCATGACGGAGTTCGATTTCGCCACGCTGGAACATCGCCTGCGTGAACTCGCCTTCCTCAATTCCGGCGTCACCATTGTGCTTTCCGACATGCGGCACGCTGTCGAGAAGCGCGAGGAGCTGCGCTACGAAGGCGGTGTCGAGGCGTACGTGAAATATCTCGACCGCAACAAGACACCGCTGGTGCCTTCCCCCATCATGATCAAATCCGAGCGCGACGGAACTACGATCGAGTGCGCGCTGTGGTGGAACGACGGTTATCACGAATCGGTGCTGTGCTTCACCAACAACATCCCGCAACGCGATGGCGGCACGCATCTCGCGGGCTTCCGCGGCGCGCTGACGCGCCAGGTGACCGCTTATGCGGAGGGCGGCTCCATCGCCAAGAAGGAGAAGGTCTCGCTCACCGGCGACGACTGCCGCGAGGGCCTCACGGCCGTGCTCTCCTGCAAGGTGCCGGACCCGAAATTCTCCTCGCAAACAAAAGATAAGCTCGTATCCTCGGAAGTGCGTCCTATTGTTGAAGGCCTCGTCGGCGACGCTCTCAATGCCTGGTTCGAGGAAAACCCGTCGCAGGCCAAGATCATCGTCACCAAAGTGGTGCAAGCCGCGCAGGTGCGCGAAGCGGCACGCAAGGCGCGCGAGATGGCCCGCAAGAGTGCGCTCGGCGTATCGTCGCTCCCCGGCAAGCTTGCCGATTGCCAGGAACGCGACCCTGCGAAGTCGGAACTCTTCATCGTCGAGGGTGATTCGGCCGGCGGTTCCGCCAAACAGGGCCGCAATCGCGAATTCCAGGCCATCTTGCCGTTGCGCGGCAAGATCCTCAATGTCGAGCGCGTCCGGATGGACAAGATGCTCTCGAGCCAGGAAATCGGCACGCTCATCACCGCGCTCGGTACCAGCATCAGCGACGAGTTCAACATCGACAAGCTGCGTTACCACAAGATCATCATCATGACGGACGCCGACGTCGACGGCTCGCACATCCGCACACTCCTGCTCACGTTCTTCTACCGGCAGATGCGAGCGCTCATCGATCGCGGCCATCTCTTCATCGCGCAACCCCCTCTCTACAAAGTGAGCCGCGGCAAGTCCGAGCAATATCTCAAGGACGAACGTGCGTTTGAAAACTTCCTGATCGACACCGGGCTGGAGGATTCCGTGTTGCGAACCGCCAACGGCACGGAACGCGGCGGTGCTGATCTGCGGCATCTGGTCGAGGAGGCGCGCAGCGTGCGCGCCGTCCTGAAAGGATTGCACAGCCGCTACAAGCGTCACGTCGTCGAACAGGCCACTATCCTGGGCGTCCTCAACGCGAACATTTTCAACGACATCGAGAAAGCGACAGCCGCCGTGCCCTATATGGCGCGGCGTCTCGACGCCTTGTCGGAAGAGACCGAACGCGGCTGGCAAGGCGAGTTCACCGAAGGCGCCGGCTTCCAGTTCGAGCGCACCGTTCGCGGCGTGAAGGAAGTCGCTTTTATCGATCACGCGCTTCTCGGTTCTGCCGATGCCCGCAAGCTCGACGAACATGCCGCCTCGATGCAGGAGGTCTATCAGCGTCCGGGCGTCTTGCGGCGCAAGGATGAGGAGACGTTGATCTACGGGCCGGTCGGCCTGGTCGAGGCCATGATGGCGGCCGGACAAAAAGGCCTTTCGCTCCAGCGCTACAAAGGTCTCGGCGAGATGAACCCGGAACAGCTTTGGGAAACCACGCTCGACACCAATGCGCGCTCGCTGCTGCAGGTCAAGGTCAAGGAAGGCGAGGAAGCCGACAACGTCTTTGCCGAACTGATGGGCGACCTGGTCGAACCGCGGCGCGATTTCATCCAGAACAACGCGCTCTATGCGACGGTCGATGTGTAGCGGGCAAGAAAGGTGGCGCTGAAGTCAGCGCCACCTTTAGCTGCTTTGATACAGTTCGATGAACTATCGACTGGCTCAGTCTGACTCCCTCTCCCCTGTGGGGGCGGCAAAGCCGCCGAGAGGGTTGGGGTGAGGGGGAACGATCTCTCGATAAGTTTAAGCCCCCTCACCCTAGCCCTCTCCCCAGAGGGGAGAGGGAACAGACCGTCCGCGTTGTTGGATCGTGCGCCATCTCCAGACCGCCCGGGTCGTTCGATTGTGCCCAACTTCCGCACGACAGCATCACACTCAGTCGCAATACTCAAACCGCCCATACCCGAGCGGAATCACGCATCGCTGCATTCGGCCATAGGGCACGACTGCCGGCGGACGCGGTGCGTAGTTGTCTTCGTAGACCCGCACATGGGCCGGCTTGACATAAGGTCGCGGCGGAGCCGCTTGGGCGCGGGCCTGGCCATAGGCCGAAACCGGCGGCGGACCATAGGACGGGCCCGGCGGCAGATAGGCCGGCCCTTCATAAGTCTGCTGCGGCACTGCATAGCCTGGTGCATAACCTGGCGCATAGCTTGACTGCGGCGCACCGTAGGGGGCCGGAACCGGATATGATGGATCATTCGCCGATGGTGCCACGTAGACCCGTGCAGAGTTGATGTAGACTCCGCCCGGCGCAACATAGACCGATCCCAGATCCGCAGCTGTAACTTGTGTCGACCATAGAGCCGCAAGAGCAAGTATTGTTGTTCGGACCATTTTTGAAACTCCCTGTTATGGAAGCCCTCCAGCCCGGACAATTGTCGCAGGTTCATCATCACTTGCAATCGAAATGCGACGGTTGCGAATTGCGTGTCCCATTTCGGGATCGAAATTATGAAAAAATGGTAAACATTTGAAGCGCTGTGTTCGTGATGTGATCCTGCTTGTCAAAAAAATTGATATGGCAAGCGCCCCGATGAGTAGGACCAATGAGCAGGACAATGCATAAGATCGAGATCAGGCCCGGCGTATCGATCGCCTATGAGGATCATTGGTTCGGCCGCCCGTGGACCGTGCCCGAGACGATCGTCATGGTGCACGGCAATTCGGAATCCTCGCGCGCCTGGATCCCCTGGGTGCCGCTGCTTGCGGGCTCCTATCGCGTCGTGCGCCTCGACCTGCCGGGCTTCGGCGCATCAAGCGAACCACCCGATTACCACTGGAGCACAGCTGAAATTGCCGATGATATCGTTCGCTTCCTTGACGCCCTGAATATCCCGGCATGTCACCTGATCGGCGCCAAATATGGCGGCTCGATTTCGCTGCAACTCGCCAGCGTCGCTGCACAGCGTATCATGTCGCTATGCATTTTCGGCTCGCCGGCGCGCGGCGTCGGCACCGGCAATGCCGACAAGATCCGCCTCAAAGGCGTCCGGCAATGGGCCGCCGAAACAATGCGCTCGCGTCTCGGCAGCACGGCGACGCAGGCGCAGATCGACTGGTGGACCGACCTCATGGGGGCGACCAACCAGCGTGCGGCGTTCGGATCTTCTTCCTCCCTCGTCGCCATGAATCTTGACGAACGCCTGCCGCTGATCACAGCTCCAACCCTTATCGTGACCACGCAGGAGAGCGGATTGCAGACGGTCGAAGCCGTCAAACAATATGCGGCGCGCATTCCGGACGCCCGTGTGATCGTCGTCGACGGCGACAGCTATCACATAGCGGCGGTAGAGCCGGAATTGTGTGCCGGGCATGCGTTGCGTTTCATCCGAGGGATCACGGCATGACGATTTTGACATCACGACGCAGCTTCTCCCGCGGATTGGCAGCCACTGCCGGACTAAGCGCGATGTTGCTGCCGACGACACCGGCCCACGCCCAGAGACCCGTGCGCATGGTCGTGCCGTTCGCGCCCGGCGGCGGTGCCGACTTGATCGCGCGAATGCTGCAGCCGCATCTGCAGCAGATCCTCGGCCAGTCTTTCTTTATCGAGAACCGCGCGGGCGCTGCCGGCAGGATCGGGACGGATGCGGTGGCCAAGGCCGAGCCCGATGGCCATACGCTGCTCATGACGACGGAATCCTCGCTCGTCATCGCGCCGCACATCGGGGTTGCGATGAGTTACGATCCGCTCAAGGATTTTGCGCCGATTTCACTGCTGACACGCAACACCGTCGTGCTGGTCGTGCATCCGTCCGTGCCCGCCAACACGTTGGCGGAATACATTGCGCTCGCGCGCTCAATGCCGGGACAAACGTTCTATGCTTCCTCCGGTGTCGGCGGCCCGAATCATCTGGCGGGCGAAGTCTTCAAACAGATGACCGGCCTCGACATCGTCCACGTTCCCTACTCGGGAACCGGCACCGCCATTCCGGCCGTTATATCCAATCAAGTCGGCGCCATGTGGGGCTTTCTGGCGGGCCTCGTCCAACATATCCGTGGTGGCACGCTCAAGGTACTCGCCGTCGGCAGCAGGGAGCGCTCACCCATTCTTCCCGACGTGCCGACCGTCGCGGAATCCGGCGTCCCGGGCTACGAAGCAACCTCCTGGATCGGACTATTGGCGCCTGCCGGCACGCCGCAGCCTATGACCGAACGGCTGTGGAACGCGGCCACCTCGGCGATACGGCTTCCGGCCGTGCAGGACATTCTCACGCGCGACGGATCGGAAACCGCCGCGACCCGACCTGAAGTTTTCCGACAACAGATCGAAACCGACTATGGCAAATATGGAAAGCTGCGCGACCTGCACAAGAGAGTGCAATGACACACATGACTGATCACGCACCAACCCGCGCGCTCGCCGCCTTCGCGGCTCATTTCGATCCCGCAACATTGCCGGCGGACGTCCGTCAAAAGCTCGGATGGCTGCTCATGGATTACCTGCGCGTCTCGTCGATCGGCGCGCGCTTTGCCTGGAGCGACTGGGGGCGCCGCTATGTCGACGTGGTGGGCAAGTCCGGCGCCGCGCATGTCCTCTATGGCCCCACCATGCTCAATCCGCAGCATGCGACATTCCTCAATGTCACTTATGGTTCGAGCTTCGATGCCGACGACACCCATGTGGGCGCCATGCTGCATCCCGGCATTGCGGTCTGGTCGGCGGCGCTTGCGACCGCGCAACACACCGGCGCCAAAGGTGCCGACGTCCTGGCAGCCGTCGTTGCGGGTTATGAAACCATCATCCGCATCGGATTGGCGCTTCAGCCGAGCCATTTCAAACGCGGATTCCAAAGCACCGGCACCTGTGATGCCTTCGGCACCGCGGCGGCGGCCGGCCGCATCCTGTTCAAGGCTGCGGACGCCGAACAAAAGATACTCGACGCCATCGGGCTCGCGGGGAGCTATCCGAGCGGCGTCGCGCAATTCTACTATTCGGGCTCATCGGGCAAGCGCATCCAGGCCGCACATGCCGCGCAGTGCGGTGTTGCTGCCGCGCTGCTCACGCATTCCGGCTTCGGCGGCCCGCCCGACATTCTCGAAGGCACCGGCGGCTTTGCCCGCGCTTACGCGGACGGCTGGAATCCGGCGATCATCACGGAGGGTCTCGGCCAGCGCTTTCATCTCATGGACGTGCTGGTCAAATCCCATGCGGCGGCGGCGCGCGTCGCCGCCGGCATCGACGGCATGCTGGCCTTGCGGCAGCAGCACGGCTTCACCGGCGCTGATATTGCGCAGATGCATCTTGGAATTCCGCGCATCATCCAGGGACGCTTGACCAATCCACATCCGGTCGACCTGCAGGCGGCGCAGATGTGCCTGCCATTTTGCGTCGCCGTCGCCTCGAAGATTGCGCTGCGCGCCGGCGAGGTGCCGAGTGTAGCAGTCGCGGATATCGAATCAGGACTTTCGGACCGCAGCCTCTACGATCTGGAAGAGCGCACGACCATCGATCTTGACGAGAAAGTCGAGGCCAAGAGCAATGCGCTCTCCACCGCCGCCAAAGTGAGCGTGCGGCTGCGCGACGGCCGCTCCTTGTCGATCCTCGTCCCCGCCCCCAAGGGCAGTCCGTCGCAGCCCTTCACGGCCGCCGAACACGAAGCACGGTTCACGCAGGAACTTTCATCGCGCGTGTCGCCGCAGCTGTGCGCGGAGATTGTCGGCATGTCGAAGGATCTCGATGGCCTGGACCCACGGCAGTTGGGGCGGATGCTGGGTAAATCGTAGCCCGGATGGAGCGCGGGCACGCGCGTTTTATGGTTCTACATCCGGGCTACAAGAGCCCGTAGACCATCACAACCCAAACCGCGCGCGCGCCGTCAGGCATTCATCATCACCCGGCTGGCACGCCCGGCACACATCCGGCCGCACGGCGTAGATCGTGCAAGCCGTTGCAACGCCGACGACGCCCGCAAGGGCCGAACAGCGGTCGCCGATGCATCGCATGCGTCCGAGATTCTCGTCGACAAATTGCTCAGGGATCAGCGCGAGCGCGCTGTCGTCTTCGAGCGAAAAGCGCGGCCACTCGGCAGAATATGAGCAGCAGGCCCCGCAGGTCTGGCAAGTCGACGCGTCGAGCATCCCGCTCACCCGATGTCGCGCTTGGCTTCGGCGAGGATGGGAGCGAGTCCCTCTGACGTGGCGCTTTCGATCGGGGCCGCAACGACCGCGGTCTTCGGCGGCGCAATCTGCCGATGCCTAAAGATGCCAAACCCGGTCGCCACGAGAACGACCATCGCCACAGCCGCCGACACGCCCATGTCCGGATGGAACATGCACAGGAAGGATATGGCGGCGAGCAGGCACCGCAACATGATGTCCACGGATGCGTTCTCGTGACACCGGCCGAACAGTGCAAAAGTAATGCCGCAGGTGCTCACCAGCACCAGCAGTGTGTCGGCGATCTGCAGCCATCCGGTCGTCACCACCATGTTGGGGCGGGTGAAGATCGCGAAGGTCATCAAGGTAATCGGTGCGCAGATCTTGAGCGCCTCGTACATTGTTCGGAGAAACGACGCATTGGCGATGCGAGCCGAGACGGCCGCCGTCAGCGAGGTCGGCGGCGAGAGTTCGCCCCACACCGACATCAGGAACACGAAGAAGTGCGCGATCCAGGGATTGATGCCGAGTTCCTGCATGGGCCGCACGATGACGACCGCACCGATGATATAAGTTGCGGTCGGCGGCAGGCCGGCGCCGGCAAGCCAGCCGAATATCCATGACATGAATATCATCGCGATGAGGTTTTTGGCGCCGAGGTCGAGCAGCATGCCGCCCATGCGGTTGATGAAGCCCGTCACCGTAAAGAGGCCGATCATGATGCCGAGCGTCGCCAGCAGCAGCGCCAGGTAGCACGTCATCTCGGCATGTGTCTCGACGGCACGCCGCAGATTGCCAAAGAGTGTTTCGTCCTTGAGCGAAGGCTCTTTGAGCCTGTGCTTGAAATAGAGAAACGCAATGATCAGCAGCCCCAACATGAAGGCCGTGGTCTGCAGCGCAGCCAACAATTCGCCGGTTCCGCTAAACCCCATCAGATAGAGCAGGAAGAGTACCGAGGAGAAGAAGATCCCGGTCTTGATCCGGTCATAGAGAGGCACGGGCGGCGCTTCGACCGGCTCGGAGGGCAGGAGCCGCACGCACAGCAGATAGACCGCAATGCCGATCGACGCATAATACACGAACGCCAGTCCGAAGCCGCGGAGCACGACTTCCCAGTAGGGAACGCCTAAGAACTCCGACATCAGGAAGGCGCCGACCCCCATCATGGGCGGCATGATCAGACCGCCCATTGAGGCGGCAGTCTCGACGGCGGCAGCGAATGTCGGCGGCACGCCGTAACGGATCATGAGCGGGATCGTGATCGTTCCGACCACAGCCGCATTGGCCGATCCGCTGCCGCTGATCATTCCGATCGCGCTCGACCCAAGCACGGCGGTCTGTGGAATCATCTGCCGTGAGCGGCCCGCGATCATGCGCATCACGTTGATCATGGCGCGCTGGGCCTCGAAACCGTTGGCGGCGCCCGCGAGCAGCAGGAAGGCCGCAATCAGCGTGAGCGCCAACTGGCCGTAAATTCCATATATGCCGGTCGAGAGCTCCACCGTGCTGGAGGTGACGACCCGATAGAATGTCGTGCCGGGATGCCAGAAAAAATCGATCGGACTGAGGTAGCCGTAGAGCGTGTAGAAAATCAGGACCACATTGGTCCAAAACAGCACTGAATGAACGATGCGCGACAATTCCATGACCAGGAGGAACATCAGCAGGCCGACAATGAAGTCGTTTTGCGTGTACGAGCCCTGGCGATAGATCGCGATGTCTTCGAATTCGTACCAAAAGTAATAGAATGCATAACAACAGATGCCGATATAGATCGCAACGATGACCCGATTGGCCATCGGCGGCAGCCATGTGTAGATATCGCCCTGCTGATACATGAAGAGAATCTGCAGGATCAGCGCAATCGACATCACGAACGCGACAAGCTGCTGCGGCCCGCCAAGTCCCGTGTAGTAATACCAGACCAGCCAGACGAGCTGGATCAGCGCGAAGGCAAATATGAGGTTGGCAAGATTAATGTGTTTTTTGATCATGCTCTCGCGCCGTAGATCATTTGAATTGAAACGACAGATGAGCCGCGCGTAGGGGCGGGTCTTGTGCCCGCCCGTCGCGTTGCGAGCGCGGTGGGAAGGTTCTTGCGTCGGACCGACGACCCGCATGCGCGGAGGCCGGGCGGGCACAAGACCCGCCCCTACGCAAATCACGCATTCCTGTCATTTTAGCTAACCCAACCGACTACCCCGCCCGTCCCGCAATCTTCCAGCTATTATCCCACGCGTTCTTCTCTTTCAGGAACTTTGCAAGTCCCGGATGCACCGCAACGGCCGGATTGGCCTTGATGCCGTTGACCTGCATGCCGACGAAATCCTTCGCCATGGGCGCAAAGCCGGCATCCATGGAGGCAAGCTTACCCTTGTTGGCCTCGAAGGCGTTGAGAATCTTGTAGACGACGTCTTCCGGCAAGTCCGGCCGCGCGTTGTAGGCAAACAAAATCGGCACGCCCTGGATCTGGCTCACGCCGACGTTCTTGCTGAATGCATTCTTGGGGTCCACGGTTTCGATGGCGAGGCCGCCGGCCTTGAGCTTGGCGACTTCGTCCGGGCACGGATTGACCACCGTGACATCCATGCGGACTTCGGTTTCCTTCCAATAGGGAACAAGCGAGGTCCCCGACGTCGTATAGGCGACCGCGCCCGCAATCGTGCCGGCCTGCAAGGCATCGGATTGCGACTTCGGATCGATCTGCAGATGTTTGAAGTCATAGCCGAGTTTCTTGTAGGCCCGGCGGAAGTTCAGCCAGTTCATGAACCCGGCCGGCGTATAGAACACCGGCTTGCCGCTGAAATCCTTCCAGCACTTGTACTTATCGGCATTCTTGGCGGCGACCGCCATGAACGATTCCATCGGATAAGCGTACCAGGTGTGCACCAGCAGGGATTTCGAAGGCTTGTAGTTCCGGAAGCCGCCCTCGCCGGCATATAGTTCTTCCATGCCGACATCGGCCGTGTAGCCGATCTCGCCGTCGCCATCCATCGTCGCCTTCATGGCGGCCGTGGTGGACGGATAGGGGTTGACCGTGACGGTATATTCGCCGCCCAAAGCCTCCTCGATCATCTTGGTGACCGAGGCTGCGACCTTGTAGCTGTAGGTATCGATGCTCGCGACCGCCCATCGGATCGACTTGCGCTGCTGGGCATCGGCCGGCGGCGCGGCCGACAGGGCAAGAACGGCGGTGAGTGCCGCCGCCGATGCAAATAGGGAACACGATCGTTTGCTGGTCATTATTATCCTCCCTTTGATCGCATGCAGGGCACTCGGACGAGCCGCAGGAACTCCGTGAACACCCTGAGTAAACGACTTTGCTTGCAAGCTATCGGATTGGCCGCGAAAACGCCAGCAGAGCAACCGTATAGCGCGCAATACCATGGCGCCAATTCTAACGATCGACATTCTAACGATCGGCTTCGGCACGGTCTCGCATTGCACCATGGCGTATTGCGCCGCAAGACCTGCATCGTGGGCGCCGCAACCATGGATGCGGCTCCATTCCTCGCAGAGCATCGGGACAGCACCCATTGAGCGCGGCTCGAATTCTGGCAGTTTCCGCACGAGAGAATTTCGTGTGCCGGGGTACTCCGGACGCAAATTCTTTGATAGCGTGGGTCCGGATTTCGCCAGGTGCCACGCCACTGCATCAGTTCAGCGCGCCAGCTTATAACAACAGAGGGAGGACGAAATGCGCAGGTCATTGCCAGGTTCGATCGCGGCCTATATCGGAGCGGCCGCTGTTTCGCTGACGATCACGTCGCTTGCAATCGCGCAGCCGCCGGCGCCACCCGCACCGATCATGCCGCCGCTGCTGCCGCCGACGCACACCGTCGATCTGATGACGCGGGATGGCATCACGGCGTTCGGCACGCAGTGGCGGATTTCGGACGTGAAGATTGTCGAAGTACCGGCGATCAAGGACGCCATGCCCAAATACAAGACCACCTACGGCATCGAGCCGATGGCGGGCGCCAAGGGCTTCGACGACTCGAAGTGGGAGGCCATTGACGCCAAGGACCTG